>VTLG01001720.1_pt1 | contig 58827 bp, 63 predicted proteins | sample 4694571 | NCBI WGS metagenome assembly VTLG01 (sample SAMN12604809, study PRJNA352737) | marine metagenome | biome: ENVO:00000447; feature: ENVO:00000209|ENVO:00000569|ENVO:01000036; material: ENVO:00002151; isolation source: viral sequences binned using virsorter ...
AACAGTTATGGACTACTGGTATGTCCAGAAGATTTTGAAGGACAGTTTGATTTAAAGAACCATCCTCAGAACAAGATACCAGATGTCAGAGATAATCCAGCTATCCTTAATCCTCGTCCAGATACAGGCGGCAGAGGTTTAACCTGGAGTGAAGCTACAACCGCCTGGGGTTCAACAGATAATTGGTGGAATACAATATGACAGATTTAACAAGCAAATTAATATCCAATACCTATAAGCGGATTATACTTGTAAGCTCCTCTGCAAGTGCTGAAGGTACGACCAATACGGGTGTAAATACTTCTCTGAAGCCTGTGCTGACAGGTGATGGAGGCAAGTCTGCTCTGAAGGTAGCAACTAATGCCATACAAATTACAGGAGCATTGGGTGTTGGTGGTAATGTATCTCTGGATGGTAATCTTCATGTAGATGACAAAGTATGTGCTTCGGCTTTCTATGGAGATGGTTCTAATATAACAGGTGTTACGGCCACGATTGCTGGTAATATATCTGTTAGTAATGCAACGATTGGTGGAACATTATATGTAGGTGGAACAGCTACTGTTTCTGGTGCAGCTACCTTTAAGTCTGCTGTAACAGTAGGAGGTGCAGCACACTTTGGATCAACTGCTACAGTATCAGGTGCTGCACAGTTTCAAAGTACAGTAACGGCTGTTGGTGCAGCCACTTTTAAATCTACTGTAACGGTAGAAGGTGCTGCCACATTCGATAATAATGTATCAGTTAGTGGAACATTTAAAGCTCTTGGCGCATCTACATTTACTGGTAAAGCAGAATTTGAAGATGATGTTTCGGTTAGTGGTGCTTTAGATGTAGCAGGAAATGCTTCTATTGGTGGAACATTCATGGCAACAGGAGCAGCTACTTTTGATGGTGCGGTTTCTGTGAGTGGTGGTCTTGTCGTTGGTGATACTGTAACAATATTAGGAACAAACGTACAAGCAGCTAATGCAAGAGTATGTGCAAGCTCTTACTATGGAGAAGGTTCTAATATTACAGGTATTAGTGGAACTAATATTTCTGGTAATATATCTGTTAGTAACATATCAGCAGGTGGTAATGTTAATATAACTGGTACTTTAGCTTTGTCAGGCACTACTCTTCAAGCTGAAAATGCAAGAGTTTGTGCATCAGCTTTTTATGGAGATGGTAGTAATGTAACAGGTGTTAAAGCTTCAATAGGTACTGCACCAAATATATCTGTATCTGGTTATATGCATGTTGGAACAAGTTTATCTGTTAGTGCTAATTCTAATTTTGTAGGAGCAGCCTCTTTTCAATCTACTGTAACAGTAGTAGGTGCTGCTCATTTACAAAGTACTGCTTCTATAGGAGGTGCTGCTACTTTTGCATCTACTGTAACTATAGTAGGAGCAGCAGCATTAAAAAGTAACGTAACAGTAGGTGGTACACTGGATGTAACAGGTAATACATCAGTAGGTGGTACATTTATGGCTACTGGTGCGGCTACCTTTGATGATGATGTATCAGTAAGTGGTAATGTATATGTCGGTAACGGATTGAATGTGGGTGGAACTACAACTATTGCAGGTGCTGTTAGTTTAGCATCTACATTAAGTGTTGGAGGAGCTTCAAACTTTGCATCTACTGTGACTGTAGTAGGTGCAGCAGCTTTAAAAAGTAATGTAACTGTAGGTGGTACTCTTGATGTAACAGGAAATACGTCAATAGGCGGTACATTCTTAACCACAGGTAAAGCAGAATTTGAGGATGACGTATCAGTAAGTGGTAATGTATATATCGGTAACGGATTGAATGTGGGTGGTACAACAACTATAGCTGGAGCAGTAAGTCTAGCCTCTACTCTTAGTGTTGGTGGTGCAACCAATTTTGCATCTACTGTAACAATAGCTGGTGCTGTTAGTCTTGCATCTACATTAAGTGTGGGTGGAGCTTCGCATTTTGCTTCGACAGTAACAGTTGCAGGTGCAGCAATCTTTGAAGATGATGTATCAGTTAGTGGTGCTGTTAATATAGCTGGCAACACATCAGTTGGTGGAACTTTCTTAGCAACAGGTAAGGCTGAATTTGAAGACGATGTATCAGTATCAGGATCTTTACATGTATTAGGTGGAACTACTGTAGTAGGTGCTACCCATTTACAAAGTACAGTATCTATTGGAGGTGCTGCTACCTTTGCTTCTACAGTTACAATAGCTGGTACTGCTATCTTTGAAGGTGCGGTATCTGTATCAGGTACTATGGATATAGCAGGTAATACATCAGTAGGCGGAACCTTATTTACAACAGGTAAAGCAACATTTGATGACGCTGTATCAGTATCAGGATCTCTGCATGTATTAGGAGGAACTACCGTAGTAGGTGCTACTCATTTACAGTCTACTGTCTCTGTTGGAGGTGCAGCTACATTTGCTTCTACGGTTACGGTGGTTGGTGATGCAGTATTTACGGCTGATATAGTAAAGAAAACAGCAGGAACAAGTAACTTTGCTGCTGGTGTTAATGCTGGTGACGCTATTGAATCAGGTGGTAATTATAACGTAGTAATTGGTGATGAGGCTGGTACGGCAATCACGACAGGGGATAATAACACTCTTGTTGGTTATGGTGCTGGCGATGCAATGACCACTCCAGGTAATAATTCTGCTCTAGGTTTTGATGCCTTGGGTGCAGTTACAGATGGTTTTCAAAATGTCGCTATAGGTTCTTATGCTGGTAACGCTATAACAGAAGGCGACAATAATGTTGCTGTTGGGCATGACGCATTAGGTACAGTTAGTACAGCTAATGATAATGTTGGTATAGGTTCTGATGCGGGAGGAGATATTTCTACAGGGTATCACAATGTTTTGGTTGGTAGCTATGCTGGTAATGCTATTACTACAGGTATTAACAATGTAGCTGTTGGGTATGATGCTTTAGGTGCATTAACAACGACCAGTGGTAACATTGCTATTGGTAAAAATACTCTGGATGCTGGAACAGACGGCATTCAAAACTGTATTGCCATTGGATATGATGCTCTTACTGCATTGACAGCAAGTGGTGGAAGTGTAGGCACAGCCCCAAGTATTGCGATTGGCTTTAATTGTATGGCTGGTGCTTCGACAGGCACTAATAATATTGCTATTGGTGCATGGGCTATGGATCACACTGTCACAGGAAGTGCTAACGTAGCAATAGGAAATAGTGCGGCAACTGAGCTACAGGGAGGAGGCGATAATGTTATAATAGGACAAAATGCTGGTGCTGCGATAACAACAGGCGGTGATAATGTTGCCGTTGGAGCTTATGCTTTAGACACCAATACAACGGCTGGTCAGAATGTAGCCATTGGTAAACACGCAATGGGTTTAAATGTTGATGGAACTGCGACTGCTGTTGGATATAATTGTTTAGGTTCTCAGACTACAGGAACTAATAACGTAGCAATGGGAAACGGTGCTGGTAGTGCAGTAACATCAGGCTCTACTAATACTATAATTGGTCAGTCTGCTGGTGATGCGATTACTACAGGGAGTAATCATGTAGCTGTTGGACATCATGCCTTAAGTTCTGTAACAACTGCAGGTTCTTTAACTGGTATTGGAACATATGCGGGACAAGATAACACCTCAGGGTCAGATAACACTTATTTGGGGTATGTTGCTGGTCAGAATGTTACGACAGGAGCGAACAATACAGCTATTGGTTCTAATGCTCTTATGGGTGACGCAACAAATAATAACACAGGCAATCATAATGTTGCTGTTGGCTACCAAGCTCTTAAAGCTACTACAACCGCTCAGTTTAACATTGGGATTGGTAAGGATGCTGGTTTAGCAGTAACAACAGGATCTGGAAATACTCTTATTGGTTATCATGCTGCTGATGTTTTAACAACAGGAGGTGCTAATGTAGCATTAGGAAGAAATGCGCTGGGTGCTTCAGAAACATCTAGTGACAATACGGGAATAGGCGATCATGCCCTTGTAAGTGTAACAACTGGAGGAGGTAATGCTGCTTGTGGTCAAGCCGCTGGTGATGCTATCACTTCTGGTGCGACCAATAGTCTGCTTGGGCAAAATGCGGGAACAGCTATAACCACAGGAAATAGCAATGTCTGTTTAGGAAATACCGCAGGGTCAACACTTACTACAGGCACCAACAATATAATGATTGGATTAACTTCCAAGGGTTCAGCCGTAGACAACGATCACGAACTGGTCATTGGATGTAATGATCTGGTAGGTAAGGGTGATAATACAGGAGTTATAGGGCCAGCAACCGGGGCGATGTATCAAATAAATAATAGTGCGAGTTTTTCCACAACATCAGACAGAAGAATCAAAAAGAATATTGTAGATAATAGTATTGGTCTTGATGCAATTAATCAACTCCAAGTTCGCAATTTTGAATATCGGACACCTGATGAAATAACGGAACTTCCTAAACATGCAGCTATTAACAAGGAAGGTATTCAACTTGGAGTTATAGCACAGGAAATACAGCCTGTACTACCTGATGTCGTTAAGGAAGAAAGCACAGGATGTTTAACTGTAGATCCTGATAATATGACTTGGTATCTTGTTAATGCGGTAAAAGAACTGTCAACACAGGTTGACGAACTAAGAGCCGAAATTAAAACCTTGAAAGGAGAATAAAATGGCTGATGAAGAACCAACAGCAGATGAGATTGCTCAACACTTTTCTGCTATGGATGATAGCGTAAATCTTATTAATTCAACTGTTGCAGATGATACTGATGCACTGGAAATGTATGGCGATGCTGCTGAAGTTAAGCTTATGATTACACGCAATACAGATCATCTTGAAATTCAGGCGGCAAAAGACTGGTACAGCGATTCCAGTAAATCGAAAACACCTTACACAAATGCAGTGACGGCTGGTAAAGCCTATGTCGCAGCTTAACAACAGGAGTAGTAAATGAGCGAGAATGTAATTAATATTAATGGTACAGATTATGATTCCGAAGATCTTAGTAACGATCAGAAATACATAATCAATCAGATTCAAGATCTGCAGACTAAAGAAAACAGTCTTCGTTTTCAACTGGATCAGGTAAGGGTTGCAAGAGAAGTCTTTGTAGCAAATCTTATTAAGTCTCTTGAGACTAAAGATGAAGAAAAAGAAGCAGCAAGCGCCTAAAATAATGGATCATAAGTTTATCATACCTCTAGCAGTTGGTCTGTTCGTTCAGGCTGCTGCTGTTGTATGGTGGTTAGCAGGACTAAGTGCATCAGTACAGCATAACGACTTTCAAATAAAGATGATAGCTAAGGACGTAGGAAAGAACTCAAACTTTGTTGAGCTATGGCCCGCTGGAAAGTGGGGAAGCGGTTCTTTACCTAGTGACGTTAGGCAGGATCTAAAGATAGGTCAGCTTGAAGTGCAGGTACAGAAACTAAATGATAAGATCTATAATGGAAATAAAAAGTAGGAGATTAGTTATGGAATTTCTTATACAATTATTAGGAGCTAAGTTTTGTTGTATTTTCGCTTCAGGATGTGGGGGCATAACAAATATCCTGACAAAGAAACAGTTTAATTGGACCGCAATAAAAGATGTAGGTATTGCATTAGTGGTAGGCTGGATTGCAGCGGAATTTTTCATACCGCCTATAATGAAACACTGGACATTAGATATGACTTGGGGTCCAGCAATGGCTTTTGTGATAGGGTATTGCGGAATTAGACTTCTTCCTGTAGTTGAGGAACGCCTAAAAAAAGTAATTAATAATACATAAAGGATAAAAAAATGAATGCTCCTGATCCAAAAGTTATAATAGATACTACAATAGCTACTGGAATGGTAAGTACTCCGATCTGGTTACAATGGTTTGAACAGGGGCTTCAGATATTTATGCTTGTAGGTGGTTCTTTATTATTAGCATTTCGATTATGGATGATGTTTAAAGACAGGGGTAAAAAGAAAAATGGAGAGTAGTGAGATACAAGAGTTGGTTAAAATTTTAATTAGACAAAGAGATTCAGCAATGTCCCGTTGTGCAGAACTTGAAGCACATTTAATAATAGTAAACAGGGACTTAGAAAAATATAAAAACGAAGAAGAAGCTCAGGACTTATTTAAATCTAAAGGTAGGAATTAAAGCTATGGTAGCAAAATGGAATGAAAAATGGGGAGATGTAAAAAAAGGTCAAACCCAACTTAATAAAGAGCGCACTGCTACCTATAACGAGTATTGGGGTCTTTCGGGTACTGAGGGGGGCGAGGACTATGGCCCCAGAGCAGAAAAGGTAAAAGCCGACACTGAAGAAATGAATAAGTGGTTTGAGCAACAAAAAGCTGCTCCTACTACCCCTTCTACTACCACCCCTACTACCACCCCTACTACCACCCCTACTACCACCCCTACTACCACTCCTACTACCACTCCTACTGCTGCTGACGCTAAAGCTGCTGCTGCTGCTCCTTCTACTGCTGCTACTGAATCATACAAAGCAGAATTAAAAGAAGAAGCAAAGTCTCCGGGGGGAGAATGGGCGCAAGAGGAATTAAACAAAATCGAAAAGCAAGAGGCTGCTGCTGCTGCTGCCAAAGCCACTGCTGCTGCTCCTTCTACTGCTACTACTGCTGCTCCTTCTACTGCTGCTACTACTGCTGCTAAACGAGCTACGGCAACTACTACTGAAGCTGCTGCTGCTGCACAGAGAGGAAGGCCAAAACCCGACGCTCCAGAGCAGGATTGGTGGGCTGACTTTGACCATAATCTGCCTTTATCAACACATCTTCCGAAAATAGAATCTGACATACAGCATTTACAAAGTGTAGCAGCGACTGAGGGAGGAGAATGGGCGCAAGAGGCTTTAAACAGGCTTCAAAAAACTAAAGAAAATATGATTGCTTGGTATCGTGATTGGTATGACGATGATTGGGAAGAACCACCACCAGATCCACCTGAGTGGGAACCTAAAATTGATCCTAAAGCGCCCAGACAAGATTGGTGGGGTGACTATGACCATACTGAGCCTTTGGAAACAAATCTTCCGATTATACAGGAGCAAATAAGACGTTTAAAATATAAACTACCAGATCCTGAAGCGCAAAAGGAATTAACCAAACTCGAAAGATACGAAAAGCAGATGGTTGATTTCTATGATAGATACTGGTGGGATGAAGATCCTGATCCTGATGATCCTGATGATCCTGATGATGATGAGGATACGGAAAAACCCGAAAAATCTCAGTTACAGATTGATACAGAAGAAGCTATTAAAAATCAAGCAGGGTTAGGGGCTACAGAAGCATATCTTCCTGAAGGTACAGAATTAGGTTGGACGCCTCTTGAAGTAAAAGATGGTGAACTCTTTGATGAAGTGGGTATAGCAGATCCAGTAGCATATGAAGTTGCTACGGCAACAACCGGAACTTTAAGTATTCCTCATGCGCCATTTAAAGATGCTAAGACATATACTGCATATGTAGATGAAGGTACTCCTGAGTTTGAAGCAGCAAAAGGTACTCCCTCTGCAAATTCGCTAATAGGTGATATACAAGGATCAGTATCTGAAGCAGCAATAGCAAAAGCAGCTACTGGAGAACTAGATCCACGAGCTACAGTTACATATCAATTAGAAGAACTATTTGATTCTTTAAAAGATGGCACACCACCCCCTGCATGGGCTGCTCCTGCAGTACGTAAAGTAGGTACGATGATGGCACAACGGGGATTAGGACAATCCTCTATGGCCGCTGCAGCTATATCTCAAGCAATAATGGAGTCGGGTATACCCATAGCGACAGCAGATGCTGGTAGATACGCGGCTATACAAACACAAAATCTAAATAATGAACAACAAGCAGCCTTACAGAATGCTTTAACTTTTGCTGCTATGGATAAAGCAAATCTTAGTGCTAGAATGCAAGCTGCAGTTAATAATGCACAAACGTTTTTAAAGATGGACACACAAAATTTAAGCAATGAGCAGCAACTAAAAACTATTGATTTACAAAGTAAATATCAAAAGATGTTTAACGATCAAGCACAAGTAAATGCAGCAGAACAGTTCAATGCAAAGTCTGAAATGCAAGTAGAGCAGTTCTTCTCAGAGCTTGGAGTTCAGGTAGATAATGCTAATGCCACTAGATTAGCAGCTACAAATCAGTTTAATGCAGATCAAACCAATGCAGCCGATAGGTACTATGCAAAATTAAATGATGCTCGTGAAAAGTTTAATTTGCAAAATGAATCTATTATTCAACAAGCAAATGCTGCATGGAGAAGAAATATAAATACTGCTAATAATGCTATGGAGAACGAGACTAATCGTACAAATGCTTTAAATCTTCTTGGAATACAACAAAATACACTAGATAAATTGTGGCAAAGATATAGAGATGAAGCAAGTTGGGCTGTTCAAATATCTGAAAGTGCTGCAAACAGGGCTGCAAACTTTGCCATGTTAGCACAAGAAAACGATTTTAATAGAGATCAGTATGAAACAGACATTACTAATACTTTTTGGAGAAGCATAGGAGCTACCGTTACAGATCTTTTCTTCTCGTTTATTGATTAAGGAGTAAAAATATGTTTGCTATGGACGATAATTGGTTAGATAATTATAGAGGTTATGGAGCACAAGATTCAGAGTTTGGGTATACAGACTTTGGAGATAAGACATTTTTTAATTATACTCCCACAGACTACCTAAATGTAGAAGACGCAGGAGCAGCGTGGCTTGACTATAGGACAGATCCTTTTCCTACAAGTATGGTTTCTGAGCCTCTTTTTGGAGAGAGCGCAGATCGGTGGCCCGATGAAGAATATGACAATGAAGATCAAACGGGGTTTTGGGATTGGTTAAAAGCTAATGTTAGTTTTAAAAATGTACGAGAGGCTGCAAAAGCGTATAACACATTACGAGGAGGTAAAAGAGGACAGCCTCGTGCTAAATACCAAATACCCAGAAAGTATACTAGTGCTAGAGGAGGAAGAATGCCTACGGGAGGTAGGTATGAGTCTACTCAAGTAGGCTCTCTACCCCACGCCGCTATGATAAAAAATTCACAAGAGGCTCAAAGGGCAGCAAAACTTATAGCTAATCAAACACAAGGAAAATTTGCTGCTATATCAAATGATGATCTAGCAGCGATAATCTCAGGAGAAACAAAACCAAGAGGAACTAAAACCACTCTTAAATCAACTATACGTGGTAAACATACGGGTACTCTTTCAGCTTAATAGGAAATAATAATGGAATATATGCAAGACCCAAATTTAGAGAGGGATATAGAACAATTAAAGATTGACGAAGAAGGGGGTAATTTTAATGTTCCAAATCATGCTCCTGCAGGACACTCTCTTACAGATGCGCCCGGTCAAAGCCCTTGGGAAACCCCTCCAACGTATTCTAATCCAGAAGAAGCTTTTAATTTTGTAGTAAATCAGATGGAGAAAGGATCAACACGAAATAACTTTTCCAAGCTTATGTTCGCTGGTGTTCCTGTAGAAGCTATAGTAAATACTATAACCTTTACAGGATTTGCTGAAGGTCTTTGGACTCCTGATTTGGGTGAGATTTTAAAACTACCCATAGCTATGCATTTAATAGGAATAGCTATGGAGAATAATATTCCTGCACAAGTATTTAATATAGATCCAAAAGAAGCGATAGAGAAAAAAGAATTACCTGATGAAGATATGATGGCTATTATGGAAGAGAAAAAACCACAAAATTACGATAAAATTATGAATGCCGTTTCAATGCTTGAAGAGTGGGAAAATATAGAACCATCTGATATAGAAGAAGAAGAGGTTGTTAATCCTTCTTTTATGAATATGAATGAAAATATTGAAGGAGAAATTTAAATGTCTATGGCCTTTTTTAGTTTTGGAACGGGCGTTTTAGATCAAGCTAGAGAAAATCTTCAAGCTCAAAGAGACGCTAAAACAGAAGCAGAGAAATTAGCAGCAGAACAAGAAAATAAAAAAGAACTTATAAAGTTACAGGGGAAAAACGCTATTAATGTTGCAAAATATAATGCAGGGAAAGTAAATTCAAGCAACTATAAAACTTTTGGAAATCCTGAAGACGCTAATCACCTCAGAGTAGATACTAGAGAGGGCCAAGCAGCGTATAGTCTTTTGAGCCTTACTGGTAACCCCGGAAAAGTAAAGCATTATCTAAATGATAGTAGTACTAGGCAGCGAATGATAGCCGTTATTGCTCAAACGGCTACTAAACTCCAACTAGCTAGTGAGACAGATCATCGTGACGGTATAGATCCATTACTATTTTTACAGAGGAATAACGTTAGACCGGATAATCCTGTACTTCAAGTTCTTATGGGTATGAGGGCCAATGAGCAAAAACAAGATGCAAATAATAATCCCCTCCCTAATAAAGTAAATAAACTAGTTAATGACTTGGCTTCTACTAGTAATATAGATGAACAGGGTAAGGCTACTCCTGCAGCTAAAAAACTAGCAAAGAGGGCTGTTACAAAACATAATCTTGATCCTGACTCTTCCGAAGCCATTGTGGGCAAAAACAAAACATTTGTGAAGGCTTTAACTAATCGTTATGCTCTTGATACAAAGAGCTTAGAGCACGCGAAAAGAGTAATATTTAGCCCTGCAGGATTAGGAGTTGAAAAAAAGTATACAATTAGTACTACTGGTGAAGAAGTAATTCATAGATACTTAGACCCTCAAAAAATAAAGAGGCAAGTTGATATTGTAGCTGACACTAATCTTCTATATCACAAAAGGACACCGGGTTACCTTGGTAAATTTATAAAACCTCGTGAACGGCTGATAGATAAAGGTGACAAGATATTTAGGGATAAACGAAGAGAGAAAATGGCAGATTCTGGCCTATCAGCGAAAGCTGGGCTAATCACAATAGATAAACTTATAACTCGTGCTGCACAATTTGGTACAGGTTCTAGTATTGTATCGGGTATATCCTCTCTTTTAGGTGACGCACATACTACAGTTAACGAAATTGGTAAGATGATTGTTAATGCAAGGTCTAGGGTAGGCCAAAATAGGGGAATAGAAAGAGGGGTATATAATACTCTTGTAAGTGTCCAGAAAAGGTATACTGATGCTAATAAAGCCTACCAAAAGGATACAGGAAATGCAGAGAAAAAGAGGGCGGTAATAGCTGCGGAAATGAGCGTACTTGAAACTATGTTAGCATATCAAGTAACCTCTGCACTACAAGGGGGTACAGGGGGACGAACAATATCCGATCAGGATGTTAAATATGCTCTTAAACTGTTTACAGGAATCTTCGATTCTTCAAAACAGAGATTATCTAAATTAGCAATGATTAGAAGTATGCTCAATAGGGTAGCTGTAAAATCAGATATGTGGAACCTTATACGGCCCGGCAAAAATGTATCCTATATAAGAGCAGTTGATAGGATGCTAGAGGTATTAGACTATGGGGGAGAGTATAATTTAGATAATTTTACTAATAAGATAGAAGATAATTTTACTAAAAGGATGAATCCTTCTTTGAGTATGTATAATCTTAGACAAGTAACTTTTAAAACTTTAATGTCTATTTTACAATCTACTGAGAATACCAAATATGGTGATGCTTCTAAGTATGTTGATAACCTTCAAGCGTGGTATAAAAATAGACTAAACGCTAATCCAAAGATGAATGCTTTACCCAGAGGAAATATAACTGTCATAACAAATGATGACCATGTACTAGATGATCACGATTTTGAAAATAAATATCGTTTTGTAGATGCACAAAAATTTAGTCTAATAACTAATGCTTTTGTGGACTACTATAAGACTGGTGATAAGAAACGCTTTAATAGGATAATAAAAGAGCAAGGACCACTTATAGCCTATGATCTCTTTTCAAAATCAGAAGTAGAACTAATACCTACGTTAAAGAAGATAGGGGATAAAGAACATATTCACTATTTTTCTTCAGGAAAATCTGAAGTAGATTCTACACCAGAAACAAAAGGTATTAAATCAGGTGCTTCTCCATTTTTTACCAGCGCCTTCAACTTTCTTATGGATAAAACCCACGCCCCTTTAGAGAAAGTGAACCGCAATTTAACGCTCTATGAAGCAGTTTTACGTGCGCGTGGCTATGACTTTGATGACAAAAAAACTACTGATGATATAGTAAAACGTATAACTGATATCTGGAACCCTAAAGATAAAACAAATGAAATAAAAATAAGACAGCGCCTTGCACGAAATTTTAAAGCATACCTTACTGAAACAAAGGGCGATTCGAGTGGATTTAGACATATACCCTTTAAGACTAGAGTTGGACAACAACTTGTAGAATTAAACCCCGATCAAATGGATGTTATGAATTCTATAATAGAGTACTTTCAAACTGATGATCTTGATACGGGCCGCTCCAAAGTATTAAGTGAGGGACAGATGAACTGGATCTCTGCTACTTTAGCAACAGCCTTTAGAGAATCAAGTTTTAGAACTGATGCAATAGGAGATAGTGGTAATTCTTTAGGGCTATTTCAAATTTTCATGGATAAACACGAATACTTGAAAGAGGATATAGGATATGGTTCTGATAAAGTATCAAGTAACACTACCCCGTCTGCAGCACAGACGCTAACAAGTAATGGACAAAACAACGTAAAAAGCCTATTTACGCAGAAAAAAAAAGTAGTCAAACGACCTGATTCAATCGCTAGACGAGGCAAGCCACTACCAGCGATCAGTGAAGCCGAGCGAAAACAAATTGAACAGGACTATATAAGAGAAAAGGAAAAAGAGAATTCTGTTAGTAGAGAATTACCTATTATTTATTAACTAAATATATTACAAGAAAGATTAAAATGGCAAATAGCTCTTTAAGATATACAAATCCTATGGATTACTATAAGGATATTATTAGTGATGACGATGATGAGTCTATTAGACGTACCGAATCTGAATCTCTTCCTAAAAGAAGTATAAATGAAGCTTTAGCACAAAGAAGAACAGACGAGTTAGTTGCAACTGCTCCTATATTAGCTGAAGAAGAAGGAGATTTTAAAAGGTTTGCGGGGCCTCTTGTTAAAACTGCTATGCAAGAAGGAAGACCTGTAGATAAAGACCTACAAACACGTATAACAAACCTTACAACCCAACTAAGAGAAAAAGAAGGCCCAATAAAAGTTGCAGGTTATAATTTACTAGATACAGCAGAATCTGTTGGTGTAGCAGCAGGTTTACGCGAATTTGAAAAGTTTTGGGTAGATAATATAATGGGTTTAGCAGAAACAGTTGCTACGGGTGCAGAAACTATTATTGGTGCGGATATATTTCCTACTGAGGAAAGTGCTTTAGATAAGAGTATTATAGATTTTTTTGGTGGGCTTTCATCTAAAACTAAACGTAAGGGTAGATTTGGCAGAAAACAAGCAGAAAAATACTATACAAAATTAAGGAAAGAAGGGACAGGCTCAGTATGGGCAGGAATTTCTACAGCATATAAAATCTTTAAAGAAGCCCCAGAAACAAAAACTGGGGGAGAATTTATGACAGCATATATAAATAATCTTGTAGACGAAACTGCTAAAATAAGTAAATCAGAAGGCGCAGCTTTAACTGCTTACTGGCGACCAGAGGCATCATTTGAAGAGCAAGCACTTAGGGCTGTACCTGAAGCTGTAACCTTTATGAAGGCTTCAATGATGTTTGCCCTCCGTAAAGGCCCTAAAATCGTAAAACAGTTACAAAAAGAATATGATGATATACTTAGAGGAAGAGGGGAGAAAACTAAAGATATACTAAAAGCCGATGAAGCAGATTTAGCAACAGCTATTCAAGCAGTATCTAAAAATACAAATTATAAATTATTACAAAATATGAGAAGGAGAGGACTAGAACAAAGATCTCTTACTCATATTAGACTTAAACAGAAGCCCGGAAAAATTAAAGATTTACAGAATGAAATTCGTAATGCTCGTCTATCTATTAAAAAATCTAAAAAGAATAAACGAGTACTAAAAGAAGAACGAAAGAGACTTAGAAGACTACAAACAGAACGCTGGACAGGTACAACTCCTCAACTTATAAGAGAAATACAATTAACTGAGGCAGGAGTTTTAGCTGGAAGCGTAGCTATAGGTAATTACTTAGGAGAAGACTATAGTGTATTTGGGGCCTTTGGTGGAGGATTGTTTGCTGGAATAGGCTATAACTCAATAAAATCAGCGATAACAAATGCTCCCGTTATAGGAAAAGGTATATCCGCTATAGGAGAAAGCTTAGGTATACTCTCCTCTGCAAATATGAAGGCACTTATAAGAGATGGCAAATTACCCAGCTTGGCAGGTTTTAGTAAAAGAGATAAAGCACACTTAGAAAATCTCTCTATATTTATACAGGGTCTTCCACCAAATCAGAGAGAAAAAATTATAAATAATTTAATGTTCTTTAACACATTAAGAAAAGATCTAACAGATTTAGGAATAGATGGAAGGCTTCTTGATGAGACTATAGGTAAGGCTACAGGGCTAGTACCTCTAATGCTTATGAGAGAGTCAATAACAGCTAATAGTATAGACCTATCTAGGAGATCACCTTTTAGCAAGTTTAGTAAGGAAATTTCAGATTATATATCACAGCATAGTGATTCTATAGATATGATTGCAGATTTTAGAAGGACATTAACAGAACTTAGCACTAAAGCGAGAGATGCAGGATATGTAGATAAAGATGGTGCTCTTGTAGACCTTGTAACCAATCTTCAAAAAGTATCAGATGAACTGGTATCAGAAACAACAAAAAATAAAGCGGCTATAAGCTCCACTATAGATGAAGCTATAGATTATATAATGAATGCATCAAAAAATCCGGGGAATGGTTTTACCACAGAAAATATGAATAGTTATATACACTCAATAATAAGTAGTAAGTTTTTTAATATGGGTGAGGGGCTTCTAGATGAAGAAATGATAACAGAGGGAACAAAGGAAGCAGGAAGAATAGGTGCGTCATATAATAATATAGCTTTTAAAGTACTGGAAGGTATAGCAAGAAGAGCTAATAGTGATGTATCAATACAAAGAGCTTTAGCTGATGTTATTTCAAGTGATCAATATAGAGTTCCTGTTGTTGATAGATATCCCAGCTTAGGTTATGACGCCTATCAAGACTTTAGTACTATATTAAATTGGACTGAGGCGACATTGAGAACGATGGGAGGTAAAGAATTTGACAAATTAAAAGATCTAATAGATGGTGATACGCGCAAGCCCCTTCAAATAGATGCTACTAATTGGCTTAGATCGCTATATGAATTTGATTCGCCAAAGACACGTTTTAAAGTAGAAGTTCCAGAAAAAGCAACAACAAGAGCAAGACAGGCAGCAGCTAGAGTAAAACAAATTGCGGGGATTCGCAGCTTGGCAGAAACGGAATCTATTGACTCTATTAATTTATCTATAGATGAAACTACAGAAGCGGGAAGAAACTTTAAAAGATTAATTCACGAAATATTGGTAAATGAAGAATTTAAACCTGATGGACGAGTTATAATTGACTACGATGACGTTGATATTAATACTATTAAACAATATCTTAATGGTCTTGGAGAAGGCAGTTTTAATAATTTTAGTGCTTTTAGATGGTTAGATGACATAGCTCAAGACTTTAGTAACCAAGGAATAAGAGGCCCCTCTATAGTTTTATCTATGGAGGATGCTGTTCTGTTACATAGAGAATGGAGTAAGCAATCTAGAAGATTCTATAGACACGACGATAGAGTAACCTCTGCTAGATATAGGGATCTTGCATCTAGTGTTGCAGATAAGCTAATAGGTGGAGAGGATGCGGTTAGAAGTACACGAGTAATAGATGGGAATACGGGAGAAGAGTATACTAGTACTCAAGTACGAGAGATGTTTGATACAGCAAGATATAATTGGCTTCACAATGTACATAATAGATTTTATAATGAGAATACTAATCCTTTAGGATATTTAGTCACTAAGCAGTCGGAAGTAAGGAGCGCAACCGATACCTTTTTAGGAATACAAGCACGTAACAGAGCAATACGAGAACGTAATAAAATACTACCTAAAGAAGATCAAATTCCAGAAGAAAAAATACCAAAAAAATTATATGGTACATCGCATAAAACTCTACGAACAGTGTTAAAAGTAGATGAATTTTTAAATGCAAATTCTAGTTCTTCTGATGCAGACGAGGTAGTTGAACTTCTTGAAAGGACGTTCGGTAATTGGGACGATGTTGCAGGAAAGTATGTACTTGATGATCAACAGAAATTAGCAGTTGCAAATATGATGAATAATCTCTATAGAAATGCTATAGAGACTAATAAGCTTAAACTAGGAATTGAAGAAGCACAGATAGCTACAGAATTAAGACCCACTGTAAGAGGAGCATTAGAAGATGAAAGTATGCCTTCTCCTCAATCATTAGATATTAGTGATATAAACTACGCTGCTCTAGGGCCGGACACACTCAGGGATATAATAGCAACAAGAAAAGCTGCTGTAGGGGGTGTACATGCACCTGAATCTGTAAAATACTTTAAAGAATTAAATAATCCTTTTGCAGATAGGCTAGATGAACTGGGTTTTATAAGTAAAGACCACGTTAATGACGCCGCTAGAAATGTAGAAAACTATTTAGCAAAAAATAATAAAACTGAAGAGCTAACAAAAACACTACAGACTGAAATAGAGAGAGTTAAAGCGGAAGCAATGGCCGCTATAAACGCTAGAGAAAAAGTTATAAGAAATGTTTCTAGCTTTATGGGACTAGGTAAAATAGATGAAGCGGTTTCTTATGAAAATATGTTTGAAATATTTATATCTAATCCCAATTCAGCACGCTATCAGGAAAGGCTAATACCCGAATTAGTAGAGACTATGAACAAATCTGAAGAAGAAATTAAAAAAATATTGTCAGATATAATTCTTGAGGGTCTTTCAAGAAAAACACATAGCGGTATAGTTTTACCTGAACCCGGAGTAGCCGTTAAAAATTTTAATCACGAAGACTTTTTAACCTTGGTTACAGATAATAGAACGAATATAGAAAATATAACGGGATCGGAAACATACGATGGTATCTTAAAAATGGCTCAGTTTTTAAGTATAAAGAATAATGCCCATTTAAAAGGTGCAGCAGAGAACGGTATGAATATCAGAGTACCGAGAGGATTATCTGTAGAATCATACTTATCTCGTGCCTATGGTATAATGAGAGGTGTGATTAGTCCTAGATATGTTGTTACAGAAGTGGCTCTATTAAAGCTCAGAAAAGAAAATGCAAAGTCATTAGCTAATATATTGGCTAAACCAAAAGCAGTAGATGCTTTAATAGAGCTAATGGATCAGAGAGGCAATATTCCAAAAAGGTATCATTCAGATCTTTTTACAGCTTTAGTAGGTGCTTTAGCAGCAGATGAACTTAGAAGTGAAGAATCAGAACCAATAAGAAAATCTGTAGCTCCTATGGCTGGAGGAGTGGCAGAACAAATGTCAGACCTATTTGGAGGAGCCATTAATTAAATTTAATGATTATTAAACAACCTGTGCTACTAAGAATATATTATTGGATGCCTGATTACACGGATATACTACAAGAGTTTAACTGGCAATTTATGGATGTTGTGCCAGAATATCCAAGGATGAATAGGTTTTTGGGCTACTGGAAGAATAATATAGATGCAACAATACATACTGTGGAAATAGCCCATGTCACTAGATGACTTAGACATTGATAATAACGGAAAAATTACTGAAAAAGATATAGAGATTGCTTCCAAAATAGAAGAAATAGAAAAAATGGAAGCTCAAAAGCGCATGGCTTGGACTGCTATGGTAGCTATGCTAATATTTACTGCGTTGGTATTTTTACCAATATTTCCAGACAGCCGTATAAAAGCTTTAGCAGATCTATTTAGTCTTTTCTATATAGGAATGGCAGGATGTGTATCTGCATACTTTGGAGCGGCTGCTTTTGTTTCTTCAAGGAGTAAAAAATAATGTTTGCAGCACTTTTAGGACCAATCGCTAAACTAGCTGGAACCTTTTTAGAAGGGCAGTTAGAAAAGACTAAAGCTAAAACTGCATCTAAAATAGCTATGGCAGAAGCTGAAGCTGTGGTAATGCAAAAAAAGGCTACTGGCGAAATAGACTGGGACTTAGAGATGGCTAGGGGTAGTCAAACTAGCTGGAAAGACGAATGGATTTGCCTACTTTTCAGTATCCCACTTGTACTAGCCTTCATACCCGGAATGGAACACGTAGTTCAAAATGGTTTTGAACAGCTAAAACAGATGCCTGAATGGTATCAATATAGTTTAGGGGTTATTGTAGCTAGTTCCTTCGCCGTAAGATCGGCAACTAGACTATTTAAACGGAAATAATACCGTTAATATCTTTTTCTTGAACTTTAGAATAGTTACGTAAATACTCACATAGCGTAACTATTTTTTTTGTGTGCTCGTACTCTGAATCCCACGCATCAAATACTTTTTCTATATCCTCTGAATCGGGCGGTCCTCTATAATCTAATATAATATTCCCATCTTGATTTATACTAACACAGAAATTGTAAAGCTCTGCTAGTTTATTACTTGCCATTTTACTTTAATTCTTTTATTGGAATGTTATAGCAATTAGCAGAAAAAGTAAAATTATTTGAGGAATCAATATCCCCGCGTTTATGATATGTAGCTTTATTAAAGAAGTCTTCCTTTTTGATTTTTCCAAGATACCAGCCTCTCTTCAAATCTCTTGTCACTCGTGTAAACGCATAATAATCACAATTCTGTGCTTTTCTAAAATTAGCAACGCTGCAAGAATAATACTCTTTAGGCGGTGACGTAACTCTTTTAGTCTTTACATCTACCGTTTCTCCGCTATTGAGAATAAGATCATAATCATAGGTATTAGATGATTCTGCATCCAATATCTGTGCTGTTATCATCTCGCCTATATAACCAGCAGAAGTACCCCTACCATTAGTAATAGAATTATTAAGAACACCCATACGCAAAGCTTTCCTATTAGCTATTCGTATCATATCTAAGGATATGGGTACTTCCTCTATCATGCGCCTATATCAACAATCTCACACACATCCCCACTACAGGCCAACTCCTGTGAACCTACTGTAGTGTCTTCTTTTTCATAGTCTGTAAGTTCAGACCAGTTCATATGTGACGGCATTCTTTTACGTAGCTGGTTATACTGTTCTTTAGTGCAGTCTGTATAGGGAGCCTGTTTGTATGTATGATCTGAGTAAGGTAAAAAGGATACTCCACTAAGGTAATCAAAGTTATTATACACCCACGCACCAACTTCTAGCCATTCATGTTCTTTTACAGATACTGTGATAGAAGGCTTGTGTTCACACCAATGTTCTGCATATACTTTCCATAGTTCTAGATGTTCTATAGCACATAAGTCTTCTCTTGTCAAGGCCCCTTGTGGAGACTTAACAGGAAAAGAAAATACAGTCATAGTAGTCTCATTACCAACAGCAGGTTCATATGGAACTCCACTCCTAATCATAAACTGAGTAAGAGGGTCTTTATTGTCTCCTCTAACAGTACGCACATAATAATCACTATGTCTTGGATGAATACCAGACGCAGAATCGACTAATTGGGACACAGTACCAGAAGGCTTAATACATGTAATAGCAGTAGATTGGTTAATACCCAGAGACAGGGCTATATCCTTGTTTACGTTTATAGCTGTATCCTTTAGTGTGCCTAGTGTACCCTCTAGTTTTGACCCCTTGGTAGATAGAAGTTTATTATCTAATATACCTGTAAGACTTACCCCTAGTAGACGCTCCTCTTCCGTATTGGTTTTCCATATCTTTCTTAGATATTTAAAATCTGTGAGGGACGCCTGATAGCTTCCTAGCTCTGTCGCTATAGCTACTTTTCTTATCAGAGATTTAACATCGTCCGTAGCCTTTACAACTACTTCGGTAAGATTACAAAACTGATATGGTCTTAGTATTATTTCTGAACAGGGGTTAGTACCGAACCTATGCTCTGGATCTCGCCTCCCAATACTTTCTACCTTTTTCCTAGCAGAGTCTCTATTAAATATGCCCCTTTCACCAGATTTAGATTCATATAAAGAATACCACTCCTTTAGAAAAGTATTCATATCTGGACGTTCATAATACACAGCAGAATTATTAGCTAATCCTCTATGTGGATAATCTCTAAACCAATCACCAGACTTGGCAACTCTCATTCTATTTGAATTAAGATCACTAAGAGAAATAAGTGCTGAACGTCTAACACCACCCACCACAATCACACTTGCTATCTTGCAAACAAGGTCATGGCATTCTAGTGTAGTAAGCTTACGTCCTGCAGATTGTTTAAATAAACTAACTGTATATTTAAGCAGGTCATCCAGAGGTGCTGGACCTGACGATCTACCCCCAAACGTCTTTAAACGCGCTCCAGCGGGTCGTAGACGCGAAAGATCCCATTTGGGTACTTGACCAGCATATAGACAAGCTATTAGCTCTCTGAGGCCCCTAGCCCATCCTGCCTTAGAATCCTGTACAATGATGGTTGTTTCAGTATCTTCTAGATGTTCATTAACTATAGGTAATTTCTCTGTATATTCTCTCTCAGCGGAGAAACCTACACCTGTTCCACACATAAGAACATAAAGTATTTCATCAAAGGATCTAGGAGAATCTATTGGTATATATGAACAATTATATCCAGCAGTATTATCGCGTTCAAGTGCTAATCCTGAAGTCATTAACGCCCTCATTGATGGCATAACTTCTAGATTAAGTACTGCTTCTTCCAATACATTTCTATGATGTAGGTTGTAGTTAAAGTTTTTCTTTAAGTGATCTTCTAGGAAATCAAAATATCTACCTACTGTCTCTGACCATGTTTCCCGCCTATCTCCTAGCCAACGTGCGTAGCGTGACAGGTGTATAAACTCTTGGTAGTTTGTAGGGAAGTAGTTATTATTCATCTATTTATCCCACAATATTGTTTTAACATCTCCGTGTGTCTCTATCCACACATGCGCCCCACAGGAAAGGGGTTTATCTGGTCTATAAACTACCTTACTAGGGCCTTCTATAACAACTGAATGACAATAATCATTCGTTTTATACGTCTTAACGGTTAGTGGTGGGTCTGTTTCTCCATGCTTTCTATTCTTTTTTATAACGTGTTGATTAACATGGACTACCTTTTTCACTCACTATTCTCCATCTCCAAAATTAATCTATTTAAATACCACTGAGCCTTTTTTAGATCTGTAGTGGGTGAACCTTTATATTTGTATCTACAAACATATTTCATAATGTTGCCCTGCAAGTAACCATGAAAATATCTTGGCTCCATTGCATTTTTAATTACGTCTATAGTCTCCATCTCCGTCTTATTATAATGAAGAGGGTTGTTTACTTTTTCAGCTACTTTCAGCTTATATTCATCAGGCATTAGTTATCCCTATTAAATTTAACTTTAATAACATTTTCGTAAACTTCTTCTACAGTTATACTTTTATTTCTCTCATGCTGACTTACAGACTCTAATCTTTTTATTGTTGCCTCATGTCCTAATTGCATTATATACTCATAATCGTCTTCTAACGTGGAAATTATTCCCTGTACAAGAATATGTGCGGCAGTGATATCATTACCACCTACAGTATCATAGGCTCTAATCGATACCTTTTCTTCTCCATCAGGCTCAAATATAAGGTGTAGTCTATTCTCTGATAATTGAAAACTCTCATAGGCTATTCGTTTTTTTAAATCTTCATCTAGTTTAGGAATTTTAGTATTCCATATATTTTCATCATAGCCATCATCCATTAAACCACTCCATAGGTATTTTTTTATAGGACCAATCAAAGCCATGCCTATCAGCCCAATCCGCATGGGTTGTTTTTGAACCCTTATAAATCTTTTTATTAGGATTAGCAAAGAAAAACTTAACTTCTACCTCTGGGTTTTGTTTTTTAACAAGAAGGTGTTTAACACGATCAGACTGTAGCAATCTTCCTTTAACCTCTATATAAAAATCGTTTTTAGGTATATAGAAATCAGGTATATATACTTTAGGGTCTGGTTGATATGGGAGTTTGTCTGGTTCAAATTCAAAATCTATTTTTCTATTGCCCAACATCAAAGCTACTTCCGCTTCAAATTTTGATCTAAAGCGCATTATACTCAAACCTATCTTTATTTGTTACATTAGTATTTGCTATCTCAATAAACTTTTTGTTAAGAGCGTCTACTACCCATTGTTCAGAGGAATCTCTGATTATGGTAAAAACTCTAGCAGGAAATACAACAAGAAGGTTATGACGTAAATAGGATCTAATTTCATCAAATCCCTCGTAAAGAATCTGTTTACCTTTTAGCCTAAATTCCTCCTTAGACCACGCTCCCGAAGAAGACATATTTTTTGTGTATATTATACTTACACTTTTAGTAGGGTCTTGTATACTCTTAACACGAAGAGTATCCGATGATATAGAGTCTCCCTTAACGCTATCAAAATAAGCAAATATAGCATTAGGATTATACATCACCTCAAAATCTGTAACCCTCTCTGTAAGAAAAAGAGCCATTTACAGTTCCTTTTTAATAAACTTGCTGTACCATACCATAGGTTTATTTGATGCATTTGAAGTTACTTTATATTCTAAAGTAGAGTCGGGCCAACAATGCTTACGATACCCGCAATAAGAACAATCTTTAGATAACAATCTATTGCCCGTGGGGGTCAGAGACTTAGTTACCTTATCTTTATAATACTCTGGAAGATCATCAAAGCACCGTTTAAATTTTTTACTGCTTAGTAAATACCTTACTCTATCATCTGCATCTTCTAAGACACTCTTTTTGTCTTGCTCTTGTAGATCGGGTGTTTCACAAACAGCCCATTCCCCTGTAGATTTATTAATAGCTATCCAACCACCAAAATCTGATTTTGCAGCCTCTGCATATAGATAGCCTTGCGTTACATACCCAAACGGATCATTCTCTTTTATATTAAAATACCCACCATTAGCACCAAACTTAGACGCAAAAGACGCAGGAGATGCACTTTTAATATCCCATATCTTACCATCAATTTTTACATCATATGTACCTTTTAGTACCGTTCCACCTATCTTTAGCTTAACAGGTTCTTGTTCCTTTTCTATATTAATACCTGCAGCCTTCATAACAACAATAGCAACAGCCTCTATTAAGTCCCCAAACAAAAAGCGCATTATAGCGGTATAGTCTAGTTCTTCACTCACCCCCTCTTTCATACCTAGCTGCTGCTGACATAGCGGTTTTCCAACCCCAGACATCCTCAGTCTAAATTCATTTTTTCTATTAAACTGTCTTTCTAGAGCGTTACCACAAGCCTCTTTAAATTCTTCAATAAGGCTAGGGGGAATCTCTACAGACTCCCCCTTCGCCGCTGCATCAAGAAATAATTGTATCTTGGACAGCATTAGAGACATCAGGCTACCTCTAGTTCCCTGTCAATATCAAGCTCTTCAGAAGTTAAAACCGCTTTCTGATGTTCGTTATAAGATTTAAGAATACGAGAATTGTATTTTTCTATATCCTCAAAGAACAGTTTTAATTGTTCCATATCTTTACTATCTATCTTAACGGTATCGCCTTCAATTAAAACAGGACTATAGTATACAACCGCACCGTTCTTATGCCTTTGTGTAGCCAACTTAGTCAGTATAGAAAACATTATTTTTCTACTGCCTAATTTCTTTATATGGTCAGACACTGGAACGTAAGCTGAACCCCTTGCCGAATATATAAAAGGAGTACCCTTCAAGTCTTGCTCTTCGCCATCAACAGTTACGCCTACACCTTCGTGTATGATGCCGTAAATTACTTGAGTTGTTTTAATCAGCTTTTGTTTAGCTGCTTCTATAGAGTTAGGAGTTAAAGTTTCTGCCTCTTTCTTACTTAGTTTACCACTCTTCATACCACCACTACTATCGGGGAACTCATCACGCAATGATGCTTTCATAACCGACCTTATGCTATCTTCTGGATTTTCCGCATTCCAAAGATCATAAGTAAAGTAACGCACAAAAAACCGGACTACAGGAGATTTTACGTGAAAGGTGTGATCGCCTGATCGTAGACGGTAATGCCCTTTAGGTAAAGCCTCGCCGCTATCACTCTCTGTATCCTGTTCAATCGCTAGACGAGGCAAGCCACTACCAGCACTGCTAGTAGATTTATCCGTTTGCCCAATCATTCGCGCTACCAATTCCAGATTTTCTTCTGTAATTTCATCAATATTTTGTATTTCAGTATTAGATATCATTAATATCTATCTCCTTCAGGTTTAACCAATCATGCCCTATCTTTAACTCTATGTCAATAGGCATGTCAAATAAAATTCCAAATCTTAAATGTGCTTCATCTTTAATACATAGCATAGCCTCCTTTAGCAAATAAATCATTTGATCTTTTTCATCTGGATGAACATCCATTATTATTGAATCGTGAACCGTATTTATTATAACACTTTTTGCTGCGGGTTTAATAATAGATCTTAAAAGTGTAGATAATTTTATCAGGGCAATAGGTAGTATATCAGCAGTAGCAAACCCCTGTACAGGATAATTTTTAATAGAGGTAGAACCCGCAACATTACCTCTACTATTAAACTCTGCGTAAGGAAATGCATATTCTCTTCCTGATGGTAAGACTACTTTTTTAGTAGATACTGCCTCTCTCTGTAGCCTCTCATGCCAATCGGCAACTCCTAAATACTTTTTCTTAAATGCAGAATAATACCTAGTCTCTTTTTCATTACCAAGTATACCTCCGTACAGGGGCTTAAAGGTATGTGCCTTAGCTGCTTGCCTATCAACCCCCATTATCTCTGCAGTATAAGAGTGAACGTCTACGCCATTTTTAACGTCTTCATATATTTGTGCATCCCCCGATAAAAATCCGGCGACCCTAAATTCTAATTGTCTATAGTCCCCTTCTAGAATATATCCATTATTAAAACGAGAAACTATAGCCTTCCTAGCCGGAAATGTAGATCCTCTAGGCATATTTTGAAAGTTAGGGGTACGAGAGCTAAGACGCCCTGTAGATGTAACACACTGCATAAATTGAGGGTGTATAAATCCCTTCTCGTCTTGAAATTTTTCTAAACTATCCACGAAAGTATTGAGATACGTTCTGATTTTAGAGTATTTCATATACTTTTCAGCAAAAACTTTAGCAGTACCATCTAAATCTAACAGCCTCTGCTCTAGGGTTTCTTTATCTGTTTTAAAACCCCCCGCTGCCGTATCTTCGGGGCCTCTTGGTTTTAATTTTAGCCCTGCAGCCTGATTTACATTTGTATAAATAACCCCACACCCTTTACACATTTTACATTTAGTTTTATTTTTACTTAAATCTCCTGATTTTAATCTGTACCTATAGCTACCTAAACCTCTACAGGAAGAACACTGCGTACCCACAGTCTTTAGAGCTACAGGAGCTAAATCTTTTACTGCTCTTACAAAGTCAGCCCTACGCATTTTAGTTCTGCGTTTCTGTTTCTTAGTGTTGCCTCTTAACTCGAAACCTATGTTAAATATTTTTTTCCACTCGGCCTTATCAGAAACTTTTCTAGAATAAAAAAGCACACTCCTATCATCAGGACTATCTAAATTTATTGGTGTGTCGCCCATTACTTCCTCTACAATCCTCATAAGATCATTATACAAGGAAGAATATTCTTTCTCGTAGTCCTCTCGAATTTGACTCAGGTTTCCTTTAGATATTTTTATACCTGCCCGTTCTATATCAGTAAGAACGTCTGTAAGTTCCATACTTAATCTAAGCGCAGGAAGTATACTTTTATTCGCCATTTTTTACATCGAACCAAGTAATATTAAATTCCTTTAACTGAGCTAACGCTAATTGTTCCGTAATGGTAACATCATTTCTACCATATTTCTCTACAACATTCGGTGGCATATCCTCATATGACATACCATCTTTTATATACGTATTTATATCTGATGTGAGCTTGCCCGATATGCCTCTACGTGTACAGCACGCATCTAACCCCAGCGGCTGTTTCAATCCTCTTAAAGAGAGGTATTCAGCTACCATAGTATCATATAACGCGCTATTGTAAACAAACCCACACTCTCTTAAAAATTGTAAATCAAATTTTATATTATGCCCTACAAGAACGTTAGTCAAATTAAGTATCTGTTGTAGCTTTTTAAATGCTTCTGCTGTAGGCTCTCTTTTGGTGTGATAGAAGAATAGATAATTCTCAGAGTATATATAAGGCCCAAGTAACCTGTAGCCAACTGAAACTATCTGTTGTCCAAAAAAGGGAGAAGTTAGTGTTTTATTTTCATCGTCAAGAGCAAACGTTGTTTCTATATCTAATGTAGTTACGTTCACCTCCTTGGGATTATACTTCATGTATATGTTCCTCTATCTTTATCTAAATACATAACCACTGATCCATGCCACCCATTTACTTTATTTTTAGAAAACTTAACTGTTCTATAATTCTCTTCTTCTGCTATACCTATGCCCACAATTATATCGGCTTCTCCTGCTTTTCCTGTTCTAGAATTATCTAACATAGAGTAATCAATCTCTGCTCTGTTTTGTGCCTCATAGCTTGCTTGAGATACAGACCAAACTACAATATTATTTCTCTTAGCTACTTCTCTGGCTCTAGTGTACAGTTCTTTTAGTCTCTCATCTCCTCGCGTAAACTCCCCTTCTATTCTAACCTTATCAAGCTGATCTATAAACATAATATCAACGTCGTTCCTACAAGCATAGTCATCTATTTCTCTTATACTAGTACCCACGGAATCAAGGACAGTAAGTTTAGATTTAATAGAATTTCTATAAACATCTCCAGCATAATCTATTTCTTCTCTAAGTTCTGATTTTGTTTTATTCATATAAGATTGAATTAGTCTTATCTTTACTCTTTCTGCCTTTTCTTCATTTGCCCAGTATACAACATTCCTACCTTGTTCTATGTAGTGTGCTGCTAACCAACAACTAAAAGAAGTTTTTCCAACTTCCGGTCTAGCAAATATAATACCGAAAGTCTGCCTATCTACACCATCAACGTTTTCTCTAAGTCTAGGGGGAAATAAAAAGTCACATTCTAAAAATTCTTGTTCTACTAGTTCCTCTACTCCTGCATCTACAACTCTATAAGATACTTCTGTATTACTTTCATTTTCTTTTAGATCTTCTACTTCTCTAAAGAGAACGCCTAAATCTTCATTCTCTCCCATGTAAACTTCTAAAGCTTTTTCTCCTATATTCTTAGCTTTAATACGCTTCCAAAAACTATTTGCTAAGTCTATTAAAAGTTTATCATTTACGTCTATGGTGCAAATGCTTTTTATATCCTCGTGTATTCTGTTTCTTGTACTTTCTGGCAAGGCGGGAAACTTTTCAGAGTGCATTAAGAGTAAATCGTCTTGTGTCATATCCGATTTATACTTTTCATGGTAGTCTAGTATAGATTCTACAATACTATTTGCGTCTTTAGGAAAGTTTTCTTTCTTTATTAGATGAATTATTTTATTAAAGTTTTCGTGCTTCTTACAAGCAGACAAAATTTTCTTGTCTATCATAGGTTTAAAACCTCTTTCGCGTCGTTTGTTTCTAATTTCTTTAAATCTCTCGTTAAAGGAACCATCCTTACACTAGAATACCATTTTAATTTATCCATTATTGGTAGTGATTTCATAGTAGCGTCTTTGTCGAGAGCAACAATAATATTATTATATTCTTTTAACTTGTTGCAAGTCTCCTCTGTAATAGTTGTTCCTAGTAGGGCTACTCCTGTAGCAAAGCTACAAATAGATGCCGCCGACGCACAATCTTCCACTACCACAGCCACCTTGTTGTCTCCACAGATAAATGGCTGTCTAGATCTCCCATACCTATACCACTTAGGTTTTACATTAGACAATAAAGACCTACCCGCTGCGTCCACTATTTTATTTGTCTTATCTTTTATACAGAACACAGCCCTGTGTTTTTTAAAGTCATAACGGATATCCGCTAAGTTATGGTCATAAGCGTACAAACAATTATTTTCCATTATGTAAGAATAAAATTCAACGGGTAAATTGTTTTTTCTCCAAAATTCTGTTGCTAAAACTATGTCGTGTATCTTATTTAGATCACTACTATCTGTAGTGCTGAAACTACTATAAGACACACCCTCTTTAATAACACCGGATTTAGTACAGTCTGCGTGAAAGCAATAGTATTTGGTACAATCTATAAATCTTGTAATAGATAGGGTTTTACTGTTGTTACAAGAGGGGCAGTCTGTTCTTATAGATTGACCTATATTAATAATTATATTGTTAATATATTCTTCTATATATCTCATATAGAATATATTCCTTTAATATTCGGCAATGGCTCTTTGCTCATAGCACGCAGAAAATTTGGTGTCAAACGTTTTTTTCGCTTGCGTCGAATTTAATTCTGCTATAGGGTGTGAGCATAGTTCAATTTTATCATGGGAACAAGCGATGAAACCTATAGTAACGATCCACTCTCCAAAACTGTCACCAGCCATTCTTCGACGGTACATCGAATCTACTGTGAATGACAAGTTCTTCTCCATCGAATTTGTTAAGGCAGACGGCTCGTTGCGTATCCTCAATGGTAGGCTAGGCGTTAAGAAACATCTCAAAGGCGGCAGAGATTGTAATGACGTAAACAAATATATTACTGTATATGATGTTGGATCTAGAGGGTACAGGAATGTTAGTCTTGCTAATGTAACAGCATTTACTGTAGATAATCTTCGGCACCTGATAGGTCACGATGCGCGTGAACTCTATGATGATACGTTAGGACTAGACAATGGCAGTGCATAGTAAAGCTTTTATAAAGAAGGCTATTGATCTACGCCATGAAGGTCTAACTGCTAGACAGGTAGCAGAAGTACTAAATTCAGAATATGAAGACTATGCTGGTAGAACGCTAACACGAATGGCGATTATAGGGTTATGGAACCGTAATAAGTGGTATAATCCTTTTAAACCAGATAAAGCTAAACCGCGTAAACGTGTAGACTTTGCTGCTATTCTTGAAGATACTTTATCTAAAAAGAAAGGAGATAAATTTAGAATTAGAAAATGTCTTAGGTGTGGGGAAAGAAGAGTAATTGAAAGACCGATGTTCATATGTTCTTTCTGTAAAACTAAAAGATCATATAGGAACGCAGCTTCATTAGGAGATTATACTTACAATGCCTAAATATATAATAAAGGTTACTCAGACAAACGAGTGGGTGGAAGATGAGGCGAATAGTCGTGATGAAGCGGCAAAAGCGGCATATGAAGCTATTTGGGACGAAACTACAGGTAGATATGGTTTTGCTGTAGATATAAAAGAATTTCATCGTCTGGAACATACTACCACCAGCACTATTGAAGGCCCTCTACCAAAGGAAGATTGGTATAAATTAGAGAACGGATTGCCCTATACTTTTAGTGTAGAGAAAGAGGAAAATAGTGAATAGATCAAGATCACGCTCTGCCCCTGCAGAGTTTGTCAATGTAAAAGCAAGGCTAGATGGTAGGTATGTAACTATAGATTTTACAGAACCCTATATAACTTTAGAAAGAGTAGATAAATTATCCTTTTTAGCAGAATTACAATCAGTATTGTCAGCCAAAAAGAAGGAAGTTGAAAAGGATTTGGAAAGTACACTGGGCTATGGATGAAAAGCATAATAAAGGAACTTTCTCTAAACTAGCCGTTATGAACCATTTTGTTACATTAGGATATTATGTATATAATGAAATGAGTAATACTGGCCCTGTCGATTTTGTAGCTATTAATCCTCAAACAAAACAGGTAAGACTTGTCGAGGTTAAAACAGCATCGTTTAGAAAAGCGAATAATACTATGATACATAGGATCTTAAAGCCTATACAAAAAGACTTATCTGTAGAGCTTGTGTATTATAATATTGATACTAATGAAGTAAAGTATGCATAGGGGTATTTATTATGTACAGAGAAAGAAATAAGAAAAAGGAAAGTCAATCCAAAAAAACTAATCGTAAATCAGAATGGGTAAAACGAGAGATAGACGGTGCTCTTGTGCAGTGGTCTTGGTTTAATGATGCAGAGTTGGGCTTTTATCCTAAGAACTGGATTAGAAGATTTCCCCACTTAATAGATAGAGGCAGATGGGTTATTACTAGAATAAAAAAGAAAGATTAGTTCATCTCAAAATAACGTTTGACCTCCCTTTCCGTTTGTGCTTAGGTACTTATAACACAGCAATAGGAGAACCCAATGTCTAGGGATTACAGAGAAGAGATAGCTATCGAAGAAAGGTATTATCTTTATCTCGCTAAAGGCTATCCACCAAAGGTGGCTGAAAAGATGGCTATGTCTAAAAAAGATGCGTTTAATCGACAGAAGGAAGAAAACGATGGCTGTTAGCACTACGATCAGTAACGGAACCGTTTCAAGAACAGTAAATGAGAACACAGTACATAGCGTAAATAAGGTCGTTATGGAGACTGAGCGTAATACATTCTATAGCGTTTTTACCGAACAGGAAGAGTGGTACACGCATTTCACTGTCACTTCGCATTCTGATCTTACTCTAAAGGGTGCTAATGTAGAAAGTGAGGCAAAGACTGTTACTAGAATGTTTTTGACGGACGATGCTAAGATAGTGATAAAAGTTGATGGCCGTGAATATGAACTAACTGCTTCTCTATTAAATCAAGTTGCTGTTGGGTATGGTCTTACAGCAAAGAAATAATGTCGAAAGATAAACAGGAAGAAGAAGTTTTAGTATGAACATTTTTTATCTACATGAAAAACCTTACCCTTGTGCCGTTATGCACTGTGACAAGCACGTAGTTAAGATGGTACTAGAAAGCGCACAAATGCTTAGTACTGCACATAGAATACTTGATGGTGATGAGTTTGCAGATAGAAATAGTTTATACAAGGCTGCTCATGTAAAACATCCTAGTTCCATATGGGTACGTCAGTCTGCTAAGAATTACCAGTGGCTTGTAGACTTGTGGTATAACTTGGGACAGGAGTATTCTCTTAGATATGAAGGTAGAATACACAAGTCTTCTTCACTTGGTGCTTTAACTACACTACCTGTTAATATTCCACAGGATGTCGAGTTTTCACCACCACCACAATGTATGCCCGATAAATATAAGCAGGAGAATACTGTACAGGCGTATCGTGATTATTACTGTGGAGAAAAAGCTTCTTTTGCACAATGGCATTTTTTTCCTTATGCTCCAGCTTGGTTTATTACAAAAAATGAAGAGTTAGTAGCGATGGAGAAATTAACTAAACAAATAGCTCTCTTGGTTTAATAAATGGTAGAGGTAGCTGGTAAATGAACATTTTTTATCTACATAATGTCGGTGCTTTGGTTTAAAAAATGTCGGCTCTTAACTATGGAAAGTCTGGTAGAGTGAACGCTGTAAGCCGTAGACGGCATAAGAAATTGTTGTGTCTGAGGTCTGTAATATGCAAAATGCAGCGGGGTGGGTACAGCCACCTAACGGGAGGTTCAATTCCTTCCCTTTCCAACGATTTTCGTTTTATGATTTCGCCACGATGCGCGACCGCCGTAATTATCTATTTGAATAAGTTGGTTCAATGTGCTATTCGTTCGAGCATTGTTAATCACTAACAGGAAGTAATCACATGAACGATATTATTTATCTGGAGAACAATACCCCTGCAATGCAACAGGCTACGCAGATTAGGCAAGAGAGAACGAAACCTAGAAAACGAGTACACAACGATATACACGATACATCATTGTTTGATGATGTTGCCGTTGATATAGGCCCGCTTTACGACGCACAAAACGCTAAGATGGGTAATGCTTTTGCTCTGTACTATCAGGATGGCGTAAGAGCTTCGGAGAGTGCGGTATCCGGTACGTACTCTTTAACTAACCATGCGCCGCTGTATCAGCAGCACGCAGACCTGATTAAGTATCAATCCGATTTGCCTTGGCAGAACGTTGAGGTAACTGACGAGCTTTCCGACAATGGTCTAAAGGCTAGGCGCTCTATTAAGTATCTAGACGCAGTAGTGGACATTGGATCGGGTGATCCCATTAATTGCCGTTCTGATATAATCAATTCTGTCAATATGACTTGGGCATTTCAAATGTTTGCTGGTGCCTATCGTAATTTATGTGAGAATAGCATGGTGTTTGGTGGTGTTAAGTCTGGCTATGCAAAGAAGAAACACACGAAGCATTTTGCACAAATGAAGAGTGCGCTTCTGAATACCGCTAATAGTACCTTGCATACCTTCGCTACGCAGACTGAACGGTTTATGCAGTGGCATAACACTAAACTTAATGATGATGACGCAATTAGGTTTATTCGCAGTCAGTGTGATAGTCGGACGGACGATCAAAAACGCTGGGATGAAATTGCAGACAGTAAACAACCCTCAGTGTTTTATGACCCAACGGGTAATATACTGAATGAAGATGACGAGAACCTTAATAAAAAGAAGTTTTATTCCTTATGCTCTCTCTGGGAAGAATACTCAAAAGGCTACTCTCAAGGTGGTGGTCTTGGTCGCAATGTCTGGGCTTTGTATAATGTGTTTACGCATTGGGCAACGCACACACACGACAGTGTAGTATATCAGGATGGCAAGGGTGAAATGAAACAGCACGCATTAGGAAGAGATACCAAAAACCTAATGCGTACTGAGAGTGGGAAAGATTACAGCATTCTCGCTCAGAAGGACCGTTCACTGGTGGTGGCGGTAATGTTAACCAGCCCGCAATGGCAAAGCTTAGCGGCATAATAGGAGGTAGATATTGAGGAAATAATAACGTTAGCGTATAAATGCACTGTAGTAGTAGTGTGCGTTGTAGGACTATTATTACTTTTTAATCTTTAACTTAGGAGGCCACATGGCTACCAAAACAAACGAAAACGACCAGTCTTTTCAAATATCTGCTGTGTCAGAAATGCGCGAGGCTGCTCGTATTTATTTTGAAAAATCGGGTATTAATTATGATGTCGCTATTAACTTAGCTGGTGGCGATAGAAAACTAATCAGCAATGCTATACGCGCATTGTGTAAGGAATATGTCCAAAATAATCAGGGACAAAAAGGGTAGCATTACTGGTTACCAAGAAGACACTAGACCTTCTCCCTAGTCTAGTGTACAACTAGACCGCTGCTCTTAATTGAGTGGCGGTTTTTTTACACAAATCCGGAAAGGATTAGAACTATGTCTAAAGTGTTAACATCGGCTGAGCGTTTAGAAATAATTGGTTTTCTGCGTGAATGCCAAAGAGAACGCTCGGTAGTACGTTTAGTTGATAAACACGGGGAAGTACGAGCTTCGCAGGATGTGTTGCCAGTTGATGTATCTCCCTACAAAATCGACCCGAACGAAGACTATTGGCACTATGTAGACGCGAACGGGGAATATATGCGTAGCCCCTCGCGGTTTGTTGCTAAAGTGCAAAAAGCACTACGTTTAACAATCTCTCCCACTGTCGCTACCAAATTGTTAAAGACCGTATGCGGTACACCCCTTATAAATAAAGGTGCCAGTCAGGGCTTAGAATTAGGCGTGGGGCTGGTGTATGTCGGGGAAGTAACGTTATCCCCTGATGATGTGCAGCTAATCCGCTCGCTGGATAGCGTAGAAGAGGTATTTGAGGCAGTAAAAGATTATGTTGCGCGGGAGCAGTACGTATTGCCTCAACACCGTGATCGATCTCGCCGCATCAAAGCATTTTAGCGTTTGACTACCTATAGGGTTTAACGCTAAAACTTAAACCGTCGCTCTTAATTGAGTGGCGGTTTTTTTTAATCAACTAAGGAATAGAATTAAATGAGCATGAGCAAAAAGCACTACACTGCATTAGCCGATTTAATCAAAGACTATAACGTTGAACGGCTAGACGTTTCGGTTATTAGTAACGCTCCGCTGCGGAGAAGCATGGAGAATGCGGCGCTGCTGAAACTGGTGCGGGCATTTACCGCTTACATGAAAGAAGACAACCCAAACTTTAGCCCGTCGCGCTTTATGAATGCAGTCTTTCCGATTGGTGGCGTTGTGATTGAGAATGACTACACGGGGATCGATCAGGTTGCAGAAGATCTCACCAACAATTACGAGCTTGTTGGCGATAAATACGTGCCAACCAGTGCGGCGGCTAAACGTCACAATCAGTTATTAAAAGAAGAGTACGCTTCGTATGTGGAGGCAATCAACAATGGTCAGCATTAATGATTGGTGGCTGCAAGAATTATCCAAAAAAGCACAATTTGATAACGTACAGGAGATTAATATCATTATGAAACCCCAGAATGAAACAGAATACGCAGAACAAATTGCTGATGAGTTCAGAACAATATGGACTGAGCTACATCTAGGCGATGATGAAGAGGCAGAGAGTATTGTTGCAGAAGTATTCCAGAAGGCCGGAATACGCATTACTCGAAAGGATAGCGCATGAGTGCGCGAGTATCTAAACGGGATCGCTGCTGGAATTATGGAGCGTATCTAATTGTTGGCTTTGTGGCGGGATATATAATCGCGCAATTCTAGCGTTAAGCATAACAACAAACTGGGGAGCTTTTTAGCTCCTCTTTTTTTATGGGGAATTGTGGTGCGAATAATAATTAGTGAATTGAAAAGCTTAGCAGTTGTGTGAATGTGTGGAGTGCGGCTGCGTGCCAAATGATACGCCCGCCACCCATCAACACACCCATTTTTAGCGGTGGATTTTGTCAATGTGATTTGCACATAGAGGGTATGCGTGCGCGCATATGATTGTGGGAAAATACAGGGGAAGGAATAGGTGATATTAGCGCCAGCAAATCGCAACGCATAATATATATTATGGATAATTAAAATTGTTGTTTAAAATCAAAGACTTAGCAAAAATAGGCGCATTGGGGCGCGTATGGGCCACCCCGGTCCCCCCACATCTTCATGCAACTGCCCCATAATTTTATTAGTTTTTATGGCTTTATACGCTTTCTAGAATAAATCTTCTTATTTTTCAATACCTTATGGCCTAGTACTGCTAATTCCTTGTAAAAAGGATTGCGGTTTTTTAGATTTTTTATAGGTTTTTTATTTTTTTTCATAAAAAAAAGCAGTTACCCGATTTCTACACGCCTCCTTGAACAAGAGAGGTCGGGAGCTACTGCAAAAGCTTTGTAATATTATTACCCAAATCGCTAAGTTTATAGGGATTTCTATACCTACCTCTATATATTACCCCTCTCGCAAACCTTTCCTTTATTATACACCCAATTTCGCATTCTGTCAAGTAAAAAATGCATTAATTGTAATTTTTTTATTGACAAGTCTTGTATGGTGACTATAATAGGTAAGTAGCAGACCAATCTACACTCTATCATCAAACACTTAGTAGTTTATTATAAAAGAGAGCAAGGAGATTCTTGTCTGCTATCCAGTTTTAGGACTTTAAATGTCTGATAGGTATCAGGGACCGTATTCTGCATTTTATATGATGACAAATTCAAAACCTAGTTTCTGTGCTAATTGTAAGCATCCATGCCATTGTGAAGGTTCTGGTAAATGTATGGCTGGTGAACTGGAAGTACATCAGAAAACATGGGAAACAAAAACTAAAGAATGCAAATGCACAGAATGCAAATGCAAGAAGATGTACACAGACCCCAAATGGGGTGAAACTACTACGGGAATGGAATAATGGATAAAAAAACAAGAATAGAACTGCTTAGTGAGGCCCAGAAAGAACGCGATAAGAAAAAATCAGGAATAAAAAACACAAAAAAACAAATGTCTTCGGGCGAGCTATATATGTTTATTGAAGGTCAAGACCTTAAAGCATGGAAAAAGGATAAACGTAAATTTGGTGATCTGGGAAAAGCAGGAGAAGATGAGAGGGATAAGAACGTCTCAGCCAGAAAAAAACAAAGAAAGATTGATAAAGGGTTACTCGTTGAATATGGAAAAGCTGCCCCAAAAGCGCGTACCTTTCGCACACCAAAACCTAGACCAATGTCTAAAGAGGCATATAAAAAGGCACAACTAGCAAAAGATAAAGCTGGGGGTGGTTCTGTTAAAAAATACTCTAAAGGCGGTGGAGTAAGGGAAGCAAAGAGGTAATTATGCCCCCCAAGAAAGAGCTTATGGAAATTTCTAAACAGTTAAAAAAGGCGTCTAATCTTCATAAGAGACAGTCTAATAAAGTAGCCGCTATTAGCCGTAAAAAATATGTACATGGCGGTGGAGTAAGGAAAGCAAAGAGATAATTATGACAAACAAAAATGGGTACGATATGGCACCACTTAAACCCTCTAAACCACCTAAACCACCTAAACAGCCTAAACAGTCTAAACAGTCTAAACCCCCAAGAACGCGAAAAGAATCAAATACTAAGAAGACTACTCCTATAATAACTGATTTAGTCTTATCAGCACTTAGAAAAGAGTTTAGAGGGTGGTTAGAAAAACATGATCCCCAAGGAACGGGTATTCCCAAGCGAGAGAATCAACGCAGATATGTGGATAAACTGATAAGAGATTCAAAGGAATTTGCAATGACAAAGCCTGAAAAGCGTAAGCAAACGCGTGACTGGTTACTAAAGCAGGAGCGAGAAAGAAGAGAAAGAGAAGAGAAGGAAGAGTGGGATAAATTAGAGAAAGGTCGGGGATACGACGATGAAGGTAAAGAATGGAGAGTAGCTAGTGCCAAGTACGCCAAGGGCGGTGGAGTAGGGTATGATACTGCTACTATGAAGGTAGCGCCTAAACCCGTACAAACGCAAACTCCTACGCAACCCCTTATGCAAACTCAACCCCCTATGCAGGTCGGTACGATGGGTAATAGCAATATTAAAAAGTACGCCGAAGGCGGGGGAGTGCGTAAAGTAAAGTACTAAAATGAACTTAGTTACTACATTGACTGCAATGGTAGCAGCAGGAGGAATAGCGGGTTCTGGGTACTTCTTAGAAGATCGTTATGCAAATAAACAGCAACTAGCACAATTAGTAGGCGGTAATTCACAACAAATAGCTATTATTCGTATAGAATTAGCTAAACAATCAAAAAATAAGGCTTTATTAAGCCGTTTATGTACAGACTTTATACAAGTTCATAAATGGCAACCATCAGCCTGTAAGCAATAGAGAAAGGATATTTTGAATGGAATGGTTAAAACAGCGTTTTATGGAGCCGTCTAGTTACGCAGCAGTAGGCGCTGCTGTTATGGGTATTGGTATTATTATCAATGTCCCACTCTTAGCACTTGCTGGAATTATAGGTGGTATTGCTGGCTTTATTCTAAAAGAAAAGGGAATAATCTAGATGATAACTAGTCTCTTACCTAAAAAGCCTAAAAGAGACTATACGGAAAAACAGGTAGCATTTTTAGATGCTATTGTTTCTAACGGGGGAGATATTGGTAAGGCACTTGAAATTGCCGGATACTCCCCTAACTCTCGTAATTCTGTAATTAGCTCTTTGAGAGAAGAGTTAATAGAAAAAGCTAACCAAGTTTTAGCAACACATTCAATAAAAGCTGCTTCTCATTTAGTTAATACTATGGATGATGGAGAAGGAGAAATGCCTCGTGCAGAAGTTAGATTAAAGGCTGCAGAGTCTATACTTAATCGCGTAGGCATAGGCCGTAGGGATACAGTAGAACATAATGTTACGGCCATACATGGAGTAGTTCTTTTACCCTCTAAAGATACACAGCAAGAGCCTCTTATTATAAATCAGGAATCTTAATGTGATTAATATTTCTTACTTTGTTAAAATTGATCTTAAACCTTATGATCCTCTAGAAAAGAAGTTTAATAAACATGCTCTGTATGAGTATAAAGATGGTAAAATAGTTACTAAAGAAATTCAGGTTCTTCCTGTAAATTCAGAAATGCAAATATAATAGAAAAGGTATGGAATAATGGCTGAGAGAACGTTAAGAGGAGGAGCAGGAGGACGGAGACCAACTCGTAGAGATGCGGAAATGTTAAGAGGAGGAGCAGGAGGACGGGGACCAACTCCTAGAGATATGCAAGATAAGAGAGACTTAAGAGGAAATGCAGGAGGACGGGGACCAACTCCTAGAGATATGCAAGATAAGAGAAAGTTAAGAAGAAATGCAGGAGGACGGGAACCAACTCCTGAAGATAGAGGGCAGTGGGAAAAACGGATGAAAGGGTTAGAAAATACAAGTTGGGCCTTGACTCCTGAAGGATGGGATGCTGCAAAAGAAGCAGCAGATCAGCTTCTTGGGGTTGTTAGAGTAGGCGAATCCGTGACACCTAGAACAACAGATTTTGATCCTCCAGCAGTCTTTGATGATGAAGAAAGGGTCTTTAGGGTAAGCTTACATCCAAGGGATACAGAGGCGGGAGATGTGAAGAGGCCATCTCCTAGAGGACAAGAAGTAGCAAGAGGCGGTAGAATATCAAAAAAGCCAAAAACCTATTATGGCGGTGGTAGAGTTAAACAATACGCTAAAGGCGGTGGGGTTCGTAAACCGAAACTAAAATAGTGGTAGCAAAAAGTAAAAGAAAAACACAAACAATTAAAGTAGTATTTCATAAAGGAAAGACTCTTGGAAGATTTAGATCACCAGAGCGCAGACATAGAAAAAATATTAGAAGAAAGCCCCCTGCCTTTGGTTGATAAAGCGGATACAAGAGAAGAGCCTGTAAAGAGAAGTAGAGGTCGTCCTAAACTTGAAGAAGGACAAAAGGGAAACTATAATATCTCTACGAGGGAGCGTGCAAGAAGACAAACACGAACTACTATACGAAATGCAAAAAAGGCTAGGGATAAAGCACAAAAGGCGGCAAACAGAGCTACAACCAAAGAAAAAAATTTAAAAAAGGTAGAAAATGCTCTCTTTAATAGTAAAGGTCCAAAAGTATTAGAACAAAACATTCTAGATAGTGTTCCAAAGCCAGTAAGAGAATTAGTAGAGGACGAGGCAGAGGTTGTCTTTAAGCCGAATACAGGCCCCCAAACCGATTTTTTGGCGAGTCCTGAAAGAGATGTTTTTTATGGTGGTGCTGCTGGTGGGGGTAAATCTTTTGCTCTTCTTGCTGATTTGCTCCGCTACTGTGATAATACCAATCATCGCGCCCTTATAATTAGACGTACTCTAGACGAACTTACAGAACTGGTTGATAAAAGTAAGCAGCTATATCCCAAAGCTTTTCCGGGGGCTGTATTTAGAGAATCAAAAGCTATGTGGCAATTTCCTTCAGGAGCAACTGCATGGTTTTCATATCTGGATAAAGATAAAGACGTAACAAGATATCAGGGTCAGGCGTTTACATGGATTGGTATAGACGAAATAACACACTATCCTACTCCCTATGTATGGGAATACTTACGCTCTAGACTTCGTACAACAGATCCTGAAATACAAGCGTATATGCGCTGCACTGGAAACCCCGGAGGAGTAGGAGGTTGGTGGGTTAAAAAAATGTATATAGATCCTGCGTCACCTAATACGCCTTTTGCAGCTACAGATGTAGATTCCGGTAATGCGTTACTTTGGCCGGATACGGCTACAAACGGAAAAGCAGGTCAACCACTGTTCCTTCGTAAGTTTATTCCTGCAAGGTTGACCGATAACCCCTACCTAGCGCAAAGTGGCGAATATGAAGCCATGTTAAGGTCGCTCCCAGAGGTCGAAAGAAGGCGGCTTCTAGAAGGGGATTGGGATGTTGCAGAGGGGGCGGCATTCCCAGAGTTTTCCCGCAACATTCATGTTGTGGACGCCTCACAGACACAGATTCCGACTAACTGGTTGCGCTTACGCGCGGCAGATTACGGTTATAGCGCCCCCGCCTGTGTTCTGTGGGGCGCAGTAGATTGGGATGATAATCTCTGGATATACAGAGAGTTCTATGGAAAGGGTCAGACAGCAGAAAATTTAGCGCGTATTGTTTCTAACTTTGAGGGGGAAGATCCTACCATGCACTATGCAGTTTTAGACTCTTCTTGTTGGAATAGAACGGGTACAGGACCATCAATAGCAGAGACAATGATACGTGCTGGTATTCGCTGGACACCTTCAGATAGAAATAGAATAGCAGGTAAGATGGAAATTCATCGTAGACTACAAGTAAATGATATAACACAAGAGCCACGTATACGTATACTAGATTCTTGTCCTAATCTTATTCGTACTCTATCGGGATTACCTCTAGCTAAAAATAATTTAGAAGATGTAGATACAAAAGCAGACGATCATGCCTATGATGCTTTACGGTATATGTGTATGACAAGGGCTAGAGGACACCTTACTATAAATAGTATGATGAATGCAATAAAAAATAAAAAACCAGAACCTTTTGACTCAACGTTTGGATATTAATAGTGGCTAAAAAGAAGAAATTAAAAACACCCGTAGCTCCAAAAGCAATAAGGGATGCTCTTGGGGGAATAGGTCCAAGTTTTCTTAATCCAAATATATCGCCTGAAGATCAACCGGGTTTTGAACGACCTCCAAAAAAGACGCCAACGAAAAAGCCAGTGGACGTTGGCGTTAGAGAAAAAAAGCGTATCAGAAAGCAAGTTGATAGGGCAAGAAGAGCAGACCTTGAAAATACTACATCTGTACGCCGCGATAGCCGTGTTTTACCCCCGATTCGTAAAAGAGTCATAGAGACTATGTTAACAGAAAATCTTACTTGGGATCAGGGTCTTAATTTACTTGAATCTAAGTTTGGTAACCAGCGGCTAAGCAATAATGTAATTATAGATTTTATTGATGCAGCAAGGGAAGCTGGCTTTGATCCCGATGGTAAAGCTTTTAAGGAGTTTAGTCATAGTTATCTAATTATAGGAAGAGATCGGGATGTTGCAAGAGATAAAAAATATATTGAGTCTTTTGAAGCTGAGGCTGCACGTCAGGACCGGATCGAAGCTGAACGCCGCCCAGTTGGTCCAGTTGGTGCAGCACACTACCTAGAACAAGGTATAAAAACAGTAAAAATTGGAGATCACGAATTTAGCTTAGAGCCTTCCACAGAAGGGGAGCGTGAGGATGTAGAGGGTACTAGACGAAGATTTCCTAATTATAATGCTTTCTTAGCAGCAAGAAAGAGAGGAGAAGTAACAGGTCGCCCAATAAAGGATGGTAAAGGAGGAGTAATTGGTATTATAGCCGAAACATTTGAGAATTTTGAACCTGAATCTGAACGATACATTGGAACAGAATCTAGTTCTGCAGCGGCTTCGAGGCAAGAAGAAAGTAGAACAAAAGGAAGGGCATTACCTGAGAATTATGAACCTGAATTTAAACGAAAAACAGAGGTAAAGATACGCCCCAGTGAAAGAGATGCATATAAGAAAGCATTTAGTTCTGCTATGGATCAGTGGAATGAGAGAAACATTAATTTTATGAATATTCTATATACTGAACTTAAAAATACAGGAGATAAAATTTGGACTCCTGAAAAAGTAAAAGAAATATCTGATTATCTACATGATAAGGGATTATTAGTTCAAGATAGAAATGTATCTCGTTTAATGACATCTTCTAATATATCAAAAAGGGAAGCTCCTTTACATTATAAACCCTCTAAAAAGTGGTACAAAGATGGCTTTAAAATATTTGATATTTATGGTAACGAGAATATCATAGTACATAATTTTGTTCACCAAGCTGCTAAAGGAGAAATTGGTAAAACAAAATTAGAGTCAAAACCTAAAAATGAGACTCTTTCTAAGATTGCTAGAAAAGCGGCTAGATACGGCACTAAAGCTTTTCTTCCAACGGCAATGGCTTATACGATGTATGATGCATTCACAAATAGTATAGCTGAAGCTTTAGGTATTAATCCACTAAACGTAGGACACAAAACTACACTTCTACCAGAAGAACAAGAATATTTAGAAACGATTCAAGATAGATCAAAAGGTCTAGAAAAAGTAAGACAAGCAGATGAAAGTACCTTTAGAGCTATGGAGAAAAGACCAGCCCCCTTGCAAAGATCAAGAGGCTTTTTACATTTAGATTAAAAGAAAGGAAAATCTATGTATACGTATGGTAAAGATTATGTTATGGGACTTATGAAAAAACAGGGTGAGCTAAGTCCTGTTCCTGATAAGGTTCTACACAGAGAGAAAAAAGATGCAGTAATTGCTGGCCCTATGAATAGGGATAAGCAGATTGTTGATATGCCTCGTAAACCAGATCCCAAAAATAAGTTCGATCCTGCTGTATTTAAAATGGCAGATAAGAAAGACTACTAAAATTTTTTTTAGGATAAAATACAATGCCACTGGATGATACACCGTTTGGTGATGTTCCAGCCGTATTACTATTAGATGAAGCTAACAATAATATTGTTGGAGAAGTTAAATCTAAATTTAATGATGCGGAACATGGTCGTTATCAGCATGAACAACGCTGGCTAAAGGCGTATAAAAACTTTAGGGGTATTTACGACAGCAATACTCAATTTCGGGAATCGGAAAAGAGTAGGGTTTTTGTTAAAATTACAAAAACTAAAGTTTTAGCCGCTTATGGTCAAATAATAGATGTTCTATTTGCCAATAAGAAATTTCCTGTTGTTGTAGAGCCTACTCCTGTACCTGAAGGAGTAGCAGAGTTTGCTCACCTAGATACTAAAAATCAACAACAGCCCCAAGAACAACCTACTAGTCCTTATGGATTTCCGGGGGACGGTAGGGAACTACCACCCGGAGCAATAGAAGCAAGTTTTCCAAAGAAGGATGCTAATTTTCTTGGGGGATTAAGTTCTAAATATGAAGATGCTAATTTAGCAGAAGGCCCTTCTACTTTGGGTGAGCCGCAAATTAGCCCTTCACGAGAAACTTCTAGGCTAATGGAAAAGACAATCCATGACCAGCTACATGAAAATAACGCTATAAATATTCTTAGACATGCCCTTTTTGAGTGTACGCTTTTAGGAACAGGGATTGTAAAAGGCCCTCTTAATGAGAATAAAACTATTCATAGATGGGGTGAAGATAGAAAGTATGAACCCTATTTAAAAATGGTTCCTCGTTTAGAATCGGTTAGTTGTTGGGATTTTTATCCAGACCCTAGTGGTACTAGTGTTGAAGATTGTTCTTATGTAATACAGAGACATAGGCTTAATAGAGCACAATTACGCGATCTAGCAAGCAAGCCTTTTTTTAGATTAGACAATATTAGAGCCTGTTTAGATATGGGTCCAAACTATGATGATAAGTATTTTGAAGAAACTATTAGAACTGAAAACTTAGAAGCTCATTCTAATAGAGATAGATTTGAAATTCTTGAATACTGGGGAACGCTTGATTCTAAACTAGCAAGGGATTTAGGGTTAGAGGTGCTTGTTGAAGAGTCTATGGAAGTACCTGTTAATCTATGGATATGTGGAAATTTAATTTTAAGAGCAGTATTAAATCCATTTGTACCTTATAAAGTTCCTTACTTTGCAGCACCCTATGAGATTAATCCTTATCAACTATTTGGTGTTGGTGTTCCTGAGAATATGGAAGATGCACAACTACTTATGAATGGGCATGTACGTATGGCTATTGATAATTTAGCTCTTGCTGGAAACGTTGTATTTGATGTAGATGAAGCATCTCTTGTACCCGGACAAAACTATGATATTTATCCGGGCAAAGTATTTAGAAGGCAGTCTGGTGTAACAGGAACAGCTATTAATGCAGTTAAATTTCCAAATACTGCAGGTGAAAATTTACAGATGTATCAAGCGGCAAGGCAATTAGCAGATGAAGAAACAGGGTTGCCTAGCATAATGCATGGTCAAACAGGAGTATCTGGTACTGGACGTACTGCCTCTGGGCTTTCGATGTTATTAGGTGGTGCTAATCTTAGTATAAAAACAGTAATAAAAAATATAGATGATTTCTTGTTAAAACCTATGGGAGAAAGCATGTTTCATTGGAATATGCAATTTAATGATGAATCTCCAGAGATAGTTGGAGATTTAGATATTAAACCACAGGGAACTGCAGCAGTAATGCAAAAAGAGGTACGTAGTCAGAGATTAACGGCCCTTTTACAGACTGTAGCAAATCCGATGTTAGCACCATTTATTAAGATTCCTAATCTTGTTCGTGAACTAGCAATATCTCAAGACATTGATCCTGATTTATTAGTAAACGATGTAAATGATGCTCAAATTTTTGCAGAAATATTGAAGGGTTTAAATGCTGAACAAGGAAACGTACAAGAAACTCCTCCCGCTGGTCAACCACCCGGCGGCATGGGACAGTCTGGAGGATTACCTCAAGGGCCTGAAGGAACGCCAACTGGTCCTGCTGACGCAGGAACAATCGGACTTAGAGATGAGGCGGCTGCAGGGCAAGGTGCAGGTGGTGGATCTCCTCCTATCCCTCAAGGTGGCGGTTAATGAGCAAAGGAAAGTACACATAAAAGATGGCTGATCTTGCAGAAGTACTTAGAGAAAAGGGTGTAGGTTCTGGGGTTTCTATTTCTGGGGGTATAGATTTAGGATCTAAACCTGCTACTGTTTCTTTACCAAGCGCAGGTATTAATGTTGGAAGAGTTAGTCCTCTTGAGATTGGGGATATAGGAGTAGATCCTAAAAAGAAAAAGAAAGACCCTTATATATCTGGTGGACAGGTAACACAAGCAGTAGAAGATTATTTTAAAGATATAATAGATGGTACAGATACAAATGATCCAGTAGCAGTTAGTGCCGCTTCAAATAAAATAGAAACTGCTATAAACGATTTAGCTCTTTCTGATAGTACATATAATGTTACAGTACCTAGTACCACTGTTGCTCCTGAAGGGGCATCTAGCCAATTTACGAGTCTTTTTGGCGCTCCTGATAGTGGAGGTATTGGGTTTCAAGGAGTAGAAAAAGCAGAGTTTAGTCCAGTAACTGTAGATGCAGTATCTGGTCGAGGAGTTGTAGGACCAGATATAGGAAGTGGAGATGTTACTTCAGCAAATGTTGCTTTTACTGGCTCGGGAAGCCCCGCTATGGGTTATGCTGCTCTTGGTGCTGCTAAAGCTTCTGCGCGTGGAGCCAGTGTTGCAGATATTGCTGAAAATCTAGCGACTAATGTTGCAGTAAATTATTTTGGTCCTAATGCTGCTGCAGCGTACAATGCATATACATTAGGCAGTAATTTGGATAACATACTGTCTTCGACAGCTAGTATTCCGGGTAATATCGCTAGAGGAAACATTCCGGGTGCGATTGGTGCCGCAGGAATAGCAGCTAATGCCTTATCAATGGGAAAATCTATTGCCGATCAGGTATCAAAATATGATAATTTTAGTTCTTTTATTAATAGTAGTATAGAAAGTGTAGTAGATAGTTTTAGGGCTACGGGAGAATTTTTAAATAGCCCTGTAGAAAATACAGTAAGTATGGTTTCTTCTGCTGTAGATGCTTTTGGACATCATGTACAGTGGGGACGAGGTGCAGATAAAGCCTACAGTATAGATTTACATGATGGTAAAGATGTTTTTAATTTTGTAGTAAATGCTAAAAATGAAATAGTTACTCCGGGTGTAGTTGGAATAATAGGAGGTTTTGCTCCGTATGTAGGTACTGTATTCAGTATAGCTCAACAAGTACTAAGTCAATCAGGACATTTTTCAAGATTGGGACAGGAGTATGTAGACTTTGCTAATGCTGCTCAAATGCCTTCTGTTAATAGGGGTAAATCTACTATATACAGTACTGCCTATTTAAGTTCAGAAGATCCTAATAATGCAAAGTCTTTTATAAGTATGGATCTTGAAGATTTAGATCTACATGATATGATTAGTATGCAAATGAATTTGAGTGTATTTTCAAATGAAATGGATAAGGCAGTAGAGGCTAGAGGAGTTAAAAGCTGGCAAGACCTATCTAGACCTGACTGGGAAGTTGCCGCAAGTAAAGCGTCACTAGATCCAAATTTAAGCCTCGTGTATGCCTTCAATGAGGAAGAACAGGATAGAAATACTGCTATAGTAAGTCGGCTTATAGATACTCTAACCAAACCTATGGTAGACGAGACACTAGACCTAGCTAGGGATGCAAACTATCAAACGCTAAGTGCTCTTGATCCTGCATTTGATGAATTATTTGGAATAGAGGGGTATGGGAGTACGCCAGCAGCAACAGCTTATGGAATGTCTTTTGGGGGTCTTGGTGGAGATTATGTACAAGGATTTGGTGGCGGTAAGGCTGTTTTAGGTGCTTCTGACGCGCTTGGTACTGCTATTAATTGGACACATAATCAATTTATGTTTGACGCATTTAAAGAGTCTGGTCTTGTAGATTTTCTCTCTAGACAAGCAGAGGTACGTTCTATTTTAAATGAGCAACTTACTGGTAGAGAAGATAAACCGGATTGGGAATTTACAACTCCAGAGGGTGTTATTGGAGTGATGGGGCCTGATGGGGTAGCTAGTGTTGCAGGATATGAAAGTTTTTCAGCATGGTCTAGTGCTATGAGTAGAGGTCTGGGTCTTCCCGACGTACAAACAACTGCAAATCAACTTAAGGAGCAAGCAAAAACTGATGCCTTGGGTTCTAGTCTTGGATATGGCAAGGGTTATGATTTGTCTAGTGAAGGTCTAGGATACGGCTGGAGTGGTGGTGAAGGTAGTGGTGGTGGTGAAGGTAGTGGTGGTGGTGAAGGTAGTGGTGGTGGCGATGAAGGTGGGTTGGGATATATGTAATGGAACAAGAAACTCTAAAAGAACAACTAATAAGGCATGAAGGAATACGCCACGAATTATATGAATGTACTGGGGGCTTTACGTCCATAGGTGTAGGACGAAATTTAGAGGCAAAAGGTATTAGTTTTGAAGAAGCTATGTATCTTTTAGATAATGACATTAAAGAATATGTAGAAGAAGTAAAAAATAGAATACCCCTTTTTGATACTTTATCTACAAATAGACAAAATGTATTAGTTAATATGGCCTTTAATTTAGGTATATACGGTCTATTAAGGTTTAAAAAAATGTTATTAGCAGTAGAAAAACAAGATTGGGATGAAGCAGCAAACCAAATGCTAGACTCTCGTTGGAGTAAGCAAGTTGGTAATAGAAGTAAAGAATTAGCAGATATAATGCGTCAAGGATAAATTAATGGAAGTTACAGAGCAACAGTTTACTGATAATTTAAATTCTATGCCAGAAGCAGAACAAGAATCTGTTAATACCCTATTAGATCAGACAGATATAGAAGCTCTACAAAACTTTTCAAAGGCTCTAGGTGTAACACTTATTTTTTCTGATGAGGGAGAACCTACAGAAGTAGTAGAAGAAGGTATTACAGAAGAACCTACAGAAGTAGTAGAAGAAGGTATTACAGAAGAACCTACAGAAGTAGTAGAAGAGGGTGTTACAGAAGAACCTAGTATTCCCTCCTCTCTAGATAATGAGATGCAAGAATTAGCTCTTGGAAATAAAGTAGAGGTAACAGGGCAGATTAATGACCCTAAATCTCCTAAAAGCCCCGTAGCTGATGAAACAAAAATGACAGTAGAAGATAAAGCTTTTGTAATTAATGCTAAAGCCGTAGATAAATTTGGAAAAGCTAAACTTGAAAATGATATTATTAAGCCAGCTATTAGCTCCCTTACAAAAAAAGGAATTAAAGTTGTACTAAAAGATTTAACTCGTCCTAGTAAACAAGCAAAACCAAAAAATGAAAAGGATGAAGTAGAGATTTTAGCTTCTAGAGGTGAGATGTATATTCCACCTAAATTAGCTAAAGAAATAGGATTTGATCGTTTAAAGACGATTAATGATAGTGGTAAAGCTGATACTGAAAAACTGTTAGCAAAAAAAGCCACAAGTAAAGCAGCTACCCGTACTTGACGGCCCTGCTAACCACAATCAACCGATGCGGCTACCCTCTAAAAGGCCCCGCGAGGAGGAAAAATGTCTACCGATACAGAAGTACAAGAAAGTAAACAAGAAAATCTAGGCCCCTATAATGGAAGCTACCGCTCAGACGTATATGTGGAAGAGTCTAAAAATGAGGCTACCCTAGATGAACAGTCTAATGAGTCTTCTCCTTATAATGAGGAAACTATTTCTCTTTCAAATATTAAGGAGGAAGATAAAACCGAACAAACTGAACATGATTTTAAAAAGCGTTATGATGATTTAAAAAAACATTATGATTCTAGATTAGAAGATTGGAAACAAGAAAAGGAAGACTTACTTTATCAAGTTGAACAATCTCAACCTGTTACTCATAAAACAGTAGAAGATCTAGAAGAATTTAAAAATAATTATCCTGATGTTTATGGTGTAGTTGAAACTATTAGCAGTCAAAAAACCTCAGAAGAAGTTGAAAAGCTTCGTGACGAGATTAAAAGACTTAATGAACGAGAAGAACAGCTAGTGGTAAAATCAGCGTACCAAGAACTACTTGCCCTGCATCCAGATTTTGCTGACATTAAAAAGTCAGAAGAATTTATAAACTGGTTAAACGAGCAGCCACCAAGTATTTCAAATGGAATTATAGATAATAGTTCAGATGTTAGGTGGGCATCTCGTGTACTTGACTTGTATAAGGCCGATATAGGTCTTACTAAAAAAAGAAGTCGTTCAAAAAAACAAGATAGCATTGCAGCAGCACAAGCAGTTACAAAAACTAATACTGTAAATGTTGCTACAAGTAATAACGCTAATAAAAAAATGTGGACTACTTCAGAGATACGTAAACTTAAACCACATGAGTTTGATAAGTTTGAAAAAGAAATAGATCAGGCGCGTGTGGAGGGTCGTATCCTAAACCAATAAAATAGAGAAAGGATTGAAAATGGCTGCAGTTTCAACCGCTGCTGGTTATAGCAACCTGCCTAATGGCAATTTTCAAGCTGAAATCTATAGTCAAAAGGTTCTTAAATTTTTCCGTCGCGCGTCAGTTGTAGAAGATATTACTAATACTGACTATGCAGGGGAGATTGAGAATTATGGTGACACGGTTCGTATTATTAAAGAACCTACCGTTACCATTTCCTCATACGCTAGGGGTGCTGTGGTCACACCACAAGACCTTACGGATGATGAAGTTCAGTTGACCGTAGATCAGGCTCAAGCCTTCGCCTTCAAAGTCGATGACATTGAAGAGAGGCAGTCACATGTTAATTTTGAGGCTCTTGCTACCTCGTCTGGTGCATATTCCTTGAAACGTAACTACGACAAAAACGTACTACAGCTTATGATCGACAATGCTGGTATTAAGGGAGCTTCTGGTTCTGTAGAAACAGATAGTAATCTTGGTACTACGGGTACTCCTCATACGATGGCTGGAAGTGATTCCGGTGATGAGGCTGTACAGATTATGGCTCTTATGGCTCGTAAACTAGACGAACAGGATGTTCCTGAAGAAAGTCGCTGGTTTGTTGCGCCACCCCGCTTCTATGAGCAACTTTATAAAGCGGGTTCAAAAATTGTAGAAGTTCAAGTAACGGGCGACTCCGTTTCGCCTCTCCGTAATGGTCTGGTAACAAACCAGAAAATTATGGGCTTCACTCTCTACAAATCCAATGCTCTTCGTCAGTCGGCAGATGCTACGACTACGACAGACATGGTAACGCTTAGTGGTGTAGGCACTGGTGAGAACATTGTTCTTGGCGGGCATATGTCTTCTACTGCTACAGCTAACTCGATTGCTAAGACAGAAGTAATTCGTGATCCAGATTCCTTTGCGGATGTGGTTCGTGGGTTGCATGTGTATGGTCGTAAAGTTATTCGTCCAGAATCACTCTGCCTTGGCATCGTAGATTACGCATAGGAGGGTTTGAATCATGGCTACTGTTGATCTTACAGGTGGACAGGGTACTGGTACACACATGCCCTCTCGCCTACGCGGTATGCACGTTATTGAAAAAACCTTTAATGTTGCAAAGTTAATTTCTGATGGAACTATCTCCTCTGTTTCAAGTGGAGATATCTTTCAGGTGTTAGATATTCCGGCTGAAAGCTGGGTGCTACACGCTGGTGCAGAAGTTATTACGGCATTTAGTTCTAGTACTACTGTCGATATTGACTTTGGTGAAGGCGATGACTTTGTAGACGGCGCAGACGTAACCTCAACGGGTTATTGTGCTGCTGGTTCTAACGGTCATACCGACTACACGGCGGTTGCTACGTTTAGTAACCGTTACACCGCTACGGATACTGTTGATGTAAAAATCATCGGTACTCCTTCGGTTGGTGTACTTCGTGTGTATGCAATTCTTGCTGATATTTCCGGTAAAACGGAAGCTCAGGTTCATACAGGATCTGCATCATAATATTAAGTTTGGAGGGGGGCTTAACCGCTCCTCTCCTCTTAATCAAGGACAAGTAGATGAAATTTATATCTTTACTTTTTATTATAAGTACTATACTAATCTACCCTACTATATCCTATTCACAATTTGCATGTTTTAATAAAGGAACAGTAGAATCACAATTAAAAAAAGATTTTAATGAAGTTCCATTTTGGACAGGTCGTGAGGCAGTTTCAAAATCAGAAGTTAGAATGTACTTAAACCCTGATAAAAAAAGTTTTACTATAACCCTTATTTCCTTACAAAATCCTAATATTGAGTGTATGGTATTAGCAGGAAAAGATTTTGGTCCTCCAAGAGAGCTAAAAGAGATACCAAAGAAAAAAAAGAAGGGGAGTGAATCTTGACTCTTGCAGTATCTAGACCTGCTAGGCTTATAAATGCTGGTGTTAGTCTTACTAGCACTAATCAAACAACGGTTTACACTGTTCCTGCAAATCATGGAGCAGTTTTTAAAAGAATTATAATAGCAGAGACTTCAGGAAATGCTACAGGAATAACTCTGGAACTTACAGATGCAAGTGCTAGTGCTACGTATAAAATGCTTAGTGCTAAAAGTGTAGGAGCAAACGACTATCTACTATTAGATTTAGAACTCAATCTAAATGAGTCAGACGTTATTAAATTGACTGCAGCAACTGCTAACAGATTACAGGCGGTCCTGTCGATTGACGAGATTTTCTTAGCAAATAACAGTTAGGCAAGCTATGAATTATTCAGAATTAATAAACGCCGTTTTATACGATTTAAATGAAGCTACTATTGCAGAATCAGCAGTAGGACTTGCTGGTACACGGGGAGTACAATCAACTACTAAAAAGGATGTTAATAGAGCTATACGAGATATAGAAGGTGAATACATGCAATGGCCTTGGAACTTCTATACTGCTAATTACACTCTATTTGGAGGTAAAGGAGAATATGGATACCCTGTAAAAATAGTAGTTTCAAGTGTAAGCGGTGCATTTACAAATAATGAATATGTAAGCGGCGGCACTTCTGCAGCTAAAGGTATAATTCGTAGAGTACCCCCTCATGGTGGACATTCTAATGAGCAGTACCTTCTTGTAGAACCAATCGAAGGAGATTTTCAATCTTCAGAAACACTGACAGGGGGTACATCCTCAGTTACTGCTACTTCTGGAGATATAACATTTACTTCTGATGTAGATTATGACAGTTTTTTCTTACGCCCTCGTAATTTAATTTCAGAAGGTGAATTTGATAAGACAATTACATTAAGTTCGTATTGGTCTTCACGATCTACAGACCCCGCCGGAACAAGTACTTCCGGTACTCCTGCAATTAGCACTGATATGAGCGGAAATAAAAACTTTGCTGCAGGTGTACTGCGTCTTAATGATGGATGTGTAGATCAATCAATACCCACTATTGAAAATAAGGAATATAGAATAACTGCTCGTATATCATCAGGTAGTAGCACTGCTACCTCTGAAACACTAAACGTATTTGCTGGTTCTAGTAGCGATAAAGATTCAGATCTATCTACTACATTTACAATAAGTAACACTGGTGGAGGAGAGATAAGAACTACAACATTTACAGCGTCTACACAAACTACTTTTATTTCTCTTAGTAACACAGCAAGTCAAAATATGGATATAGACTTTGTAGAAGTATTTCCCGTAGATGCTACAGGGAAACCACTAAAGTATAAGTCGTTTGACGAGTATCAAGAAGGTTATGGTAAGTATCAATCCTCATATAGACAGAATGAGTTTTTAGCTCTTACTGCTCCAGATGAAGGTTTCGGAACACCAGACTGTATATACAGAGTTAAGAATGATATGGCATTTGGCGTAACGCCTATAACAGATAAAACACAGTATGAGGTTTTATTTAATTTTTTTACTTCTTCTGCAGAACTAAGTGCTTATGATGATACGCCTAAAATTCCTTCAAGATTTCACGATGTAATTGTAGCGCGTGTTAAATACTTTTTACATCAGTTAAGGGGTAACGATCAAGCAGCACAGTTTGCTCTTAGAGACTATGAGGTAGGGGTTCGTAAAATGAAAACTGAGCTTATAAATCAAAAAGACTATATGAGGGCTGTATAAATGCCAACTCAAGCTTTTCCTGTAAACTGTGATGGTGGATTAATATTAGATAGAAGTATTTTTGCTCTTGATCCCGGTGAAGCAACTAAACTTCAAAACTATGAACCTGATATTAATGGTGGATATGCTAAAATAAAAGGGTTCACTAAGTTCGATAGTAATCAAGTTTCTGGTTCAGGTGGCCTTTTAGGATTAGCCTTTTATGGGAATAGTAAAGTTATTGCAGCAAGAGCAGCCAATGTTCAACATTCTGCAGGGTCAGGCTGGACTAATATAGCAACAAATAGAACAAGCGCGGGGCGGTATTGTTTTACTAATTATGATTGGGATGGAACAGAAAATATCGCAATGGCTGATGGAGTAAATGATGCTGCTTTTTGGGATGGATCAACTTATACTACAATTACTGCTAGTGTAGCTGGTACTAAACCAACAGCACCCGATATTGTGCAGGAATTTAAGGGCCATTTATTCTTTGGGGGAATGTCCAATGCTCCCCATGTGGTTAAGTTCAGTGCGCCTTATAATGAAAATGATTTTAGTGCGGCTTCTGGTTCTGGTGAAATAGCGTTTGGCGATGATGTAATTAGTCTTAAACCCTTTAGAGATCAGCTAATAGTTTTTTGTAAAAGGAGTATATATTCATTACAAGGTTCAAGTTCTGCTGATTTTGCGATTTCTCCAGTTACTCGTGATATAGGTTGTCTTTCACATTTCTCTATTCAGGAAGTAGCTAGTGATCTTTTATTCTTAGCGCCAGATGGTTTACGTACTGTAGCAGGTACAGCTAAAATTGGTGACATGGAATTAGCAACAGTTTCTAAACAGGTTCAACCAAGATTAAATGCTCTTACACAAGACCAATTAGGTAATGTATCATCTCATGTAATTCATAATAAAAGTCAGTATAGAGTTTACTTTCCAGCAACTGCTGGAACAGAAGCAGAATCAACGGGACTCATTTCCGTTATTAAAAGAAATGTAGGTACTGGAGAATTTGGATGGGAATTTTCTGATATTAAAGGGGTTAAACCTAAAATAGCAGCATCAGGATATATAGCTGATGTAGAAAAAGTAGTGCATGGTGACTATGATGGGGGTTACGTTTATCTTCAAGAAAATGGAGATGATTTTGATGGTACTGCTATGGCATGTACATATCAAACAACAGATTTTAACATGCAGGATATAGGCGTTAGAAAAAATATGCAGCGTGTAATTATTAATTATAATCCTACAGGAACTGTTAGAGATGTAGACATGAATCTTATATATGATTATAATGATACTACAGCAGCACAACCCCCCGTCTATAATATGACAGACCCTTCAGGAGCAGCACTCTATGGGACAGGGCCTTATGGTACTGCAGAATATGGAGGACTAGTATACTCACCTCTTTATAGACAATCTGTAGAAGGATCGGGCTTTTCAGTAGCCTTAAAATTTACTGACTCAAGTACAAACCCTACATATACAATAAAGGGATTTTCACTAGAATTTACACCGGGAGCTAGAATGTAATGGGTACAGGATACGCAAAAACAGACCCTACTAACTTTGTAGATGGCGAAACTATTGAAGCATCGGACTTTACAACAGAGTTCAATGCGATAGACGCCTCCTTTCATCTTAGTACAGGTCACACACACGACGGGACTACGGCAGAAGGTGGTCCTGTTACCAAATTGCTTGGGACTGCTATTACCATTGGTGATGCAACATCAGGAACAGATATAGCAGTTACATTTGATGGTGAGAGTAACGATGGTGTACTGACGTGGATGGAGGATGAAGACTACTTTAAATTCTCTGATGATGTTCTTATGAATAGTACAGAGAAATTGTACTTTAGAGATACTGCTATATATCTTAATTCTAGTGCAGATGGTCAGTTGGATTTGGTAGCAGATACTGAAATACAGATAGCAGCTACAACTGTAGACATAAATGGTAATGTAGACATCTCAGGAACCCTTACCGTTGCAGGAGCGTTAGACTTCGGTGATGCTGCCCTTAGCAATGTTGGTGATGTACAGCTAGACTCTATTGCGGGAGATGGCGATACAAATACCTCTATTACGTTTTCTGGCTCAGATGTAATTACCATTGCTAACGCAGGAACAAACCAGATTACCTTTAATGATGGCTCTATTCTTCCGGTAGCCGATAACGATATAGATCTAGGTAGTTCCAGCTATGAGTTTAAGGATGGCTACTTTGATGGTACTCTATACGCAGATGCTATTAACTTCAATGGTACTGCAATATCTTCAACAGCAGCAGAACTAAACATAGTTGATGGCGGCACCTCTGCAACGTCTACCACTGTAGCAGATGCAGATAGAGTAGTACTTAATGATAACGGTACTATGGTTCAGGTAGCCGTTACAGATTTAGCAGCGTATTTCGATGATGAAATTACTGCAATGCCAAACTTAGTCACTACTGCAGCAACTACAGTAGGTGCATTAAATAGTGGCTCCATTACGTCAGGGTTTGGCACTATTGATACAGGCTCCTCAACAATTACAACGACAGGTCTTATCACAGGTGGTTCACTGGATATTGATAATGTTCTTATCAATGGGACGACCATAGGCCATACAGACGATACAGATTTAATTACCCTTGCTGATGGTGTTGTAACGGTTGCTGGAGAACTTGATGCAACTACTCTGGATATTAGCGGTAACGCAGATATAGATGGAACTACTAATCTTGATGCAGTTGATATTGATGGTGCGGTTCAGATAGATGCAACGGTTACTGTTGGAGTAGACGATCAAGGATATGATGTTAAGTTTTTTGGTGATACTGCTTCTGCCTACGTCATGTGGGATACTAGTGCCGATAAGCTCCTAACAGCAGGTGGCGCTACAGTTGATATTGTAAAAGACAAATTGTTAATTGGCGGCACAGCAGTAACAACTACTGCAGCAGAACTAAACGTACTGGACGCAGTTACTGCAGGTACGGTAACAGCAAGTCTGGGAGTAGTAGTTGATAGTAATAAAGATATCGGTTCTTTTAGAAATATAACACTTACAGGTGAACTGGATGCTGGCTCACTCGACATAAGTGGCGATGCTGATATTGATGGTACGCTTGAGGCAGATGCAATTACTGTTGATGGTACTACTCTCGCTGAATACATATCAGATACCGCTGGAGCAATGGTAGGTAGTAATACTGAAACAGGCGTTACAGTAACTTATCAAGACAGTGATAATACAATAGATTTTGCGATTGATGCAGCACAAACTACAATTACATCTATATATGCTACTGATTTAATTATGGGTGAAGACTCTCAGACTGCCATAGATTTTGGTACAGCGAATGAGATTGATTTTAAAGTAGACAATGCTGCCAGACTTACACTAACATCAGGAGCTTTATACCCCGTAACAGATAATCAAATAGATTTAGGTACAAGTTCATTAGAATTTAAAGATGCTTTCTTTGATGGTACAGTTACATCAGACGCATTTGCTGGCCCGTTAACAGGTGATGTAACAGGTACATCTTCTAAAGTTACAGTTTCAGATAGTACAGCAAATACAAATTTCCCTGTGGTTTTCCATGATGAATCAGATGCACTATTAGATGATACGGGTGCATTACGCTATAATCCAAGTTCAGGCACATTACTTGTTCCAAATCTTAGTGTAGCAGGTACAACAACTACTGTAGATACAGTTACTATGGAGGCTGCTAACGCAGTTATCTTTGAAGGTGCAACTGCTGACGGTAATGAAACAACTCTTTCGATTGTTGACCCAACTGCTGACCATACACAATATTTAATCAATCAAGGCGGTTACATACCAGTATTAGCTGCTGCAACAACAACTGCAATTACTTCCACACCAGCAGAACTAAACATATTAGATGGTGTAACTAGTACCGCTGCAGAATTAAACATACTGGATGGTGTAACTAGTACCACTGCAGAAATCAACCTGATTGACGGAGGTACAGCAAGAGGTACAACGGCTGTTGCTAGTGGTGATGGTATCTTAATCAATGATGGCGGCACAATGCGAATGACTAATGTTGATACCGTTTCAACATACTTTTCATCTCACAATGTTGGTGGTGGAAACATAGTTACTACAGGTGCGTTGAATAGCGGATCAATAACCTCTGGTTTTGGGGCAATCGATAACGGTTCGTCAAATATTACAACGACTGGTGATATATCTGGCGGTACGGTTAACGCAACTTCTGACACTGCTGCTGGCGACAACGCAGCAATAGGTTATACCTCTGGTGAAGGATTGATCCTTACGGGACAAGGCTCAACATCAGACCTCACAGTAAAGAATGACGCAGACGCTACGGTTTTCACGGTTCCAACTGGTACTGACGATATTCTTTTTCCTGATGGCGCTAAGGCGATGTGGGGTGCAGCATCTGATTTAACGATTCACCATGACGGTTCTAATTCATACATCAGTGATACTGGCACTGGCGGTCTTTACATACTTGCAAATGTATTTTCAGTAAATAACGCTGCAAACAGTGAGGCTCAGGTAATTGCTTCTCAAGATGGGGCGGTAACTCTTTATCACAACGGGTTAGCAAAACTTAATACAGAAACTACTGGTATATCGGTTGGTGCATCTGGTGTAAACTCTACAATTAAAACACATTCTGCTGGGACATCAAATCTTACATTAGGTGTTAATGCTGGTAATACCATTGAATCAGGTGGTAACTACAACGTCTGCCTTGGTGATGAGGCTGGTACGGCAATTACGACAGGCGATAATAACACTCTTGTTGGTTATGGTGCTGGCGATGCAATGACCACTCCGGGTAATAATACTGCTGTAGGTTTTCATGCCTTGGGTGCAGTTACAGATGGTTTTCAAAATGTCGCTATAGGTTCTTATGCTGGTGATGCTATAACAGAAGGCGACAATAATGTTGCTCTTGGGCATGACGCATTAGGTTCAGTTAATACAGCTAATGATAATGTTGGTATAGGTTCTGATGCGGGAGGAGATATTACGACAGGATATCACAATGTTTTGGTTGGTAGCTATGCTGGTAATGCTATTGTTACAGGTATTAACAATGTAGCTATTGGGTATGATGCTCTAGGCTCATTAACAACGACCAGTGGTAACATTGCTATCGGTAAAAATACTCTGGATGCTGGAACAGACGGCATTCAAAACTGTATTGCCATTGGATATGATGCTCTTACTGCATTGACAGCAAGTGGTGGAAGTGTAGGCACAGCCCCAAGTATTGCGATTGGCTTTAATTGTATGGCTGGTGCTTCGACAGGCACTAATAATATTGCTATTGGTGCATGGGCTATGGATCACACTGTCACAGGAAGTGCTAACGTAGCAATAGGAAATAGTGCGGCAACTGAGCTACAGGGAGGAGGCGATAATGTTATAATAGGACAAAATGCTGGTGCTGCGATAACAACAGGCGGTGATAATGTTGCCGTTGGAGCTTATGCTTTAGACACCAATACAACGGCTGGTCAGAATGTAGCCATTGGTAAACACGCAATGGGTTTAAATGTTGATGGAACTGCGACTGCTGTTGGATATAATTGTTTAGGTTCTCAGACTACAGGAACTAATAACGTAGCAATGGGAAACGGTGCTGGTAGTGCAGTAACATCAGGCTCTACTAATACTATAATTGGTCAGTCTGCTGGTGATGCGATTACTACAGGGAGTAATCATGTAGCTGTTGGACATCATGCCTTAAGTTCTGTAACAACTGCAGGTTCTTTAACTGGTATTGGAACATATGCGGGACAAGATAACACCTCAGGGTCAGATAACACTTATTTGGGGTATGTTGCTGGTCAGAATGTTACGACAGGAGCGAACAATACAGCTATTGGTTCTAATGCTCTTATGGGTGACGCAACAAATAATAACACAGGCAATCATAATGTTGCTGTTGGCTACCAAGCTCTTAAAGCTACTACAACCGCTCAGTTTAACATTGGGATTGGTAAGGATGCTGGTTTAGCAGTAACAACAGGATCTGGAAATACTCTTATTGGTTATCATGCTGCTGATGTTTTAACAACAGGAGGTGCTAATGTAGCATTAGGAAGAAATGCGCTGGGTGCTTCAGAAACATCTAGTGACAATACGGGAATAGGCGATCATGCCCTTGTAAGTGTAACAACTGGAGGAGGTAATGCTGCTTGTGGTCAAGCCGCTGGTGATGCTATCACTTCTGGTGCGACCAATAGTCTGCTTGGGCAAAATGCGGGAACAGCTATAACCACAGGAAATAGCAATGTCTGTTTAGGAAATACCGCAGGGTCAACACTTACTACAGGCACCAACAATATAATGATTGGATTAACTTCCAAGGGTTCAGCCGTAGACAACGATCACGAACTGGTCATTGGATGTAATGATCTG
>VTLG01005686.1_pt1 | contig 58803 bp, 65 predicted proteins | sample 4694571 | NCBI WGS metagenome assembly VTLG01 (sample SAMN12604809, study PRJNA352737) | marine metagenome | biome: ENVO:00000447; feature: ENVO:00000209|ENVO:00000569|ENVO:01000036; material: ENVO:00002151; isolation source: viral sequences binned using virsorter ...
GTAATACAAACATGATGCCAAGTATTTAAGGATAAAGCATCACTTGTTGCTGTACAAGCAGTTCCTCCCCCATCATCAAAATGTAAATTTTGACCACTTGTCCAAAGTCCCCAATTCATAAATCCACTATTATTCCATTCTGTTATAATAGCGTGATAACTTGTCAAATTTGAAGCATTAATCCACCCACATATACTACCAGAAGTTTGCCCCCTTAAAGATGCACCAGTACCTAAATAGATATATTTATTAGATGCTGAACTTCCAAAATCTGTAGAACCTTCACAAGGAAACTTGAGGGTGTTGTGCTTAGATGCTTTAAAATCTAGATATAGTTTTAGGTTGTCCTTTATAAAGGAACGCATTACTGCCGCGCCCCTAGAAAGGCTCGCAGACAATCCTAGCATTTAAACTCCTAGATACAGCATTACAGCACCACTAGTCAGTTGGACTCCTGTCCATCTGCCATATAACGTAGTGCCAACAGCAAATTCATCACTTCCAAAAGCATCAGCATTAGTCCCACTAGTTGCTCCAGTTGCCTGACCCGTAAAAGCTGTGCTTTCACCGGCTGTTCCACTAGCAAAAATTGCATCATCACAAACTTGTATTGCAATAATAACTTGCGCTTCTGGTGGAGAATATGTTGACGTATCAGATAAATAAGCAGAACCTAATTGTCCTAAGCCTATATTCTGACCTTCAGAAGATGTATATTTATGTATACCACCTGCCATGATTTACTCCTATTTTAAATTAAAAGGCACTACTGCTCTAGTACCACCTGTTTTATCACGTTTTTTCATTCCAAATCTTTTTACAGATTCTTCCCAGTTTCTTTTATGTGTTAAGGCTAGAGATACAAGCTCTGGCGTTCCACTATCTAAATAAAGTTTATATTTTATATAATCAACTATAGCGTTATGCATAGAATTATCTATATCTGGATAATCCGTTAAAGCAGTTACTTTAGCCGGTTCAGCATTATAACTTATTAAAAGACCATTAGTAACAGCTTCGTCTATTGCTTTCCAAGAACCTTTATCGCTAGAAGCTAAAACAGTTGAAGAACCATCACTTGAAGTTTTACTAGTAACTAGAGCTAATTCATCTCCTTCAACATACCATGCTAAATAATCACTTGGGTCTTTATAATTACTTGCCATTATTAACTATCATTTAATTTTGTTCGAGCAGTCGTTAATCTAGGAATCTGTATATATTCTCCATCACTATTCATAAAATCTACCCTATTTATTTTAGATACATCAGGTAATGTTCCATCAGTATCCTTTATACTATAATACCTTTGGTCTTTAACTGTAGTTTTTTGCACTCTTTTTTTCTTAGTATTATGGATTGACATTTCAACTTGAGCATCATTTATTAAATTCATTAAATAATTTTCAGGCGCATTTGGGAATACCATCCTTACTCTACTAATTATTTGCTTTACTGTTAATCTATGTATTGCCATAATATATCCACATCATAAGATGTATTAAAATTCCAGTAATTTTCATTATAAAAAATAACCATTATCTAGCTCTTTCTGAAGTGCTTATTCCTAAAAATGAAGCAACTGCTTTATTATATTCTAAACTAATAATTTGATACTGATTTCTTAATTCTCCGATAACTTGAGTTGACAATCCCAACTTGGAAGTATATTCAGTTAATTTCTTTGCATTTTCATCAGCCACTCCTGCAACATTAGCTTGATGCTTAGCTAAAATATTTTGAGACTCAGAATTATAAAGGTCAATCTCTTTTCTCATATTATTTGTAAACTCTGAAACCTCTTTATTTACTTGTTGCGCGTAATAAGAAACTTCAGAATTATATTTATTTATTTTTTGAACATATTTATCAAGTTCATGTCTGGCATCTCCATCAGCTTTAGCTTGAGCCATTTGAGCATCTTGCATAGCTTTTTGAACAGTTGATTGGTAAACAGCATTTTCTTTATTAAAATCATTCAGCTCATTTTGAATGTCAGAATTATATTGAGATAATTGATTTGAAGTTTCTGCTTGATATAATTGAATAGATTTATTTAAATTTTGTTGAAACTCACTAACTTCCTTATTGACTTCTTGACTATACCTATTTAACTGAGCCTGAAATACTGATATATTACCTGAGTATTCTTCAACCTCTTTTTGATATTGTCTTAATTTATTTTCACTCTCAGCACTTTGCGCCCTATCGGCATCTCTTTGAGCTTGCTCTTGAGCAAAATTAGCATTAGATAAATTCTTTTGATTAACTGCTTGATATTCAGCCATTTGTCTATTGTATTCATTTAACGCATTATTTATATCTAATCCATATTTAGAAAGCTTATCTGCATTTTCCTGCCTATAGACATCAAATTCTTTTTGAAAATCTGATTGAAACTTTTGAGTAGATTTAGATAGTTGCGCGTTATATGAATTTAAGCTTGCTGAATATTTTTGTAAATTTTGAGAATATTCATCAACTTGTTGTTGATAATTCCTCTGAGCATTTGCATCTCTAGCTCCCTGCTGTCTATTAGAATCTGCTTGTAGTTGCTCTTGAGCATATCTTGCATTTTCTAATTTTACTTGTAAATCTTTTTGATACTCTATATTGTCTGACTGTATTCTATTATTTTCATTAACCATATCAGAAGTATATTCAGAAAGTAAGTTTGTATATTCAACTGACCATTTATTCCATTTAGATTGTAGCTCATCATTCTGCCATCTCTGAATAGCAGAATTAACTTCAGCTTGATACTTAGATATATCAGTGCTATACTTTCCTGCTTTTTGCTGATATTCAGCCAATCCCTTATTATACTCATTTAAACTATTTGTCATTTGAGCAGAATAAGCAGTAAGATAAGCTGATATCTTTGAAACTTGTAAATTAGCTAATTCAGAATCCTCTTCATCCTCTATTAAGTGGGCTAATGTAGTCCACCACTGGTCAAATTCTACTGCGTTTCCATCTGCGTCATCAATAGTATCTTCAGCATCAAGCGCTGTTACAGCAGTTAACTGAACCCCTGCGCTATCACTAGCAACAGTTGGTGCAGTGTAAGTTAAAGATGCATCAACTATTGATACTGGAGCCGTAGGTAAAAAACTTTGTAAAGTATTTAAACTAGGAAAAGCTGGAGCATTAAACACAGGCTTTACATAACTAGGAGCTGAAACAGAAAGAGCTGAAACAGTACTTGCTGAAGCAGTAGATTCTGAAAAATCTGTATAAATAAAACTTGGAGCTACAGGCTCAACTGGTAAAGTTGGCTCTACAAATGCAACGATTGTAGGAACAGAAGTAAGAGTAATACTTTGAGATGAATAAATTGGCGCACTTCCAGTAACATAACTTTGAGCAGAAGTAGTTTGAGCTGAAACATCTGTATATGTAAATGATGGAGATACTGGCGAAATTGGCGTCACTGAACTTATAGACAATGAACTTATAGAAGGAATAGATGTTAAAGATACTACTGGTTTAGTATAAATTGGCGAAGTTCCTAATGAGCCAACTGTTACTGAATCAACTGTAATATCAATAGGTGATTCAGGCGATACTAAATTTGCGACAGATATAGATAAGTCACTTATTATTGGAATAGATGGTATAGATGGCATTGATGGGTAAACAACTAAAGACAATGATAATCCTTGAGATATATCAATTTCATCAGACATCATTCTAAATAAAGCCTTAGAAGCAGTCCCAAGAACGATTAAATGCTCGCCCTCATCTGGAAAACCAGAAATCGCAGTTTGACTTAAATCAACTGTAGGGTAACTTAATTTACTAAACTTAACAGATTTTGAAGCAGGTAATGCATTAATTTTTGAATCTTTTATATAAAAAACAGGGTCTGTCTCTGTAGCATAAATCATTTCACTTGAATCAGAAGCCCTTCCAGCTAATACTGGAGATATTTCTCTACAAGGTCTTTCAACGCTTCCCGAATCAACTAACCTAACATTAAAAATTTTTGTCGCTGATAAAGCCTTTGATTCACTTGCAACTGCTGTAGATGTAAATGTATCTTCAGCGGCAAAAAATGGCATTTTTTCATCAGGCACCATATTAATAATATCTTTTGCCACTTCATTTGCCATATCTGTTAACGCAGTAGAGTCCGCAAAAGAACCTATATAATCACTTATTCTTGTACTTAGTGCCGCCATTTATTATTTCTTTTTCTTTCTTTTTTTTGAATAAACTTTTTTCTTTTTAGGTGGTCTACCTTTTTTTCTACCATATGTACCCTTACCTCGAGGCATTATTCATAACCTCTTTTCTGATTCCACATCCTTGTAATACTATCACCCATTGTTCTTTCATTAAATTCCACATCTGTTCGACTACCTCTATCTGTTCTCATCCACATATTTACTGTAAATAATGGAGGATTTGCACGTTTACCGCAATCTTTGCAATAAAAATTATTATCGGGATTAGGGGTGCCACAATACTGACACCCCCTTTCCTTATTTTCCACTAACTCAGGATTAACGGAAGTCATAGATTGCATGACACTCAGGCAAACCATATTCAAGACCAGCTTCAGTCAGAATCATATCTAACCGAGAGTCTTTATCTGGTGTCTGAACGTTAGACATAATGTGTGTATCACGAGATACACCATTGCCTACAAGCGGACGATAAGCCAACTTACTCATGTCAAGAACAGCCATGTAATTAGCACTATTGCCACGGAATAGAGGCTCTTTTACAAGAGCATAAGAACCGTGAACAGTATCAATATACATAACTTTATGACCGAATTGCCCTTTGATATTTTGGATATCAAGCATAAATGCGTTGGTTGATTCAGTAGTATCTGGGTTAACGCCAATGTTGACGTTATTCATGTTGAATCCACCTAGCTTGTTAAACCAAGTAATCACAGGCAATGAGCAAAGTACTAACCTATCAGAACTTCCACCACGTGCGGGGTCAAACAATACTTCAGCATCAGCTAAAAGCTGGTCGTAAGACATTGCTGAATATTCTATTGCTCTACCATATGCGGCACCAGCCACGTATGACCAAGCAGTAGAACCTGTTTGAAACATAGAACCAGCAATCGCAGTTCGGATGGAACCAGACACAGCGCCGTCACTATAACGGACACTTGACTGGATACCTTTTTGACCGAAAAGCATTGCTCTTTCAATGTCAACAGCATGTTCAACTAGTTTAGCCGCCCATGTTCTATCACGTTCACTAGGATACCCACGATAACGAGTTGCTAATGTAGTTCCACTCCACTCACAGGCAGTTTTAAAGATTTGACAAAGACCGTAGTCAGAACCAAGTTCTTCTGTAAAAAAGTCTGGAGATTGAGTAGCTTCACCAAAAGCTGTACCAATTACCTGAAACCTCGCACCATTTGAAATGGTTGTGTCTGCGTCACCGTTGTTTTCTATGATTGTAGTCTTCACCTCATAGGAGCCACCGCCCCCAGTCGCTTCAGCAGTCACAGCATCAACAACAGCTACAACAGGTTTAGGAACATTAGATGCAATACGTTCAATTTCTAAAACCATTCCCGGTATTAAAACAGTCGGAAGACCGCTTTCACCAGAATGGTCAAACCAAACGTTATTACCAGCCGCACTGTCACCAGTCGACAAAGCTGCATTATCATTAGCTTTAGCGGCTGTCACTAATCCAGTTCTTTCCGTCCAGCTAATTTTCGTTTTATCGTTTAGGTATTTAAACTCAGGGTCATCCGTTGGAACTTTCGCTACTTTACTTAGATAAGTAAAAAAAGGAGAACGTTCTGGAGCTAGTTCAACTACTCTCTCGCCAAAATTAAATAGACGTCTTGTGCTATCTAAATTGGCAGCAGAAGAACCACCTGCTGTTCCCAGCGCGGCTCCCGGGACACCTGAGGTCATTGTACCACTATTAAAAGCCATATTATTACCTCATTGCTTTTATTATTTGAGATTTACCATTGAGTCCGACTTTTCTGAGCAGTAGATACCACCGAATCGATAATATCCTGTTCAGAAGTCTTTCTCCTAGGTTCGCCTCCCTGTAAAACACCTGCGGGCATAGGCTGTTGCTGAGTCTTTCTAGTCGCTTCAATATTTTGACTCGACTTATCAGCTCCTGCCTGTTTTTGCCTTGTATGTTTCCAAAGTTGTTGCAAGTCATCAATAGTATGGTCTGCTCTTGGTTTAGTAACAAACTCTATAAAATCAGATGCTTCAGAATCATTCATCTTATAATCAGACTTAACTTGATTCTTCAAATTACTGATAGCTTGTTGCTGTTTTATAGCTCCCAACTCTTGTTCTACTTGCTGACGAACCTCTTGATTAATCCGACCCTGACGCATTTTATAGCTTCCAGAATCGGGTTTGAACTCAGCATCCCAAGGGTCATAGTCATCCACCTGCACCTCATTTTGACTAGATTCACCATTTGGCTGTCCATTTTCTGAAGTTAACATCGAGCCTACAGCCTTTACAATATCTGGTCTTGAATTAAGCGTATTGATGATAGGCATAGCTTTATCCAAATCGGATTTTGTTTTATCATATAGACTTTGGAACTTTTTTGCCTCAGATTCCCAATCATCTGCACCCTCATTAGATACATGTGAATCAACAACCTGATGTTCCGTTTCCTGTTCCTGCTCCGTACTTACTTCTTGCTCAATAACTGGTTCTCCACTTTGTTCAGACACTGTATTACCTACAATATCTGAGGCAGAGGAATTGCCTGTTATAGCATCGAGATTTTCTCCCATTTTTTACTCCTTATTTAAGATGTTTACGAGGAAGTTTCTGCAACATCAATTAAGGGTTCGTTTATACCTGCGTCATCCCCTATTCTTGATTTTTGCACCTGTAACTTCACCTCATTTTCGAGTTTATCAAGGCTACGCTGACTGCGCGCCTTGCTGTCCAGTTCATCGCCTTTGAGACGAGATTTAAATTTCTCAACCTCAACGCGCTTACGGTCTTGCACAGATTCCCTTTGTGCCGTTTGCAAGTCTCCGGAAAGTGATTTAACTTGTTGTTGCAGTTGCTGTATCATTCCTGCCATTTTCTTCATTTCGCCTTCTCTCTGCAACACACCTTCCTTATCAAATATTTCTGTTTTCTTCAATGCTTCAACTTTATCTATAAGTCCTAATTTATAAGCATCTAAATAAATTTGCCACTCTTGATATTTATTAGATGGCAATGTAGAACCCGGAACAATCCTGACATCATGTTGACCAATCGTAATATCATTTTTTATTTGTTGTATTTCTTCTGTTTTTGGGTCTACTAATTGTAAATTTACTACCTCTTCACTAACATCATTATTAGGCTGTACTACTCTAAAAACTTTTTTAAATGTATAATGACTTTTTGCTAATTGATAAATAACTCTACCAAGTTGGACAAGAGCTTGTTCAACGTCTCTTAATTTTGACTTTCCCCGACCAGAACCAAATTCATGCAACATAGTTGTTCCCCTGACAGTTAAATCGCCTTCAGGTTTTATACCATGTAATAATTCAGGAATACCGAAAGTAAGGTCTATATAATTTTCATTTTGATTTATAAGTCCAAACAACTCTCTATTTAGCGGTTGTGGACTAGCAAAATGAGGTTCACCCATTGTATTATCAACCTCTATTACAGCATTAGGATTTGCCCAATCTTTTTCTAATTGCTGTACATCTTCAACGCTTCCCTGAGGAACAATAAGTTTCAAGCCGGCAGAGGTTTGAGCGTGAGATAAAGTTAGCGAGAATAATTTATTTATTAATCTTTGTATATCTTTACATTTAGAAACATCAGATTTAGGATATGGAGTATTTGTCCAAATATTAGGTATAGGAATAACTGGATAAATATCAGTATTTAAAATATACTCATATAATATTATCTGACCTAATGCGCACGTCTGTTTTACCCTAGGTTGCTTTACAGGTACAAAATCTATAAAACCATCTGATATTAGTTTTTGTCCTTCTGGACTTGAAGAAAATTCAGCCATTTCTTCTTCGGAAAGAATTTTTTCAGTACCATCTATTTTATTTTCAACTCTATAGAAGGTAACGTGAATCTTACTATAACTTTCTAATAATCTATATCTTTTTGGAGTATCAGCTCCCTTGTGATTATAATCTTTAGTTATATCGGGAGTAAATGTTACTTGCCTATTAGCTTTGCTACTTGATGGAAAATCTTCCTCACTATATAAACCCTCATTATAAGGTTCAACTCCGTCAAGTAAAGAAACACCCTCCTCATTTGGCTCAACTATTTGAGGATATGTTTGAGCTATTTGGTCAGAAGTTAAAATAGTTGATACAATAATAGATGAAGCATCTTTTAAATACCTATCTCTACTTGCTGGGTCAACATAAACCCTAAAGGGAGTAACAGTTGTAAATTTTACTTCACCTCTTCCCATATCTGCTTGAGGGTCTAGATAAGCATAAAGATATCCAACTCCTATTGTAGCATAATCATGAATAGCCTCTTTAAATCTTACATCTCCATCAGAAATGTCCCATACATATTCTAATATTGTTCGCCAAGTTAAAGCTAATTTATTATCAGAGTCCTCTCTTCCAACTGCTGTAAATTTTGGAGTCTTAGCAGTAAGCATACTTTTTAACTGTTCAACTGCCGGATAGATTCTATCTATAACATAACTACCTTGATTTATTGAAGATAAATATTCTTCTTCTGCTGAGTCATAATGATTACCAAGATAAAAATCTAAGTCATCTCTAGCCTCAGTCTCCCAATCCTCTCTAGCGTCTGAAAAATATTTAAACGTCTGCTGAATTTCTTCAGCACGTTCATCTTTTTGAAACATCTCTGTCATTATCTATTTGGATTAAAAATTTCTGGCATTATTTATTTGGAAATAAGAACATATTTATTTTATCCATCATTCCGGGTTGGAACTTAGGATGCTGTTGCTGTACAATTTCTAATTTATCTCTTAAGGTGGGATGCACATTACTAAGACTATCAGAGAAAGCACTTACAGCATTAGTCCATTCCGTCTGGTCGCGAGCAATCTTATTTATTGTATCCATTTGACCTTCTGTAGCTGAATGTTCAAATATACCCGGAGACCTAAACCAATCATTCCAAAGTTTTTGTTCATCTTCAGATAAATTATCTATAGGCATAGGTTCTTGATTCTGAGGATGCTTTGCCGCATTCTCAGCGAGCATGATAGCCATATATAGCTCTTCTATAGCTCCGCCATTATTATTAGGAGGCATACTATACTCCAGCTATCATTACATTTACAGTAGCTTCATGAACACCAGAAGAATATGCCGCAGAAAAAATATCTATATCAGCAACTGCTTCTCCTGCATCTATTGGAATGACAACAGATTGTCCAACTGATAATGTTGCAATAGTTTGTCCAAATATTTGCACGGCAACAACTGCTGTCCCTGTCTGACTTACATATTCAACTGCAACTACATGAGCAGTAGTAGGAACATTACCTACTGGCGCCGCAGTAGTTTTATTCCAAGTATTATCACCTAATCCACCAGATGCTGACGTATCAGATACAATAACATTCTTCCAATAACAAATATCACTACTATTATAAGCACCATCACTATGCTTATCAGTTGCTATATCATAACTTCCACCCCATGTTCTTGAATCAGCATGAACATCAAGATTTAAATTAGTATAATCACCAGCCGCGGTACCTTCATTTGCGATACTATTATCATTAACAACCTCAACTGAAGTACGAACTCTTATTTGATTAGCCATTTTGTTTTAAATTCCTTTTTTTAATTTATTCTTTGACCTGTATAGGCATTATATTTCTTTCCTAAGCTTTCTAACCAGCTTTCTGATTTATTAGTTTTTGATTCACTTTCCTTGAATTTACTTGATTTTGGAGACTTTGCAAAGTAATTTGCATAATAAAATCCATCTAATAGGTCATCATGTCTTCCTCTAGGAAATTCAAACATTTCATCAACTAATTCAGTGTGAATTTTTTTTATAAAAAGTTTTTTAGTATTAACAACACTTGCTAATGAACCCTCTATTCTGTCTTCTTTCTTTAATCCATGCGGAGGTCTTATTCCTTTTGCTACTCCCGGAAGCATAAATCTTTGCGCTCTACTCATTCTAGCAAGCATATCTCTTACCATTTCCTGTGCGCCTACTGTTTCCACTACAACTCTTTTAATAGGAGCATATAATTTAGCATACTGGAGTACTTTTTCAGATAAATCAAAAGTAGGTATCCTTTCTCTAAAGTAATCTAATACATATCTATTTCCCTCAGAATCTATCCCTAAAACAAAAATGACTGAATAGTCAGACGTTTTTGCTGTTGTATGAGCCATATCAACACCAAGATAAACAAATAAAGGTATTAAATCATCGCCATCTCTTAAATATGTAAATCTTTCTTTTGAATAAAATGATGAATTATAATACTGAAGCTTATCAACTTTAAATATAGCTTCTGAACTATCTCTAGCATCATTCATATATTCCTGCGCAAATTTATTAACAAGCCCAGCCTCTATGAATTCGCGCTTTTTTTCATTTAATTTTTTCATTGGGAAGTAATCATTCCAAATACTTTTGCCATTTACAATAGCTTTCTCAAATACAACTGACCAAAGATAATCCTCTTTACCCTTATGATTACTCCATCCATCAATAATCATCTGTAAAAAAGAATCATAATGCACAATAGTACCAGCAAGCCAAATAAAACCCTCATTACCTCTTGATTCCTCAAGTGCGGGATATACTGTAGATACAATCCAAGATTTAATCTCAGCTCTTCTGTCTGGAGTCTTTGTATTCAATTCTGACTCGAAATCATCTAAAATAATACCAGTATACCTAACATTACCCTGACTTCGCCCCCTTAGTCTCTGACTTGTACCTTTTGCCATAATTCTGTGTCCATTGGCTGTAATAAAATCTTTTTCAGTCCATCTATTTCCAACGACATCTCCAGCCATATTCCCAAAATAATATCGTATAGCATCATTATACTCTAAATGATGTTTAATATATTTGATATGGTCTATAGCCTGAGACTGTTCTTCTGAGACCCAAGCTAAAAATTGAGTTTTATCTTTAGGACTAAATAAAACTCTATGCAAAAGCGCACATTTACATAAAATAGATTTTCCAAAACCCCTAGGGATGACAAAGGCAACACGCCTTTCCTTTCGATTTAACATTAAATCAGTAATTTGATAATGGAAAGCAGGACTCTTACTCTTATTTAAAAAGTCCTCAGGCATAAATAATTTACCAAAAGCAATTAAATCATTAGCACATAACTCGAGTATCTCTTCTTTACTTCTGTTTTCTGATAATTCCAATTAAGAAACTCCCACAACCCTATAATGCAAAAATCCCGCCTCTTTTAATTCAACTTTTTCATCAAAAGAACTACCACATCTACTACAGATAAAACCAACTGGATTTCTTTTATAAACACTTACAACGGGAATTGACCAAAACCTATCCCTTCGGTTACATACACTGCAACCTTTCTTAAGTAGTTTCGATTGTTCTTTCTGCATGCGCAAGTTCCTTTGGTCTATCCTGTTTTAATGCTTGTAACTGTTCTTGAGAAAATCCCTGAAAAACTGTAAGACTCTCAGTTTTCTTCTCAGGAGTAAGCATTCCCGAAACTTGCATTAATATTTTTATACTTTGTATCTTATCCCTATTATTAGCCTCCATATCATCTACAATACCTTTCATTCTCTCTAAAAGATAAGTAGGAGATATTTCAGTTTCATCTAAGGCTTTTTGCATTTCATCATTTATCAAACTTTGTATCCTTTTTTGTTTTAATAGTAAATTTGACTTCTCTTTTGCATTCTTTACAGAGCCAGAGCCATACGCCTTTATATAAGAATCAACAGCTCCTGTTCCATTTGCATAGTATTTAGCAAATAAGAATTCCTTTTTAGTTGGGTTTTCCCTGTCATTTATAGATTCATACCAACTCTTTCCAGAAAATGTATAAATATTAGTCTTTGGCTCTCCCTTTATAGTAACATGGTCTTCGCATATAAACTGTCCATAAGGAGTCCTAATAAAATCATAAACCTTATCACGCCTAACCATACTGTTTCTTGCGAGAATTCTAACAACTTTACCATTATCTGTCTTTATCCATGCCCCTTTTGGAGCTTTGCGCCAATTTTCATGAATTTCTTCATCTTCATATTTTTTAAATTCAGCCTCGGAAGAGTAAATAATTTCCTCATTACCTTTAATAAGCCTTTTTATCATGCTTTGGCTGAAAGCAATTCATCTGGAAAGTACTCTATAACCTCAGGAATACTTTGATTATCTATAATTTCTAAAAGTACAAAAAGCTCAACACTAAAATCGCCGCCATGTACAAGCTTTCTCCTTAACATAGGTGCTAATTGCTTAATTACTGTAAAAGCCTGAATAAAGTTCAACTCTTCAGGGTCAACGTCACTTACTAATATTTGCTTTTCGCGCATCTTTTTCCACTTTTTCTAAATATTTTTCTAATTTCTTAGCATTACCTGTCATTTCTATAAAATGTCCAATTACATGCTGAGTTGAATTTAACTGATTTGTTAGGATACCTACCATATTTTTTAATTTCTCTATTTTCCCCTCATTTTCTATAAAAGCACTTAATAACTTCTTTTGAGTAACCTTCTCTTTTCTCTTCATATTCCTGAATTATCATCCTTTCCATCTAAATCCTTTGAAAAATATTCTAATTTTCCAAAATTTTTAAAATTACTTACTTTTCTTTTTACTACCCTATTTGACAATTTTTTAAAAAAACGTTGAAAAACTATCAACACTTTAAACTTCTTGACTTTCGGCAAAAAACAGGTTAGCTTCTGAGCGGTAGTGAAGCACACTACAACTAGCTAGCTCCCAGCTACAACTAAAACCAGATAAAAAATAATAAAAAAATAACTTCATGTGCAAATATACACATATTTAGACATATACAATATGAAAAAAAATACCTTACGATGTGTGCGCACCTCTTTCCGCCAAAGACCCCCGGTTTGCGCGTAATCGGGTTTTCGCGATTTGGTTGAAAAAACTACGCGCGTACTTGCACCCTCGCACCCTCGGAGATTTTAGCGCACCCTCGAGAAACGGCGATTTATTCCAATTTTTTAGTCGCTCTAAACGCTTATATTGCTGTACTTACAGGGATTTATGCGCCTATAAAATACTATTAACTAAGTATAATTATGCGTATATTCTTCTAACAGAGGCTTTTTGACAAAGGGATTAACAACAACGCGCAACGTTTCCACGTTTCCCGCGTAGCCTCTTAGGAACTACGCGCATAAAGAAAAGGACATGATATGTCAAGTAACAGAAAAAACGCAAAACAACGCAAAACGACAACGACTAAGACTAAGGCGCAACCACGCAAACTGAAACAACAAAACGCTAAAACGCCGGGGAAAAAGTTTTCCCGCGCTTCAGCAGTTAACACGCTCAAAATGATGGTCGAAAACGGATTGATGACGAGAACAGAGATGACGGCAAAAATCGCGAAGTTAGACGCAAAGCAGGCGCTAACAGATGGAACGCGCTCAAAGGACGTAACGACGCAAAAATGCTTCGACGTCTCGAGAAAAGCGATTAAACAGGTACGCAACGCGAGCAAAGCGCCATCGACTAGCGCATACGTGGACGACTCCGGTAAGATGGTTATCGTTTACGTAACAACAGCGCGCGAAGGTTCATCAAAATACGCGAGCCTAGCGAAAAGCGACTACGCGAATGATGTTCGAATCGCGAAATTGCATCACAAAAAGCGCACAGACAAACAAAACGCGAAGTAAGGAACCGCGACCCAGTGCATAACGAAAGGCGCCTCATTTTTGGGGCGCTTTTCTTTAGACTTGTCGTGAAACATCCGATTGCGTTTGCGCATAAAGTTATTGTTAATCACTATAAGATGATTATGACGAAAAGATTTTAATTAATAATCGTTTTTTGAAAATTTACCGCGAGATACTACGACACGATTTGTGTGTAGTTTTCGCACTAACCGAAAAAAAAAGAAACGCGAGGTTACAAATGGCACGCAGATTAAAAGCAACGACAGTTCCAGAGTTCCGCGAGATATTGTTAGTCACGGGTACTGACCCTGACAGCGACAAAGGAATCGAGGCTCTGCGACTAGGTGTTGAGCAAGGAATCGTTTACGTACCAGCTTACGCGAGTTCTCCTTTATCGAATTATTCAACGTGGCAACACGATGTATTAAAAGCGATAACGGACACTAAAGTTCTCGCACGTTTCACCGTTAATCGTGAAGTCAAACTTCAGAGCGCGGTTAATTCGGTAGGCTTAACGCTAAATTCATTTGGCGAGCCTGTTGAGTTATCGTGGCGATTTAGTAAAGATAACGCAGATAAATGGTTGCGACATAATGGGTACAATAAAAACGAGTTTCGCAGAGCGTATTTCGAGGTGATTGGGTTCGACCCAACGCAAGAGGGATAAAGTAAGCGAGACATCGGCCATTGTCGATTAGTAAAAGATAACGCGCTGACAATCAGTTGGCGCGTTATTTTTTGACCGGATTATCACCTGTCCGATAGCGTCTGCGTTTCGTAAACAATTCAACAAAGCAATAAATATTGGACTTCGCAAAAGACAATGTTTTAGTTGCGCACTTGTTGAATGCTCCGCGCCTGCGTATTTTGGCAGTTCATCTTAACGTCATGACCTTCTACATACCGCGCAGGCGCACCGAATTATGGCGCATGGTTCCTTGACCAGAGGCGGAGAGCGTTTTTTTTAGCGAGGTTTCCTTTTCTTGTCCTCGCTTTTTTTCTCCGCCTCGCGCTCTATCAGGTTAGTACGCGGTATAAAAGCTTATGCTTATAGAATTAATGCAAGCGTCGTGAACTACTTCTCTCTGGCGTGAAAGGCGAGAAGCGCGAACATTAGTTCTTATTGACAATTTAAAAATTCTTGGTGTCACTTATTTCTGATAGGTGTGCGATACTTTGGAAGTATGCGCGCCTTTCATTAACGAGGCTCAAGTCTCAAAAAACGCGAGAAAGGAATCATACTATGGCTGAAGCAAACAACACGTTTGGTATTCATGTCCTTGATGGTGGTTCTACTTTTGAAGCGCGTCAAACTTCAGCAGTGACTGTAAGCGAACTTCGCGAGCAGTACGGCTGGGATGGAACTATTTCCGTTTCAGGCGTTGAAGCTAAAGACGATAATCACGCCATTCGTGAGGGTGATTACGTTGCGCACGTCAAAGGTAATAAAACCGGCGGTTGCTAATTTAGCGCTCCGGTCGCCTAGAGATTGCGGTAGAAGTTGTACTATTAATATGTACATATAATATCGCGGGAATTATGCGCGAGGATGTTTCGGCATTTTCGCGCATTTTTTTTATTGAGTCTAATTGGAGTAAATAATGGACACTATAAAAAACCTAAGAAACGATATAGAAAATACATTAAACACGACTCTTTTAAATCCGGACGACATAGATGAATCTTATCAACCTTATAAAATATTCTGCACGAATATACTAAAGCAAATCATCGGCTGGTTACGACCGCTAAAACAATGGCGAGACGTTTGCCAAGATAATTTGTATCGCAGAAATGATGCTAGCAAACTTAAAGAAAGGCTAGCGAATTTAGCGATGTGGAAGCGTGAAGAAATATACGATATGGCGTACTATCCTACGATATATTTTAAAATTCCTGAATTAGAACCGAATGGTGACAATTCGCAAGAAAGATGGTTTTCGACAAATCTTTTAGATTATATCGAATTAACCTTTTCTTCGCGGGATTTTTCACAAACATTATCGAGGTGGCGTGGTAATTTAGAATCTTATGATGTTTGTTTGCGATTTATTAACACTTTTAATGCTGATATTCTTTTTAAAAATCGACCAAGGCTTTTATCGCTTGATTTTAAGGTAATATGGTTTTTCTTTTCGAAGAAATGCTCGTTATCTCAATATCATAGTAGCGATAAATATGAGGCTGGAAATCATACTTTAGTTTTTGGAAGCCTGACAGAAGAACAGATGTCGAATCAATTAAAATATAATCGAGAATTTATTCCTGATTATGAAGAATTATTTGACGCTGATAAGGGAATGAGAGCGAGTTCGAAAGAAATCGTTCAATTCAATTATCGCTCTGCTCAAGGCTATACTATAAATGATGATGAAAGAATTGTGCGAATTGTCGCGCGAACCTCACCTTCAGGTTGGTATGGTGTTTTATTAGATTATGCTATTCGCGTAGCAACAAGAAATCTAATCACACCAACAGGAACTAAGCGAAAAGCACGTATAGAGTCGACAGTAGACGCTAGCGCTCGAATAAAAAGTTTAGTAGCGAGGCCATTTTCTCTTACGCGATTTTCGTCATTTGAAACAGAAATAAACCGATTTATTGCTCTGCGCGATTGCGCGCCAAGAGTAGTAGAACCCGTTGTTTCTTTCTGGCTCAATTTGCGAGAATGCTTAATTAATGGAATCGATAAAAACTTTCTTGGCGAGCAAAGCTACGTGTGTTTTAATGCTTTTCAATCAGCAGACGAGAATGGTCGAGAATTTATGCACCCTAGGCTATCAGACTTTCGCGGAAAACCCGATGATGTCGATTTATTTTTATCGAGAGTAATTAAGGGAATCGCGAGCGACAATGGGCAATTTGGCATAACTGTATATTTTGAACAGTTAACGATGAAATATTATGATAGAACGCCAAATGGTGACAAACTTATCGGCGAAGTCCCTTTTGATTACAGCAATGTTTGGGAATTAAACGGGTCTAATTCTTTAAAGCTACATATTTCTTTTAAAGATATCGTGAGGCTTATGCGCGGAGATACTATGACAGAGTTTTCTGCTTCTTGCTTTGGCTTTGAGCCATCTGAAGACGCGCCAATGTTGGCATTTGCGCACGCTGTAAAAGTTGTGCGTCAAATTTCAAGATGGGTAGACGAATGGCAAGACGAAGATAACGAAGAAGGCGAAAAACCCTCGATACATCCATTCGTGGATAGCGAGAGTTTATGCTTTGAACAATATGGTAGCTCTTTAAACGCTAGCTTTGTAAATGGCGATATAATCGGTCTCTTACTTCATCTGAAAATGTGGTTGACGACATATACAATTCAATCGAATCCGTATATTCCAATTACTGATTTCATAAAAGGCGCAACAGAAGAAAATAAACTAATGTTGTCGCATACGCGTGAAGATGGCTCTCTTCGTGAATATTCTAAATTCAGACCGGAGAGATGCTCACGCTTATTTTATCCTAGCGCTGAAAATTGCGTTGAGATGGGATGCGTGTACGCGAGGATTGATGAAGAGAACGAATCGAATGTGCCAAGTTTTCGTGGAAATTGTTGTAATCATCTTAAATATATGTTCAGCAATATGACAGAAGAAAGAAAGCACGACATATTTGGAACGCCACTCGACAAAGAACTTGTTAAACGCAATAAAGAAGAGCTTCGTAAAGTTGAGGCTCTAATTGCGAACAAACTTACTAGCGAAGCTAGTCAATCAACGCGAGGAAGTTCATCGCCGACCCTAGTATTTGGGTCTGGCGCTACCGAACTCTCGCAAAGTTTGTCACAAGAAAACGATAACACAAATCAAATGGAGGAATAGCATGAAAAGTAAAAAACCTATCGTGTATATCGCCGAAACTGATTGGAATAAACTTCTCAACTACGCGCAATGCGCCTATGACGAGATGAAATCAGAAATTGGCGGTATGGCAGAAATGGTGCCAGATAAAGATGGCGATATGTGGATAAAGCGACCGACTATTTTAAAGCAGGAAGTCGCTCCCGCTAATTGCGATTTAGATGAGACAGCTTTAGCGCAGTACTATGGTACTGTTGCGAAAAAATATGGCTCATCTGACTTTCTTTGGTGGCATTCACACGCAGATATGTCTGCGTTTTGGTCTGCAACCGATAAGAAAACGATAGAAGATAATGACGGAGGGTCTACGCATACTTGGTCGCTAGTATTAAATATAGATGGCGACTATATTATGCAACTTGACGTCTTTAATCTTGCAGGTATGAAATTACACAAATCGCAAGAGTTTGAACTTTGTTTTATTCGCAGACAATATACGGATGCGTTTAAAAAGAAAGTTCTCGACCTTTGTGAGAAGTCTATAACGACAAGTGTGGTTAACAAATCAAATCATATTGGCTATTATCGAGGTATAATTGGAGGAGGAACGACAAGTGTTCATGGCGCAAGCAATGTGAATCAGTTGTCGCTTCCAGTTAATACTAATGTCGATTATGGCATTGTTGACGATACCATCGCCTATGATGGAATGGAATTGTACAACAAAGCGACTGATATGGTTGAACTTGCGCTTACTGAGTTTAATGGCGATAGGATGACTTTTCCTGAGTTTCAAGCGGCGATTGAAAACGCGAATAAAGTATATGATGGATATCGAGTTCCTACAAAGGAAAAAGATGTCCCATTTTATGCGCATCAACTTGAATCCGCGAGAATATAGGAGGAGTCATGAATCACACTACTCGTTTCAGTGCAATATGTCCTAGCGATGATATCAGCAATCTAAACGCGTACATTTTTGGCAATGGCGCGATTGGCTCATTCACCGCAGAGCAATTATGTCGCATGGGTGTCGTTAATTTTAATTTATTCGATAACGATTCAGTCGAAATCGAAAACGTTGGAGTTAGCGGGTACTATATGCAAGACATTGGCAGAACCAAGGCTCACGCTTTGGCTTTGAAGCTTCGCGAGATAAATGATGCTGTCGATATAAAAGTTTTTATCGACAAGATTACTGAAGACTCGGCACATCGGATACAATTCGACACCAAGAAAAGCCTCGTCATCCTTGCGTTTGACAATATGGAAACTCGATATTATATCGCTGAATCAGCGTGTAAATCGCGAGTTCCTTATTTGTTAGACGCACGTATGGGTGCAGAGACGTTTCAATTATATACTTACGTTAAACCTCGGTTTAGCGAGTATGTTGCGTCTTGGTACTCGGATGATGATGGCGACGATGAGCCGTGCAACGCGAAGGCAACACCATATTGCGCTTCAATGGCTGGCGCGTTTATAGCAAACAGCGTCAGAAAGTTAATTACGCAACAACCATTCAAAAGGAAAATTCTTTTTAATTTTCCTGCGATGTTGTTGGTAAACACCAATCACGTAATAAGTGAACATCGAAGTTCTTGACGGGACAAATCGCAAAGCGATTGTAATATCGCTTAGAATAGGACGTGCGAGAGATTATGAATCTAAACTATTAATCTCTTACGACACGCCTGTCGCATTTGTTATCGACGGAAGCGGTTTTGTTGGCGACAGTAATTGGTCAGCGACTACGAAAAGGCACATTCACAAGTTCCTCACCATGGAACGCGTAGAGACGCATAGTGTTGTGAATAAACGTAGGTTGACTAATTATATGTCGCGCATTACAGCAGAAATGGACGATTTACTTGAGAACTTCAATGTCTAGTTTAGTGAAAGGAGAACGCGAGCAATGACGAGATGAGTCTACGACTAAATCCAGACGGCAATGTCGACATAGTGAGAATAAACGACAACCTAATAAACATAAAAATGGTTACTAAGGTAAAACTTAGCGAGCATTTTTTAACGATGACGTTAGCGAATGATGAAGAACTTCAGTTCTACACAAAAGACGCAGACACAACGATAGGTGAGTTAGTTAGTCGCAAAGAATATCGAGAATTATATGACTTTTTCGATATCCGAGTCTCTTATATCGAGGTTATCTAAGGATAAACGCACAAAAAGCGGGAAGATTTCGATTTTCCCGCTTTTTTTTATCGCAAAATTTTTTTTCAAAATTTTTAGCACTATCTATACCGATAGCGTTTGTACATCACAACTAAATAAATTAGTTCAGATTTAAAAAATTGTCAAAAAGCTAGTTGTTTTATATTCGTTACCACTCATAAGTTAAATATAAAATAGAGGTTTGTCAATATAAAAATATATTTATTTTTTCCTTGCAATATATAAATATATATTATAATATATAGGTATGTTAGAATTAGATATAACGATATTACAAACTAAAACAGCAGGAAGGCTAATAAAATTAATAACAAGGTGCCTTCCTTATATAAAATTTGGAGTAGGTAAGTGCAATTCAGTTGATGTATCATTATTAGAAGATATTAATTATACTATCGGGCAATATAATAAGTCAAGAAGTAAAGTTGTTTCAAACAAAACAAGAGTCGGAAACAGATTAGGGAGACCAAAAAAATAATGAAAATATGTAAATTAAAAATAGATACAAAAGGTAGGGTACAATTTCCTAAATCTTTTCTAGATGCTAATAATATAGAATTTGGTTCAGTTGGGTATATGGAAATTATAGCCACTAATAATAAAGCTGTAAGATTTACTTTTGAATAAAATGCTAAGCGCGTTGAAACAAATCTCTACTTTATTTCCTTTTCTCAAAGAGCATCATCGTCATCCGACATATGATACCCTCCATCGTAGATTGATAAGTAAACGCGCTTTTAAATTTGACCGGGGATGGTCGTGGCGGTTAATTGTTAGTTAAGCATATGCGTTTCAACTCCGTAAGCGAGCAACTAACTGCCACACACTTTACTGAGGGGCTGACCGAAGTATGGCGTTACATAATAAAGGTTTTCTCGACGAATTGCGTCTTTCCTTGTGTTTGTAAAAGATAGTAGGAGGCTCCTCAGTATTTAAATGATTAAAATAATAAGGATATAAAATGAAAAAAAATGAAGAATATAAATTAACGTCGCTAAGACTTCCTTTTGATTCTTGGCGAAAATTTAAAGCAATTTGCGCATTAGAAAATGTTTCTTGTACAAAAAGATTGCAAGAATTAGTTGAAACAGTTATCACGGAATATAATAATGTCGCATCAAAAGAACTTGCGTCTGATTTAAATTCTGACGCGGAGGCTTAATGCCAGTAATTGGATTTACATACCCAAATGGCGATAAGTTATTATTGTCGCAACTAGATTCTGTTGACGCTAGAAAAATGGGAATAACATTGCCAACTTTACGCGCACTTGCTCTTCAAAGAGATAATAATAGACCGCCATCTACAACGGAATTAATAATAGGAACTTGCGAAGCTTATTTAAAAAGAAAACACAATTATTTTATTAACCCGCAAGATAAAGCTTTCGCGTTAGCAGGCACGATGCATCATTTAAAATTAGAAAAACACGCAGATGAAAATTTTATTTGCGAAGAGCCACTCGAAGGATTTGGCATAACTGGAATACCTGATTTATATGATATAAAAAATGAAATATTATACGATTATAAAAATACTGGTTCTTATAAAGTTTCCAAATCGCTAGGAATGTCCTTTATGATGGTTGATGACCCTAGTGGCGCTTTATATAAAGTATCGGGAAAATGGGGGAAAGCCGGAACGCCTAAAAAAGTAAAACAATGGTATGTTGACCCTGAAAAAGCAGACCCTGAAGATTGGACTCTTCAATTAAATTTATATCGATTATTTTTAGAAGAGAAAGGATATAATGTTAAAAAGATATATGTTCAAGCAACTGTTCGCGATGGTGGAATTATGGCTTCTAGAGACAGAGGAATCTCGCGAAATATATATCTAATACCGATACCTATAATGTCTAATGAAAGCGTTATGGAATATTTTAAAGAAAAGCGAGATAATTTAATACACGCTTTAAAAACGGATACCTTACCCGTAATGTGTAGTAAGGAAGAAACATGGGATGGAAAAAAATGCGAGAAATATTGTGATGCGCGAAGTTTTTGTCCCTACATTAACTCAGGAGAAAGTGAAGATGGCGCAAGCTAAAAAGAAAACTGAAATAGAAAAATCAGAACAAGAAGTAGGATTTACAAATCAATTCGATTTAGCAGAATCACTACTTAAAGAAAAACATATTAAAATAAGTAGCGAACCAACGCATCCCGCGTTTGTGGAAAAAAGACCCGATGGTTTTGAATACGTTAAAGAGGGATATATGCGAGCAAAGCTTAGCGAACATTACCCTATTTGGAGTTGGAAGCCCGGTGGCGATAACGCAGTTCAGTTTTTAGGTGGCGAATGGGTAGTTGTTCACGGAATATTAGAGGTGTACGACAATGGAGTTAAGCGACAGTTTTGGAGTCCGGGCGCAAACAGAATACATTTCGCAAAAGGCAAAGAACATCACGCTATGAATGTTATAGATGTTGATAAAAATATTGGCGCGGCAAACGCTAACGCGTTTAAAAGAGCGGTAAATAGATTATGTAACATATCTGACGATGTTTACCGAAAGCAAGTTATTGACCCAACTCTTGACAAAGATATGGTAAAAATGGTTCTTGGCATGGCAGAAAAAACAAAAAACAAAGAACTGTATAAAAAAATTGCTGATGGAATCGATAGTCGAAATATACACGTTGACAATGTTGACGCGACTATTAGTTTTCTAAAACGCAAAATCGAAGAAACCGAAAACGAAAATAAGGAGAATAAATAATGAGTGAATCTTATTATGTACCTGAGGAGCCTCGTGAAATAATCCCAGTAGGGAAGTACAAGGCTCATATAACCGGCTTAATCGTGAAGGAGAACATTAAAGTTCGCGGTAAGCACATGGCTGATATCTATTCGCCAACATATACTGTTGCTCAAGCTGACAATAAAGAATTTGTCGGTAGAGAAGTTTATGCGAAAGGTATCTTCCGTTTTAAAGACGCAGTTGGGTGCGAACCAAATCCGTCAGGAAATCGCAATTTTAAAGTATTTTGCGACGTCCTTTCGATTGAGTGCGAATCCGAAGAAGTAGATGGGAAACCTCGCTTTAAACTTCCAACGCTAGATGAGGGGATGGTTCTCGGACTACCCGTTATCGTTGAAGTTATCCACGATTCGTGGACAAATACTGAAGGCGAGGAAGTTGCCTCTGCTAAAGCCACTAATGTTTATGAGTGGTCGCAGGGAAAACAAAAAGACGTTCTTCCATTCTAAGCACGCCATAAGGAAGTAATGTCAACGAGGGGGTGGCTTTCTCGCGTTTGTCACCCCCTTTTAAATAGGAGAAGTATAATGATAATAGCAGAATGGATAATATATTTTATGATATTTTGTTTTTGCGTTTTTTCACTAGGAATCGGTTCAGTATTGTTAATCATATCGATTAATGTACTATCTGATAGAAAATATTTTAATGGTAAATAAAATTATGAAATATATATTATTAATATACTTATGTTTAATGTCTTGCAAAGAAAAGCATGATACTAAAATAGTTGTTGACAGATTTAACAATGAACATAAATACGATAGAGTCCCTGAAAAAGATAGTACTGCTTTATATTGTCAGATTCATTATGAATGGGAAACCATTAGATATTATTATACCGAAGAGGGTGTAAAATATTGGATGAGAACTTTAAAATATTTTTAACAAGAATAAAAGAGGAGTAGTTATGCCATATCCATTTGAAAAATTAGAAAAAATAGGCAACAAATACATCTTAGAAGAAATCGAAAAAAGGTTAGAAGATGGTGCAAGAAAATATGGAGAAAAAATACAATTAGATGATGCTAGAAGTTTTAAACAAGAAGCTTTAGAAGAGGCTATAGACCTCGCAGTATATTTAATTGTATCGCTATGGAGATTGAAGAATGCAGAATAAAACAAAAACTTGTTGGGATTGCAGGGTGGAAAAATCGCTAAAAGAATTTTATTTAAATACTGCTAGGTCTGATGGAAGACAAAGCCGTTGTATAAGGTGTCAAAATAATTATTTTAATGACGTATATTATAAGAAGAATAAGGATGCGATTATAAAGAAGATAAGGAAATATAAGAAAAATAATCCTGAAAAATTAAATCTTCCAAATACAACTAAGCGCGTTGTTTATAGTAGAATTAATCAGTTGGTTATGGGTACCTTAGAAAATTATTTAGAAATCGAAGATAGTTTAAAAACTAAAATATCAAAAGATGTTTTAAGTGGTGTTAAAAGAATAAAGGAGATTTCTATAAAATGACACTAAGTAAGGAAGAATATAATGTTTTAATAACTTGCCTAAAAGAGTATATTGGTAAGCGTAGATATTTAGGTGGAGATGATAAATCGCAAGCAGATATTGCTGAAAAGTTTTTAAATAAGGCTCAAGACGAGTATCAAAGAAACATTGATGTAAGGAATAAAAATGAAGAAGATTACAAAAACTCAACACTCGGGTCGTGTAAAAGCGACTCGTGCGAGTAATTACAGTAAAAACAAAGGAAATTCTTTTGAGCGCAGATGTGTTAAGATAGCGCAAGCAAAAAATTTGCCCGCAGAAAGAATGTGGGGAAGTGATGGTAGGTCAAGAGGCTTGCCAAAAGACGTTGACATTGTTGTAGGAGACATGCATTGTCAGTGCAAAAAAAGAGCGAGAATTGCGAGTTATGTCAAAATCCCCGAGGGTTGTGACGCTACAATAATCGCTGAAGATTATGGAAAGCCGTTGATAGTTCTAGATTACGAAACATATCTAGATAGATATATCGACTTAATGGAGGTAATGAATGAGGTTAAAAGAAAATAATTGGGACATTGATTTAGAATTTGGTCATAAATGGGAACGCGTAATAAGAAAAGTGTTTTCATCAAAAGAAAAATCTTGCGAGGTAAAAGCAGAGCGAGGTCTTTGGCATAAAACTGGAAACTTTGTCATAGAAATTAGACACAATGGTAAACCATCCGGTTTATCAACAACTAACGCGCATTGGTGGTGTCATTGTTTTATAAAAGATAGTGGCGAAATGGCGTTCACTATTCTTTTTAAAGTAGAGGACTTGCGCAATATAATAAGAAAGCGCCATGAAAAAGGTTGGCTCAGAACAACCATGGGTGGCGATGGAATGAATAGCGAATTAGCGATAATTCCACTATCTGAGGCGCAAATAGATAGGTCTTGGTGGAAATGAGTTATTATCAACATGATAAATGTCCCGCGTGCGGATATGGGTTCAACTTAGAAACAAAAGACGCAGACTCATTATTAGACAAAGTTAAAGAAAAAAATAATAAAGCGTTTGAAGTTTGTAAGAAGGCGATAGATTTCTCTTTTGATGGAGACGAAAGTGTTGTAGTTAATAATTTTTTAAAGTTAGTTTTGTCGGTAGATAATGACGTAATAATAACCGCCTTAGAAAATTATTTACAAGCGGCGAAAATAAAATCTTTAAATGTCGCAAAAAAGTTTATTATTCGCGTTATGAAAAATAGAAATAAGAAATTAGAATACGAGCGCGAAAGGATTGGCTCTTTACCGCCAGAAAAATAATGAGAGAATTTAAAAGAGAAGAAAGAACGCGCAAAGGAATGATTGGCGAATATAAAGTAAAGCTTGACCTATTGGAAAAAGGTTGGGATTTATATGAGCCGGTTATAGATGATGGTGGTGGTATTGATTTAATTGCAATAACAGAAAACGCAACTTGGTCTATACAAGTTAAATATCATCATCATATTGGAAATAGTAAAGGTAGGGAAACAAAAACTTCTAGGGATATAAGGGTAAAACCTACTCCCGCGGATTATATAGCTATCCCAATGCTTATAGGGGAGAAAGAACACATACTTTATTATCCTCACTTTGGAAAAAGCTATGGAACAAAACACGGAATAGGAATTTGCATTGCCGTAGAAAAGAGCAAAAACAATCAACTCAAAGGAATAAATTGGTGGGAAGATTTTTTAATACTGCCAAGGGAGGAATTAAAATGATAGATAATAAAAAACTATCTCTTATGCCATCTTCAGTTGAAGCTGAAAATGATGTATTAGGAGCAATATTGACTAATGTAAAATTTTATGATGATGTAAAGAAATACATTAAGACGCCCGATGTTTTTTACAACTCAATGAATAAAGAAATTTGGATAGCAATAGAAAAACAAATGTCTAACAACGACGTACCTACTTTATTAAAAACAATAGATATGTTAGATGAAGCAAAACCGCAGAATCAAGGAGCAAAATATGCTATCACCGGATATGTTACAGAATTAATTACACCTGCTCATACTGAACAAAAAGCTAAAATGATTTTAGATAAATATATTTTAAGAAATTGTATAAAAGAATCTAGGGTATTAGAAACGACTATTTTAAAAAATGGAGTAAACGCATTAGATATAATCGAAAAAATGGGAAATAGTTTTAATAAAATTTCTGAAGACATACCGGTTCAACATGCGCCTTTGGAGAATATTATTAGCGATACTGTCTCATCTATATATGACACAAAAAATTTAGTACCATCTTATTTATCTATGATTGATGAGTGCATAGGTGGTTTTACGCGAAAAGAAGTTTCTATAATTGCGGGAAGACCGGGACACGGGAAAACAACAACCGCCCTTAATATCGTTTTAAATATGGTAAAGAGCGGTTATAAGGTCGTTGTTATGAATAGGGAAATGCCTAATTCTGAGGTTATGAAAAAATTTATATGCATGCACGATACTTCTATCAGCTATAGAAGTTTAAGGTTTGGCGCTATAGATAAAGCAATGAAAGCTAAGATTAAAAAAGCATTGGCAGAATTAGAAGATTTATTTAAGGACAAATTATTTATGTATGACAACATAAGAGACTTTGCTACAAGTGCAAAAGAATTGCGCAGAATAAAGCCTGATGTTGTTATGGATGATTATGTTCAATTAATAAAACCATTAAATCCATCAAATGATAGACGATTGCAGATAGAACAAGTTGTAAATGATTATAAGTGGTTAGCTAAAAGTTACAATATGGTTGTTCTTTTAGTTTCACAACTAAATAGAGACATTGAACATAGAGCTGACCCAGTTCCTAGAATGAGCGATTTATCAGAAGGCGGTAGCCTTGAGCAAACTGCTGAAATGATACTGTTTTGTTACTATGAATATAAAGTTAAATATGATAATTCATCATTGGGCGACTTAGGTTATAAAATAATACTAGGTAAAAATAGGTACGGAATAAATCGTTCTATGAGTTGTGGATTTTTTGGAGACGCATGTACAGTTACTAGTACATATGAAGAAGCTTTAGGATTAAGAAAATTAAGGGGATAGTATTTCTAAGAACCCAAAAACTAATGAAAGGACTCTTGGTACATGGTATTAAGAAGAAGTTTATTGAGTGACGATGTTCGGTATGTTATATGTTTGGTTGGCGCCATCCCCTTAAAAATTTGTGTTCTAAGGGAGTAAGTGCAAGGGGTCTAACGCCTCCTTCTTGACCCCGAAAAGGCGGATAGAGAACAACTATGCGAAAATCGCGCGTTAAATGATGATTATTTCGCTGAATTAGATGTTGGGTGGGGTTGTTCTTGTTAGTGCTTGCTCCCTTCCTCCTCATAAATAGAATTATTTTAATCGATACTTATATCGAAAAAATAGTAATCTGTCCATATACGGCAAATTAGAGGGTGTTTTTTTAAGCAACTTTTTAAAAAATGCTAAATTGCCTGAAAATTGAATATATTTAGGTTATATTGAGTAGAATACTTTCTTAGCGCTTTATTTATATATAATTGCCTCTCTCTCCAATCCTTTTCAGCTTCCCTAACTCTCTTTTTACCATCATCTGATAATGATTGCAAAAAATCTCTGTATTTAGATTGTTGTCTACCATAAGAACTTTTAGATAATGTTATAGGAGCCTGCCTTCTCATCAATGATTTCATTCTACTTATTGCTGTTTTTCTCGCCTGATTTGTTTTAACACCATTCTGTTCTTCTTGCGCTTGGATTAACATAAACGCGGCGTCAAAAGATTGAGCAATGTCTTTTTGGTCGCCTGAGTATATATCAATTTCAACTTGCTTATGATACGGACTATTAGATTCAACCCAATCAGTTGCAGATTGTTCTCTTCTATCCTTTTTTTCATACCCTGCCTTATCTGCAAAATCATATTGCAAATCTCTCGCAAGTTTTTTTGAAATCTTATATTTCATTCCTTCAACAGTTTTTCCTTTTGTTGGAATTGCTTTTATTGACTCCATGCCAAAAGCATCAGTTACATAATCATATCCTTTTGCTTTTAAATTTCCTCTTGCTTTGTTTAGCATTCTCCAAAAAGCAACATTCTCAAAATTTCTTTCTAATGCCTGCCTCCAACTAACATCGCTTCCCCTTATTGATGCAAGACCTAACACCACTCCCTCTTTTATCATTTTATAAGTTGCAGGAATCATTGAGTAAGACAACCCTTCATCCTGAAAACCATTTGTAAGTATCGCTAGTCCCTCAGCTTTCATAAATCTTTCTTGAGTTTTTTGCCATTCCGTCTTTTCCGTCTCAGCTTTCATTTCTCCAATTTGACCAACAAGAAATTTATTAAATTCAAATAACGCTTCTCCACCCAATCCAAGTGCAACACCATATCTCGCTAATGGCATTGGATTACCTTGAAGAATTGGCTTCATAACGCCATCTCTTATGTTATAAGCTGCGCGATAAGCCATCCTTTGAAATATTGTTAATGGTCTCGCAACGTTTTCATGTCTTTGAACCCAAGCAGGCATATATGGAACTGCTGTAGAACCTTGAGTTTTCGCCTGCCCATGGTAAGACGCGCGTTCTATTAATTGATTATCAAATGTTCCCCACGTCTTGTACCTTTTTCTAGCTTTTTCTATCATACCTTTTGACATACCAAAATAATCCTCTAAAAGTCCATAGGCTCTAGTCTTAGTCCATACCTTATCGTATCCCCCAACTCCTGACAATTTTTTTATAGATTCTTGATATGCTCTTCTTGAAATGAAAACAGATGACATTCTGTTAAATAATTCAGTTGGATACATTAATCCCGGATTATATTTTTTTATATTACCACCAGCTAATTGAGAAAGCTCTAAACTTCTTTGTCCAGACATAATAGCACCACTACGCCTAGCAAGTTCATAAGAGTCTTTTAAATTCTTTCTAACATTTAAAACACCTAATCCACGTTCCTGAAACAACTCCGTCATTGTTCTACCCATAGGATTATAAGTTAACATATCTAGAATTCCATGAACACTATTTAATGTTCCAAATGCGCCAATATTTCCAGCTTGACCAGTTACAATATTTTTTGCGCCAGATGATGGTGCAGATAATGCTGACCAAGCCGTATAGCCAGTAATGCCTCTTGATGCTTTTTCAAGTCCTTTTGGATATACTATTTCACTTATTTCTTTTCCTAGTCCAACTTGCCATTGAATTGCTCTTCTTGCAAATTCTACATCAGCTGGATTCCTTGTTGCATTACTTAAAGCAGATAACATTAAACCAGCTTTTTCCATATTTTGACCATAAGCTCTAACAGCATGTTTATAATTAGCAGACTGTTCTAACCATATTCTTCCAACGTTACCAAAATCTTCTCTAAAGACTTTATATTCTTTACCATCTATATTAAGTTTATTGCTTTTTAATTTTAATTTTCTAAAGTTTTCAATGTTTCCAGCGTGGGGGCCTGTCTCTTGAAATTTTGAAAAAGACATAAAAGTTTGCCAAAAACTTTGTATTAATTTATTAGCATTTGATTCTGCGAGTTTATTTGTTTTTCCTTTTTCTTTTAAGCTTGTAAATCTATCTATTAATGACTTATCTCCAGAGCCTAAAATTAATTGCTCAGCTAATTGAGCCTTTACACTTTCATGTTGACCGCCCTCATACAAAAGTTTTCTAAATTCAGGAGTAATAATTCTCCTGAAATAAACATCTAGCAAATCATCTTCTACCATTAATCTTTTTTCACCAGTGTCAGCATCTTTTATTATTATATTCTCCTGAAGAATATCTTTACCTACTTGTTTTGTAAGTTTATTCCACTGCGCAACCGCAAGTTTTAACTGTGGGTCTTTAGAATTGAATTTTCTACCTTTAGCTTTTTCCCATCTTTTAATGACATCAGAATACATTTCAGGCTCAAGTGCGGCAATAAGAATATCAAAATTCTTAGCTCCAGCTCCTCCCATTTCTGTATAGCTCAAATCTCCCTTATCTAATATTTTTAAAACACTTTCAAATTCTCCTAACCTTATTGCTTTATACCTATCTTTTTGAAAATCAACATCTTTTAAAAATTGAGAAATAACTTTCCCCGGTTTACCCATTTTAGATATAACATCTGCAACAGGAGTAATCCAATTATCTTTTGCTGAGCGTAAATATTCAGCCGTTGAATAACTTCCGGGAACCTGAGGGTCAGAAAAAATATCGCTTCTTGCATCAGGACTTAACGATTCTTCTAAATGCTCAAATCTTTTTAAATAACTATCACTTAAAGTAGAACCATATTTTACTGATTGTTTTAATCTGTACAATTCATCATAATTAAAATCTTTTAAATATGACCTTCTATCTAATTTATTTAAAACATCTTCAGCTGTTCCAGCTTTAGAAAATAATCCTTCAGGGGTTTTTCCACTTACTTTTTGCGCTAATGTTAAAAGTTGGGGATGACTAAGATTTAGAGTATCAGCCATATCTAATACTGAGTCTATTATTGTTGTTTTAGTTTCGACTCCTGCCAGCTCTCTATCTTTACCTTTTAATACAACAGAATCTTTCTGAGGAGTTAAAGATTTAAGAGATATTCTTCTTCTTCCACTAGGCAAAGAAACCCAAGCATAATCTCGCCCACTACTAGTATGTTGTACTTCTGTTACTAATCCTACCTCTCCTTTGTTCCTATGCTTACCAGTAATAGATACATGCGCTCCAACTTTTATAGGATATTCAACAAACCCAGCACCCTTTATTTCTCTTCCTGCCTTTGCTCCCAGATTAGCTTCATCTATTCTTTGATTAATAGCTTCTATAACTCTAAAATCCCCAACGTTCATTCTATCTTTCAACTGAACCATTGCATCTTTTACTTTTTGAGATTCTGGTATATTTTTAGCTACAATTCTTGCTAATCTGCCGGGAGTTTTTAATGCGGCAGGGAATCCAAATACCATACCAGCTGTTTTTATCCAATCGTCCATTTCAGGCGCTCTTTCCTCATGCAGTAATGGAGTCATAACAGCTAATGCACTAGATTCTATACTTTTCTGAGCAATTTGTCCAGTTAATGCTTTTTGAACTTTTAAATTTTCACCCCAAAAAGCTGGTAAAAATCCATAAGCCCTATGTTGAGATTCTTGAAAATATTTCTTTTTCGACGAAGATGGTTTATTTGCTATTTCACCTAACCTACTTCTTGCTCCAGTAAAAATAGTTTCAGTTGCACCTAAAGTAGAACCTATTAAAAAATCTTTTGCACCACGCTCTAATGCCTCGATGTAATCAACTTCCCCAAAATCTGTTGTACTATCATATTGCTCAGCTACACTTCTAGCAAATCCATAAGAAGCATCACCAGTTCCATATCTAGCCATATTGTAAAGTAATCTACTTCCGCCTTTTAATATTGCTTGTTCGGCAGCTCTTGGTGGTAACCCTGATTTAACTGCGGCATTAAATGCTATTCTTCCAGCAGTTCTAGTTTTATTATAAACCTGAACGCCTTTTCCCGCTATCCCTCCGGGTATAAATGTTATAGCTAAATCTGCTGGCATTAAAAATGATAAAGCGGCGGCGGCAATACCTTCGATAGCAGTTGGGTCATAACCAGTTAAATCGTATTTTGTAGTTTCATCCTTTGTTAACATACCAGCTTGTCTTTTTAATGTATCCATTGCAACTCTTGTTAAGGATTCATTATAAGCTGTTTTAGTTATTCCTTCAAACCAACCAACTTCAGGAGTTTTTACAACTTCAGGTTCGTATATATCTAATTTTTCAACTTTTTCTTCTTCTTCTTTTAATAAATTTTCATAAAAATAATTATCACTAGTACCGAAAGGAATTATATCATCATCGTCAATCATTGGAATCATTCCAGTAGACGAAGAATCATCATACCCGTGCAATTCGGGAATATATAAATAAGGATTGTCTCTGTCAGACATTATTAGCGGTTCAGTAAACCAAGTTGAGATGGAACCTCACGTTGTGAATATAATTGTTTTGGCTTGCTTTCTTTTTTTGAAGCTAAATTTTTCAATAACTCTTGTAAGCTACTTACCTTATTTTGTAACATACTCATATCTCCCGATAAAACTTCTTCTACCGAAATTCTATCCTTAGAGCCTATCCTATCATAATACTGATTTAAGAGATTTACATGTTTTTCTACCTCACCCATAGCTTTTTTATATGATGAACCTTCTGGGTATTTTGCAGTTCTTTTTAAAGTTTTAATTGCTTTTTTTATTTCAGAAGAACTAATGCTTATATTTGTTTTTAATCTATTTTTTTCTTGCCAATCTATATTAGCAAGATTTCCTATAGGCTTTTCATCTTTACCCGGGACTTCATCGTCACCATCGTCATCATCTTCGCCTTTATCGACTTCTGGCTTTGGGTTTATTTTCTTATTATATTCTTTTGCTTGCTCTAAATCATGTACAAACCAACTATCTTGAGTTTCGTCATCTATATGTTGAAATAAATTATTATTAAAAGATTTTTTAACATAATCATCAAAAGCATCTGCATCTATTTTTACATCCTGATTATCAGTGACATTTCTTATCGTCTTTTTTCCAGCAATAATAGGCTGGTCAAGATTAAATTCAGCTTCAAACATTGTTCCATCGCCCCTTGCATAAGGCGCTATAGCTAAACCATTTAAAGTTCTATTATCTTCTAAATGAACTCCGCCTATTGTTTCTTTGTCTTTTTGAACCTCAATTAAGCTTTCATTTCTTTGATATATCTTTTCAATAATATCTGAATCTTCAATAAATTTATTTTTTATAAAATCTTCAAAATCAGAACTGCTTGAAACAGTATTCCAATCTCTATAACCATCAGTTTCCTTAATCTTCATTTCAGGATTATTTCTTAAGTATTGCTCTGACCATCTTAACATTAAATTATACATATCTACATATGGTCTCTTAACCTTAGCCTCAGCGCCTTTACTAAAAACAAATTCTTTTCGAGAGGTTGGCTTATCAGAAGATGTAGAAACAGTAATTCCTAAGTAATCCATTATTTTATTATTCATTACTCTAGCTGGAACCCTGTTTGGAGCATTAACCATTTTATAATGTTGATTATCTAAATTATATTGCATAGCAGAAGTAGTTGCTCCTGTTTTCATAATTTGAGATTTCATATTTTCATAATCAGCAGATTTTTTCAATTTTGATTGTATACGAGTTCTATGGTCAGATATCTCCCTATTTAATTTTAAAAGCATATCTCTTATTGGAAGTGACTTTCCATCAGCAGATAACTTTACTGTAACTTCACTTTCTGGATTCCCTACTGCATTCTGTAATTCACCAATAGGATAAGCTGTATCAACTTGATTTCGAGATATATAATTAAGTATAGTTGTTTCTCTATTTTGTGGATTTTGATTTCCAGCTATATATTTCCAATCTAATTTATCTGATTTTATTAATTCCTCAGTTGCATTAATTTTTGCTTGCAATTCTCCCAAGTCTCCTCTAGTATCTTCGATACCTTCAGCTACAAAAATTTGACCAATATCTGATTTTCCTGTTGTTACCCCAGCGATAACATCACTTCTAACTTGCTCATTTGTCATAAAACTTGGCAAATTATTTTCAACTCTAAAATTATTATATCTTATCGCCGCCATAACTCTGTCAACATAATTAAATTTATCACTATAATGTTTTAAATAATTTTCAGTAGAACCAACTGGTTTCATTTTAGCATATTTATTTTTCTCATTTAAATATAAATCAAAAACTTTCTTACCTTCCTTTGGGTTATTTGCTAAATCTATAATTTGCTGAGTATCATATAAATCTAAAACAACTTTTCCTGTAACATCTTTCTCGTCACCTTTTCCTTCAAGTTTATCTTCATAAGCAAATTTTCCCTCATGTAACCCAGTATTAGAATTTAAAAAATTATTCTGAAAATTTCGTCTACTGCCAAATCTTTGTAGTCGTATATTTCTAGCTCCAATCCAAGCTTTGACATTAGATGTTCCAGCAAGCTCTGGGTATTCTTCAAATAGTTTAACTTCATCAATAGAACGAATACCATCTGCGTTTGTAGTTATAAAATCATATGTATTTGCAAGAACATCATCTCCAGATTCTAAATCTTTTAATCCATCATCTATTAAACCAAGTACTGTTTTTGCAGATGAATCTTTTTCTTGCCTTAAAAGTCTTTCTTGTGTTTCTTGATATTTTTCTTCAGTTCTTTCCTGTCTTCGCATTGCCATAGTTGTTGACATCATTTTTGCAGGAGAAAACGCCGCAAGTTGCTGAAGGAGAGCGTTATATTCAGCGTCGTTATTTAAAGATGGTGATGTTATTTGAATTGATTTTGGCATTATGTCCACGTCCTATAATTTTCAACGACTTTCTTTTGAGCGTCTAATTTTCCATCTCCAGCACCTAATTGTTCACTAAATTGTGAAAATGGATTTGTAACTCCTCTTATATAATTATCAACTAAGCTTTGAGCGCCACCTACTTCAGCAGATATACCAGAAGTAATGTCAAATAATCCACCTTGTAATGTTTGGTCTAATTGTTCAATTTGAGATTCAAAATCTTCTCCAGCTCTTGTTTTTGCAATACCTAAATCATCTAATGCTTTTCTCAATTCTTCTGATTCAAGTTCAAAGGTTTCCTGAGTTTGCTCACTTAAACCCTCTCTAGCTTCAGTTGCACCACCATATCCCAACTCGCTTGCACCAGCTCTTGCAAAGGCAATATCCCCACCTATTAATGCATCATCCAATCTTGATGGCAAGTCCCCCATCTTGCTAGCTATATCTTGCTCTGCTTTTTCTATATCGTCTTCCGTTCTTTCAAGACCTCTTTCAACATCAGAAATTCTTGTTTCTCGTTGTTGTTTTATTAAATTTAATCTGCTTTCAAATTCAGGGGCGCCCAAGTCTGAAAAAAACTGTATTTCGCTTTCAGTTAAAGGACTCCCTCCTTTTTGACTAAGTACCTCTCTAAACATTGCTTTCTTTAAATTTTCATCAGCAACAGATGTCATTCCTAGATTTAATAATTGCCTTTGAGGAGCATCTCCTTTATAGCCAAAAAATTGAAATAATTCTGATTCATCTCCAGTTGATAATATTGCTCCAGAAATGTCTTGAGAACCATATTGATTATCTAAATATTGCTTAAATGTAATATTAGTCCAATCACTACCTTCAGGTGCGCTTTTATATTCTTGCGGAGTAATATCTTTCGTCCCGTATTCAAACCCAGTTCTTGAAAAAGTAGAGTCTTCTTCAGCTTGTTCAAAAGCATCTTGTGGAGATGTATAGCTTGCATTCCAAACATCTACCCAGTTATCATCTTCACCTAACTGAACATATTCTTCACCATTCCACAAACCATTTGATTCTACATGCTCTTGATAAAGAGATTGAGCATATTCTCCAATAGAGACTTCACCTGAAATAATTCTTTCTAAATCATAAGCGCCTTCTCCCATTGCCCAAAGAACGTTTCCTTCGGGGTCGTAAAAAACTATTCCTTTTGAAAGGTCATTTGTATCAATCCAAGAATGTGTAAAACCAGACTGTATTAATTGCTCTAAAGTTAAATTATCCATTTTTATCCATATAAATTAGTTGTAGGCATATAATTAGGAACATCATATGCATTTTGAGCTGATTGATTCTGATATCTGTAGTCTAAATAATTTTGCATTTGTTTATTTAATGTTTGATAAAAAGGACTACTGTATGCAGGGGCATTTGATACTCGAGAAAACCAATCTCCTAATCTACTAGAAGAGGTAGGATTATTTAGTCTATTAGTTGCTGAACTCATTGCCTTATTAATTTGAGCTTGACTAACTTTATTTGCATCAATTTTCCCGGTTATATTAGATGACCTTGTAGCGTCAGACAATCCTGCCCAAAAGCCTTCATTGCCATCGCTAAAGTCTAACTGACTCAAATCTATTTTCTTGCCATCAGCTCCGACTGTTGAAGTTTTAGCCTTTGAGCCACCAGTATACATCCATCCAATGTTTTTCATAACATCTTTACCTTGCATTTTTCTTAAGGATTTCCATCCTTCTACACCTTTTGCACCACCTTTTGCCAATTCTCCGCTAAGATGTTTTTCTGCTATGCCAGATTTTCCTCCGGCTCCAACTCCAGCAGTTAAACCAGAAAATGCCCCCGATAAAATATCTCCATAAACATCGTACCTAGCATTTCCATGACCGCTTAATAGCCCAGTTCCATAAGAACCTTCTTTACTGCCACCGAGTCCACCAGTTAACCAAGTACCAAGACTTTTTTCTGCTTCTTTTGTTCTTTCCTGCTCTGTCTTATAAGTATCAATTTGCTCTTCTAGCGTTCCTTTTAAAGCCATACCCTCTAATCTTTTTGCTAATTCAGGGTCTTTGTTTTTTATAAGCTCCATGTATTCTTCTGTCATTTCAATATCGCCTGTATCAAAACCCATTGCCGCGCTTCGACCAACTTCTCCGCCAGCCCAAGAGCCAGCCGCTCCTGCACCCATTAACCCTATTGTTCCTATTCCGCCTGTAGCCAAACCAATACCTACTCCAAGAGCAGTTCCAAGCATACTGCCTAAAAATCCACCAGTTGTTCTTTTTTGTTTTTTCTTGGTATAATCAGCTTGACTTTGTTCTAGTCTTGTATTTATAATATCAGCAGCCGATTGCAGCGTTTCTATATCAAAAGCAATTTTTTTAGCCTGACCGACGCCAGCAAATGCTTCACCTAATGTTTGAGAACTACTTTTTAATGCCATTTTTCTATCCTAATTTAATATAATCTATTGTTTTTTTCAAAATTTCTATTTCTATAATGCACATACTAAATGTCCTGTAAACATATTATATTTAGTGTCATTACTGGATGCATTATAAGGTTCAATAGTCGCTCCAGTTCCATTATAAACTGCCCATTGGACTTTATCGCCAGCTGATAATTTTGTTTCAGCTGTCATATATGCAGTCCAATATTTATCAGCAAGTAAATCAGTATGATAAGCATTAAGTTGAGTACAAATTACTTGGTCATCTGCTTCAATATATGCTCCACTTCCATTAGAATCAATATATAAAATTTGACTAATTAATTCCCCAGCGTCTACTTCTTCAGATTGGTAATCTTCAAATAAAATACTAGTATTAAAATGATATATTCCATTATAAGGAACTATAAAATAATCATTAGTATAATCTATATTTGAACCATTATCATAGTTATTAACAACATCAGAGTCATTTTTATCTTCAAATTGAACTGTAGTATTCGCCCCATGTCCCCACGATTGAGTATCATCTATATATACTCTAAATGCAGGATAATTTTTCGTAATTAATTTACCAGATAAATTTATATTATTATTAACATTTAAATCTTTTGAAACATTCCAGTCTCCATCTGTTAATGCTACATATTTCCATTTCTTTCCAAACCTTTTATATAGCCTGTCTTCACCATTATGATGCCCAAAAACTAACTTACCTCCAGACATTGTAGAATTTGATGGTATTTTTTTTATTGATTTTATCATCTTAACTAGTTACCTGAACTACGCTATCTCCAGTACCTTTTGGAGCATCTGATTCAACTTTTCCAAGAACCCTGTAATATATAGCAACATCTTTAACACTAATAACTCCCTCAGTAGTTTTTATTATAGGTTGAAAAGTATAACAAGATATAGGTGTTCCAGCTTTTAAAATTGTTTTATTATAATCGCCTCCAGTTTGCGCATAACTTTCATTGATATTTACATCTGAAAAATTATGACCAACACTTGTTGCAAAAACAGTAGGAGTTGCATTATGACTTCCATTTTTTCTATAAAATACAATATCAGCTTCAGAATCAGCATTATAAGAACTATGAGTCACAGCTATTGCGTATATTTTTTTCCTTTTAAATCTATCTCCAAAATCTGTTTCAGGTAAATGTAGTTCACTACTAGAAGAGAGAGTTGAATTATCACCATTTTTTAAATGAGCAATGAAAGCCTTTGTAGCGCTTGATGATTTTATCCAAATAGCATCTCCATTATGGTCATTTATAAAATTACTACAATTATAAAAATCATAATGACTTGTTCCCCGCATATCATAAGTATGCATACCTGTCCATGATTTATTTTTAAAATTGTAAATAACTGATTTTGCTGATTCCATATTATCAGCACCATTCGATGCCCAAGTTCCTGTTTTTTCAGGACTTTTAAAAAAATGCATTTCTTGTTCTTGAGGCATCCATCTTAATATAGTTTTATTAACCCGAGTTGCTTCTTTTACGCTTACATCATCAACATAAAATGTATGAGCGGCTTGACTTATAAATTTAATTTCTTCACTACCAGATGTATGGCATTTTGCATATGTAGATAATTTTGTCCAATCTTGAACGGCTGTTATAACTGGATTCTCAGCTGTAGTACCTATTGATATTAAACTATTATCATCCATTTTAACCTGACTATCATCTGTTGCCGTAACTTTTACCCATCCTTCAACATAATATGTCTTTCCTTGAGTCACTGTAAAACTATCGCTTTGAGTCCCCGCCCCACCTGTAGAAACAACTTTTCTTGAATAGGTTCCACTATGAGCATGTGTACTACTCCTAGTTTGACTTTCTCCAGCTCCAATAGTTACATCATTCCAATTAGCATCAGCTTCCATTGTGCCGTTTGTAATTAATTCATCTCCATAAGACCAAGTTTCTACAAAATTTTTCCACATAGGAAAAACAGAACCACTTAAATTAGTAATTTCTTTTCCATCAAAAAGATAAGCTCCAGAACGAGAAGACCAAACAACTCCAAATGCAGTATCTTTATATGAATAAGCTTCTTCGATTCCAACATCTGGATTCTTAGATTCCATAAACCATCCGCTTGGTTCTATATCCGAAACATCAACTATAATAACTTGCTTCTTTTTAAAAACAATTAATTTATCAGCAAATGAAGTAAGCCCTGTTATTTCATCACCATCAGCTGGAACAATATCAAGTATATTTGAGTCGGGAGCTATGTCTGGTCTACCAGCTTCTGAAAATAATACCCTATCACCCCAAGTTCTTGATTGCCCCTCCATACTTCTAGTAAAATTCCCAATAAATACTCTACCATTAACAACAGTTGCGTCTAAATAAGAATTAGCTGTTAACTTAGTATAATGTTGTTGCATGTGATAGTTTGGCTCAGAAGATGAAAAGCCGTTTATAGTTGTAAAAGTATCAGCTGACGGATTAGTAATATCTACTTGAGCCATATAATAAGTATCTGATGTTCCTCCACTATCTTGGTCTGACCAAGCTTGATAATCAGAATACATATCTCCACGAATTCCATCACATATATCACCATCAACTAACAAACTCCATTCATCAGAACTATTTAATCTATAATAAACCCTAATCCCAGCTCCTCTTGCTGGGGTAGCTGTTACACCTCCTGCATTTGCCTCTGCTTGCATTCCAATCTTTGCAACAATAACAGAACTATCATTAGATATTGTAAATTGATGATTTGAAGTAGGTATAATAAGTGAGGTTTCTTGACCCAGAAATCCAGATTTATCATAAAGCCAACAAAAAGCAGTTTCATATGTTCCAGCCATCCATCCTCCCTCACCAGCTTGAGCTGATATTTCTTCAACTTCTAAATGAATTCCCATCCCATTAGCTGGATAGTCTCCAGAATGAAAAGAGTCAAATGTATTTGCAACAACAACTTTAGGTGTCCCATATATTGCAAAATCATTTTTATCCATATACCATCCATCAAAACTTCTAAGCGCATTAGAAGATAATGGTTCAAAACAATTTCTTTTTACATACCCAAACCATTGAGGCATATTACCACCAGCTATTTCATAGCTATTACTAGCCGAAGTACCTTTGTGGTTTCCACAAATTCTTAAATTACCATCTGGAACTATTCCACAAAAACTGCCAGCAATCGGCATTTCAAACTTTGCCGTACTATTAGCTCCTTTTGCGCGATGAAATGTAGAATACCATTCATCATCTTCATATGAATAAATCAATAATTGATTCTTTGAACTATTTTGATTATATGCTCTAGCAACTAAAAAATTAGAACCAGTTAATGATGCTCCTAAAAAATCAGCACCTCCAGTACTCCAATCTGATGAAAAATAAAAAAGACCATAACCGGGTTCAACATTGTGAAAAACATAATTAGTTGATGACGATGCACCTGAACCTTCATGAACACTAGCAGGTGGGTCTATATATCCACTTGCTTCTGATGCATGTCCGCTACCATTTGAAGTTGCATTCGCTGGATGCGCATTCATGCCTGTAGGTAAAGGTTTTAATGCATAATTATCAGCATCTTGATTATAAAACTCTTGTTCTGCGTCAATACCACTTCTAGTGCTTCCACCATAATGAAGATTTATTGCTTTTAAAACATAACCATCTTCTGTCGGAATATCTGTAAAACCAAGGTCTTGTCTAACTCCCTTATTAAGATTCTTATATTCTAAAACTTCTTTTGGCATTATTCTCTTAACTCTACATGGACTAAATCATCGAAACCATTATCTTTAACTTCTCCGTCTGAATCCCAGTCTCCACCCCATCTAACAGAAACATTAAGTTGCTTTGCAATACCTCTAATCATTCCACCCATATAATGAAACCTGTCTCTATCTTTCCAGTCAATAGGGTATGGCGCCAAATCAACAGCCTTACCATCCATATGCTTACTATATTTTACTTTAGTAGCTCCTTTTTCAAGTAATTCTAACTGCCTTTCCTTTGAACGTATTCCCTCTATAACTGTAACATCCATTATTTTAACAAGTTCATTTAAAACAGAAACTAATTTAGGATGGATTCCTTTTAATCTTCGTTTTGAACGTTTTCCAAAATGAGGCATTATAACTTCCAAAAAAATAGTTTAAGAACAGCAGATACGACATCCATGCTCTCCTTTGCTAAATCTTGTTTTTCTTTCGCGCTCAATTTACCATCTGCCATTGCTTCATTATATTTCTGTGCAACCTCTTTTAACTCTTTTAAAGCAGGTTTATATTTTGTAGCAACTAATGTAGCTAGTCCACCTAGCATAATAGCAAATAGGTAAGCTGCGTTACCCCATGTTAACCATTCCATTATTTATTCTCCTTTAGTATTTGTTTAATTTCTGCGATGTCTTGCATCATCACATCTAGTTTGTAAGTTATTAAATTTCTATCAGCATCAAGTTCTCTTTTATCAACCTTTAATTCTAAATCTTTTCTCATAACATCAATATCATATTTCATAAATCCAAATGCAAGAGTTATGGAACAAATAATAGTTGCTATTGTTATAATATTTTCAACTGATATATTAGTATTTAATTTCATTAGTGTTTACCATTAATTCTACTAACTGAACCTTTGACTTCCATCATTACATCTGATAAGTCATTTAATTCTCTAACCATTTCTTCTCTATGCCTTTGAGATATTTCATCAGACTTATTCCATCTATCTAACATCTTTAACACAATAGATTCAATATTAGAAATGTCATTACTTTGTCCTTTGTTTTCTACTTTTAATGCTTCAAGAGAATCAGCTTGCTCGTCAGCTCTTTGTCCCTGTTTAATATATCCATAAACAAATAAAGCTACAACAACTCCCATTGCTCCATATTCAGCATAATATGACATAAAATCCTGCATTATTCTTCTTCTTCTTTAGATTTACAATCATCGCATAAACCGCGTAATGCCTGTTGAATAGGCTTATCACACTCTATGCAATGAAATGGCATTGGCATTATATTCTTCCTAATAGTTTCATTAAATTTATATACCCTTTTAAGTCTCTCATTACTTTCGTTTCTTTTTTTTCTTTCCCCAGCTTAGAGGATTTAGGTTTAATTCTTTTTGATACCAATCTAGTTGTTCTTCCATTTGTGCAATTTTAACTTCTTCTTCAGCTATGTGTTTACTGACAAGCTCTTCAATGTTGGTATCAGAGAGTTCAACTCTTCGTTCAAGTTCTCTAATTCTGTTTTCAACCTGTAAGTACGAATAGACAAGTCCAGCGACAAGTACAAGCACCTGCCCAGCCCACTTGAGATTAATGCTAACAACAGTATTATCTCCCACGACAGTTGCTCTATAACTCCTTGCTGTTTTAGGTTTCTCACTCATTTATCCAGAAAAACTAATTGCAATCATTAAAATCCAAAACATAAGTAAAAACCATCCACCTAATAATAATTTCTCATTACGCTTCACTATTCCATTCATCCTCTTTCATCTCTGCAATAGCCTCACTATGACTCATAGCAGTAATACCACTTGTGCCACTAACTGATGACAATGTGCCATCTTGTATAGGAAGTTCATACTTTACAATTACTTTACTTGCATCATTATTCCATCTGGGACTACCCATCTTTCCATGTTGAAAGGCACATTCTTTAAATGTTGGGTCTTGTAATGTAGTAGTATCTACTTCTTGAACTGTATATGTGTACTCCTCTTCAACTTGAGGGGTGCTATGTGGTGCTTTCATGAGTTTATCAAGTAACTCTGATTTATTATCACTTGATTTATAATCTACATCAGCATCATCCATATATGCTTTAATCTCAGACTTAGTATTATCCATTGATGGATAGTAGTCGTACTTGTCTACCATTCTCTTTGCCTTTTTAGAGACATCTTTATAAGTGTACTCATTCCAAGACAATCTGTCTGCTGTTTTAAGTTTAGCTGGGAGCTTACCTTCCCACTTTGCTTTTGTTAATATTAAATAAGTTGGATACATAATTTTACCTATTAGTTTTTGTGTTTACCTTTTCCATGTTTATAGTTTTTAGAAATTTCTGTAGGTGATAATGCTTTATCATAGAAAAATACTTCATCAATTAAACCATCCCAGAAATAATCAGTACCATTATCAATAGTGCCTATATTTATATAACTTAAATTCTCTCCACCAGTATAAAGAGTTGATGGTACTGTTCCAGTTGAACCATGACCAATAACTGTAGCATTTACATACTGAATAAATGTACCAGCACTATATGTAAAACAATAATGATACCAATTAGTACAATCTATCAATCCACCACTTGATGTTATTCCAGAAACAGTTGCAGTTGTATTTGTTGTAGCTTCAACAGAACCATCACTTGGGTCGCCAAAAACAACATTTACTTGTTTATTACTTATAACCATCATATTCCATCCTCTTTTTCCTATACCACTATCGTATTTAGATATAAGTGTTTGATTTGCTGATGGTGCTGATGCATTATTTTTTGCCCAACACATTACAGTCATTTCCATAGCTGGATTAAAATATGGACTATCTGGATACATTTTTATAAAATCTTCTTTAGGAGCTGATGCTCCTTGTGATGACTTAGATAACCTCAACACATCTCTATCATCATTCTTAAACGGAAATCCTAATCCATCTTTGTTTGAGTTTAGTCCCTCACGAACTACGATAGATTCTGGAGTACCAGCGGGTGTGCCATTGTTGCCACCTATTAATGTTGGTGAACCAGCAACAGTACCATCGTTTGAACCTTTTCTGTCTTCCCATAAAGCATTAGTAATTCCCTCGTTTTTCCAATAGCTAATAAGATTAGTTTGATTACTATGAGTAAGTACATCCCCATTAAGACCAAGATTATATAGTTCAGTTACTTCATCAGAAGTAAGTGTATTATTAAAATAAGCTACCTCATCTATTATCCCTGTAAATGGATTAGCACTATTACCAGCTCCTATTTCAAAATTTGTAATACTATTATCATTACCATATCCAGAGCCAGAAGCAAGTGTCAACGATACATTATCTAAATAAAGAGTATTTTTTGATTCTGCTGGAGAACCACTTGTATCCCACATCCAAACAAGATGATGCCAATCAGAATCTGGAGTCCAATCCCCCAATCGAGCATATTTTGTTCCACCTTCATGTATTTCCATTACTATTTTATTTCCATGCCACCATACTTTTATTATATTATTGCTATCTACCTTTCTGGCAAAGAAACAATCAAAAGCTGTTATATTTGGAGCTTGAAACCATAATGAAATAGCGACATTTGAAGTTGGTGCAATAGTAGCTATGCTACCACAATCAATATGGTCATCACTTCCATCAAACAACATTCTCTCTGGTGCCCTATCAACCCAACTACTAATCCCATCATTGCGCCAGTAACCCATAAGATTATCAGCTTTACTATGAGTAGTAGCATCTAAAGCAACGCCATCTGCAAATAGCTCTTGTACTTCTGTGGCAGAGAGGTCATCATTCCACACAGTTACTTCATCTATTAATCCATTAAAATATCCACCACTTCCACCATGTTGACCTATATACCAAGTTTGTCCAGAGGCTGTATCTTGGTCATAAGTATCTGTATCTAATGTAGCTCCATCTAAATAATAAGTGACTGTATTAGATGTATTGACTGTTACAACTACATGATGTAAATCTGTATCTGTAATTCCTGTTGTTGACTCTGCTTGAGTACCACTTCCTTTTTCTTCAAATCGTATTTTTGATGCAGTATTTAAAGCAAGTTGCCAACCAGCATTTGCTGAAAATATAGCTTCTTGTGTTGCTGGATTAGAGCCAGTTCTTCTAACTATCCAAGCAGATATAGTTAATGGATAATCTGTAGGTACAGGAACAGTTCCAAGATTTACATTATCGTCATACCCATCAAATGTCAATTTCTCATTGTATCTCAACAAAGGTACTTGTGGGATAGTTGGTTCTTCTTGAGCAGTAGCAAAGCCAGTTGAGGATACTCCTACTTCTTTGATAGAATAATTAGTTATTGTAAAATCGTGAAGAGCATTTGACCCTACCCTAATATAAGGATAATAATTAGTTAATGTTGATGATGGGGTAAATGTAAAATCATTTGCACCTGCACCAGCATTATCCTGTGTTGTATCTGCATTACCACCAACATTTGAACTTATTCCAAAATGAATAGCTGGAAGAGATACTGCATTATTAGCAGTACAAGTAAATTCTATTTTATATGTTTTACCAGCAGTAAAAGTTATCTGCTTACCATAAGCATTATCATCATTTCCTACACTTGCATTTGTATTCTGCGCCCTAAATCCATCTACTGAAGCACCTGAAAATCCAGCTTCTTTTAAAGAAACATCATCAATATACCAAGTATTAGAAGTAGAGGGAGCTAAAAATTCTACATACCCAGCTGAACCACCACTCGATTCAACATACTCAACAGTTATTTCATTCCATTGACCATTTGTTTGACCAGTCATCCATTTCTGATTATAACCACTTATTTGCCCAGTACCATCTCCTTCAGTTATTGTGAGGTTGTGGCTATTTGCTCCAACATTATAAATCCAATAATTTAATCTGTAGACTCTACCAGTTACAGTAGTAAATGCAGTAGTATTTTTTATTCCACCAGTCTCTGTTCCACTTCCTGTTACAAATTTCCAAGAATTACTACCAGCATGTTCTTGTTCAGTGCTTTGACCTTGAGACGCTGGTGAATTAGATGTAGCGTTACCCCAATTTGCATTAGATTCCATAGTTCCATTAGTAATTAATTCACTACCATCATCAAAATCACTATTATTCCAAGTAGCATCTTGTAAATCATCCCCATAGAACACAGTAGTAGCGTGGTTGCCCATGAGGACTTCTTCTACTTTTAAATTATCATAATATGTAGTACTCGCAGAACCATCATTAGCCCCAGACCTTAAATAAATAATTCCAGTAGATGTAATTCCTGTTTTATATGCAGTAAATGTTCCATCAGATAAAGTAAATGATATAGAACTAGAATAAACACCATTTTCATGAACATCTCCTGTAGCATCAATAGTAAGCTTGTATAATTTAGATGAAGTAAGACCATCTTCTTGCCAATACACACCAGTATTATTACTATTGCGTATTTTTATTCTTTCATTATCTATTGTTTTTTCATCAGGAGAACCATAAGCATGTATATAAGATAATGTTATTGGGTCAGTACCATCAGCAACTCCAGCGAAATCTCTTGAATAAACAGTACTTAACTTCTTCTCACTATGGTCATACACTATACTTTGAGGAGAATCTGGATTACCCTCACACATAGGATACCATCGAATAAGGTTATCTTGTACTGCACTTGGAGCAGATTGCTCTGGCTTTAAATAAAGTTCTTGTACTTGTGATGCAGTTAAATTGGTATCAAATATTTTTAAATCTGACATTGTTCCATTAAATTTCTCTGTTGCTGGGTCTGACCTTGCACCAATTATTCCAGCTTGAGTACTTGCTGGACTTGTAGTAGCAGTTGTTCCAGTCTGTAATTCTCCATTTATATATAAGGCATAGACACCATCATTTATTACACCTACAAGGTGTGTCCAAACATTAGCTGATATAGAACCAGATGCATAAGCAGGTGTTCCAGTTAGTTTACCAATAATAGCCTCATTACTTTTAATTTGGAACGCTAATCTATTATTAGTATCATAAGTATTAGCAAATATATTTTGAGTATCTGATACTCCATCTGGATTAACCCACACACTTATACTTGTAGTTCCAGAAGTTGTACCAATATTAAGTTTATCTATAGTTAAATAATCAGTAACACCATCAAAATCAAGTCCACGACCACCATAGATAGTGCCATGGTCTGCTATGTTTGCAGTAAGTTTAGGAGAATTTGCTCTTCCAGATGAAATTGTAGTTCCAAGCATTATTTTAAATCTCCATCATTACCATTATTTGTTAAATCATTTACTTTATAGGCAGTTAAAGTCTGTGCAGTACCAACAAGTGTTCCACTTTTATCTCCAACTATATCAGTAATACCACCAGAACCAGATGCCCAATTACTTATAGAATGATTATAATAATGTTGTGGAGTTAATACATCTCTAACATCCCCATCTTTTCCAAGAGCATAAATACTTGCTATATTTGCATCACTTATATTTGTATTAGTAAAAAATGCTACATTATGTATAAACCCATCAAACATTTCAGTATCTCCAGTATATAAACCATGAACAGTACCCATATATAGACTATTACCCTCATCTGTCAAACTTGCAACAGATGAAGCAAGGTTATGTTTTCTTACATTATCAACCCAAACTTCATATCCACTTGCATCTGTAGTTCCATCAAATTTTATAGCAACATGTTGCCAAACTCCTGTATTCATTGTACTGCTTTCTGCATTTGTGCTCCAAGTACCAATACAAGTATTTAGGCTTGCAGTAGCTTCTGTTCTAATCATCCATCTTGCATAAGGACTATCCCAACTACTTTCATTATAAGGTAATAAAAAATGTCCCCTTGTTGCATTATTAGTATCGTGATAAAGCCAATAACTAACACTAAATGCACCTTGATATAAATTAATTCTTCCAAGATTAACATAGTTATTAGAACCATTAAAATCTGGCAACTTTGGAGAATTATCAGCATCCAAACCCCAGTATCCTACGAGTTCGTTTGTGACTGCTTTGACTGAAATATCTTTACATACAATAGAACCAGTAAATCCAGCAGCACTCCTAAGTCTAAAAGCATTAGTATTAGAAGCTGTAATAATATCTGAATGAGTTCCTACTGTAGAAAATGTTTGCCCATCAACATTTCCAAGTCGTGTTTTTACAGAACCAGCATTTACTGATTCAATAGTAAAAACACATTTATAAATCTTACCAGCAACAATAGTATTATCATTTGAACTACTGAGACTATTTACTAAATCATATCCAGCACTTGCAGCGTCAGTAAGAGTTGCCTTACCACTTCCAATAGTCCATCCAGTTTCTGTTTCCCAAACAGCACCTTGTGTACTTGTTGCCTGTGTTCCTGTCTCAGTAAAATCTCCATCATTAATTTCTTCACTATCAACTAATGTTGACTTAACTGAAGCTGGAATAGTAGCATAAGAAGTGGACTCCATATGTGCTTGTATTTTTTCTTGAGTTAATATTCCTCTCCAAATTCCAGCTTGTGCAATTTTTCCTGTAAAATAAGTATCTGGAGATGAATCTGGTCTAACTCCCATTGCAAATATTGTATCTGTTGCTCCAGTCCAAGAAGTTTGAATTGACCCAGATTCTGTGGATGTTGTAGAAACTTTAATTCCATTAATATAAACTGCTCTTGTATTACTTGCCAAATCTGCTGTAGCAGCTACATGTTGCCAATTACCCATAGGTGCTGAACTTGATGCAGTAACTTCATACTGATAAGGACTACCAGCAACATTATGTTGTATTCTAAACTCATATCTATTATTACCACCATCTATAGTTAATCTAAAACTAATTTCTCCATTTGATTTACATTCATTAAATATATGCCCACCATTACCACTATCTGCGTATACCCAAGCTGCTATAGAAATTTTATTATCACCATTTTGTATAATAGGATTAGAAAATCGTATATAATCATTACCATCAAAAACTGCACTCCCATTCCCAATAGCCTCTGCTTCTCCTTCTCTTGCGACATCTACTGCTCTTGGAAGAACTGGAGCATTACCACCATATACTGATGTGGTAGTTATTGCTTGACGAACAACACCTACATTAGTTGTGACTTCTTTGACCGAAAACTGACTTATTACACCATCCATCTGATAATTAAATTCTGTAATAATTCTTCCAGTACTACTTAATGCTGCAACATACATTGAATGAGTTCCTACTTCATTTGGTACTTGTTGTGTTATAGTACTATCTGACAACATAACTGCTATAGCAGTATTATCGACAGCTAAATAAGAACCCCTATCTGTTTCATCTATTGTCATTGTTACTTTATATACTTTATTTTGAGTTAAAAGACTTGTGCTTGTACTTTGTAATTGAGAAGTACCACCACCAACTTTTATAGCTGTTCCATTAGCTATGCTAAATTTTCCATCAGTTATTGATGTTCTCCAATATGTTCCTGTAGTATTACCTGCTTGTGTCCCTGACAATGTAAAATCAACATCTGGAGATAGCTCTGCACCTAATGTTTCTGCATTATGTTCATCTTGTATTCCTGCTGTAAGAGTTTCTTCAGAAGATAATCCTCCACTATCCAACGCCCACCAACTAACTAAACTTGTCTTTTCTACAGATTTTAATTGACTGTAGTTCTTACGCATTACAGAGTTAACTTCTTCGATGGATAAGGCTCTTGACCAAACTCCAAGATTTGCTATATTACCTTTAAAAAATCTATCTGCACCAGCTTCTCTTGCCCCAATAGTAAATGAAACATCATCATTGTCTATAGAGCCAGTTGATGCATCGGTATCTTCTGCTACCCCATTAACATATAATATCATATTAGCACCATCATAAACACCTGCAATATGATACCAAGTTCCAGAAGTAAAGGTTGTTGTACTTGCTACTGCTGTATCACTTAATCCATTACAAGTCCAATAGAATTTTTCATCAGTATATACTTCTAAATAGTAATTTCTATTAGTACTATCATCTCTACCAGCCACAAAACTATGAGCATCTATTTCCATTGGTTTAATCCAACAAGACATAGTAATAGCACTTGTAATATCTAAACTTGTATCATCTCCGATATGTATATAATCATTATCACCATCAAATGAAGTAGAACCTTCACAAGGAAACTTGAGGGTGTTATGATCGGTCTGTTTAAAATCGAGATATAGTTTTAGATTGTCTTTAACAAACGACCTCATTGAAGCCGCTGCTGCTGAAAGACTTGCTGATAGACCGAGCATTTAAATGCCGATATAAGCTATAAGCATCCCACTATCAATATCTATTTCAGACCATCTTCCATAGATTGTAACGCCAGCAGGGAAACTATTTGATACGTCTATTTGCAATCCACCAGAGCCTTCACTTGCTGTTTCAGATCCATCTGCATTATCATTAGCTGCTGCTTCTGTATTAGCAAATTTTGCACTATCTTCAGCTATCAGACCTCCAGATGAATCAAAAGTTGTATCATCTAGAAATGTTATTGCTACAAATACTGCTCCAGTAGGAGGACTTGAAGCTCCACTAGCATCAAGAAATACTGAACCAGCTTGTCCAAAGCCAACTTCATTAGAGAAGTTCTGAGCTTCCATTACACTATGTTTTCTTAGGTTTGTCATCTTGTTTCTCCTCTATGCCTTACCGAGCTTGACAATTCTCATGGGCATATCTTTATTTTACAGAAAATGGAGACACTGGAAAGTTAATTGAAATATTTCTCATATTACTTTCACTATCTCCTAATTTTTTATAGAACTCCCTCATGTAGTATTCCTTCATTTGGAAGTCTCCTTTAGTTTCATTTATTTGAGCCTTAATGTAATCAACAACTGCAAGGCTTCTCATTCTATTCAAATTTACATGAGACTCTTCACTTGGTGAAGTAGCTTCTGTAAGGCTTGAATCTACAGTTGATTGTGGATCTTCTTCTACAAAAACTTTACTTAAAGCTGTATATTCAAATCTTAACCCATTTGTAATTGCTTCATCTGGGTATATTAATTGATTCTTATAGTAAGAATCTGGAATCCTTACTCTATAACTTCCTACTGTATCTGTACTAGCAGTTTCAACTAATTTCCAAAGTACAACTTTCTTGCCTTTAAATTCAAAGAAATATGTTTTATCTGTATTTACACTCATGTGGAAGGGGATGTATCTTCAGCAACAGTAGGAGAATTAACAAGTCTTTTAACTTTCTTATATTTAGAATCTTGAGTATCCTTTACTGATAAACTTTTTAATGAAATTAAATCAGCTGGTAAATCATATTGATTATCATCACCATCTGAAGCAACTGTAATATTTGAATAAGAAACTTTAACTGTATCTGCTGAAGTTGATTGTATTAAATGGATAGCATCATTTATATAAGCTTTAGCTAAACTATAATCTTTTAAACCAGTTCTTTCCATTATTTCTTGAATAGTCATTATGAACTCGCTATAAATACTTCAACACTAACATTATTACCGCCAGGATTAACTATTATATCTGTTATATCAGCCATTGTTCCAAAACTAGGACTTGTATCAGCTTCAGCTAACATTAAAGCATCAGCACTTCCTAAAATGTGACTTTGTTTAGGATTTAATTTTACTTGATATAAAGTAGCTGCTCCAACTATTGCTAATTCAATAGAATTGGCACTATCTAAATTAGTTACTCTTATATACTTTGAATCTTGAATATCAATAGCTCCAGCTGAAGCATTGACAGTTCCAGCAAGTTTACTTATAGTAGTATCTTGACTAGCTGGGCAAGTAACAATTCTTCTATATACTTCATTAATACTAGAAATTGTTAACGTATGAGAAGATTCAATATTTTGACTATTTAAAGTTACATTTTCATTTATATTTACTGTTAAATCTGCCATTATTCTGTTTGTCCTTGTGGTTGTAATGCAAATCCTTTAGCTGATAGATGTCCAGTCAATTCTGCTAAAGCTGCTTGATACATTTTATCAGCCATAGTAGAAGCACCATTAGCCAATTCTATATCTTCTTCTGTTTCTAAGTGATAAGCAGCTAGAGCTTGAGCATCTAAAGAAGCAGCATATTTGATTACGGCATTATCGAAGTCTCCCAGTATTGTTGTTGTGTAAGTACTTGCATCATATATCCTATTTGGAATATGTAGAACATAAGCATTACCAACTGGAAGAACAAAAAGTTTGTTGTTATGAATATAATATTTTGGATACTTAGTAGTTTGAGGTATAAAGAAAAGACTATTAGGATCTCTCATCCCAGCTTTTTGATCAAAGCTTACTCTTTCACATTGTCTTTCACCTCTTCTAACTCTTATTACTGTAGTATTTGTAAGTGAGTATCCATCAGCGGTTACTTCATTTTCAGTAGCAAGAGGTTCTAAAAGAGCATCTGGTGTATTATGTATTACCCATTTAACTCCTAAAGAAACAGAATCTTTTACAGCATTTAAACTAGTCTCGTTAGTACTAGAACCAGTTAATGCTCTTACTTTAACATCTAAATTTTCGTTTAAAGGCATAGTTTAATTTAAGCAAATAGAGCAAGACATTTTCTATAAATAGGAGAAAACCCCAAAAATAAAAAATACCTTGCTCTAATTAACATCCTTATATCGTGGTATTAATCACGAATTTCAGATTATGGTTTTACACTATCAGTTGGAGGACAACAATACATAACAAGAACTCGTGTCTCGCCTGCACTTGCAGCTGTTGCATTAGTTGCAAGTGTTAATTTAGCGATAACAGTTCTAGCAGACGCAGAGTAAAATTTTCTTTGCTGTGCATCTGTATATGCTCCTGCCAATCCACCTGGATGTTCCATAGTATTAGCTTCACCGACAAGTAAATCAGTTGCTTTCAAGTTAGTAGCTGCATGAAAACCATTGTCATCATCGCCATCACCAACTATCAAAGAAGCTCCTGCTCCAGAAACCCATAAAGAAACTCCATGTACTTGTACATCGAGTATATATGAGTTGGCTGGAACTTTAACTTGCCCAATTAAGTCATAGTCTACACTAGACATATCACCTACTTGAGAATAGTCAAATACTATTTCACCGACTTGGACATTCCAAGAAGAAGCGTAACTAGATTTTACTATTGATTTAGTACTGCTAGCCATTATCTATCTCCTTATGCCAGTCTAATTACAGAAACAGCTTCCGAACCAGAAACTCCATTATCAACTTGTACAGCGAATAATCCTGAACCAGAACTAAATGCATCATGTGTATCAGCATAATTTTCAATAACTATACCACCTACAAGTGTCACTCCTGTACCTGCAACTATTGTGCAAGATTCATCATCTCCAGCTGTACCAGCGTTTACAAAAGAGAACTGAAAAGTATCACCTTGTGAAACTTTGCCATCACTAGCTTTGACTTTCATCGCAGCTACTATTTGAGCAGCTGTAGGAGTTGTAATATTCCTAGCGGCAGCTGGATCACAAGTTTGAGCTATTGAATTAACCATTTCAGAAGCATCTAAAGTTAAGTTACCAGCCAATGTTCCATGTGCTGTAACAGAGCTATTTTGACGCCAGCCGATATGACTGTCAGCTTTATTTTGTCCGTATAAAGGATTTGCCATTATAACACCCCCTTATGACCAGTAAGCATGAGCTTCAGGCATTTGCCATTCCATCCCAGCTTCTGTTTGAATTAAGTCAACTCTACGGTCAACACCACTATTTTCTAAGGTTTGGACACCTACGTAGATTGCAGTATCTCGATTAAGTCCATTACCAACAAGAGGTCTGTAAGAACAGTGCTTCATATTGATAGCAAGAATTTTAATCGGATGACCATCTAGGTGTATATTCCTAGCTACATTCATATCACCATAAGGTGTAGAAATAACAGAAATATCAACTCCAAATACCTTCTTCTTAGCTGTTAAAGACATATCAGCTCTAAAATTAGGTGAAATCTCAAGGTTATTTGAGAAATATCCACTCAATTTATGTAGCCAATTGTATGTAGCAGTATCACAAAAGAATAATGATGCATTTGCATTATTATGTCTTGGATCTAGAAAACTACTTAAATCATCTAAGAAATCATCTTGTGTTTTACTAGCATGTGTTAAACTAAATACATTACCATAACTTGAAATAAAATCAACAGCTCCTTGTGTATACCATTCGTCACCTGAATCATACTGAGAACCAAACAAAATACTTTGTTCAATATCCCACTTATGTTCAATCAACTTTTCACGCCAAACTCTAGCCCACTCATTTGGTTCATACTTTAGCACGGTAGCACGAGTTGTGTTATCCATTGCCATAGCAGTCTTCCAAATTTGTGTGCGACCATAGCCAGTTGAAAAAGGTTGATCTTTCCAAGTTTCTGGATAACCAGAACCTTGAGAATGAGCAGTACCTACAACATAGCATCTTTTTGGTTCAAGAGTACTTGCAATTGCATCACCAGCAATTGATACATTATCTAATGATAATGTAGCAGTTGAATAAGAACAAAAGTCTAGATTAGAACCAACACTTGCAGGTTCTTTTACAACTTTTACTCTTATGTTTTGGTATTCATCAGTTCCAACAGTATTTCCAATTTCAACTACCTTTACAAGGCAGTATTCTGTTTGAGTACCTGGAACTCCATCAGCACCAAGATTTAACTTGACTATCTGATCTTGAAGAAAAAACTTAGGCATAGTATAGTTGTCACCAACTTTTACTTCATCGTTAGATGTTTGCCCATATCTGTTTCCTCTGTTCCCTCTATAATCATAATCAGTACCCATAAGTAGCCATAGTTCATCTGTGGCATTTAGTAGACCAGCAGCTGCAGATGCGTCAGTATCAACAGCAGAGTGTTGACCAGAAGACGCAGCGTGATGAGCTACAATATAAGCGTATCGTTTATGAAAAGAAGGGCGTCGTTCTGTGAATTTAAACTCTGGGTCATCTGTTGCTTTCTTCGATAGTCTTGATACCATTCGGAAAAAAGGGTCTGAAGCTATTGCTAGTTCAGAGACTCTATCTCCAAAATTGTATTTTCTACGAAGAACGCCAGTGTCGAGACTAGTTCCAAGTCTGGAACCCGCCGCGCCACCACCAATATCAGCAGTTGACTCGAGCGAAAATAAGTCAGCCATTTTGACTTCTCCTTATATTAAGTTAAAGCACTGGTTAAAACCGATTAACCAAATGCTGAATCAAGATGCTTATCTATACCTAATATGCTGTCAAAAACTTGGTCGTCTTGTGAGGCTTCTACTGTTTGACTGCCAGAAGTGGCTAGAGATTGTGGTCGTTGATTAACGTCTTTCATCTGTTGGGCTACTTGAGTACTGGCATCACGAGCAATGTTCGTTTCCCTAGATTCTCTATTCTTGAGATAATAAATATCATCAAGTGATAGTGTCTTGCCTTTTGCAAAAGAAACAAAGTCACTCCATTGTTCGTCATTCATTTCATATTTCTGACGAAAATCGGATTCTTGAGTTAATCTTTTGTTTTCAGCTTTCTGATTGCTTAAAGCACCATTAAGTCTTTTCTGGACAACGCCATCAATAGTTCCTTGTAGTACTCTAGCAGAATCTGAAGTTGGATTCGAGACTGCATCGTCTGGATCAAACACGAAATCTTCATCAAGTTGAAGTTGTTCTTTCATGCTTGTAGGTGCTTGACCGCCACCCTCAAAATAATTTCTCACATGAGTAATTAAATTGGGATCGTCTTTCATAGCATCTATGATCGGTACATATTGTTCAAGTTCGTTCAAACGACCACTAAGTCGTTTTCCCTCTTTACTTGAATCAGCGTACCTTTTTCTCAAAGTCTCGACATCGTCTTGACTCTGAGTTTCCTGATCTTCGCCCTTACTGTACTGAGGTGTGTTATTACCCGCAGCAGATGTTACAGAAGTATCAATATCTTCGTGATCGAGTATACCGCTGTTGACACCTTTATCTAATTCAGCAAAAAAGTCGTCAGATTTAGGTGCTTCAGCAACATTACTTTCGAGGTTACTAGATTCATCTAGTAAGTTGTCTACTTGTTTTTCCATACTCTTATATCTCCTTTGATTTTAAGTTAAGAAAATTTTACCATTAGTTACAATTATTTTTCTTTAACATTTGGAACTTCTTTTTCTTCGGTTTCTTTAACGTCTTTAGCTACTTCTTCCATGTCCATTTTCATCTGTTTTCTAGCTGTATCAAATTCACCTTTCATTAAGTTCCTTAGTAATTTTTGTTGAGCTTGGGTTTCTAATACACCCTTCTCTTGGTCAAGACTACCAGATCGTACTCTGTCTTTTATACCAGCTTGTACAAGTTGTCTTTCTAGTGTTTCAATAGTTCCATCTTTATCTTTGATAGATTCTTGCATCTGTTGTAATTGACCTTGTAATTCAGAGTACATTGATTTTCTTTGTAATAGTTGTTTCTTATTTCTTATATCAGTTTCAGCAACCATAGCTATATCATCAATAAGACCAGACTGGAACCATCTGAAATACTCTTCAAGTAATGCCCATCTGTTAACTGGCATTGTAGCTCCAGCTACTATTCTGACATCAAACTTTGCAGATGAATAATCCATCCACTTACTTACAGCTTGACCATAATCATTATAAACTGGGATATTAATTCTTATTTCTTTTTCTTGTTCGCCTGGTGCTTGTCCAGCTTCAGGTTGAACTATTCTAAATATCTTATCTATTTTATAAGTATCTTGAGCAACTTCTTTGAATACTCTTCCTAAATGTTCAAGAGCTGGTTCTACTGTATTACCCATCCAAGCTTTAATTCTTCTTGTACCATATTCATCATTAGCTAGTAAACCTCTATATGTTTCTGGTTGTGATCTAGCAATTCCCATCATAGATGAATGGATACCAGCTATATATTCAACATCTTGCTTTCCTTCTTGACTTACTGTATAGAAAGCATTGTTGATAGCAGCAGGTAAGACAGGAGTAGGAGGATTAAACCCCTGTCTATATTTCAACAAAGCACCTGGAGCTGAAGCATATTGCTCCCATTCTCCTTCAGGTACAGAACCTTCTTCATATAGCCATCTTAAGTTAGAGGCAAGGTTAGCATTATGAAGCATTATTTGATGTGCTTTATTGATTTCCTGCTGTTTACCAATTAAGGGGGTGACTGCGCTCATTGGGTAAGGCGTGCCCGTGTATGTATATGGCATAGGAATAATGGGATACTCCGTTTGTTGCAACATATACTCATATAAGAAAACGTCATCCCCTACACTACATACAACTTTTATCCTATTTTCATGAAAGTCTATAGCCTCAACTATGTTAGCGGCTACAGCCTGATTCTTGATAAGAACATTATATTCTTTTTTAGTGATAACTTGTTGTTCAATTTTTGTGGCTTTGTCTTGAGCAACAGACATAAGCTCTGCTCGTTTTTCTTGGATTGCTTGTTGTGCCATTTTCTGAGCACGTTCTATTTCAAGCTTGGCTCTCTCTTCAATTATTTCACCTGCTTGTAAAGCTTCTTGTATTTGTTTCTGTTTTTCCATTACTTGAACTTCAGTTTCTTTTTGAAACTCTTCAAGCTGTACAGAAACAAGTCTTTTAATCTCAGCTAACTCTTCCTCACTTGGAGGTATTTTAATAAATACATTTACATATGGAATTTTTACTTTTTCATAACATTCATAGTATGATACTATTTGATCATCTTCACCATCTGGTGTTACAGTTCCTGTTATATCTTCAGCTTGTATATTGTCAGATACAGAAGTATCTCTTTTTGAATATGTTACAATTTCAGCTTCTCCACCAGCATCTTTAATTTTAGCTTTCTGTTTTGGAAATAGATTCATCAACTGAGTTCTTGAAAGATTCTTTCTTATTAAGATAAAGTTTGCATCTTGGAATAAGAAATCTCTACTCATTGGGTCTACATAAACATCATAGGGATCAATTCTTTTAAAGACTACTTCTCCTTTACCAAGGTCTGCATCTCTATCTACATCTACAAGAAAGTATCCAATTCCTTTTGTTAAGCTGTCAAGAATAACTTGACCATATAAAGATTTACCATTTGATAGATACCAACAATAGTCAGCTATATCAGAATGGACTTGAGCAACATCAGTATCACTACCTTCTACTCCAACTGCTTTCCATCTAGGGTTGTTAGCAGTAACAAAGTATTTCATAGTTTCTATAATAGGAGTTACTCTATTGATAGTAAAAGTAGGCATCCCTGCTTCTTCTAGAGATTCTTGTTCCTCTTTTGAAAGTTGTTCATTAAGGTAAAAGTCATAAGATTGTTGACTTATAGATTGCCAACGAACACGATGGGAGTTATTAGATCTATCCCAGAGTTGTTTATTTAGTTGTGCTTTTTGTTTTTGTGTTGCCATTATCTTTTTTCAGCTTCAGCTTGAGCATAATAAAGTTCATCAAGCTTTTTAGCAGAATCATCAATCCCTTCGGTTGCTTCTGCGTCTTCTTTGAAGACTGCGTTTTCTGCTCTTTCTTGATCTGAGCCTTTTTTTTTAGACGCTTCTAAAGCAGCAACAGATACACTTTCAGCCTCAACTTTTAATTCTTTTATTGCATTAACAAAATCATTAACTCTTGTTGGAGTTTGTACTGACCAAGCACTTTTCTTAGATTTATTTTTTGGATTTTGATATATTACTTGATCTATTGCTTCATCATAATTTCCAGACTTTAAAGCTTTCCAAGCACTAGGAAATTTTCTTCTCCAACCAGTCCCTAATTGAAAATTAACAGATGCTAAAGCCTCTACCATACTCTGACTCTGATATTTTAATTCACTTGCTTGATTAATAGCAGCATTATAAGCTTTAGAAGAATCTTCACCAAGCCATTCATCTATTACAGAACCAGTTACTTTTGAACCTTTAGGATACATCTTTTGTTCTGCTTCTGTAAGTAAATGACCAACTCCACCAGTAAGGTATCCAAGAGTATCAGAATATGTTTTTTGTGTGTATCCTTCTCTAGATTTTAGATGCTTTAGCCATCTTTCAGTTGGTTTACCATTACTCATATTATCTCCTATATTGCCCTTTTAATTTTTACACCAAAGTTATAATCAGATGGAGCTGGTCCACCTTTCTGTCCTTGTTTGTACCAAAGATTGAAATCCCAATTCTTACCAAAAGGTAT
>VTLG01007500.1_pt1 | contig 58796 bp, 90 predicted proteins | sample 4694571 | NCBI WGS metagenome assembly VTLG01 (sample SAMN12604809, study PRJNA352737) | marine metagenome | biome: ENVO:00000447; feature: ENVO:00000209|ENVO:00000569|ENVO:01000036; material: ENVO:00002151; isolation source: viral sequences binned using virsorter ...
TATGAATATATACACATCCCCCCTGCCCCCTGCCTCCCCCAGCTGCAAACCTTAAAAAAATTTTTAAATAAAAAAAAAATATTCTTTCAAAAAAATTTAAATAACTTTTAAATAAAAAAAATAAAAGTAAATTAAAAGTGATTAACAATTTTTAAAAAGAACAATCAAGAATAAAAAAAACTATGATTAGAGTTAACAAAAAGAATAATTAAAAAAACTTTAAAAGCATAAGCTAAAAATTTTTTTAAAAGAATAATTAAAATAACTTTCACAAAATAAATTATGGACATAAAAAAAGCCCCACCAAAATTAATTGATGGGGCTTTTAGTTTTATAGCAATTTATTATTTTGCTATTTTTTCACGTTTAAATGCTTCGTGTAGAGGTAGTCTTGTCTTACCTTGTAACAATCTATTTTCACTTTGAGTCGGCGCAAGTTTCTCATTATCTTTTTTTCTTGCAATTTCAAAGTTGTTCATTTGTGTATTCAATTCAGTATGAGCCTTCTGCCATTCCGAATTAACATAACAATCAGCAACAAAGTCTATATCCATTGTTGATTGTTTATACAAACTTGAACATTTATTTATTGCGTTGATAAAATCAACAAGTTCAGGATTGTTCACACTTTCATTAATGCTTGTTTCATCATCAATGTCCTGCTGTGTGATATCTTTAAACCTTGCATAAAGTCTTTTTATGCCCTCTCCATCTAAAGTTATCAAAGTATTATCATTGTTAATTACTCTCTCATTTTTTACAATGATTGTTGGTTGCAAAACATTAAATGGGATAACCAACATTCCAACTTTTATATTATGTTGAACTGCTCTTGCTTTTTTCTTGCCATTTTCAGTAAAAGTTTGTCCCTCAAATTTCTGCCAAGTAAAAGTTTCTTTTTTAGCAAAAGCAATTCCAGTTAATACTTGAGCATTGCCGTCATTACTTTTTTTCTTAATGTCTTGCCAATGCAACAACAACGAACCTTGAACACAAGTATTGGCAAACTTTCTGAAATACTTTGAATTATATTCATTGGATTTTAAGCCGACTGCATCAAAAATTACTTTAGTTATTTTTGTTAATGAGTGGTTATCAGTATTACTATCCTCATTTTTTAAAACTTGTAAATAGTCATAAGCAATTTTTACAAATTCGTTTCTTTTATCAGCAAGTTTAATAACCTGATTATCATTAAACCATTTAAAAATTGACTTTACTTTCGAAGCCATTTCTTTTTGGGCAACAATTAATTTTTTTGTAATTGTTGTATTTTCTGTTTCAGTATTCATAATTTTTTCCTTGTTATGAATTATTTTTTATATTTTTAACTAATTTTAAAAACATAATATTTTTTACCAATTTTTCAGGGATTTGTCTATTACTTGTCAATAGTCAAAACCCATTAAAAAACCTATATAAATCAATGACTTAAAGTCAGGACAATGTCCTGAAAGTAAAGCATTGATTTTATTAAATTTTTTATTTTTTATCATTTTTACATTATAGTTTATTTTTTTCTTTATGTCCATACTTTAGCTCATGTTTTTACTAATCAACAGATGTTCGCTATATTATTATTAATCAACAGATGTTCGCTGTATCATTATTAAAGGCTATGACCGTAAGACAACATATGTTTATTAATCAACAGATGTTCGCTATATATATCTTGACATAAGAAGCTGCAGGGTGTATAGTTATTATATAATTAAATGAAAGGGAAATATTATGCAGAGTAATATAATTGGTGCTTGTGTTTCTCTAGTAGTATGGGGATTAATATTATTTATACTAATAATTTTATAGAGAAATAGAAGACAAAACAAAACCCCCTAGGTTTTTAATCTAGGGGGTTTTTTCATTACAAGGAGGATTGTGATGAATTCTTTTTAATCCTCTTTTATATTCAGAAAAATATATTTAAATCTTGATTTTTCGTCAATGAATCTTTTTTTCCTGAATAAATTCAATATAAATCTAATCATTTTAATATAGATAGTCCCAAAATATACTTGTCATATATATCAGATTAATAAGTATTGTAGGATAAATGACAAATAAAAAAAAGTAATATATTAATTTTTTTATATTCATTGTTTAAAACCACTCCGATATAAATGTTCTAACTTTTTTATATTCTTTTTCAGTTACATTATCAGTATTAACTATCTTATCAAGCAGAGGCATAATTGCATCAACTGATTTCACTTCATCTAAAAGTGCATCTCTATCATCAGCTAAATTAACTATGCGATTTTGCAGCTGTCGTTGATAATACACTTCTAACTGCATTTGTTTTTCATATACTTTACGAGATATATAAAGTGTTTCGCTATTACCTGTCATGCCCAAATCATCTATACTTGGAAATGCTTCTTCTAATTGTGGCAATTTACGAATCTTATCTTCAGCTTTCATAAAGTCAAATTGTAATTGTTCAGTCATTTTAATATCCTTTCACTTCGTTGTATGCATCAATACCTTGAAGCATACCTTCTTCTCTAGCTACTTCTTCAATACATTCTTCATCAAATTGCTTTTCTTCTGCTGTTCTGGTGTCGTTAATCTTACCACTACCATTGCAGGCTTTGCAATCATCAAGAAAATAGCTAATTTCTCCGTAACCATAATAAGCATTTTCATCAAGATACTTATGATGTCCTTCGCCACGACATTCTTGGCATATTTGCCAATTTGATTTAGTCATTTTTTAACTCCTTTTTTATGTATTTTATTATATCTATTAACAAATGCTTTATCTGCCGGCAATGAATAAACGAAATCATTAGCTGCTCTCTTTTCAGATATTTCCTTTTTTATTTTATTGATTTGATTATAAACATCTTCTTCTGTTTTAAAATCAGTTTTTAATAATTCAGTAGCAGGATAATTTTTATATGATGTTTCACCATCAGAGTTCATTGAAATAATCCAACTCTGTTCAGTTTCTTGTATATCGAATCCTCGATAAATTAAATGCTTATACATTTTTTACTCCTTGATTTAATTATACTAATATACCATATCTATGTGCTTATGTCAAGTAGACATAAAAAAACCTCCCTATTTCTAGGGAGGCTTATCATCACCAAGGAGTTAATTTGATGAATTAGTTTATATCTCTAAACAAGTTCCAAACTGCAATTTGTTTTTAACAAACCATACATATGACCAAGTTTGACCACCATCTTCAGAGTCTACACATTTCTTTCCCAGTTTCATTTTATAAGAAGAACACCCAGATAAAAAGGCTATGACCGTAAGACAAATGACAAATTTAATCATAATATTTTTTAACATTACGCAGCTTTCTTACTTATTGTAGGTGTGAGAATTATGTATTCAGTAGTCCTGTCTCCATTTTCAATTTTATTAAGTTTAGTTTTCAATATTTTATATTCTCTTGCTTCATTTAAACTTTCACTATAAAAAGCAAGATGATGAGAAGGACTACTATATTTATAATTTATTACTTCAATAACATAATACATATTAAAATCCTATCGATTTACGCATAGCAATAAATTCGTCAGCTTTAAGACTATGCTCAATTAATTCCCAATCATTATCAACTTTAACATATTCCATATCAGTTGTATAAATTTCTCCAAATTCATAGCCACCATTGATACAAGGACTTTTAACTAACCTTGTATGTCTGGTAATATGATTATCTTCAACTGAACATTCTACATTAGGAAGTGATGATTGTGGTTCGGATTTGGTTCTTATAACCATACCCTTTTTAATTTTATTATATTTCATATTTAACTCCTTCATAAAAAGGGGGGACAATACCTCAACGATTATCCCCCACACTACACATATTAAGATTATAATATATCACATTATATGTCTTATGTCAAGCCACCATCTTTTTTTGATTTACTTTCTGACTTGCAGGATACAATGAAGAATCAATCACAGGGTTGCATAGATTAGGCTCAACCCAGTAATTTGACCTTGCCCTCACAGCAACGTAGCGAGTAGGCTCAAGTCCTTGCCTTGCCCTATCCATTTCTCTTCTGAACAATTTGAGCCAATCAGCTACGTGAATGTTTACACCAAAGAATGTTCTTGACCTGCCATTACCAAAGTCTTTTTGTAGGGTAATATACCAATGTGTTCCTGCTGAACCTGCATCGTGACCACAATTAGTGACCTCATCAAAAGTAAAGTCAAAATGCGTGGGGTGTTCAGAATCTTTGTAATAAGATACACTATTATTACCATCAGCATACCATTGACTCTCATTTCTAGCTGTGCCTGTGTCGTATTCAAAACTCCACATTATGCACTTCCCCATTTTGATTCAGTAGGTGTAACCACAACAGCAACTTTATCCTTTGCTTGTCGTGCCAACATATCCTGCTGAATAACACTTTCAGAAATGGAAGATAAAGCTAAAGCTGTGCCTGTTCCTGTAATTTTATGCTTGACATTTTCAGCTTCAGACCATACCTCAATGACTTGTTCTAATGTTTTAGATGAACGAATAAGTTCTGCGTAGGCTTTAAACTTCTCTTTCATTTCATTATAATGTTTATGCCATTTTAAACGAACACTTTCAAGTTTATCATTCCAAATTAATAATATTTGATATTCTTCTGGTGTTATAAGTTGTGCTCGTTGGTGGCAAGAATAATCGGAATTAGGCATGGTGAACTTCATAGCTAAATCATTATCTTCAAAGAATTTAGATTGATACCCATCAATTTTTTTCTTTATGTCACTAATTTCTTGACGATATGTATTCATTCTTTTGCCATTATAATCACAACCATTTTCTTCAACAAATTTATATTTAACGACATCAATTCCATTTGCCACCATATCCTCATAATACAGGGCAATTAAATCATCACGAGATAGATTACCTATTTCTTTTTTAGAAGAGCCGTAACTATAATGATTGCCATAACCTTTACAATCAAAGTTGGCGTAAATAGATTTGCTTCTATCACTTGTATGAGTATCCATATCTTCTTTAGTATCGGTAAACCAAAAGCACGATTCTTGATTAGTCAATTCATATTTTTTAAGGACAGCTAATTCTTCCTTTGGATATAAATTGCCTATCTTATTCTTGACGACTTCTTTTATTTGTGGAATACAGGCAAGAAACTCCTGTATCTTTTTATTTTTTGCATCAAGCCATTTGCTAGGTGTCTTGGCAATTACTTCTTGAGCATACGAATATAATATAGGTCTGCTCATAGTTTGATTTAGCATTGTTTTACTCATTGCTAATACTCCTTTGTTAAATTTAAATTTATACTATCTATTAAGTATGATACATACTACCATAAATATTCTTTTATGTCAAGCACTTACACCAATAAATTAATATGGCTATGATGTAATTACGGTCATAGGTTAGCACAAAGTCGGCACAAAGCTAACACATAAAAACATCTTGACATAATAAGAGAAATGTTATATAATGAACATATAATTAATCACAAAAGGAGATAAAAAAATGGGAACATTTAATAAAATGATATTTAATGAACTCCTATATAAGTATAAAAAATCTGGTCAAATTATAATTGAAGACGGAAAACTTATTGTTCTTGAAAAAAATAAAGATAAAGCAGATGAAATTATATGGGAATTAGCCACATATAGTCCTCAATTTGCATTACAAATGTTTAAATCATGATTACTAATATTATTTTAATTTTAATACTAATAGTTTTGTTAGTTATTGCTGTAATGGTATGGGGAATTGGCGAAGGATTAGCTGAGCATATTCAACGAAAGGATAAAAAATGAGTTATGAAAATTTAGAAAAAAATTGGGATTGGTATGATAAGAATACTAATAACGAACCCGATATTCACATTAGAATTGATGTAACGAAAACATACTCTTGTGAAATAACCATTGATGGAGATTGTCAAAGACAAGGAATAGAGCCAGAAAGATTTAGATGTGAGCTAGAACCTATACTTACATTTTTAAAACACAAACTAAGAAATGTTGATTGGAGACATATACAACAGTCAAGAGCAAGAAAATGGAAGTATAAGAGATTAGAAAACGAAGAAGTATTTGATTTATTAAATGATGGAAGGAGAATAAATGTCTGATACAGATTATGATGCATATGCTGAAAGAAAAAGAGAAGATGTTCTTGAAGAATTATGGAAAGTTCTTCCCAATCATTATGATGGAGATTCCCATCAAGCTATCGTGGATAATTTTTGCAAAGTAGTAGACGAGAGTTATCCAGAATACCATATCTATATTAATAGTCAGGATATAGATGAATTGGTAAGAGAATATACTGACTCATTAAGGTAGGTAAAAATGTCATTAACAGTAGATACTAGAAGTGTGAAAAATTATACGGAACTTTGCTATGAACCAAAAAACAACAATGGTAAATATTTATATAAAGAAAAAACATCTTACCTTGCATTTGCTTCACCAGCTATAGGAATAGGTGATATTACACAAAAAAATTATCGTGAAGTTTATCTTCGCCATAAATTTTTATGTCATCTAAATGAATATAAATTAGATTGTCCTGTCACATTACAAGATGTAAAAAATCACATAGGACTTAAAACCAATGTAGCATTTGAATCAAAACGAGCTTGGAAAAATAGAATTGTCAATGATTATTTAAAAACATTGTCATATAATATAATGAAAGAAGAAACAAATGATTATTAAATACATAGATGAAATAGAATTTTATAATGGTATTCAAGTATTAGTTATGAAAGGAATAACTTTTGAAGCTGATTATGATAAACTTAAAATAAAATTACTAGGAGGATTTTAGTGTGAAACATATATGTGCAACATTTTTAGTTTTATGTAATACAACAATAGCTGATTTAGATTCTGAAAAAATAAAATTTATTGATGAAGTTAAATCATGTGCATTACATTATAATTCTCTCATTAACATACAAGAACGACTGCCAATTTATTTAGTTATAGCTCAAGGAGCTTTTGAATCAGATTGGGGAAGAAGCCGATTTGCTGTTGAAGGAAATAATTTATTTGGAGTTAGAGCAGTTAGTGAATCAGAACCACATTTACACGCACAAGAAAATGAAAAAGTTATGGTAAAAACATATTTAACAAAATGCGATAGTGTGCAAGACTATATGGAATTACTAATGACAGGAAAACATTACAAAAGATTTCAAGAGGAAATAATTAATCAATGGCTTTTAGATGAAATTGATATTGATAAATTAATTGATACATTGGATAATTATGCAGAAAATCCAAATTACAAAACTAAACTAAAAGAAACTGTCAATTACTTGACACACTACATTAAATAATATATAATGGTTGTTATGGAAAATAAAATAAATGAAATACCAGATTATTATAATAAATCAAAGCCTGTAGCTGATAAAAAAGAAAAATTATCAGGTAGGCATTGTAATGTTTGTGGTAAAAAAACAATGATGACACGCTTTCAACGATTCTGTCAAAGCTGTCGTGTTTATGTTGCGAAAAGATATGGTGATATATAACCCTCGGGGACGGGAGTCCCATATAACATAGATTTGCAATTATGTCAAGGAGAAAATAATGAAAAAATTTTATATTTATAATACTGAAGGGCTACTTGTTGAGATAATAGATTCAGTTGATAAGGCATTTGAATTTTTAGACAACGAGGGTAGCTATAAGGTAGAAGAAAATAAAAGAAAGGTAGAAGAAAATTATGAAATATTCAATATATCAAAATTATTTAGATAGAGATGGTAGACCTGTTAATATAAAAGAGTTTGGTGTTAGAGAACATAATAGAACATACACAGGTGTAAGGTGGCTAACAATTCAAAATTGGGTAGATGAGTTTGATACTTTAGAAGAAGCATTAAAAAAATATCCAACAGCAAAGATATATCGTAATGAAATTAGCTGAAGCCAAACAAATAATTGTATCTCTGGGCAGGGCAGGTAAAATGCCTTGTCCTACATATAACACACCTGCAAAATTATGCAAGACAGGGAGTAGACTTAGAAAAATAAAAGGCTCTACCTGTAGTGGTTGCTATGCTATGAAAGGAAATTATTTATTTCCTAATGTCGCACAAGGATTACAAAAAAGGTTTGATGCTTTTAAACATAAACGATTTATTGAGGCTATGTCCTTTATGATTAACAGGTATTCAAAAAAGTCTGGACACTTTAGGTGGTTTGATAGTGGCGATTTAGATAGTGTTAATATGCTAAAGAAAATAGTTATGATATGCCAAGCTACACCTACGATTAAACATTGGCTTCCAACAAGAGAAGTAAAAGTTGTATCAGATTATTTAAAAATATATAAAAAGTTTCCAGATAATTTATTGGTTAGAGTATCTAGTCCAATGATTGATGGAAAGCCGTTGAAGTTTGATTATACTTCAACTGTTCATCATAAACAAAAAGCCATAGGTCATGATTGCCCATCAAGATTTCAGGAAAACAAATGTATGAATTGTCGTGCCTGTTGGAGTAAGGAGGTAAAAAATGTCAGCTATCACAAACACTAAATCGGTTGACATAAGAAAATAAATATGATATACTACATATAAATAAACAAAGGAAAATATTATGCAAATAATTGTAGATAAAAATATTCCACCCATTCCGCATAGGGATTTTTTTTCTAATGTTATAGGAAAAAAACAATTTATCGTGTCGTGGTATCCTGAATATAGAAATAAACCGGAAAAACAAGGTAAGTTAAGAACAGGAACATTTGATTTAAAAAAACGCAAATGGTGGAAAAGAGCTGATGGAACATACTATGTGCCAAAAAGAAAAAATAGTGTTAGCGATAGTGTAAAAGATGATTATGTTCTTGCGTTTGACCACGATAAAAAAGACTATCGTTATATTTCTTATTCAACAATAAAATATATTAAACTCAGCAGAAAAAGTTGGTTAGTTGATATAAAAAGGGATAAGAAAAAAAATGATATAAAAGTATATATGAAACTAATTGATAAAAAATTAATTCATTAGTTTTATAAAACAAAACTTTAAGAACTCGGGGTTGGCTAACTAGTTGTAGAATATTTTTATGGTAGTAAAGGAAGTGTTCTATTTGACAGATGTCAACAATGTCATTGGGCGAGGGTGCGGGCAGATGATAACTAAATTTCCGTGAGGGGAAGGGTCTATTGACGAATAGAATAATCGAGGATAAAAGAGGAATCCTGTCTCGCCCCTCACGAAAGTTTAAGAGTTTTCCGTTATCAAAGTACTAGATAAGGGAGAGTGGTATGGGTAGTGCCATGATGTAATAAGCAATTAAATTAGATTTTTCTAATTTAATAAACGAAACTTGTTAGCTGCAAGGCATAATCATTAAACTACCCACTAATAATTTTCTTGACATATATGTTAAAGTATGATAAAGACTCAATTTCATGAATTATTCAAATCAAATAGAAATCATAAAAAATTTACAAATTCAAATTGATAGTGATGTGAGAATGGATTGCCCATTTTGTCACAACACTAATACATTTTCTGTATCTAATAAAAATGGCAAATTATCTTGGTATTGTTTTCATTCTTCTTGTAGTGCAAAAGGTTCGCACGAACGAGAGAAAACAATGGAGGATATTAAGACTACGGTCATAGGTAAAGATGAACCAAACAAAAAACATTTTTCCCTACCAGATTATTTTACATCCGTATATGCAAATGATAAATGCATTAAATACATAGAAAAAAATAATTGCTATGAAGCTATGGCAACTGGTCGTGCTAAATTATATTACGACCCAAGACAGCAACGAATAGTTTTTATCATACGCAAAAAAGACAATGGAATTGTGGGGGCTGTGGGTAGAGGCTTGTCATCAAATGTATATCCTAAATGGTATATGTATGGTGATAAGTCCTATCCTTTTGTTTGTGGCAATTTTGATAAAGCCATACTTGTTGAAGATTGTGCTAGTGCCTGTGCTGTTTCAGGTTTAATGACAGGTGTAGCTTTACTTGGAACTTCTTTATCAGATGAATATATTCCCATTTTAAAACAATATAAAAGTATTCTTGTTGCATTAGATAGAGATGCAACTTCAAAAGCGTTTGACATAAGCCAAAAATTATGCTATTATGTTAAATCACAAGTAAAAATAATTGATGAGGATTTAAAATATTTTACTACAGATGAAATAAGGAGTATATTAAATGGATGATATTCAATTACGAATGTATACAAGACAAAATGGAAGAGATAAAAATTATGTCTTTCAAGGCGTTCACAATGATAGACGAGGTCGCCTATTTTTAAAAATGATTAATCAATATTTAAATAAAGAAACATATGGATACAGAAAATATTGGCGTGGTAAAGGTTCTTGGAGTGGCTCTCTATCAAAAGATAAAGCTGATAGTTATGTGATGTATATTGAAAAAAAACAAAAATGACATTGAAAGTTGTGTCTCTATTTTCTGGAATTGGAGGTATGGATTTAGGTCTTGAAGCTACAGGACATTTTAAAACCATTCTCTTTTCAGAAAATAATAAATTTTGTCAAAAGATATTAAGCAAACATTGGCCAGATGTGCCAATCATAGAAGATGTAAGGAGCATTAATGGAAAAGAAATCAAAGAAGCGGATGTCCTCGTTGGAGGCTTTCCATGTCAGCCCTGGAGTGTGGCAGGCAAACGCAAAGGAAAAGACGATAGTCGTCACCTCTGGCCCGAAATGTTTAGAATTATTAAAGAAGCAAAACCATCAATCGTTATTGGAGAAAACGTGCCGGGAATTATTAACACACAAATGGCACTCGGACAATGTGTCCTTGACTTGGAAAGCGAAGGTTACGAAGTACAACCTATTGTTTTACCAGCTTGCAGCGTCAACGCCCCACACAGGCGTTACCGAGTCTTCATCATCGCTATGGTCAACTCCGACAACATTCGATTCAAGCAACATAATGAAACCAAGAAAGAAGAACAAGTCGGGCGGACAGAAACCCCCATTGTGTCAGGAGGTTCATTTATGGAGAACTCCAGACGCAGCGAGTGGTGGCAGCAATCTTCCGGGAATACAGAAAGCGTTGGACAAGGGACATTTGAAGAGACCAAGTGGTCAGCCAATTCAAATTCGATTGGAAGACCAAGTGAAAGAACCGAGGCTATGGCCGACTCCCTCAGCAGGAATGTGGAAGCAGGACGTGAACGACAAAGGCAGATATGCAAAGGATATCAAAGAGAAGGGATATCAGATAATGCTTCCAGCGGAAGTGAAATTGAGGGATTCACAGACAACTGGAGTGTTGAGCCCAATGTGGGTCGCTTGGCTAATGGGGTTTCCGACAGAGTGGCTAAATTAAAAGCATTGGGAAATGCTGTTGTCCCTCAGTTGACATACATCATTGGAATGAGTATAATAAAGGCAATAAATAAGGAAAAATAATGTTACAACATAAGCACTTATTATTAAAAGGAACTATAAAACAGGTTCCCACTAAATCAACTTCAATTCAAATGAAAATTTGGATGGAAAGATTTATTAAGAGCAACGGGATGCAGCTACAATGTGAACCAATTGTTTCTTATGTCAGGGATAAAGGAAACAGGGGTATGACAGCTTGTTGTTTGTTAAAGACAAGTCATATGGCATTTCACATATGGGACGAACAAGACCCTGCGTTAATGCAATTTGATTTTTATACTTGTGGAGAAATGGATGCTAGTGAAATTTTTAAAAAATTAAATATTAAATTTCATTTTCTTAAATATGAGTATATGATTTTAGATAGAGAAAAAAATGTAGATAATTGGATTGTGGAAAAGGATTTTAATACTTAAAATATGAGCAGGGCAGTATTAAAAAGAAAAAATCATAAAGGGAGAAGAAAGGTAGGCTCTCGTAAAAGACGCAATCGCAGACGCATACGTTTGGGATTAAAGGTTAGAAAAAATAGAAAAAGGAAAACATAATCTATGCAAACAAAAATAAATAAAAAATTTGATATTGATTTAAAATATGGTCAAGTAAGAGAAAAGCAAGTATCAAATATATTTGCCAATAAAAAAATAGAAATTAAAACAGAAAGAGATTGGTGGGATAAGACTGGCAATATTGCTTTAGAATATGAATGTAATGGTAAACCTAGTGGTATTAGTGCGACAACATCTGATTATTGGATACATATATTAGCAAAAGGAAAAAAGAATCATTGTATGTTAGTTTTTGAAGTGGTTAGATTAAAAAAGATAGTTAATCAATATAAAGAGACACATACTCGTATGGTTGGAGATAGAAATGCCTCTAAATGTGTTTTATTACCAATAAAAAAATTATTTGATAAAGAAATTATATGTCTCGATTAAAAAAAAAATTATTAAAAATAAAAAAAAGACTTGATGAAAAAGCTCTGCGTGAACCTAAAACAAAACCACAAATACGTGATAGACATAATTGGGAACGAGTGAGAAGTATTTTAAATAAAAGATATGAGGAGGACTTGACACAAGACTAAAATTGTGCTATATTAGACCCCATGATTGAAAAGCAATTGATACAACTATTGCTTCATAAAGATTTTTATGAAAAGCATAAAGGAAAAGTTTCTAAAACAATGTTCACTAATGGAGCAGGAAGTTTATTTGATTCCATTAAAAAGGCTCATAGCGAGTATGATACAGATTTAACTTTAGATGAATTAGAAACTTTACATACAGATAAATATAACCCTGCACTAACTCGTACAGCACGAACTAATTTTAAATTATTATTAGATGAAGTTCGTAATGAACCAGAACCAAAAGGAAAAGTTATATCAGATATTATACTTGCTATTTATAAAAGAAATTTAGCTCATAAAATTGCAATTATTGCAACAGAGATATATAATGGTAAAGATGATGGATTTAATGATATAAAAAAAATTCTTGACGAACAAGAAGATGAACCATTAGATGATAATTCCGTTACAACAAATATAGAAGAATTAATGAAACTTGTCAGTGTTACAACGAAATGGAAATTTAATTTGCCTACATTACAAGAACGAGTAACAGGAATAGGCGATGGCAATTTAACAATTATTTTTGCTAGACCAGAAACAGGTAAAACAGCATTTTGGATTAATTTGGTGGGAGGAATTGATGGATTTGCTTCTCAAGGAGCAAAAGTTCATGCGTTAATTAATGAAGAGCCTGCTGTTCGTACACAAATGCGATTAATTAATGCCTGGACAGGATTAGATAGAGAAGAAATACAAGAAAATATAGAAGAATCAAGAAAAAAATGGTCTGAAATAAGTAATAATATTAAATTATTTGATACTGTTGATTGGACAATTGATGATATTGATTCACATTTAGCTGTTCATAAACCTGATATATTAATTATTGACCAGCTGGATAAGGTTAGTGTGAGTGGCACATTTGCACGCAGTGATGAGAAATTACGAGCCGTATATACGAGTGCTCGTGAGTTGGCTAAAAGAAGAAATTGTTCTGTTATTGCCGTATCTCAAGCAAGTGCTGATGCTCATAATAAATTAGACATATCATTTGATATGATGGAAAATAGTAAAACAGGTAAAGCTGCTGAGGCTGATTTAATCTTAGGTGTTGGAAAAAGAAATGATTTAGGTGAAGAGTCTGACAGAAGTATCTGCATATCTAAAAATAAAATATCAGGTTGGCATGGTAAAATCCATTGTCAAATTGATGATAGATTATCGAGGTATATGGTATGATAACAATCGTAGATGTTGAAACAACTTTTCAGGTTAATACAAAACGACCTGACCCATCACCATTTAATTCTAATAATCAATTAGTAAGTATAGGCATTAATGATGAATACTTTTGTTTTTTTCATAGTGAATATAAACAATATAATATAAAAGATAATCATAAAGCTGTTCAAAATATATTAGATAAAACAACTTTATTAGTTGGCCATAATTTAAAATTTGATTTAAGTTGGTTATTAGAATGTGGTTTTAAATACAATGGCAGGGTATACGATACAATGATTGGTGAATATGTTATTGGAAGAGGATTTAGAAAGCCATTATCTTTAAAAGAAATTTGTAAAAGACGAAAAGTATCTTTAAAATCTGATGTTATTGACCATTATATGGATAACAAAGTTAGTTTTGAATATATTCCTTGGCGTATTATTGAAGAATATGGCAGACAAGATATTGTTTCCACACAAGAAGTATTTCAAGCACAAATGGAGGATTTAAAACTTCCTCGCCATAAAAATTTATTATCAACAATAAAAATGATGAATGAATTTCTTGTTGTTTTAACAGATATGGAAAGAAATGGTATTAAGATAGATAGGCAGGCATTAGAAGATGTTAAATTAGAATTTAGATTAGAATTTAATTCCTTAAAAGAGTCCATTGACCAAACAATATGGGAAAGAATGGGAGATACTCAAATTAATCCTGCAAGTCCTGAACAATTATCGTGGCTAATTTATGGAAAGAAAGTTAATGATAAAAAAAGATGGTCACAATTATTTAATATTGGCATTGATAAAGTTACAAAAAAATCAAAACGCAGACCTAGATTTTCTCGTTTAAAATTTTTACAATTAGTTAAAGATAATACAATGGCTATTATGAAAACACAATCAGAGCAATGCCCTAGTTGTAATGGACGAGGAGTATACAGGAAATACAAAAAAGATGGTGAGCCGTATAAAAATACAACTAAATGTGAACAATGTAATGGTGAAGGTTTAATTTATAATGATTTAAAAGAGATAGCAGGATTTGGGCAATCACCTCGAGGTGTATCAGATGTTTCTGAAGGTGGATTTCGAACAGATAAATTTACTTTAAATTATTTACTTTCATCAAGTAATGATGAATTGAGAGAATTTTTAAAAGATATTGTTCGTTATAATTCTATTGATACTTATTTAAATACATTTGTATCAGGAATAGAACAGCATACAAATTCTAATGATTATTTGCGTCCAAAATTTATGCAATGTGTTACGGCAACTGGTCGTTTATCTAGTCGTGACCCTAATTTTCAAAATCAACCACGAGGAAATACATTTCCGATTCGTAAAGCTGTTATATCACGATTTAAAAACGGCAAAATAATGGAAATGGACTTTTCTCAATTAGAATTTAGAACAGCTGTATTTTTAGCTCAAGATGAACAGGGAATGGAAGATATAAAAAATGGTGTTGATGTTCATCAATACACAGCAGATGTCATTGGGTGTTCAAGACAAGAAGCAAAGGCACATACATTTAAACCATTATATGGAGGAGTAACTGGAACAGAAAATGAAAAAAAATATTATGATGCGTTTAAGGAAAAATATAAAGACATCGCTAAATGGCATGAGAAATTACAAACAGAAGCTATTCAATTTAAAATTATTAAATTACCTAGTGGAAGAGAATATTCTTTTCCAGGTGCTCAAAGACAGGCTTGGGGAGGTTCAACGTATTCCACCCAAATAAAAAATTATCCTGTTCAAGGATTTGCAACAGCTGACATTGTTCCATTGACATGTATTGAAGTATATAAATTAATGAAAGAAAAAAATGTCAAAAGTGTTTTAGTTAATACTGTTCATGATTCAATTGTTGTTGATATTCATCCTGACGAGGAAAATATAATTATTGAAATTTTTAAGCAGGGTGCAAGTCGTGTCATACCTGCTTTAAAAGAACGCTACAATATTAATTTCAATATACCACTTGACATAGAAATGAAAATAGGGTATAATTGGTTAAATTTAGAAGGAGTAAAACTATGACGGTAAAAACAGTTGCAGATTTATTTGAAGAAACTGATGATTGGCTAAATGATGAAGAAGCTATGGCTATGGATAAACTTTTTACTTTAGTTAATGATTATATAGCAGATACAGGAAGAAAACCAACACGTTTATATGTTGGCAATAATGAAGAATTACAAAGTTATATGCTTTGGTTCGCTTCTTACTATGGTCTAGAAGCTGAAAAAACAACAGGAGATACATACGTATGTGGACAATTCCCCAATTAATTCAACTAATATTTATACTTTTTATATTATTATTAGTATTTTCTGCTTGACAAGAGATAAAAAATATGCTATATGTATTAATGTTAATTTTAAAAAGGAGGCATAAAATATGTCAAATGAATTAGCGAATATAACTACGATGTCTAATGAAGACATTATGAAAGCCATTGGACAAGATGATGGTGCTAAAAGAGTTGGAGTTCCTCGACTTACAATAAATAGAAACCCAGAAGATGATGATGGAAATCAACTTCCAATGGGTGCATACTCAGTATTTCATTCTGATGTTGGTCAAAATGTATATGGAAAACCTGCATACTTTAGACCATTTTTGAATACAATGCAATATATGCAATATAGTCCTGAAAAAGAAGAATATGTTAATCGTTCAATTATATTTAAGAATTGGAAGGAAGAAGCTATAGACATTCAGGGCGGAACTCGTTGTGGAAAAATACCTCAACGTGAATGGGAAAAATTAGGGCTAACTAATGAAGAATTAGCCAATCAAAGAACAATTAAATGTTATCGTTTAGTGTTTGGTTTAGTTAGTTTTGATGGACATACAGCGGATAAAACATCTGTAAAAGTTAAAGACTATCCTGTGTTATGGAGAGTTACGGGTGTTCAATTTAATCCTGTTGGAAATGCGTTACAGGCTATTAGTGAACGCAAAAAATTAATGTTCAATTGTTTGTTGAATCTTGATTCACAAAAAAAGAAAAATGGTAGTAATGTTTATTATGTTTCTTCCATTAAAGTAGATGCCGATGCTAATATTAAATTATCAAAAGATGATGAACTAGCTTTAAGTAAATTCCAAACTATTATTAATGAGGAAAATTCTGAAGTTCTAGAACTTTATCGTAATGCTCAAAAAGGTAATTTAAAAACAGTTGATACTGTTGACGAAAAAATAGTTGAAGTTGTTGACCCAGCACAAGCATTAGCTAATTAATGACGGACATTTTACATAAAGTACAAATGTTTTTGGATACGGCCTGCCAAGAGCAGGTCGATATCCCTGAAAAACTTATTGAAGAATTCGGAGAAGCGTGTAAAAACGCTATCAAGAAACAGTTCACTGATAAGAGAGAAAATAAATTTTCTATAAGAGCCAGTAATGTTGGAAGACCACTTTGTCAACTTCAAATGGAAAAAAATGAAGTTAAAGGCGAATCAGTTTCCTACAATACAAAGATGCGAAATTTATTGGGCGACCTTATCGAAGCAACTGCTGTTTTAGTACTTAAATCTTCTGGGGTCGAGGTGAAGAATGAACAGAAACGTGTCAAATATAATCTATCTGACAAGTCGCATATTGATGGTCAATTTGATGTTGAAATTGATAATAAAATTTGGGATATTAAATCGGCTTCTCCGTTTGCGTTTGAACATAAATTTAAAAATGGTTTTGAATCAGTTGTAGCTGATGATAATTTTGGATATTTATCACAAGGTTATCTCTATGCAACAGCTGATAATAAAAAATTTGGAGGATGGATTGCCATTAATAAATCAACAGGTGAATGGACTGTTGCGGAAGCACCTTTAGATGATACAAAATATAAAGAAAAAGCTTTGAAATTAGTAAAAACAAATGCAAAATCTATTATAGATAAGAAGCCATTTAAAAGATGTTTTTCAGATATTGAAGAAACTTATCGTAAACAGCCAACTGGAAATAGAATTTTAAATTTTGTATGCAGTTATTGTCCTTATAAAAAACCTTGTTGGGGAAAAGATATTGAATATCTTCCGCAACAACAATCAAAAGGACAAAGACCAAAATGGGTTTGGTATACTCAATTAACGAATCGAAGAGAAGAAAATGAGAACAAGCAGTAGAAAAGCTAAAGGAAGACGATTACAAAATTGGGTTCGTGATGAACTATTATCACGTTTTAAAACATTAACTGATGAAGATGTTTACTGTGCCATTATGGGTGAGAGTGGTGCTGATATTAAACTTTCACCTATGGCTCAAAGAATAATTCCCTATTCTTTTGAATGTAAAAATAAAGAAACATTTAAAGGAATATACGATATTATGCAACAAGCCACTAGTAATTGTAAAAAAAATCAAGTACCACTTGGAGTAATAAAAATGAATAATTTTGAACCGCTAACAATTGTAAATGCTAGACATTTTTTTGACTTAATGAGGCATTATGGAAGATGAAATAAAAATTATAATTAAACCAGCTGCACAAGATGGGTTTGCAATGTTTATTGTTGAACCTAAACAAATAATGTCTGCTGAAATGATGTCCTGCTATACTTTAGCAAGAGGTATGGTTAAATTTGGTTTAGAGACACCTGATATAGCTTTTGATTATGGAGTAGATACTCTTCGACAAGAAAAAGATAAAAATGATTTTAAAAGTAATGGGTCTAAATATGATGATGTAAAAAAGGATGGAAATGTATTTGATATAACAGAAATAATTAAAAGGAGAAAAAAATAATGAAAAGTCACCAATTTTTAAATCAAGCAAATGTTCTTGTTAAAGGACAACGAGAAAAAGATTATGGTGATAAAGTTAATAATCATAAAAATATTGCTAAATTATGGACAGCATATTTAGATACTTATGTTGACCCACATGATGTTGCGATAATGATGTCCCTATTAAAAATTGCTAGAACAAAATTAGGTGAAGTCAGTAAAGATACTTATATTGATATGTCTGCCTATGGAGCTATAGCAGGTGAAATTAAATTTAAAAATTGTAAGGAGGTAAAAAAATGACTGAACATATACCAGATTTAATTTATACAGCACTTGAGCATGAGGCTAAGGCTAATATTAATAAAGCGGAAGCAACTATAGAAATATATTTTACTAGTCCGGTTGGAATAGGAGAACATCCTCAGCATTTAGATGAGATAGGAAAATTATTGGATGTTATTGCAACAAATGAAGATAGACTAGAAGTATTAACAAAATATTTTTCTGACTATAATGAATCAAGGGGTAATCAATGAAATTTATTATAACACAAGAACAATTACAGCCTATTGTAAATTATTTAGGTTCTCGCCCATATATTGAAGTGATGAAATTAATAAATATTTTATCACAATTAGAAAAAGCCCCCAATGTCAAACAGGAGGAAAGTGCAAATGACAAAGGTGGCAAAATTAAAGCATAAAAAAAGAGAGCACGAGGCTCTCTTATATAAATTAGAAGTTAAATTAAATTCTGATGGAAATGTGATGTTTAATTATGAATGGATTAAACCAATAAATTTATTAAACGCATTAAAAAATTATGAAACTTATGATGATAAACATATTCTTTGTTCTATTATTAATCATTGCGTATCAAATTCACATACATTAGATGGTGATATAAAATATCTGTTAAGGAATATATAATATGAATGATAATTATAAAGATTATAAATTAAAAGGAAAGGTTCATATGCCATTCAGTCCAATGCTGATGGAATTTGATATACCAGAACCATATGTAAAAATGTTAAATGATTATGGAGATAAAGTATCAGCTAATGATGATAAATCAAAAAAATTAGATTGGTCTGATAATCTTGTAGGTAATGTTAAACAAGAACATAAAATTGAAGACCATTTATGGCATCAAAAACCAAATAAAGATTTACCAACTTTATTTAATTGGGTAGGTCATTGTACAAATTTATATGTAAAAACAAAATTAAATGCTGATGGAGATGATTTAGATAAAGAAAAAGCTAAACAGGGAATTAAAAAAGTTATGTTACATAACAGTTGGATTGTTAATTCCATAGCAGGAGATTTTAATCCTCCTCATATGCATTATGGAATGATGTCCGCTGCAGGTTGGTTAAAAATGCCAGAATCTGTAGAAAAAGATGAAGAGAGAGAACATGCAGGCTGGATAGAATTTTTATATGGGACACCCCAAATGTTCATAGACCCAAAATATCCTGTAAAACCAAACGTAGGGCAGATATTCTTTTTTCCTGCTTGGTTATTACATGAAGTTTATCCTTTTAGGGGTAAAGGATTAAGACGAACTATATCGTTTAATTTAAGTTTTGAAATGTAAAAGGAGATAAAAATGTCAAAAGAATCACTTAAAGAAAAAATTAAAATACATGAAGGGTTTCGAGATACAATATATCTTGACTCACTTTCTAAAAGAACCATAGGTTATGGGCATTTAATTGTTCATGAGGACAACTTTGTAGAGGGTAGAGCATATCCTAAAGAAGAATTAGAAGCTTTATTTGAGAAAGATTTTGAAAAAGGTTGGAAGTTAATGGAACGATTTTGTGAAGTTAATAATCTACATTCTATTTCAGATACTGCAAAAGAAATATTATGTGAAATGATATTTCAAATGGGATTTACAGGTGTAAGTAAATTTAAAAATATGATTAAAGCGTTACAAAATCGTGATTATAAACAAGCGAGTATTGAAATGCTTGACAGTCGTTGGGCAAAACAGACACCTAATCGAGCCAAAGAATTAAGTAATCATATGGCTGAAGCTTAATCTTTCATAAGCTCATCATAATTACCAAGATTAATTTCAATAAAAGCCCCTTCTTGGTCATTAGAACCCCATAATTGTCCTATTTTTCTAGGTATACCATATGGAAAACCTATATCCTTAGCTGCATTAAGTATATCAGGTATTGATTGTATATCAACTGCGTCATTAAAGTTATATCTATCTTTAATAATGACATTATTATTTTCATCAATAATTATGCTTACTTGTCCAAGTGTTGTTTTTAAATTATAACCAGGTTTAAACATTTTTTTAATAATTCCAAGGTCAGTTACAGAAGCATCAACATCTCTATATGGTGATTCTCCTTCTGCAGTTGTTTCATAATCAGGGTATTCAATGATATTTTTTCCATTATTTAAATTATTTTTAACAATATTTTTTAAAACTTCTTGATATTTTGATGAAAGATTTTTTTCTGTAAATACTTTATGCTCACCAATTCCTGTTTGTGTAATCCATACATCACTTAATAACGCCCTAATATTTGATGGAACTACATTTTGAATATTTTGGATTGACCAACCCTCATCAGCAATTTTTTTTGCATCATCTACTGTTATAGGCGTTTCTGTTAATCCAGTAACAATGTTATTTTCATCAATTTTAATTTTATCAGCTATGGGTGGATTTAATATAGAAGGTGGGGCTAATCCTGTTGGAACAATTTTAGCCTTAGGATTTTCTACTTCAATAGGGGGATTTAATATAGAAGGTGGAACTAATCCTGTTGGAGTACGGTCATAGTCTTTTAAATCTTTTCGTTGTTCTTCCATTAATTCTATATAATTTGGTTGAACTAATGCGTCAGTAACAGTTTTTGGTTCCTCATCAATATGAGGATTAAAAATAAAATCTCCTGTTGATAATTTATCAAAATTTTCTGTAGTAGATTTTACAGGAACAATATCTAAACTTACTTCTCCATTATCAATAGCCTTTTTAACATTATCTTTTACATTTTTAGGTAATCTGTCAAGAAGAAATATTAATTCAGTTTTTTCTTTTATATTTTCTGGTGTATTATTTTTTAAATGCTCAATAATTTCATTTGATACTTGATTTTTTCTATCAAGAATACTAGTATCTCCTTTTTCTTTTAACTCAAGTTGTTCTGTTAAATGAGGATTTATTAATAATTGTTCATTAATTGTTTTTCCATCTACATTAACTGTTGTTCCAATAGTTTGCATAAATCTGTTAGTATCAAAATTATTTTGTTTTATTTGTTTATCTTCTATTGTATCTGTTACACCTAAGGCAAAATTTAATTCATCTTTATTTAAATCTTTAAAATATTTATTATCACTTATATTTTTTATAGGTTCATCAACTTTCTTAGAAGTTACTTCTTTTTTAACTTCTTTTACATCACCAGTTTTCTTATCACCTGCATCTCTATGTGGGCCTGGAGGTTTTGTAACTGTTGGTTTAGTTTTAGTTGGAGCTGCAACATCCTTATGAGGACTTCCTCTACCTAAAGAAGAAACATTTGCTTTATTACTTTTTCTACTGATTCCTGGATTCCAAGTTTCTGTATAGCCAGGATACATAGGAATACCATAGGGGCCTTGCATTTGATTGCCCTGTGCATCTATTCCGCCACCGCCTCTATTTAAAATTTCAGCCTCTTCTGGCGTAATATAGGCAAGAGTATGCCCACGAGGTGCAACTTCATCCATCTTGGTCATCTGCTTACGCATCATACCCGTACTTTTTTTCATCGGTGAAGTCTGACTTCCTGTATCCTTAAATGCTCCTTGTGCTTCATCAAATAATAATGCCATGTTATTCTCCTAATTAGCCAATGGGTTGTTTGATTTTGTTTTAATTTCTTCAATTAATACATCTTGCAACTCATTTTCCTTTGAAGTAATTGCTACTTCTTTTTTTAATTCAGAAATTTCTTGTCTTAAACTATCAATTTTATTTTCTAATTGATTAATAGCTTCTTGTAATGGAGTTATATCTGTATTAGGTTTAATTTTACCATCAACTTTTTCAATTCTATCTATTAATTCAACTTCAAGAGTTGAAATCTTATCATTAACTGGCCCTAAATCAACTGTTTGATTAACTACTGATTTTCGTTTATCAAGTTCTGTAAGTTTTGCCTGTATTTTTCCATATTGTATAAAGCCACCACCAATAGCTGCAATAACACCTATCAATGCTGCTACAGAACTAAGTTTAGTTACTAGGTTATTCATTTTTTAATGCCTCCAATTCAATCATTAGTTTTCTTTTTTCTATATTTATTTCCTGCAATTTTTTATTATGAATTTCTACAGGGTCATTATTTATATAACTAGCAAGAGTTATAGTTGTATAAATATCCTTATTATAAACGCCTAAATTTACTTGATTAAATAAATCTAAATTTGTATCTGTATAAATGTCTTTTGATTTATAAAAATTAGTTTTAAGATAGGCGTTTAAGGTATTATTATTTTTAAAAAATATATCTTCTTTTGATAAAGTTTGAGTATTAATTTTAGTAACTTTAGCTATATCTTTAGCAATTTTCTTTAAATTTTTTGCTAGTTTTGTTTCTACCCTTGCAACATCCGTAGTAATCCTGTCCTCGGTGTCCAATTCTCTGTCTTCCGATTGTACATCTTCTTGCTCTCCACTTTCTTCTGTTGATACATCGGATTCCTCAGCTGTTTCGCTATCGGATTCATCTTCTTGTGCTTCTTCAATTTGTTCATTATTTGCTACTTCACTTTCCTCCTCTAACTCTGGGTTTGATTCAGCAATTTCTTCCATTGCTCCTTCCTCATTCGTAACAATCTCTGATGGGCTTTCTTCAATTGTCTCGACCTCTTCAAACTCTTCAAAAGATTCCGTAGTAGGTTCTTCATTAAACTCCTCCTCGGCTATCTCTTCAAAAAATTCTTCAGCTGTTATGCCTTCATCTTCCAGAAACTCTATGAACTCCTCTTCCATACCGGTTTCTGCTATAAAATCTATAAAATCTTCTTCAAATTCTTCAGTAAATATTTCCTCCATCATCATTGGTGGAGGTTCCATCATATATTCCTCTTCAAAAAATACCTCTTCAATTATAGGCATTTCTTCAAAATCTATTTCTTCAAATTCGTCCATAGAAGATAAGTCTTCTATAAAAGTTGTTTCTATATCTTCAAAAGGAATATAAAAATCACTTGCCCAATCTGTCTCTTCTTCAAAATAAAATTCTTCTTCCCAATTAAAATAGTTATCTTCCCAAGTAAACTCTTGTTCAAATTCTATATCTTCAGGTATATCTTCAATAACATTTTCAATATCTTCACCAATATCATCTATAATTTCTTGTGTATCTTCTTCAAGAGGATTAATATATGTGTATTGTACTTTTAATTGGACATCATCTATGTCTGGCCCCCAATGTCCGCTTCTATTATTGGTATTTGTTACACCTACTTTTATATCAAAATCTGTTTGGGTATTTGACCCCTGTATATGCGTGTCTGTATAGTTGGTAAAAGACCCACAGTTAATACTTCCACATCCTGTATCTTGGATAATTCTTTGTTGAGTAGAGCTAGAACCATCAGAACCGGTAATAGTTTGCTTAAGTGTTGTTGTGTTATTATATTGATTCCAATACCATATATCTGCAGATATAGTTGAACTCCAACCATTTTGTATTTCTTGAGTTGTCATATTAGTTTTTTCTGACAACGTAATAGTTTGTTCTATTGATGTATTTTCTTCTGCTGCTACAGAACCACCCGGATTATTACCTCCGCCAAGTGTTGCAAATGAACCTGTTCCGTGGTGACCATGAGTGTGTTCATCAACTGTCCAACCAGTTGTATTATAAGTTGTTCCTGTTCCAAAGGTGGAATTAGTTAAAATATTTCCTGTATCTATTATTTCAGCATTAAGACTAAAACTAATTAGTAATGAGGCAATTAAATACCTAATCATTATAAATCCAAAGCTATAATAATTAATCCACCTGTAATACTAACTGCATAAGCTATTATAATTATCTCAATCACTTCTATTAATAATAGGCTTCACTATTATCTCCTCTTTTTCTATAACTATAATTTCTTCTACTTTTGATTCAGCAATTTTTTTAGCTTCTTCTTCTGCTATTCTTTTTGCTTTTTCTTGTCTTTCAATTTCTGCTAATTCCTCATCAATTATAGAACGAGTTTCTAACTTTTTAACGTAAGTGTCATAATCTGGTCTTTCAACGTCATACTTATTCCATTTTTCAATTGCATTTTTTCCAATTGCCCCTTCAAACGGACAAGGAGTTCCTGCCATAAGCATCGCTTCAAATACTCTTTCATCTTGGCATAGAATAGAAACAGCCGCTACCTTCATTCCATAGTCATACAGAACTTTAGATAATTTAATTCTTTCGCAGTTTAAATCCCTTACATGTTTGCCAATAGAAGCACCAAGACCCAAAGTAGAAACGGAGCCACTAACACCCATACTACACACATCTTGAGACATAGAGGAGAAACTGGGACTGTTTGCGGAATTAACGGGGATATCAGAACCTGTTGAATTACTTGTTGTTGTTGATGTGGTTGTTGTAGAGTTTGTTGCACCATCTTCATATGTAGTTGTTGTAGTTGATTCATAGCCACCCGTAATATTCGTGTTACTACCCGAAGTATTTGTTTGTGTATTTTGGTCATTGGCTGAATCTGCCCTAACAATAATAGGCTTTGCTACTACACATAACATTATTAAAATAATCATTAATATAGTATTCTTTTTTGTAATCATTTTTATTCCTCAATAATTTTAATAATGTGTTTCTTGCCATCTTCTTTCCAGATTTCTGTTTCTGCCTTAACAGGTCTACATTCCATTCTTGGCCCATCATTTCCAGATGACCTTTCCGATAATCGTTTTGCTTTTAAGCAATCTCCTATACTATCATATACAACGTGTTCTTTTAAATCTACTCCGATGAACATCAATAGGGCTATTATTGTTTCCACCATTAGTGACCTCCATTTGTCTCTCTAATTTTATCCTTGAGTTTCTCTATATTTTCACGAGCTTCTTTCATATCCTCTTGAAGCCTCTTTATATTTACGGCATTATATTGCATATCTTCCATTTGTTCTTGTATCTTAGTTATTTGACCATCTTGATATTCTAGCAGCATAAATTGCTCACTATCTGCGGGGAGCGACCCCAAATCTCCACGGGGCCATTTGATGGAAAATTCAACCGCCTTATCTAAATCGGCTGACATTAACTTATGGGAAGTCTCAATATTATTTAATCGTTCAACTATACCAAAGTAAGCCCACGTTCCAACAGCGACCAGTGTAATTAAACTGACAACCGTTTTAAGTGGCATCTGCACATTTGTGCTTTCTGATACTTTCATTATTCTTTATTCTCTACTTTAGTAGAAATTGTTGCGTGTTTTGTTCCTCCTACATATAGTCCAAACCAAGCAGCCCCTGCACCAACTATAACTGATACAAATGCTGATTGTGCATTAGTAGGCTCTGGTAATTGCATAAACCATTCTGTCGTACGCCAAAAAGCTACACCATAAAGTGTAATTAATAATCGTGGAAATATCCTCCACGCTGATAATCGTTCTGGTGTAATCATTTGTTTTTCTCCTTCATCACAAATAATTTTGCATTAAATGCGATGGTAATCCTCTGTCTATCCTTATGAGGATTGGGAACTACATCGTGTAATAAGTAAGAAGGAAATAATAATATATCTCCATCCTTCGGTTCGTGGCCCACCCATCCGGAAAAAGGCATACCTTTGGGAATTAATTTATGCATTTGTTCGTGTGTCACAAAACGTATGGCTCCTGTTCCTGTACCTTGAACATAGTAAACACCAGAAACATCACCATAGGTCAATGCGTGATGGTGCATCATATTAGCAGCTCCTGGTTCATTGACATTAGTCCAATAGTTTATTCTTGCGTCTACTTCTACTCCACTAAAATAATGCTTAGTCCATTCTTGAACAATTGTTTGCATTGGTTTGAATAATTCAGTAACACATTTATACTTAAAATCACTTCGCCAACAACCAGGATTAGATGACGGCATATTCTTAGAATCTTTTTTTCTTTCTTCCTTTATTTCGGATAAAATAATATCATTTAAATCTTTATGTTTATCGTAATTAAAATGAAATAAAGGCGTTTCCTGTATTGGAATTTTTGATATTTCCATTTATTTTATTTCTTTTTCTTAAATAATCCCATTGCGGCAGGGCCTGCCCTCACCCCAAATGATACGCTACACGCAATATATAAGAGGTGTTTATAATAATCCGGCAGTGAATGAAGTGCTTCAAATCCTGCCTGAATATGTGGTGTCCATCCGGGCACGAAGACTGCTACTGCAGGTGCTAAAAGACAAATTAAAATTAGCTCATCTTTCCACGACCCTTTCATTTGGTCTACGGCTGATGCTTCCCACGAAACCTCACCGGCTATTTGCTGTTGGCGTAATTTAGTTTGTGCTTTTATTTCCGTTAGCTTGTTCTCAGCCTTCGCTCGTTTCGTCTCCATAAATCCAGATACCGCTTGCCCGGCAACACCGAGCAAGGGTTTAATTAATAATTGAAGCATATATTAAGCTCCCGGAATAATAATAGCTTTAAGAACAACAAGAACAACGATGGCTACAATACCAGCCTTAATCCAGTCTTTCATAGACCAGTCATTCCACTCCTTAAGATGTTCCCAAATATCTTTTAATAATTTCATGTTTCCTCCTATTAGTCGGTTATTTTCATAAAAGTCCAAATGGCTCCAAGTATTCCACCTATAATAAGGAATACCTTTAAACCCCCAAGACCCATATTAGACGTTTTATTTAAATCTCTAATTTGTTTTTGCATTATTGCCACATCCTCACGAATATATTTAACATCAGTACGCAATTCTGCTATTTCTTTTTCCCAGTCAGCCATTATGCCTCCATAGTTCCTAATACTCTTCTAATTAGTGTTTTAGTTTCTCCAGGTAATTTATTAAAATTTGAACCTTTTTCTATCCATTTATCAGCATTGCTAGGCCCCCAATTCCAGGCAACAAGAGCAATCATTTGATTTCCATTGTATTTTTTCAATAAAGCATTCATATAATCTGTTGCAAATCGTGTATTTTCTTTAACATCAAAAGGCTTTTTTAATGGTGTAATTCCAAATCCAGGTTTTCTTGCTGTAGAAGGCATTATTTGAAATAATCCCTGTGCTCCTCGCCATGATACAGCAGTAGGGTTGCCACTACTTTCAGCCATTGCCAATGCATTCATAAATTTACTATTTGTGAATCCGCCACCACCACCACCAGCTTTTTGAAATCTATCTGGAAGTTTTAATAATTTTAATTCTGAAGTTTCTGTAAATCTTTCAGGAAGTTCCAATATATTAGGCTTTGTTTTTTGAGAAGATTCTTTATTAAAGAGAGGTATTATTAAATCCTCTGTATTTACTTTTCTTGCAATATTTTTATCTTTTATCTCTCGCTGTAATAAATCAGTATTCATTAATGTAATACGATTTTTAATTTTTGTCATAAATGACTTTGGTGTAACATTATTTGCAAGAGCCATTTCGAATAAAAATTGTGGTACTTCTTCTCCATTTAAAACAAGATGAGCTGCCATTCTTGTTACATTTTCTTGATTATTTTTAGCGTTTTTATCTATGACAGTCATAGCATAAATACTTTTTAAATAAGTTGCTTCCTTTAATGAATAAGAGGCCATCAACCTTTTAGTCCAATCATTTAAATCTCTTCTAATTTTGCCTCTTGATTTTTTCCAGGGGTCTCGAACTAAAGTGCCATGCATACTCTCATCTCCAGTCCAAAAACGAGTTAAACCTTTTCTAAATCTTTTAGCACCAGCAATAGGATAAAATCCTTCTTCTGGTGGCATACTATATGTTGCTTCAATAACACCTTTAAAAGATGTTGGGGCTATAGATTCATAAAACATTTGAGCATCTGCATATGTTGCTGTACCCATTGATGCCTTAAACGCCCATCCAGTTCCTGTTTGAAGAATACCACCTTTTCGTCTTTTAAACCAAGGTGCTCCTAGCTGACCTGGATGCAATCCTAATACTTCCAATGATGGAACACTAACTAAATCAGCAACTCCAAGTCCAGGTGCCGCTAATGTTGTTGTAAAATCAGCATCTAATGCAGCAGAAGGTGCTCCCCATTTAACCCAATCAGGTAAATCACTTCTAAGTAACATCTCTGTTACTGTTTGAGGTTGTCTTTTAAATACTCGTTGCCATACAGGTGAGAGTTTAGTAATTAGTTTATCAGCAACTTCAATGCCAATTACATTTAATGCACCAGCAGTAGCAATCATTGACCCAGTAAAGGCAAGTGCCCCTTTTGTGGATTCAAATTGACCCCTTTTTAATTCTCCCCATTTAATTGTTTGAAAATGTTCTGTTAATTGGGCAAAATAATTATGTTGAAATGTTTTGAATAATCCAAAAGGTTTTCCAGCTGTTCCCAATCCTGCTTCCCCATATATTAAAGGCCTTTCAAAACTATTATATTCAACCATATATTTATCAGCATTATAAGCTGAAAATTCCATTGCTTCTTTATGAGATTTACCACTTCTTCTACCAAAATGATAAAACATCAATCCCGCATTCATACGACTATATTGTTCAACTCTACCTGCCAGACCTTTCATTGTAAGAAATTCTAACATACGAGGAACATCAAAATAAAAACTTTTTCCTATAGAAATTTTACCAAATTTAACAAATTCAGCGTCTCTTGCAAATTCCTGCAAGAATTTTGGTTCAATAACTCTTTGATTAACTAAATATTCGATGGCTTCACGAACTTGTTTATTTGGTAAAATCAAAGAACGCTGTGCTTCTATAACAGATTCCCAAACATTACCTTTCATTCCTTTTGATTGCAACTGCAGTAATTTAGCAGGAATCATTTGAAATGGCTGAATGTATTGAGCTGCCATAAATCGAACGTTACCAAATAATAATTTAAGAGTTAATGTTGCTCTATTAGCTAGTCCTAGAGCTTTTTCTGCACCCGATTCACCTAACCATTTTCGAGTTCCATTTCTAATTGCCTCAGAAATTCTGTTTGGTTCTGCTCCTAAAGCATTCTCTCTATATTTCATTGCTAAATTACGAGCTTCAGAATATTGTTTCATTACACGACTATTCTCTAAAACATGATTTGTTTCTTTTCGTGCCTTAAAGGCATACGCTTTTTGTACTCCACCTCGAACATAAACTTCATAGGCGTTAAGAAATTGTAATACTCCCTCCAGGCCTTCTTTGCTTCCTGCTTGTCCTGGAATATTTTTTCTTGTTAGTGAATGCTTTCTGAATCCTCGAGTTCCAATAGCTTTTGTATATAACGTATGCATATCTTTTGCTGTCTCTGATTTACCCATTCGTGCTGCATACAGCATTGCATCTTCAAATGCGGCTAATCCTCGATTACTTATATTTCCACGTTTTACTTCATTAAATTTTGCAATATGTTCAACTCCCTTAATCTTAAATGTCAGTTCGCCTTTTTCATTTAATTTTCCGCCATATTTCTTTTGTAAATCTTTTATAACTGATTTCGCTGACCAGGTACTATTAACAGGCATAACTTTTACAGGTTCTTTATATGGATTATTTGATTTATTAATCCATACTCTAAAATCACCCAGAAACATATGAGGCATATAATTGGGAATATAGGCAAGTTTTTTAGCAAGTTTCTGTGCCTTTTCTCCCGGTATTGTTTTTACATATTTATCAATATATTCATTATATAGTTTATGAACATTATCTAATCCTCTTCGTAAATCACGATAAACTTCTATTTGCTCTTTATTAAATTTATATTTAGTTTTTAATTCTGCATCTGTAATTTCTTGAATTTTTGTTTTATTTTGTTTTGCTTCAGCACTTTTAGCAAGTTCAATTTCAAAACTCTTTTGAATAACATGTTCTAATTGACTAACATCTTTATTTAAAAGTTTTCTTGCACGAGTTAAAGCTGCTCCATCCGATGATTGTCTTTGAACATTTTTTAAGGCAGTAAAGCCTCCGACTTTTATTGCCGATAGGTCACCTCGAATTAATGCGTTCTTATCAATTTTAGTTTGAAATGTTCTAAATGGAGTAATACGTGGGTCATATAAAATTGTTTCAACTCGATTTTCAATGCCAATTCGAATATCACTCATAAAATCAGCTGTCCATTTTGTAATAGGATTCTTTGTAATAAATTTCATTGGTAAAGCCATACCAGAAAATTTATGTTTCATTCCTTTTAAATCCACATATTTATTAGCTCCTGTTTTATCAAATAAATCTGCAAGAACTTTTATAGCCGGTCTACTATCTTTTCCTTCTATACCTTTAGCAAGTTTATCCGTTGTATGCAAAACTCGCTCAATTGTTAACATTTGGTCAGTTGTTATTTTATCAACATTAAGTAAATCAGATTCTACTTTTTTATATCCCTCTAAAGTATTCTTATTTACTTTCTTTCTTTTTTTATAATTAGCAATTTTAATTTGCTGTTCATTTAAAAGTTTTGTATTCTCATTAAGTTTTTCTTGTAATAAAACCCATTCACCTGCTTTTGTTTCTTGAATTTCCTTATACTTGGCATTCTCTCCAGTAATATCACGCTTAACTTGTGTAATAGTTTTTCCTTTTCTTGGGCCAATGATACCAAGCGTACCAAAAACAACAGCACCGGCAATTCTATCTTCTGTATTACCACCTGCCGTTGCATATCCCAATATACCTAATGCACCCATGCGTTCCGGTAGTCGAAGAACATTTGATGCCTGTATAATTTTACCTAATATGGCACCTTTACCTGCCGCAACTGCCGCTTCTTGCAATCCCTTATCAGATTCTCTAATACCATCAACCAGAGCCATTCCTATTGGAACTGATTTTAATATTCTTATTGGTGCCGCATACGTAGCAAGAGTAATAGGTGTCATAGCAAAACCTGCTAAAATTTTACCGGATAATGTATCAGGTGCATCTAATCCCATATATTCAGGATTATTGGCATCTGCGTGTTTTCGCAGATATGATTCCATACCTGCAAGTTTACCATCACCATTTAGAAATCCTAAACCAGGAGCTTTACCTATAAAATCTTTTGTTGCATCAAGTCCACCTGGAATATTTGCAATTAAATGAAAGAAACCTGATTGTGATTGATTCCAGCCATAGCGAACATCATTAATAAAATCTGTTTTAGGTTTGTCATATAGACGTGCAGAATTATCCTCAAAATCGACATTGAGGTCATTTTTTTTAAATCTTTCAGGGAGTTCCAATACTTTTGTATCATCTACTAAAGTATCTTTATTAAGAGAATAAGTTTGAAAAAGACTTTTTGATTTTTTATCAGTTTCATCTTCTAACGTAATTGCAGAAATATTTTTTTTCAAATCTTTTTCTTTATTAAGAAATCTTTCAGGAAGTTCTAATACAGTCATTAATTTATCCTATAGTGAAATTATAGTTGCATTTTCTTTTTTTAGTGTCTCAATAAGATTATCTCGTGTTGCATTCTTTCCTCTTAATTCCTTCATTTCTTTACTAAAATCACTAAATTTCATATTTTCTCCCTTTAAATTTATTACTGTATTATCAGTTATTGCTGACCAATCAATAATTTTATCACTTGACACACTCCTAAGAATGTCAGCCTGTATCTCAAGTTGATTTGATAGGTCAGTTACTGTTTGTTTCCATACATCAGAATCAGGTGTATAACCTTGCATTTTTAATGTATCAAATGGTGTCTTCATATCAACCATACTAAAAGCTTTAAGTTGAAATGGGTCAATATTTGTATATTCATGTTTAGCATTTGCTAAAGCCTTTATAGGAATACCATATATTTTACTAGCTGCTTCTATATCTCCTCCAGTCTTATGAATCATCGCCATATAACCTGCGTTTGTTGTCGCCTCACTAACAAGTTCTGTTGGAAGAATAACTTGACTTACAGCTGCCTGTCTTTCCTCTGTTGTCATTGGTACTGTATCTTCACCAGTGCCTAATAATGCTGATGGCTCTAAGGTAAATTCATCTGGAACTTGACCAGTTAAGAAACTAGTTGTTTGCTTCATTCCTTTCATTGAACTAGTATTATTAATTCTATTCATAAGATTTGTTCTATTCATATTAATATTCTTATTCATAGTCTCAATAGGTTCTGTTCGAGCAGTCCATTTAAAGTCAGTACCAAAAAATTTATCAGATTGTTTAACTAAATCCATCCAATTATCAGCATCTAAGTATTTTGTATTTTCAAAAATAAAATCAGCTTTATCTTTACCTATCATTTCAATAGTAGAAAGATATCTATTATACTTTTCTTCACCTAATTTTATATCCTTTGGAAATTCTGTATTTACTGTATTAGTAGCATTCGTTAAATTAAGTCCTGCTGTTTGTACTATATCATTATAAAATTCATTTGTTTGATTAATATCTGATAAACCCTGTTTAAGTAATCCTCTAAGTATTCCTGCTGCTATAGACATTTACGCCTCCTTTAAGGGATTAGTCATTAATCCGCCTTCTTCTTCTTGTGGTAATTCTGGAAGTGGTTTTTCCTTAGCAATTCTTTTTGCTGTTCTTTCAACTTTAACTTTTGTATCGGCAAGATTACGTCTGAAATCTAAATTTGTTTCATCTTCCATACTTATTTTAAATGATTCCAACCCTGCCTTCATTCCAATGGCAATAATCATTTTTAAAACTGTTTTTGCAATAAGTAATCCCGCATCAACATTCCATTTTCCTTCTGTAAAACCTGCGAATATTGTTACTCGTGCAATAGCTTCAGCGGGCACTCCTTCCTTTAAAAGAAGAATTACTTGTTCTGCCATTCTAGGACTTGTTAATCGTTTAAATAAAAATAAAGATATCTCATGAATATTTGACATTTGTGGAGGATGTTCCCAAGGAGAATTTCCTGGTTCATCCGTTAATGATTGTCCTGGTACAGCCGCATCAAAAGGATTGTATTTAGATTCTCTTGCTGGTTCCATTATGATGTCTCCCTATAAACAGGACTTGTTGCCATTTTTGTCAATAAAATTTCAAATAACTTGTCATTTGTTGCAGGGTCTACCGTTGCCAATTTATCTATATCACCTGCCGCTGTTACTGACGATACATCAAGTGCTCCTGGTAAATCAGGCGTATATCCAAGTGCTCTTGATGATGCCTTTTCTCCTGCTTCAAATTTACCCATAAGTAAATTACCAAACATACCTTCACCTACACCAAATAGTTTTGACATCAAGCCATCACCACTAGTACTAAATTTACCTGTAGCTTCATCCGTTAATCTATCTTCTGACTTTCCACCAAAAAATGGTAAAACTAGTGAGCCTATTGCAAATGCTTCTTTTAATCCAAATGCCATATTATTTTTCTCCTATTATATTACTTCTTTTAAAAGTTCAAAACCAAATGCCCCAATCATTTCATACATTGATTGTTTTGCATCCTCGTCCATTAATTCAAATGCTACGCTTCTTTCCAATGCTGCAAGAGCCATATTATGATTTCTGTTTAATGTATTTTCTGCCGCAGAATTAACCCAAGTTGCTTCATCTCTCCACTCTTGCCATGCTGATGATAAAGCAAAATTAGAAAGATTAAGTGCATTTTGTGCGTTTGTCTGATTAGCGGCATTTTCTAAAGCTGTATTAGCCGTGTTAATATTTCTTCTCCAAGTAATATTTGACTGGTCGATAACTCGTTGATTTTCTACATTAAATCGTTCTCTAGCATCTTTTAAAGAGGAATTGAATTGTTCAATAGCATTTAATCTATTTGCATTAGCTTCATCAACAGCTAATTCATTTCCTACGTTAAGAGCATTAATTTTATCTGCTTCAGCAACATTAAATTGATTCATTGCATCACTACGTTGTGCATTTTGCACTTCAATATTTGATGCTAAATTAGAAAAAAACTGGTCACTTTGTTGTTGACTTTGAGCATTAAATTGTAAAGCTGCATTTTGTGCTGCATTATCCGAAAGCATTGTTGCTTGTCTCATTTGAACATTAGTTAAATTTGCCTGTTGATTATTTGACAAATTAGCCATATCCATTTGCATATAATTTTGAGCATTTGTTATAGTTGCCTGTTGCCTATTATTAAGATTTTGAAAAATCATTTGTTTATAAGTATCAGCATCTGCTTTTGCAATTGGAGTTGCTGCACTTAATAGCCCTTGAGCTAATGCTTCAGCCATCATACTACTTTGCCCCATACCACGTTGAAGCATAGCCGCTTCTGTTAATCTGGCTGCACCTCTTGCCCAAGTTGGCATTTGAGTTGCTCCACCTGCTATTCCTGCCTCAACATCTGCAGTCATTTGGGCTAATTGACCTTGAACAGTTGCATCCGATGTAATAGTTCCTGTTTGAGCAGTCATTGGTTGTGTTACTGTCCCTTGAGCTGCTGTTACTTGAGGAACTGCTGTTTGACCAATTACTGATGCTGTATAAGTATCTGCTGTTTGTTGATAAGGAGTTGTTGCAACTTGTGTTGCCGTTGGTGCTGTTGGTGTTGCAATAGTTGTAGGAGTACCTGCAACTTGTCCAGTTGCTACAGGAGCAGTTGCAGATACACCCGGTGTAGCTATATCAGTACCTGTTCCTAATTGTTGTGGAGTAGCAAGTATCTGTGTTCCTACTGGTAATGTAGGTTGAGATATTAAACTTTGCATTAAATTAACATTTTGCAATGCTTGATTACTTTGTATAGGAGTTGTAGCACCTGTAGGTAATTTTTGATTTTGTACCTGTTGTGCTTGTACTATTGGTGTTACTGTTGTTGCCATTATTTTCCTTGTCCTCTATATTTTTTCCACATTCTCCGTTTGTGTTTATTATTGGGTCGACTTCGTACAGAACGACCTATTGATGTTCTTTTTTTTACTGGTGTATGATAATCACTATGAGTTCTAATTATACCCATTAGCTCTTAGGATTGGCATCTTTTACTGCTTTAATTTTTTTTGCCCATTCACCAGTTGCATCTACTTTTCCCGCAATTATATCCTTATACAATAAATCTAATTGGTCTCCGATGTCACCATAACTTTTTTTACGAGTTGCTCTCACATCTCTATTTGTTTCTTCCGTATCGGCAGAAGAATCCAATGCATTTAATTGTGAATTTGTTGGTTTAGCTAATCCGCTAACATCCCATTTAGCAATATAAGGGCCGTTACCATCAGAATCATCTTGAACCATTACATTCATCAATGGATGCAGTTCAGCTTCCGTTTTTCCGTTTGCCTCTAAATATTTTATAATTTGTGTTGTAATATGTGCCATATTTTATCCTATTTTACATCCTGCTAGTCGACAATTTGCCGTTGCGTTTTTATTTCCACTTGCTCCACTGTCAGACCAATAAACATACAGTTCAATATAATCATCTGCGGATAAATCTAAAATCAATGAACCACGAAGTTGTTCATTTTCAGTTGAACCACTTGATGAACCAAGATTACTATGAGAAACTAAGGAACCATTTTTATATAAATAAAAAGCTGTATATCCTCCATCCAATGCTTGCGCTACTTCTCCACCATAACAAAATAAATACTTCCCATCACTAGGAGCTGTGAATTTTGATGAACCCCAATCCGCTCCCGTATCAAATATTTCTGTTCCTAAAGTAACTTTTGTATTTGTTTGGTGTGCGATTGCTTCGTTAGCTGCATTTTTTGCTGAAAAGAAAAACTCCGCACCACCACTTGTAATTGATGTTGAACCAACAGTTAAAGCATCCGTAGTAACCGTTCCATCAAAATATGCGTTTTTAAATTCCAAAGATGCAGTTCCCAAATCAATATCATTATCTGTTACTGGAGATAAAGCACCATCTTTAATAGTTAATTGGTCTGTACCTGAAACTCTAATATCTATTTGGTCATCCGTGTCTGCTGTAATGCTTGTATCACCATCAGCATCTAAAATTAATTCATCCCCGTTTATATCACGGTTCATTGGGCCACCCACCGCACCAGATATTTCTGTTATGAATATTGATGCTCCACTTGCAGGGGCTGTAGTGAATGTGATTTGTGTTCCACCTGTAGCTATTGTATAATCCGTCACAGGTTTTTGAATTACTCCATCGTGAGATACCAAAAGCTGTGCAGGAGAACCTACTTGTGTTCCTAAATTAAAAGTTGTATTGGAACCATTATAGGTGTTACCACTTGTATCGAGAACACTAAATGTTCCGTTTTTTATTCCTTGTCCTACATATGCCATTGTTTCTCCTTAACTTTTAGGGTTGTCATCTTTAACTTTCTTTACGGCTTTAAACCATTCCCCAGTTTTATTACCTTTATCAGCTAACATATCCTTATAGAGTAAATCTAATTGGTCTCCTATTGAACCATAGGATGTTCTACGAGTATTGCGAACTGTATTATTTGTTTCTTCCGTGTTACCATCTGTTTCAAAAGCATTTAGTTGGTCATCAGTTGGTTTAGCTTTTCCAAGGGAATCACTCCAATAAAAAATATATGCTCCTTTACCATCTCCGTCATCATTAACAATAACATCCTTAGTAAAATCTACATCCGTTCCTAAATACAATTTAATTTTTGTTGTTAAGTTTGCCATTATGAAGTAGGCCCTCCTGTCATTCTAAATCCGCCAAAAAAACAAGTTCCTTCTCCGCCATATAAAGTTAAATTTCCACCAGAACCTTGATAGACTTTAAGAACAGCAGTATCATCACCATCTAAAAATACACTAGAACAAACATTGGCACCATTTTCCCCGGCATTACTATTATCAGCTATAGCTATTTCTGTTGAATCATTTTTAAATATTCTACAACTTAAATTATTAAAAGCTGAAGTAGAACTTGTTCTTAATGCACCATAAAGAAAATAAGTTCCGGCAACACCCGGTGTAAATGTAAAATTCGTTGATGAATCAAAGCACCCATCCGTGTCGAATGTTTCCGCTGTTAAAGACAGAACACTAAACGTTGCATTAGCTATTGTTGAAGTTCCCGCACGATATGCTCTAAAAGCAGGTCTATTCATCATATGTGTCATATCTAATCTTTTTAATGTCCCGGCATCCGATAACACCATCTCGTCAGTTGTTGCGGGTTCTACTGTGAGTGCGGTAGCATCAGTAATACTCCCTACAGCAAAACCATCTCCTGCAATAGTTAATGCACTAGCTGAATCATCCCACATAAGCATTTTATCTGAACCGGGGTCTGTTAATCCGAAACTCGGTAATGTTATTACTGTTTTTGCCATCTATTCCTCCTTAACTCTTAGGGTTGTCATCTTTAATTTTTTTAATTCGTGCTTTCCACGCATCAATGTCTTTATAAATTTCATCAAGTTGGTCTTGCCACGTTCCATAACTTTCTTTTCGTGTTCTTCTAACTTTAATATTTGTTAAAATTGTTTCTGCATCAGAAGCTACTCCATTTAATTGTGAAGTTGTTGGCTTTGATTTTCCAGATACATTCCAAGTTTTTATATATTCTCCATTGCCATCCATATCATTTTGTATTACAACATTACCTTTATCAATTTCAATATTCAAATCAATATCCGTATAGAGAGCTTGTATTTTATGAAATAATGTTGCAGCCATTATTGTTCTCCTCCTGCTATTCTCCAACCAAATATACAGTTATTACCTTTTTTAGAAGCCATATCTTGAGAATCACCAGAATTTTGCATTACATACCATTCAACATAGTCTGAAGCATCACATTCAACTACTATAACAGTATTTTGCGATTGTGTTTGATTAGTTCCAGATGGAATAAAATTGTAATGAGTTCCATAATAATTTGTTGTATTATCACCATTAATGTGAAGTTCCGTTCTAATTAATTCATTTGCATCAATACCGGGAACAGCAACTTTACATCCGAAAAGCCAAATACCATCCATTCCTGAAGGAATAGTAAATCGCCCTATGGTTGAGCTATTGTCATAAGCACTATCTGTGTCAATTACTTCTGTGTTAAATGCCAGTTTAGTTGTTGAACTGTTTGGAAGGGAGAGTGTTGTATTATGATAGGCAAAAAACAAAGGTCTGTTTTGCATTAATTTTAAATCTAATCTTTTTAAAGTTCCACCATCCGAAAAGGCAATTTCATCATCGCCATCTGGGGGTACTGCAAGTGCAGTTGCACCTGTAATACTTCCTACAGCGAAACCATCTCCTGTAATTGCGAGAGCTGATTCAGAATCATCCCACATAAGCATTTTATCTGCATTTGGGTCAGCTAGACCAAAACTTTTTAAATTTAATGTACTAATTGCCATATTTTATCTCCTATTTTCCCGTTAATGCTTTGATTTCATCATCTGAAAGTCCAAGGTTTTTAAGTTTTGTTTTTCCTGATGTTTCATCTGTTTCTTGTTTTGTTATTGCGTCATCATATGCTGTTTGTAAAGCAGCCAATCCATTTGTGCAATCTGATTCAGATGGCTTGGATTTACTTCCATCGTGAATAACAAGATTAGCATAAACTTTATTTTTAGAATCACTCCAACCGAACCATTGTCCTTTATGAAGTTGTGCTAAATAATCTTCTATGTGTGATGGTCTGCTCATTCTATTCTCTCCGATATTAAAATACGACTTGGTGGTGTCCATTTAGATTCTGTAATATGACCTAACATATCCTTTTTTATCTCCCAAGATTTATGATTAAAATTTTTTGATAATTGATTTAAATCATCAATATCCATAATTTCTTCACTAATTAATAATTGTTCTGGAAGTTTAATATGTCTCGTTTTAAATTTCATTTTACGTATCTCCTAATCTTATGAATGTTGCACCTGTCAGGTGTCTAGTTGAACTACCTATAGTAGTATTGCTGTCATCAGCTTGATAAACAGCAAATCTAACCTTAACATTTGTTGTATTAGTGACATCCACTATTGCCGCTGTTTGTGCACTTCCTGTTTCATTACTTCCTCCCGGTGAACCTGAAGCTACCGCTTCCCCTTCAGCATCGTAACTGCTGTTGTCTGTTGTTACTTGAAGCCTAAATCCACATTCATTTTCTGAACTATTACTTGTCATTGTTCCTTGATACAAGACAAGCCAGTATCCCGTACTCGGAAAGGTAAAAATTCCCGAAGATTCTGTCATCGCACTTCCTAAACTTCCATAGCCAGTGCTGTCACTGACTTCCCAGTTGGAAGCAATTGGTGCTGCGTCACCAGTGAAATTTGCAGTAACTCTCCATTGAGAAGCTGCTAAAGAAGATAAGGCAGTTGTTCCTGTTGTGTTTAATGTAATTGTTGGTGTTACAATTGATGAACCACTGGCTGCTGTAAAAGTATTAGCCGTGAATTGAAAGTCATCAGCACCTGCAATCTTAATGTCAATCTGGTCATCCGTGTCTGCTGTTATTGTCGTATCCGCATCTGCATCAAGAACAAGTTCAGCCGCACCGTTTAAATCCAAAGTTGAACCAACGGCAGGGTCAATCGTTCCTACAGCTTTTGCTTGATGGACAACATAAATATTATTCGTTCCGCTAGGAGGAGCGGAAGTGAATGTCAATGTTGTTCCACTTACAGTGTAAGCTGAGTTAGGGTCTTGTCTTACATTTTCAATAAATACTTCAATATCTAATGTGCTATTCGGAGCAGAATCTAGTGTAAATCCAGTTGTGCTTCCATCACCATTAAATCTTTTACCGGCTAAAGATTGAAATGCGTTTGTGGTATCTAAGGGTGTACCTACATATGCCATTTTACGTTATCTCCATTATTGACAAAGCAATGTCGGCTGCACCAGTTGCTGTTAATGTCAGCGTATCTGTTGTCTCCATCACGACTTTGTTACCCGAAAGTAGTTCTAAAGAGCCACCAACAGGCACTGGAGCATTAGTAACAAGTTCAACCGCTTGGTTGGCTTCGTTATTTGCACCCGCTCTGTTCGAGGTATCTGAAGTTAGAGTAACAGTTGCAGTAATCTGACCAGTTGTTGTATTACCCACCATCATTCCAAGAACTACTGTTGTAGTAGAACTTGCAACTGTATAGATAACATCAGCACTGGTAACACCCGCTTTTGTTACTACTTTAAAAGTATTAGCCATTTATCCTCCTATTATCCTAATGCTATTGCTAAAGCTGTAGGGTCTTCGCTTGAATACCCTGCACTTGTTAAATATGTTTTTAAATCTGAAAGTGCTACCTGCACCATTGTTCCATTGTCATTTGTCACTAATCTATCTGCATCTGCTAAAGTTGTAGATGTTGCTGATGTTCCGCCATCTATAATATTTAATTCTGCAGCTGTTGATGTAACTGCTGTACTACCTAGAGTAAGTTTTCCATCTGGTACAATTAAACCTGCCGCACCACCAAGAATTAAATCATCAGCAGATGTATCCCAAAGCATATAAGCACTAGCGGTATCACCAAAAAACTTAACATCATATCCAGTATCATCGACACCTACTGTTATTGTATTATCTACTTGTATAGCACCATCTAAATTTGTTGTGCTAGAAACTGTTAATCCATCTGTTGTTACAGTGCCATCAAAGTAAGCATCTTTAAATTCATATGAACCAGAACCTAAATCTATATTATTGTCTGTGACTGGTAATATTGAACCATCATTAAAAGTAATTTGATTTTCATTGTTTGCTTTAATTGTAATTACATTTGAGCCAGAGAAAGTAATTGCTGTATCAGTATCCCCATCACCAGTTATAGAATCTAATTGCATATCTCCTGCGTTAGTAATAGCAGAATCACTGAAATCGATAGTTCCAGTTACATCAAAATTTCCACCAACACTTAAATTTCCAGTTACAGTTGCATTGTCCGCTATTGTAGTTTCTGAAGTAGTATGACCAATTGTTATAGCTATCCCACTTGTCTCAGTAGCTACCTTTAAAGCACCAACAGCATTGGTAATATAAGAATTAGTTCCATCGTGATATAAAGTTAAATCTTGACTATCTCCAATTTTTATTGGAGTTGAATCCGTTAATAGCAATGAATCTGCTGATTCATCCCATAAAATATAACTACCAGAAGTAGCACCAAAGAATTTAACATCTAATCCTGTATCATCAACACCAACAGTAACTGTTCCATCTATTTGAACTGCTCCGTCAATATCCACTGCATCAAGATTTGATGTTCCATCAATATCCATATTACCGGATATATCCAGTTCTGTTGCAACAACTTTATCATTAAATGTTGCCGCACCTGCTTCACTCATATCAAGAGTTAAAGCTGTTATATCAGAACTTGAATCAGTTCCTTTGAATATAATATCAGCATCACCTGCTTGAGCATCTATAGTAATAGCACCTGAAGATGTGGCAATAGTAACTGCTGAATCACCAGTCCCAATATTATCTGCTGCTACACTACCACTTGTATATGTGTTAAGTTGAGAAGCATTAATGTATTTTGTTGTCCCGCCATCATCTACTAAAAATTTATCAGTATCGGCTAATGTAATACTAGTTCCATCAGTACCGCTATCAATCTGAATAGCACCACCTGCAACTTTATCTGCTGTTGAAATAGTTGCTAATTTAGAATCTGCAATTGCCGCACTTGAATTAATATCAGCATTAACAATAACATCACTTCCTATAGCAGCTGTACCTGTTGTTCCTATGGATATATCTCCAGATATAACAACTGGATTAAAATTTGTTCCATCAGCAACTAATACTGCACCACTTGTATTGGTTCCCATTGTTAAATCATCACCAGAGATTGTTAAATCACCTGCTAATGTTGCATTTGCTCCACTAAATGTTAAAGCTGTAGTAGTACCAGATTTGATTATTAAATTTCCAGATGTATTTGTTGCACTACCAAAAGTAGTTCCACCATCTTTAAAGAAAATATCTCCACCATCAGCATCAAGATTAATATCTGCTGCTGCATCTACATTTAAATTATTAGCAGATATAGTTAAATCAGTTCCATCACCTTCTATCTTTTCACCATCATCACCAAAAGTTAATCCAATATTTGCAGGTATGTTTATATCAGCACCAGAAGTTAAATATAAATCTGTGCCATCACCATAAATATATTCACCGCCTTCATCATTAAAATATAATCGTTTTGTACTATCAACTACTATATCATCAGCAAATTTAAAATGGTCTTCATCTTCCATCCAATACATAACACCATCTGATGTTTCACCATCAAATGTTATTGTAATATCTGTTCCTGCAGTTCCTGCTCCAAAAGTTAATGTATTGCCAAGCAATTTAGTAACAGGCCCACCTTCAGCAGCAGTACCATCATGTGTATGTCCAGTACTAGCGGCAAATGCAGCTAATAATTGGTCAAACTCATCATTAAAATGAGATGCTTCTATTGTTGAGCCATCTACAATGCTACCACTACTTTGTCTAGTATAGGTATCTCCCATTATCTTCTTCCTCCGTTTACATATTCTAATTCATATCCTTTTAATGATATAGGTGTTTTACTACTTGCGTCATTTAATTTTAATGCAACTACAAATCCTGACCCTTCAACAGCATGTCGTGCTAAAGGAATACCTGAATCAGCTGCATAAATTCCACTTCCATAACTTCCGCTTCCATAAAAATTTGCTCCACCACCTTCTCTTAATGAATAAGCACTTGGTTGAGGAGTACCAGAATCTTCAAAATCATATCTTAATTGAAATGTTTGATTTGTTGTATCAATACTATCGGATGTATCATAATTTAATAACACTCGTTGTATAGATTTTCTTATACCAGGGTCACCTAAAGATAAATCGGGTGAACGATAAAATCCTGATATATTAGCTGTTGTTGATGCATATGTCCATACATTTCCTGATTCCATTTTATATACATACCCATCATACCCACCATAAATTGTTGTTTCTGTATTACTAATTAAATCTGTATCACAACAAGCAGGTTTAACACCTTTTAAATCTGCATACTCATATCCTAATGTTCCTGTTTCTGGATTTGCTTTTAAAACCGCAATAATCCCTTTAGATGTAGATTCTGTTCCACTTGTTGTTGGATAAAATAATCTATATTGTGATTTACTTCCTATAACTGTAGAAGTTATATTATCATATCCAATATCTGCAATACGAGCTTGAATTTGTTTTGAAACTGTTCCTAATTCTACGTCACCAATTCTTTCTGTACCTGCAATTGTTCTAAAACCATCTTTAGCTAAAAATATTAAATCACCACCAAGTTCTTGAATTGAATGATGAGATAATGTTCCAACATCTTTTGCAATTTCAGCTAATGCAAAATTACTAGAAGATGTTCCTGTTACTTTATATATACTATCTTCACAAAAAACAAATAATTCATCACGGAATACTTTCATTCCAGTAATAACATCACCAACTTTAATTGTTCCACCACCTGTATCAAAATCATCTTCTGTATATGGGCCTGAATATTGTAATGTTGATGTTGCATCAGACATTCCAGAATACCACATATGATTTGCAAATGATTTTACATATTTAGGATTTGTTGGTGCAGTTCCACCACCTGTTGCATTAATTATATCTTCACTATAACTTGTATTTAATGTAAAAGCTGCTGCTGAACCAGTTGCAATTATAATTTTATCAGTTCCATCATAATTAAATTTATCAAAATCATATGTATAAGTTGTTCCTTTACTTGTTGCTCGTGAAGTCCAACTTCCTGATGTTGTTCCAGTATAAACTGTTCCACCTCTACCTGCTACAATAATATCATTAAATACAGCAACCATCATTAAACGTTCATCCGAAGATGATACTTGTGTTACTATAGTTGAATTATATTTTGCTGTTCCTTTTACTTTTTTATATCCACCTTCTATATCAGGTTCAAAATTTTGTAATCGTAAAGCTTCTCCAGGTCTCATTGTAAAAACATCTCTGTTTAATACAAGACCTCCATAGCAACTAACAACAGTTGGTTGTAATTGTGAAGTATTAGGCATAATTAACTCTAAAATCTCTCATATAAGATGGTTTTCCAATTAAATCTCTATTTAATGCATCAAGTCCATCTTGATATTCTCTATTTGCAATAGCTGCATGGTCAGGGTCAGAACGTAATTGATAAGCATAATATTTTGCTCGTTTAACAATTAAATCTGCATATCTATCATCTAAATCTGGTTCATCTCCATGGGCAGATAATTCAGTATGCTCTTTCCAATATTCAAATGATATTCTATAATCACTTCTATCAGGAATAGGGGATATACCTATTTTTCCACTTTGGGTTTTATAAATAAATTCTGGTTCACCATATGCATCTGAATTATTATCTAAATCTCTTTCTGCATACTGTCTCCACCAATCATCATATGTCATATATTTTAATTTTTGTGGATATGTATCTCTTGATATACGAACATAATCAATATCTATTTGTACTCCAGATGTAGTTTCAAAAAATATATATGATGTTTGTGCTTCTGCTGTAAATGTAGTATTTAAAACAGCACCTTCTCTAAAATTTGTTACTTTTTTAGTTGTACTTAAAGTTTCTCCTCCACTTGCTGTAGTTCCTACTTTTATTGCTACAGTACTAGTAGAACTATTAGGACTAAAAATTTTAACTTGTAATCTATATTTTGTATTTTTTACTGTTGAAATAGATTGATACGCTGCTGCATCATTTAAATTTAATCTTCCATTACCACTACTAGTATATGAAGGACTTCCATCTCCAGTAGTCCATCCGCTTATGTTAGAAGTAAATTCACCATTAGTAACAAGTTCATTAGGTTTTAATATAAAAGAATCCCAATCAACTTTTCTCCACTGTGCATCTCCAGATACTGGAGAATTAGAAGTAGGTAATGCATACTCTCTTTGACCTGCATATGTAGTATGATATGTTTCTTTATATAAACTTGGAAGTTCTTCTAAATCATTATAAATATCATGTAATGCACGATTAACAAAATTTTTTGTAGATGTTTGAACGCCTCTACTGCTACTAAAATTTGATGAAGTTAATTCAACTTCATTCAAATCATTTAATACTCTATTTGTTAATACTAAATATGTTGCCATTATGCTCCTGTTCCATTAAATTTCTTTTTTTTTAGTTGACTTTCAAATGCATCCATTTCTAAGCAAAATGTTTTTACATTTACTGTAAGACCCCGTTTCATTTCAAACTCAATAATTTCATTTTCTGCTATTATTCTTCTTTCTTCACATTCTTCTTTTTCAAGAAAACCACCAAATCCCTTGTATGTAATCGCAGGAAAATGTGGATAGGATGCCAATGCTACTAAAAACCATACTGTAATCATTTAAACTCTTTTTTATGGGGCAGAGCAAGATTACTTTGTTATTTATTTTGATGCCCCATTTTTTTAATTTATTTTAATTTGTTTTGGTTGCTTTTCTTTTGGTAAATCTTGAACCAGTGTTATATTAAGCATACCATCTTTTAATTTAGCTTCTTTAACATTCATATATTCAGATAGTTTAAATGATTGTTTAAATGTTCTTTCTGCTATACCTTTATAAAGATATTCTTTTTCAGAAGGATTATTGTTTCCTTCAATTGCTAGAGTATTTTCTTTTTGTGTTACAGAAATATCTTTATCAGAAAATCCTGCTACAGCAAAAGTTAATTTATACTCATAATCACTCACCTTTTCAATATTATAGGGTGGGTAACTACTTGGGCGAAAGTCAGCTATATCATTAAATAAGCTGTCAAACCCCACTGTCATCGCCCTGAATGGGCTTAGGTCTATCCTTGTCATTGTTGTCCTCCTTATTAAGCAAGGTTAATATTGTATCTAATTTATCTTCTATATTAGATACTCGTTTCTCAAGTTCTTTATTATTTGACCCAAGAGAAACACTTCTTTGTCCGGAAGCAATATTTGATGCCTTCCGTAAATCATATGTTGCCATATATTCTCCTTAAATTAAGGGGGCTAAAAAGCCCCCAAAATATGTATTAATTATTGAGCTGTATCGTGTTGAGCGTCAGATTGTCTGTCACTCTCATCTACACCTGCAACATCACAAAGTACTGCCCATACACGGATTTTACCCGCAGTTGAAGCTGCACTAAGTACCAGTACATCAAGCGTATCAGCAGTTGCCGCTACGTGTCTTGCTGTTGCTGTTAATGTTGAGTATCCTGTCGCATTAGTATCCCCATCAGCGTAAATATCAACGTCTCCACCTGTAATACCTAAGTCCATAGTTACAGAACTTGAAAGTGCAGTTAGCACTTCAATTCCTGCTTCCATAACCAAAGTTTCAGCAGGTAAATCAAGAACACGTAGTACATCATTTTGTGCTGCACCACTGTCGCCATTGATTTTTGAAACATCAATTGTATTTTCCACTAAATAAGGAGTTCTTATTCCAGGATTATATCTGCCAGGTCGGTTAGTTCCACCTGGCCCAGTTACGTCATACGTTGCCATAGTTCTATCCTCCCTTAGTCAATTAATACGTGTCTAGCCATTAATGCTGCATCACGCAACACTTTTCTTCCAAACACATGTAAGCCTCTAACTACGTCTGCAAAAGAATCTGGGTCTCTAATGACTTCTGTTTTTGCAATTGCGTTAGCAGTTGCTGTAGAACTCATATGTCCCCATAAAATTTTGTAATAGTTAGATGTTGTTGAAGCTGCAAAGTTATTAGTCATATAACATTTGAAGCCCTGAATTTGTCCATCTGTGACTCTGCCATTTCTTAATTCAGATTTAGCATCGCCAGTTACAGAAGCATCCATAAGTTTCGCTGAAGCTTGAGCAAGTTGCTCATACCATTCAGGTGAACCTAAAAACCATCTGTTTTCAGTTGGAACGTCCGCACCGTGTAGTCTCTTAGCACAGTTAGCCATAATATTCAAAGGGTCAGTTTCAGATGTACCGAATCCGGTATCTGTTCCTGAACCGTCTGAACCTACAGTTGTACCTGCACCAGAAACCATAGCTGCAATGACGTTTGCGTCATAAGAATCTTTTAGAGCATATGCTCCAGAAGATGTAGCCAAAGACTCCCAGTTCACGTGAGATTGTCGTTCTTCAATATCGTCAACTTTAAAAGCGAACGCATTAGCTTGGTCTACTACGAGTTGAAGTTGGTCATCAGCTAAATTTTGAATAGCTATGTGTCCACCTCTAACGTAAGAGTTTACGCTTATGCTTGGCTCTTTAATTATGTTAACGGTATCTCCGTAATTTTCAATCTCTCCTGCATAGTCAGTATTAGTAATATCTTCTACAACTGATGCAGTTCTAAAGAACTTTTGGACTTTTTGACTGTATATTACTGGTAACCAATTACCTGAAGGTAAGTTAGTATATCCAGCACCTTTTGCTACTGCCATAGTTTAGTCCTCCTATAGACTGTTGAGATTATTGACGAATCCTACCTTCCTTTCGGGCTAAATCAATTTCCTTTTCCAATTTAGTAAATTGTTGAGGTCTTAATTTAGCTATCTCAGCCACAGTCCAGATTTTCTTTGAAGAAGTGTCTGGCTCTTGTCCTCGCTTTGTAGAAGTAACCGCTTTAGCTGCCTCTAATTTCGATTGCTTATCTGATTCCTTTTTTTTCTCAGGAAACTTTTTATCCATTTTATACAAATCAATTGCACGAGCTGCTAATTTAGCATTATCAGCGTTATCATACAACCATCCCTGTATATGTGGGTCTTGTGCTTTTGCCCACTCATGAAAATCTTCAGTTTGTCTGATATCTTTAAAATCAGGATGTAATCTCATTAGTTCAACTTCAGCTTTCTCTTTTGCAACCTGTTGGGTTTGCTCTTGGAGATTTTTTAATTTACCTTCTACAGATTTAGCTTGGTCTTGAGCCTCCTGAATAGCAATACTTTTTACAGTATCATATACATCAGGATATTTAAGTCTCCATGCATCTAATTCCTTTTTGCTTTTAGGCGGAAGGATTTCAGATGATTTTGCCTCAAGTTGTTCTCTTAATTTCAGAACATCTGTTTTGTGTTTTGATAAAGTAGAATCATAATGGCGTTTAAGGTCGTCATACCTTTTCTTAAACACCTTCTCTTCAGTATTTACAGGGCGTTCTTCATCGGGAGTGGCCACTTCTTCTGAAGCGGTGTCCTTAGGAACGGTAGCTGTTTCTGAATCCTCCGTATCTAACTCCTGTTTATATTTGTTTCGATAGGGAGTCGGTTCTAATAATGCTGTTGTTTCATCTTTTACTTCTTCTTTCAATTCAGTCTTTGATTCTTCAACCTCATTAATTTGTTCCTCTTTTTTTTCTTCCATATTATCCTCCTTTGTTGGGTGCTGTTGGAAGAACAGGTGGCCCTTGAGTCGAAAGGGGTTACACTGGTTGTGTAAGTGGCCTGTCTTCAGGTATAGTGGCATCAGCCATCATACCTTTAGTTTGATTCACATCTGTTGTTTGACCTTGATTTTGTACTGACATTGCTACATCTCGTATTTGAGAAATAACGCCTTCAGGGTTATTAACCAAAGCATCAACGGGAATATGAATCAATTCTTTTACAGGAATAGCATCTAATCCTGCAATATCGTTAGCTGGCATTCCCATACCAGTAAAAAATTCTTTTAATGCCGAAATTGTACTTGTTGATGCAACTGCAGAGAAAGCAGCTTTTGCATCTTCTGATAAATTATCAAATACCTGTTCGGCTTTACTTTGTGCTGTTCCAGCATCTGTCATTTCTTCACCACCTCCAGCACCAGCGTTTTGTGCCGTTGCAGTCATATCAGGAGTAGTTGTTTCTGCTCTATTTGGATTTCCACCAACTCCTTCAAATCCTGCAGGAGTAGTATTTGTATATCTATTATCCATTAAGCCTGTTGCCATTTTAACCTCCTGTTAAATTTACCCAATACATTACAAATTGGCTTTCCAATTGAATGTAATATTTTTCCTCTAATTGTTTTTTCACCTGCTAAATATTTTGCCCAGTGAGGAACCCATAATTTAGCCCATGCAAAATAAACTTTACCTAGAATTGATTCTTTTTCCATTTCACGAACATAATGTCTTGCCCATGTATGATAACCATTCATTGTTAATGGTTCTGTTTTCATTAAGTGTTCACCATAAGCTTCATCAGCTTTCCATAATTTTTCTGATAATAATCCTTTACGATAAAAATAATCACAAATAATTTTTGACTTTCTACTTCCTTTGCTATTATCATCTTTACTAATACCTGGGTTACCTTGATTATACTCCGTTGCATTAACAACTGTCTGTTCACCTTCATTATTTCTATATACAACTTTATTTTTTTGGTCAGCCATATATGCCTCTTTACTTAAATATCCTGATGTATTCTTTTTATTAGCTGTACCACCCCAAGCAAATCTATCTAATAACGTACTTGATGCTGTACCATTTTTAATTGCCTTAATAGCGTCATCATAACTTCCATGTGCTGCCGTTTTACCTGTTCTAATATTAACAAATCTTCCATCAGCATCATATCCCCAATCTTTTGTAGAACCATCTTGATTTCTATTACCAGGTGAATTATCATTACTTGATATAACTCTATCAGTATGCTGTTCTTTATCAAAAATACCACCAACTAATCTAGTTACTTCTGCTGATTGAGTACCAAAAATAGAATTTACTTGACTGGAATTCATAGATGAAGTTGTTGTTGGAGTTGATAAATTTACTTTTGTTTTTGCTCCAGGAGCTATCATTTCTGTACTAACAATTCTTGGTTGTTCAGTATGTGGTGAACCAGTTAATTGAAATTTATCCTGTTGTGTTAGTGAAATACCTGCTTGAGCTTTCCAAAAATCTGTTTGTTCTTTACCAGTCATTTTAGAAAGTTCTTCTATCGGAATTTGTCTTCCATCTTTATAATTAATTGTACCCCATTGATAATTTTTTTGTAAATCAAAATTACCAGGAGTATATGATTCAAATCCAGTTGTTTTAGGACTTAAAAAAACAATTCTTTCTTCAGCAGTTTTAATATTTTGAGCAAGATTATCCATCTCAGGCTTATCAAAAATTTCCCACCAACCAGTTCCTTCACCAGTTGCATGCATTTCAGCTAATTTAGTTTGCCACTTTTCAATATTATTATTTAACATATCTATTTGTTGGTCATTTCGTAATTCAGGCAAATATTCATTTCCTAATTTAAAACGCATTGCCCAGTCATAAGTTAAATCATCAACTGTACCAGATACATTTTCAGACGTTATTGTTTCATCAACACCAGCAGGAGTAAAGTAATCTTTAGCATAATCAGTTTCTGCTTGCTTAAATTCATCTAATGGTTTAAGATATCCTCCTGCATATAATGCATTAGGATTATCACCAGGCCCTTTAATAATTTTCCAACTTCCATCTTCTTGCTTTTTAATAACAGGGCCACCAGGTCTATTTTCATCAGTCATAAGATTTAGCCAATTATTAAATTGTTTTTTAGCAAATGGGTCAGTTATTTTATGCAATACCTGTCCTATCATTGTTTTATTAAAATAATCTTCTAACTTTGAATTATAATCAGCATAACGATGTTCACCAGGATTAGGAATTTGTTTTTCAAAATCTGCAATATCCATACCAAGTCTTTCACCACCAGTAAAATAATTATTATCTAAACCAAATTGAAATAATTGAGATTCAGTCCAATTATTCATACCTCCAGGAAGTGTTTTATATTTATCTTTTCTTCCTGCTGTACCCTCAGAAACACTTTTATATAATGCTTCTTGCTCTTCATAATAACTAGGTTGTACTCCACCGCCACCAGCTCCACTACCAGCAAATACATTAGTAGTATTATCTGGAGTTTCTGGAGATGGCAATGCAGGGCCTAGTTCTGGAGTTTCTGGGTCTGGAGTAGTTGGCTGTCCTGTAAAATCAGTTGATACACGACAAACACCATCAGGCCCCATTACTTGTCCGGGCGGACATCCTGCCGTATGAGGGTTTGGTGTTGTTGTCCATGTTGGAGCATTTGTATATGGCATATAATTATAAGGTTCAAAAACTATTTCATACAATCCAGTTGTAGAATTTAATTTTATTTTTTGCATAAAATTTTGATTCCTATTAGGATATTGTGATGCAAATGTTTTTAAATCATCATATATTGCCATATTTATTTTTCCTTATTTTTAACCTGTAATCGGAGGTTTAGCATTTGCCGCAGAGAAGCCAGCTTCCCCTGGTTGCGGTACACTTCCAACTCCGATGTTGCTATTTCCAGAGCCATTTGTGTCTTTTGGATTTGCTCCTGAAGGTACTCCTCCACTTTGAGCCATACCTGGTTGCCCACCATTGCCTTGATTTTCTCGTATTCCATTTACCATCCCCATTATTTGTGCAAATATTGCTGCTTTTTCAGGGTCGTTAATAACTTTGTCGGGGTCAATGTCCAAAGTCTTAGCTATTTCCCTGAGTATTGTATGCCATTTAACAAATGGTGCTAATGAAGGATTAGATGCCGTTTGCATAAATGTCATTAATCGTTGTGAACGAACTTCCTTCATCATTAAAGACGAAGTTCCTCTTGCTTTAATATTAATATCACCAATAATTTCAGACTTCTCATTAAATTGCATATTCCATTGAAATAATGCTTCTCCAAGAGGTTTTAAAAGATAATCATCAATATTTTTTATGACGGTTTTAATATTTAACGCTGCTGCTCCCATTAACATTGACATTCCAGCTGCTGTTCGTGTTGTTGATTGAACACCAGTTTGTCCGTGAGAATATGAAGGTATGCCTGTTGATTCATCAGCTAATTGCCTAAATCTATCAAACATCATCATATTCTCTGGTGCTGTATTGGGAAATTTAACACCATGTAATGCTTGACCAGGTTGTCCACTTTGTCGTCTAAAAATTTTACCTGGATAAACTGACATATCTTGTCCAGGTACCAGCATTGTTTCATCAACATCAAATACTAAATTACCTGCCAGTGCTAAATTATCAATAGCCATTCTTGCATGACCATTCATAACTTGCTGTGCATCATCCATATTTTCTGGTATACCTATGCCAAAAAATTGATATGGATTTATTTCATATGGGCATACTTGATAAGGTAATCTTTGTGGCATAAATGGATTAAGAATTAAACGTAATATTTTTCCATTACATACCCAGCAATTAATTTGAATTTCATCAAGATTTGTAAAATCCTCAGGAATTTCTAATCCTGATAATTCAGCAAATTGTTTATCTATAATACCCCAGTATTCAAAAACTTCATAGCGTGATTTATCAATTGCCTTATCATCTTGTCTATCATTTAGTGATGATTCAAAACTTTTTGGCTCATAGTTTGCTCCCATACTTAAACATTCATTTAATGAATCAGGTCTAAAATATGGTCTATTAATTAAATCTCTTAATTGAGATTTATTCATTATATGTCTTTGTATAACCCATTCCGCATCTTTTAAATTAACTGCATCCGGGTCAGGATAAAAATCCCATATACTAACAGCTTCAACTTTTGGAACTAATTTAAATGATGGATTATATGATTTTTCACCATTTTCACTTTTCCAATTATGAGTTACTTCTTCATAATTAAACGGCCCTTTTAAAACTCCTGTTCCAAGTAATGCCATTTCAAAAAGAACATGTCGTAAAACTGTTACAGCATTACTTTCTTCTAATTGGTCATGAATATTCTTTTCCATATTAGAAGCCGCTATTGCCGCTGGTTCAATTTGGGGCATTGATTTTAAATCAGGAGCAGCACCTTCTTGAAAGTTCGCCCCATTAAATGTTTCTTTTAAACCACCAAGGATATCCCTATCTGTTGCTCCAGCAGGTAAATCCATTCCATCACCAGGAAATCCATAAGGACTTTGTTCTTGATTTGGAGTTTGTGTTTGAGCTTGAGCTTGAGGATTTAAATGAGCGTATTCAGCAATTCCTTCAGGAATAGGTGTTGGCTCTACTCCTATAGGAAATTTACCTGTTCCAAATAATACTTCAATAATCTGACCAAACGATGCAAGAACTTTTGTTTTAGTTATTTTAACAAAAACTTGTGATTTTTCTTTACTGCTAAAAGCCATATCATTACCATAGATTCCTCTATAATTTCGATATGCTTTTAACCAACGTTGTTCATCAGTATAACGTGCATCTTCAGCTCGTTTAAATTTATTTTTTATTATTTCTGGAAGAGCAAATTGTTCTAATAACGCAGCCTGTTCTTCAAGTTTTTTCTCTTCATCAGCCATGTAAAAATTCTTTATTTATTAAATGAGCCGTGTTTTATTTTTTCTTTTGACCAAGCTTCAAGTTTTTCTTTTGGTGCTTTTCCACTTGAAGAGCCTAATTCTCCTTGAGAATATGTTTTTGTTAAACTGCTATCAAGTTTTTCTTTTGGTGCTTTTGCATAAGCATCACCCATTTCACCATGCTTGTATTTTTTCATAATTGGTTGTGGCATTTTTTCTCCTAATAATCTTTTTCACTTGCTTTCTTCCAGAAAGAAGATTGCACATGAGTGTTTGGTTTGGTTGGAAAAGTATCTGGACGTGTTTCTCTGTTAGCATGAATACTTAAATCAAGATTCTTCATACTTTTATTCTTTTCCTTTGAATAGGGTTTACCAAGTTCACCCTGTTTATATTTTTTCATAATCGGTTGTGGCATTTAACCCTCCTTTATTTCTTGTTTTAAATAATCTATTAATTGTGGATTATCTACAAGAACAGTTGTTAATCCATTTGTTAGTCCATTAACTAAATGTTCTTCTGCTTTCTCACCTAAATCAATATTCCATTGATAAATAATTGCGTGTAAAATTTCATGCAATATTGTGTTAGCATGAGAAACTCCTTTTTCATCAGTTGTATAACCAATGATTCCTTCTTTTGAAAAAAACTGACCATGAGCTTCATTTGCTGTTGCTACAGTTTGTTTCCATTCTTCTAATTTATAATCTCTATATCCAATTTTTATATTGGATGGTAAATTAATTTTTTTCATACTAATATCCAAATACTTTATCAGCCGGTTCAAACTTTGGCTCCTTTTCTTTTTGTAAAAATCCTATACCTGAGTTAGGATTCATTGGTCTACTCATACATCCGTATCGAAGTGCATCATATGCATGGTCTTCCGCATCGGTATCCACATCTTCTGGATTATTTTTATCCACTGGTAGTAAAGGAAGTGTTCTAATTAAATTAGTACAAGTTGTAAAAATCTTTAATTTTGGTTGCTGTAAATCATCATCAAATTTAAATCGTTTATGCAATTCCATTTTTCCATTAATGCGACTTTTTGGTGACCTGTCTGATGGTCTCCAGCGACAACCTTCTGTTATCATTGTTTCTGCTATACTTGGGCCAACATCACCACGTCTTGCCCATGTAGATGAATCTAAAACTCCGTATTTTATATACTCACCATGTTCTAAATTTAATACTTGTTTAGCAAAAACATCAGCTGTCATTTTACTTTTATATAATTCTCTATATATCCAAAGATTATTATCCCAATCAATAGCAAACCATAAACAGCAAGCAAAAGAAGAATATCCCCAGTCACAAGCACGAAAACGAGTCCAACTACGAGGTATTTCAAAAGGGTCGACAATATGAATATCTTTATTAAATTCAGGAAATGCTGAATTTTCAAAAGCATCCCAGTCACCTTCTAAAAATTGTTTTCTCTGTACTTCAGGCAATGATGAAAGCATTGCATAATAATCATCAGTTTGCATCAAATATGGATTATCCTGTAATTTTGCAGGAATAAATCTTCTTGATATTTTTTTTACACCAGAAGGTGTATCAATTGTTATGTAGAATGATTCATTTGGTTGGGCAGGATTAACAAACATCTCTCTAACCCATTGTGAACCAACATTTCCAGGATTCCCTGTTGCTCTTAAATAAACAGGAATATCTGGGTCTACACTTCTTAGGGAGGAACGTAAAAAGTTATAGATATCAGGAGTAGGATATTGAGGTAACTCATCTATTCCTATCCAGGTATATGATTGTCCTTGATAACGTAAAGCATCAGTCATGTTATCAGCATATCCAAATTCTATTCGAGCACCGGATGGAAATCTCCATTCCTTTTCTTGTTCTCGCCATCTTGCTCCAGGATATGCTTTTCCATATAATCTTTGTGAATGGGTAATCATATCTCTAAGTTCAGGCATTGTTTTACGAATCAATAATGCTCGATGATTCTGTTTATGACAATAACGTAATGGGTCAACTAACATGGCGTAGGATTTTCCTCCACCTCGTGCACCACCATAAAAGACTTCTCTTTCTGCGGATGCTAAAAATTGTGTTTGTGGCCCTTCATTTGGTTTAAAAATTACTTGCTGTTCTTCAACCAAATCCTTAACATTATCTGGTACAGATTCTAAAATCTCTTCATCAATAATTCTTGTTTCTTTTCCATCTAAAGCCTTATCAATTTGCTTTAAATTTTCTTTTTTATTCTTTGCAACTAATTTGGCATTTTGCCATTTACTTTCTATTTTAGAAAGTTTTGCTTCTTGTTTTCTAACTGATATTCTTGCTGAACGTCTTGCTTTCGCTAAAGCATCATGAGGTTTCTGTTCTCTTTTTTTACCTCTAGTACTTTTTAATTTAGGAGGTGCAACATCCTCTGTCATTTTAGTACCTATTAATTGCTTTTAATAATCCAACATGACTGATATATCGTCCTGTTTTTTTTGTTACCCAATTAGCTACTTCTCTATAAGAAGAATTTTCTAAATAAATTTTTGCTTGTTCTAAAGCTTCCAATTCATTTTGAATTGGCTCTAGTGTTTTATCATCTGATTCCGATTGCTTATAGCCAAAAGGAATAACTCTTGACTTACGCCTCCTGTTCGGAAACTGATTTGGTTGTTCCATCAATGACATTATCTTTTGCTGGTAATATAAAAATTCCGTGTGCAACTTTAGCATTAATATCAAGTTGCTCTTTTTTCGCTATTCCTACTCTATCTAAAATTTGTTTTGCTGCTTCAACTCGAATATTTGCTTGAGGCATACTTCCGTCTGCGTCCAATGCACTAACTAATCCCATTGCCGCTTTTGGCGAATGAGCTGCCAGAACATTTTCCGCACGATTAATAATTTCACTTTTAAGGGATTTAATAACATGAGTATATGAACCTTCAGCATATTCTGCTATTTCACCAGCACGTTTTGGATTACCATTTGCTTCACCAAATAGTGCACTTAGAAATAGTTCTTGTTGTTCCGTTAATTCTTTTTTATTATTTTTTTTCTGTAAGTTTAAAGCCATTGTCTTTTTTGTTTTGTTTTTAATTGTCTTTCTTTTGACCATTCAGGAACTTTTATTTTTCCTTGTGCTTCTTTCTTATCTCTATCTGCGTATCCCTTTTCAACAGATTGCATAATTTGTTCACGAGCTTTATCTTCTTTTCCACCATTATCTGATATCGTTGCAAGATTAGGAGCTGTTAAAATTCTTCTAACAAAAGGATTTCGACAAGGAAAATCTCTTTTATGAATGGGAAGAAGTTCGGTAAATTTTTCTCCTGTCTTTTTATTAATATATTCGTATAAAGGCATTATACATATCTAGAAGTTTTTCTTTTATTAGGTGTATGACCTTGAAATTTTTTATCATTTGATGGTCGTAATTTAGAATATTTATCTTTACTATAATCTGGTTGTCCTTCTAACCCACCACTTACATCCTCTAAAATACCTTCAAGTTCATCTATTCCCAAATCTAATAAATTATTTTCAGATTCATTAGGCCCAAAAAAAAGTATTCTTTTAATTATAGATTTTTTATTTCTTCTAACCATTATTTATTTCTTCCTTTTGGCACTCACAATTCTTGCATTCACAAGATGTGCAAGAGCCACCATTACTACAATGACAACCATGTTCACAATTTTTACAATTACCCATTATTTTTTTATAAATAAAGTTGGTTTATAATTTTTAGTAAAAATTTTCCACCATGCTTCCACCAATCCATAGGGGTCATTCTTTGGATATTTTGTTTTTGTATCTTTTTTAATTAATTCCTTTGAATTTATTTTTTTTATTGTTGCCATTACTTTTTCATTTTTCCTGTTTTTGTACGAGCATATGAGCGATTTGATTTTCTTGACCTCATTGAAAGATTAGAACGGGAATTATTTCTCGTATTATTATCCTTATGATGAACGTCTTTTCCATCACCTACTTTTGCCATACCTGCTCTTTTCATAATTCGTCTAGCCTTATTTCGTGCCACACGAGCTTTTACCCTCTTTGGTTTGGAGTCGTAATTCCTATATTCTTTTTGATAATTTCTAGCCACTAGAAATTTTGCATTGGAACAGTACCGACAGTATATGTTCTGCCTGCGTATTCAAACTCTGTGTTTCCTGCTTGAAGAGCTGAATTATGAGCATTGATAAAAGCATTCATTCCTTCTCTATTTCCCTGACCAATTCCTGTTGTCGGTGCGTCTATCTTAGTTCCTTCTTTTTTCGTTTCATCAATAGTTGTGCCTGTATTTACATCCATGCCCTTTCCTCCAATTACATCCATTCCTTTTTTAATGCCACCAGTTACCATTCCGCCAATTGGCCCCGGCCATATTGCACCATAAGTTGCTGCTTTAGCAATTTTTCTACTAACAGGGCCTGGAATAGCACTAAATGGTTTAAAGTCAAGCATTAATCCTCTCCATGCTCCAGAGCCTGCTTTACGAATACTTTGTCTTAATCCTGCTGGAATCATAGTCCACATACCTCTCCATTGTCCTGCTTCTTTTTGCCACCATGTAGGAGGAGGTGGGCCTTCACCTTTTATCTTCGGGTCAAAATCTTCAGGGTCTCTATCTTTTTTAGGTTTAGTTTTTGATTTTGCTGTTGTTGTTGTAGGTTTTGATTTACTAGTTGTTATTTTAGATTTAGAACTTTCCTTCTTATCAAAGGCTTTTTTAAGATTTTTCTTATTCTTATATTTTTTAATCTGATTGAATACTTTTTTTGAGACTTTTGGATATGTCTTTTGCACGGCTTTCCATGACATTCCATATATAAATCTCGCTACTGTCCATCCTAAATTTAACATAATCTACCTCATGAATCCTTTTCTAGGCAAAGTGTATTTACCACGAGCTGTTCTGCTCTTTTTTTCTTTTTCTTTAGGATTATACTTACTTCCTTTTTTTGTTGATGTTTTTGATTTTGATTTTCTTGTTGGTTTTGCGT
>VTLG01014458.1_pt1 | contig 58744 bp, 81 predicted proteins | sample 4694571 | NCBI WGS metagenome assembly VTLG01 (sample SAMN12604809, study PRJNA352737) | marine metagenome | biome: ENVO:00000447; feature: ENVO:00000209|ENVO:00000569|ENVO:01000036; material: ENVO:00002151; isolation source: viral sequences binned using virsorter ...
TCACTTCCAACAGCCGTGGTACTTGTAACACTTCCTGTTGTTGAAGCCGGGATAATTGAATCCACTCTAAAGGTAGTACGGTCCATATAGCCCGTAGTTGTTGAAATAGCCAACCCAGAAATAATAACAGCTCTTGCATCTTCTCTTTTATTATTTCCAGGCCGAGCATAGTGTAGAGCTTCTGGATCAAATGCTGTTCTTGGATCCAATGCAGGGTGTTTAGCATCCCAACACTCTGGACAGGTTCTGAGTCCGTTCCATTCTGCTTGAAGAGACAAGTATGGATAAGACAACCCACATTTGTCACATATTGCTTGAGCATGTCTACCTGTTGCATATCGAACCATGTTTTTTCACAGCTACATTGGAATAATTCGCAGCGCAGCTTTTTCACCTTCTTCATCAGCAGCGTAAGTAAAAGATGTTTCTGCTTGGTTTAATAATAACGCAATTCGAGATTCTGGTATACCAGGAAGTTTTAAACAGAGCTTAGCAGCAAGGCCAGAACATAAAGCTTCTGTCCAACGATAAGGTATATCGGTATCTTCATAAGCAGCCGAAATATCATCTATTTGAGATAATGCCCAATACACTATTGTATCTGTACTGTTTTCTGGTACAGGCCATAAATAAACTTTAGGTATATACTGCCTATCAAAATAGTATTGTGTAGGCATTCCTTCTGTTGTCTTAGTAGTTTGGGCATGGTAATCAGTCATAGCCAAACGTGTCATTGTGGTGTCGTTCCCATCACGCCTTAAAACAACTGTAAGCATATCTATTGTTCCGGCAGGAAGTGCATATGTTCTAGTTGATTCAATTAAACTAAGAGTAGTTTCCCTAGTATTCCAGTAATTAATACCACGAACTGCCCATTCACTAAATAAGAGATTAAGGCTACGACGAGCAGAAACCGCAACTTTACGATCAACCAGTGTTGGATCTAACCCACATCTTTCACAGGCTTCAGTTACAATTTCATCAACCTCTGGCCTAAAAGTTACTGTTCCAGAAGTTGCCATTGTTAACCTTTCTTAGTTAGCTCAAGGATTATACTATACGTATCCCCACTAGAATGATTTCGCGTAGTAAAAAGTATATCACCATTTACACCAGATCCGGCATTGTTTTGTAAACCACCAAAACTACGAAAATCTAAATGTCCATCCGAAAATAAAGATAAAGCTAAAACATTAGTGGTTGCATTCCAAAGTAGGTCAATATTCATACCATCAACAGAATACCAAACTTGGCTAATTCTAATATCAGTGGAAACAGAAGAACCTGTTGGTCCTCCCATACCCTGTAGCGCACTAGCATCTACTTTTGCTACAGCACTTTCGCCAGAACCATCAGAGACATTCGTAAATGCCATAACCGTAGTTCTTGGGCCGTCAATAAGTGTTTGTGAAGTTACTGCGTCTGCCATTTTAATTCTCCTTTAGGGAGAGAGGGAGTGTGTGCTCCCTCGCCCTATAAAAAAGATTATCGTTCTTGTGCTACAAATATATAATCAAAATCTGTAGTTTCAGCTCCTGCTGCCCCATTAAGATAACCGAAACCTATAGCCATTTCAGCTCCAGGAGGGGTTATGCTTGTCATAGTTGTGACATGCGCATCATTTAAGTAAAGTTTTATATTACTATTACCATCATAATAAGCACCAACAACGACAAATGTATCGTCCTCTAATGTAGCAACAGTAGAACTATCACTATCGGTAGAATTATCATCATTGTTGAAATACAATGCTGCTGAACCGTCAACAGATTCAAATAAAAACCGCATTGTAGCGTCTTGTGGTGTTGTATCAGTAGAATGCAAACCGACAATAAGATCTGATTGGGTTGCATCACCTACTTGAAAACGGGTTTTTAACCATGTTTTCTTTGAACTATCCATTAAGATAACTTCACCTATAGTTTGAGCAAAAATCCCGTCATCTTCATTAGCAGCCGTAGTGATTCTAGCATGACCACCATGTAAATCCGGAGTACTTATAGCCGAAGTTCCTGAACCTGCAGAAGTCGCTGTAATTGTCCATTCTGTGGACAAGGGTTCATGAATAAAGTCATCCCAAAAAGTTAAGTATTTAGTAGGGTCAAGCTGCCCCATTGCGTAAAGGGTACTTTCACGTGAAGCGTTTGTAATACCCGAAAAATGTGTTGTTCCCATTTGAACAGTCTCCTTTAAGAAACCAAGGCCGAAGCCTCATTCATTTTAGGAAACTACTCCCATCTATAGGACAGGAGCAGTACCTATTAACCAGAAAACAATTAGGCTCCTGGAGTTCCAAATACGCCACGCCAATCAGTCCAACCGAAGCTGTACCTCTCGGACGTTTTATACCGGATATTTCCAGTTTCAAAATCACCTTCCATACCTCGAGTTAATGCCCGACGTTGGAACATTTTTAAGCCGTCTGGAACATCTGTTACAATGAACCAAGCGTCCGTATCCGTAAGCCGGTTATTAACTGTATAGCCTTGCGGTAGATAACCACCAGAACGCGAAGCGTTAATATCGTTATCTGCTGTTCCAGGACGAAGTTGAGATTTAGTCAACCGTTCTGCAACAAACGCAAGAGCTGTCGGAACAACAAGTTTGGTTCCCATAGCAGCTATGGGGATACCACGGTCATCATCCATATTAGATATGTCGACCAACATTTGCTCCAAACTAGTTTCACTGAGATCAGCAGCCGTAGCTAAAATATTTGACTGATTTCCACTAGCGGTCGGATGTGTTGTGACACCAAGGTACTGACCATCACCGCCAGTTCCAGAGTCAAACATATTGTTCAAGATATTTGAACCCTTGATTTCCTTAGTATGAACCATACTACGAGCCAAGGCTTTTACATATCGTTGACCAATTGAACCATACTGCCCATCTTCTTCAGCTTCTTCTGTAATTGAAAAGGCTAAAGCAATGGTTTCATGGTTATACCGAGCCGTCCAGAGTTCAGCAGCCGTGTCATAAGCAACCGCTGATCCTTCAGCTTTGACAGAAGCAGCTCCAAAACCTTCCAACAGATTATCTTCTTCAAACGCTTTTGAGGAACTATTCTGCGAAAAGATTTCTTTCCACTGTTCTGGGTATCGAGCGTGTTCTAGACCAAAAAGAGTATTAAGTCCAGGCTCGAGTTGTTTAGCAAAAAGTGCTCTATTCATAGCCATTTGTTAATGCTCCTTTATACGCCCGGAGTACCGTCAGCATCAATGTGTTGGTTCAACTCATGCTCATAAGGCTGAACAATTAAATTAACGTTCGTCCCATAAGCATTGTTTGGTTCTTCAATTTTACCCAACACACGGAATCCTGCTGTACCTGTACCCGTGCTACCATTTAACTCATGTGCAGATATGCCGGTTGTAGTTGAACCTGTACCTGCCACATGATCTCCAAGATTGCCAACATCCGCTGCAACTGTTGACCCTGCTGATTGTACGCCAAAAAGCATATTTGGATCATCATAAACGTATGCAGTGATATTAGTTGCCGTAGTGCTCGCGGGCCAATACTTCGCGTATTTCATTGACCCGTCTGAAGCGGTATATTGTACCCCATCAAAAATTCCAAGTAACCTATTACCGGCAGCAGCAAGTTCAATACCACCACCTGCTACAAGTTTAACAACGTCACCTCTAAAAATATTAGTGCCGTAACCTGTTGCAATCGTATAAGGGCTGCTTCTAGCCATAGATCCACCGGAATGATGACGAAAAGGCCAAAAACCCCGAGGGGCGTCTGTATTTGCCATTTAATAATACTCCTTAATCATCAACAATTTTTTGACCACGTGAAACACTGGATTGAACGTTACGATCTATTGAAACGCCACCCGTCTGTTCCACTTTGTTAAGATTTGATTCCACGAACAGGTTAAGATCCGCATTTTTCTTAGCAAAATATTTTCTCCTAGATGCGACTTTAGTTTCTGGCATTTCGCATAGAATCATGCCTTCAATGCCGATATGTCCGGCCCATTGCCCTTGGGCAATCGTAGGAACCGGAAAGTCTTTAGGAATAGTATCTGCTGGACGCGGAGACCAACCTTCACGAAATCGCTTCATTGTATGGTGTGGTATATCTTGCCCTAGGATCTGGGTAGAAACCCATCGTTGTCTCATGCCTTCCCTTGCGGGTGGGGCTTCTAACATTGATGGAGGTGACCACGTTTCATCGCGAGATATGTCTTCTCGAGTTGGATGAACTTCTTCAGAATTACGAGTTGTTCTAGCAATAGCCATTATCCTAGCTCCTGAATTTCTTTAGCATAAGCCTTTAATTGAGCTTCTGTAGTTAAACCTAATTCTCGAGCCATATGTAACTGATCTCTCGTTAACTGAATTCGACCATCTTTTGCACGTTTGCTAACTCGCTTTTTACCCCCAGAAGGAGAAGTTGGCGGTTTAGCTTTCGTTTCCACATGATCCTTATATAGCTCAGGAAATTTTGCTTTGCAACGCTTATCTAACTCAACGTAGTAATCTTCTGAGTATTTATCATACCCTTCAGTTTCTAATTGTACATCCACCGCCCGTGCAAAAGCTGAAGCTGCGCTATGTTCAGGTTTCATAAACCAAGGGTTTCTATCCCACCAGTCATGGGCCGGTTTCGGTGCCGGAGGTTGGTTCTTATCCTGAGTTTGAGCCTGAGTTTGAGCCTGAGTTTGAGCCTGAGCAGTATCTTGTCGTGCAGCTTCAGCCATTCTAGCTGCTGCCCTCATATCAGCAATTTGCTCTGTTAATGCAACCTGTTTAGCTGTATCTCCTTCTTCAGCTGCTGTCATTAGAGCTTGCTTAACTTGATCATATTGTTGTTGAAAAGTTTGAACAGTTGCTTCGTCCTGACTAGATTCAAGGGAGTTCAACCGCTCCTGAAGCTGTTGTAACTGTTGGTCTTTAGCCATTTCTCGACGTTCAGCTTCATGTCTTCTAGCCGTTAACTGATCGATTCTTTTTTGCATACGAGCTGAAACCGGATCATCTTCTGGCTCTGCTGCTTCTGGTTCTTGTTTATCAACATCAGGATCTTCGTTTGGATCTATAATTTCAACCAGTTCAGAAAGCTCCGGCTCATCCTCTTTTAAATCTTTCGCTAAAGCATCTTCGTCTTCTGGTTGCCATTCTTGTTCTTCTGCCATGTTTTTCTCCTTTCTACGCGATTACGTCGCGGTACGATTGTTAAGTATAAACCTTTATCACAGTTGGATCGGAAACAACAGCAATAATTTCATCGTCATTAATAAAACGATACTCTTTTTCATCAATTTCCATACGAAACTGTGTAAATTTAGGTACTATTATCCAATCACCGATAGTTGCCCAAGGTCCTCCTTTCCATCTTTCTCCAGTTTCACGGTCTCGCCAAGCTAATGGTCCGACCGCAATTAACTTGGCACAGATACTTAGATAATTTTCTGCTTCAATGGCTTGATCTGGTAAAAGGATACCACCGTCTGTTTTATCTTTAGGCTTTGGTTTTTCTATTAATAATTTAAATCCCCTCGGCTCAGGTAAACTCATTCCTTATCCTCCTCATTTAGCTTATGAATAGTTTCGTCTATTGTAGTAATAGATTGTTCTAATCCCCCAATTAAACCAACATTGCGAGAATATTCAATAAAGTCACTACAACCTCCAGAACCCATATGTGTTTTTATGAGTTCCTGTTCTTTCCGTAAGTTTTCTTGTAACTTACGCAAAAATTCTCCGATAACCATATTTCTCCTCTTTCTTAGGTTCTAAAAAACGCTAATTGCCAAGAAGGTTTTTTAGTGCCTTCTTAGGTCCTTTATTCTTAAGAACTTTTAATAGCTTTTTAACAGCATCATCGGTTTTTGGATCAGTAGTTATTTGAGCTGCATGAAAATTAGGATTATTTTTTGCTAAGTTTCCTATTACTGCCCGTGCAGCCAATGTGTCAGGAAGCTTCTTGAATTTAGAAGCTTTTTTCAATGTTTTTAGAAAATCTTGATACTCAGGTGTATTTTCTAACATATGTTTATTGTACCTAGTAAGAGCATTGATTTCTGGAGTTGGTTTAGTAGTACCAAAAAAATCTAAGTTTTTAATTTGGGTATCCTCAATTACTTTATTTAAAATAGATGGAAACTTAGCATCAGCACCTAGTTTCGCACCTGTCTGTTCAAAAGATGGGTGTTTTCCTAGATTTAAAGAACCCCAGAGACGCTTCATTCCTTGGTCAGGTAGGTCCCTAAGTGTACGAAAAAGATCAGGGTGAAATGTTGTTGGTTGGGTTGCAGGTTTAGAAAACAGAGTGAACCCTGAAGGAGCTTCACCGGTTTTCGTTAAATACTCAAGTTCGCTAGGGATCTTTTTCCCCAAGTCTCGCTTTTCTAGAGGTAGTGCTGAAAATTCAAATCCAGGCTGCCTTTTTTCAGAATGTCGTACATGACCAGCAGGGTCGTGAGCATACTTGCTAGCTGAAAAGGCCGTTTTTTCAGGTTCGAACAGGCGATCTATCTCGCCGGTTCCTTTCCCTGTAGCAGTTCTTCCTAAGTCTGTTGGAATTATTTTTCTCAGAATCCTATCCATTATGTTTTTGAAGGCCGGAGTATCTAGGTCAAAACCGAGTTTCTGCGTTTTGTCAATTACTTCTGGCACTATGTCTTTAGCTAGAGCCTTAGTTAAGTGTTGGATAAAATGGACAGGGAGACGTTGTAAACCGCGCCACTCTTGCTGTGGTTCTTGCTGTGGTTTAAGATTCCCTAAACCTCCTGCGTTCCAATTTGCCATTATGCTTGTCCTTTATCTTGGGATATAGCAATAAGGGTTAATGTATCTTTAAACCCTTTATCTAATGTTTTTGCTAATTTTGCAAACTTTTTCGGAGAGATATCTTTAGTGGTAAGTTCTCTACGATTCAACCAACTTTTAGCTGCACGAATTTCTGCTGCTGTAAGGTTATTATTCATTAGAGTTAGACTCATTCATAGCCTTAAGTATTCTATAGTCCTCTTCTGTTAAGTTTTTTGAACCAGGAGGCTTTTGCGTTATGTTTTTAAGAAACGGTGCAAGAGATTTAAATTTTTCAGCCTCCGAAGCCTCTACCCCACTGGAAGTTAATCCTGCTCCTATAGCACCAAAAGGTAAGAATTTTTTAAGAAAAGGTCCTAACCCCTCCTGAGCCACAGAGCCTTTAAGTCCAGTCCATCCTTCAGTAGGCATTACCTTAAAAACACTTTTCCCTGCTTCCTTAACTAGTTTGTTTTGAAGTCCTAATGCAGGACCTAAAATAGCTGTAATATACCCTTCTACCGATGTTGGATCTTTTACTATTGCTTTTGCTCCAGACATTTCAGAAAGGAAATCAACTAAACTTTTAACATTAGAAAGAGGCAATCTTGGCTTTTCAGCCTGTTTGCGGTTCTGCTCAACTATCCGATTAACTATCTCCGTTAAATGATTAATACCACCCGTCATTTATTACCGCCCCAAACACGACTTACGGGCCGACTATTCCCGATTAGTAACTGCTGAATAAGTGTATATAAGGGGCTTTGACTGGCTACATCACTTTCTAAAGAACCGCCTGTATAAGACATAGGGCTTTCGCCAACACCTGACAGTGTTTCACGATCTGAAACCAGTTGATTTAAAACACCACCCAAGTCTCCAAAGTTTGTAAATATCTCTTCTGTTGTAGTACCACGATCTTCTGTTGTACCACGATCTTCTGTTGTACCTCTATTAATGGAACCTACTAAAGGAAAATCCCCAAAAAGTTCTTCGAGTATACTTTTACCAAACTTATTGGTTTTGAGTTTGTTAGTGTTGAGTCTTTCTAACAAATCCTGGAAACTTTTTTTATTCATCTAACTACTCCAAGTAGGATACATCTTGGCAAATACCCCCATTGAACTAGGCTCAGGAGACGGTGGTCTAGAAAACATGGAAATATACCGTTGCATTGGGTTTCCCCCTTGAGATGATGGATAAGAAGAATTCCAAAAACCAAGCTGGAATGGATGTTGAGGAGGTCGCCAGAGACCAAACTGTGGCTCATTCTGAGGACCAGTAGGTGGAGACGGTGAAGGAGTAGGCTTATCAGAAAATCCAGGCTCCAAAAGATTGTTAAGCATTCCTCCGAAAAGGTTAGAAGGTCTGGGTGTTGACACCATCGAAGGCGGTTTTTGTTCAGGTCTGGGTGTTGACACTCCCCAAGACGGTCTTTGTTCGGGAAACCCAATAGGTCTTTGGTCAAAAAGCTCTGATAACACTCCTCTAGGGGACCTAGGGTCTGGACCCTCGCCCAACCTCCCTCTAGGTCGATAATCTACCCTTCTAGTATCATCCGCTTTTCTAGGATTTGATAAATTTCCTAGTATACGTAATCGCTCTAAAGCAGGATCAGGAATACGCTTAGCGTCTGATTGTAACGGAACTCCCCTATAACGTCTAGGTGTCATTATGTTTTCTCCGCTTTTGTCTGATTAATAGCTATTTGAGATGCTGCCTTTTCTCTTTCAACTTCTATCGAAGCTTCAGCTTTTTCTTTCGCTATTTGTATATCCGATTCTGTTTTAAGAATCAACTGTTCTATCTGAGCCTCTAGTTCTTTTTCATCAAGCTCTTGTTGGTTTTCATTACGGAGTTTAGTTTCTTCTATGCGAGATTGAGCACGAATACGTTCTATTTCCATATCCATTTGGGACTGAGCCATCTTAATCTGCATATCCATTTGTGCTTTCTGCATCTTAGCTTCAATGTCAGCTTGTGCTTTGGCCTGTGTTGCCATTGCTTCAATCTGTATTGCCATTTGTGCCTGTTGTATCGGATCCGGTTGATTCTGCTGTTCTCCGGCCGGAGGAGGAGGTGGTCCAATCATAGGTTGTGGGTTTTCATTAATAATTGTTGCAGCAGCTTGACTGATTTCAGTATCTAAATCAATCGGCAATGGTGGAAGATCATCTCCTTCTCGGCCCATTGGCGGTAATGGTGCAGCCATTTGGCTTTGAATCATGGTTCTATAGTAATAAGCCGAATGTTCTGCTCTATGTGCCACATAAGGCATGAAGAACTGTTGCTGTTGCTCTGGTGGTATTCGTTTAAACCAATCATCTAACACTGTAATATGTGCCATATGGTCTTGATCTTCATAAGCCTTAATAGGTCTACCTAACATCAACATTGCATTTTCAGTTACAGCATCACGGCGAGTTCCACCTTCAGGATCTTTTAATATTTCATCATAGTTTGGCATCCGTATGGCTTCATACATCCTGCGTAATGCTGCATATTGATCATGATACTGTGGAAATTGGGTTGCCATCTGCATCATTGCCTGTGCCTGAGCAATGCGCTGTGTAGAGCTAAATGTATTAGGATCTGAAACAGGAACTATATCTAAGCGATCATCAAAATCGGCACGAAGAACAACATCCATAGACTTTGTTCTGTAGGGATACTGATCTGGTAGATAAATTCCATTTAATTTGGCAATTAATTTAAATTCTTTACGTTGGCTGTTGTGTAGACGTTTATGCACAGCTGAAAATACCCTGCTGTTCTCTTCCAACATCGCCATTGTTGTGCCAACAGGTGTGTTTTGATTAGCGTCAGATAAATTAGATTCTATTGTATTTGCAAACTGCTTACCAGTAGTAACGACAAATTGTAAAAGAGCCATCATCGTTTGGCTAGGTTCGTTAAACGGTAACGGCATAATAGCTTTTTTTACGTCATCTACAGCAGCATCTATATCAGTGAATTCTCCAGGCGCGATTTCCATATCACCGCCCTTAACTCGACCACGAAGTTTAAAACCACCTTGCAAATTGGCAAAGGCAGCAGCATCTAACAGTGACCGTAAAGCTCCAGTAGCTGCTTTTCCCAATCCACCAATAACATGGTATAAACCGTATCCATAGGGGCCGAGTCCTGGAAGAAACTTATAGGAAACAAACCAGACATTTTTCCTAAACTTGTCATCACCTTCATCCCAGTTACGTCGGATTGCTACAACTTTTTCAGAATCTCTATGTATGGTAATAACTACAGGCTTATCTGACTCTTCGTTTTCTTCGTCTTCCGTATCCTCATTAAGTAAATCAGAAAACGTATGAACTTCTAATAGTTCTACAGGTGCGTCATTATCCCCATATATGGCATTAACACCATCTATATCCTGCACCGTAGTATCATCTAAATTACCATCAGTACTTGAAATTTGTTCATAAAAGCCATTTACTACATATTGATTGAATTCATGTCGCGGTATGCGTAACACATGAGTATAACGTGAAGCAGATTCTAAATCCGTTGCTCCAGCATCTATAACAAAATCTTCTGCCTGTACAAACCTACTGGTAATACGACGCAGGTTAATGTCAAACCAACATTTCTTATAGGTCTGTCCAACAAGGGGCAGGTGAAAAAGCATTTGATCGAGATCAGGAAAATATTCCGTCATTTCTTCAGTAAGCTGATAATTCATATAAGAGGTAACACGGTCTGCCTGTTGTTGGGTCTCTTCAGACGGTTCTCCTAGAACCATCGCCCCAACCGGCCCCTTGGCTGGAAATAATTCATTAATAGCTTTAGCCTGAAACTGCGTTGCTGCTTCTGCAATCATCGGGTGTACAACATTTGTTAAACGCCGATTATCTCTAGAACCACCTTCTTTATCCTGTTTACGTTCTTCCGGCTTTAAGGTTTCCAGTCCATTAGTATATATCCTTAACCAAGATTCCCTGGAACTAACATCATCTTCAAAATCTGCTAGAATGGAACTAGCTACCCGAGATAATTTGTCTTCATCAATAGTTGGAACTAAATTCGCATCCCATTCACGCAGGTCTAATTCTTGAATGGTGTCTGCTTCAGGTGTACCTATTAGGAAACTACCGTCAGGCTGCTCTTCTATCGGTACATTATTCAATGTGTCTTCAATTAATTGAAACGGTGCCGTCGATTCAGCCATAAATAACTCCAGGTAGTTCTACTACGTTTGTGCCAGAAAAAGGATCATCTCTAAATTTTGCTTCAGGCTCCCACTCATCGTCTTCTGGTGGTTGTGCATACCACATTGCTCGTAAACGAAGCAATGCCTGTGTCACTGTATCTACTATATCTGCTCCATCTCCTGCTGGAAAAACTGCACAATGGTTAATTACTTCTTTAGCCCAACGGCGATCAGGGTACCACACTAATCCAGCTTCTAGCAAGGAACTTGCTGCGTGGGCTCTAGCAACCTTGTCCCTATCGGGTGAATAAGGAATAGTTGGAATACCCATTTGTCGCAGATCCTGTATCAAACTCTGCCCACTGGCCTTCTTTTCTATTAATACCGTATCGGGGGCAAATTCTTCAAAAAGTTCACGAGATGCTTTTCTTAGCGTTGGGTAATTTACCCTGTCGCGCCAACGGTGCAGCAGCATGATGTTATACCGGCTTCCATAACTGAAAACACCCCATGTCGTACAGGCTGAATAGCTTGCCGTTTCTCTTTCACTAAAAGCCGTATCCCAGGACTGTATTACATATATCATCTGGGGGTTTGACTCTTTTTCCCATAACCGCCACCATTTTTCACGAATAATACCACCACCCTTGGGAGCTGGACGCTGTTGTAACTGTCCTGCCGAAGCATATTCACCAAGGCTGTTTCGTAGGTTTGAAATGGCCTTTTTATTAAAACGGTTTTTCCACAACAGCTCACCTTCTTCCTGCCGTGGGTCTTCCGGTATGCTTGTATCCGGTAATTTGGAAAAATAGGTATGAGGGTGATTCTGCTCATATTCTGCCGGTACGCATAAATGTGTCCATTCTTCGGGGTCAGTCTGCAGCTTGTCTTCCAGTGCTTCCTTCTGTTTTTTCAAAATATGACCCGTTAGATCCTTTTCATGAACTCTCTGCATGATTATTACAAAAGCCCCTGTTTTAGGATCATTCAAACGCGAAGGCACGGCTGTGTCCCACCATTCTAACACATCTTGCCGAACTAATTCACTTTCTGCCTGTTTTACATTGTGGGGGTCATCAATAACAATTATATCACCGCCTTCACCGGTTAACCCGCCGCCAACGGAAGTTGCAATACGATGCCCGTTCTGGTTGTTTTCAAAGCGTTGCTTCTGGTTCTGGTCGCCGGTTAGTTGGAAACGGTTACCCCAGTGTTCCTGGTACCATTTAGAGGTTAACAATCTCCTGCATTTCACACTATCTCGTGTGGAAAGTGACTGAGCATAACTGGCAAATAAAAACTGCTTGTTTGGTTGATGAATCCAGGTCCAACAGGGAAAAGCCACTGAGCACGTTAAACTCTTCATATGACGGGGTGGTATGTTTATTATCAGCCGTTGGAGTTCTCCTCGGCTTACGGCTTCCAAATGTTCACAGATTGCTTCAATATGCCAGTTGTCGTAATAGGTTCGTCCCGGCTCCAGTGTAGACCATGCCCCGCGAATAAATTCATGCATATAACGACTTTGCAGTTCACGGTCGACGTCCTGTGATGTCAGGTTCTGGGCCAGTTCCTGTAGTTCATCCATGTGTTTGTATTACTATGGTTTCCACTTTTTAGCTTGTTTCAAAACAGCACTGGAACCGCTATTACCTAAAGGTTTCATTTTCTTTCCGTTTCCAGGGCCACCAGTCGGTCTTACATTTTTTGGTTGATTTTTTCTAAAATTAAACTTAATACCCATTGTCGTATCCTTTCTTCTAGTAGGTTCTTCTTCTGTTAATCTTCTTTTTCGTTTTCTTTTTTAAATTTCTTTTTCCAGGGCCACCAGTTGGTCTTACCTTCTTTGGTCTACCAACTTGGTTACCGTATGTTCCTTTCCCGTATGGCATCAGTCTGCTCCTTCCGCATCAAGTTCCATGGCCTGTGCCACTAAATCACCCTTAGTGTGTCTTCTGTCGAGTTCTATTCCATGGGTTTCTCGCACATACACCTCAATTTCCAACTTTGTCATCTTACCGTAGTCCATCGTCGGCTCGGGTTCAGGCTCGGGTTCCATAATCACCTCTACCGTCGCTTCCTGTCCCGCCTCAACCCATGTTATTTCTTCATCGGAAATAGTCACCGCTAGACCTTCAGGTTTTCCACTTCCAATCAAATATTCTTCAAACTCCTTCTTAGTCATTCTACTCTGTAACTTCTTACTTATCTTAACTGTCGGCATGAATAGGTTCCTCTCCTTAATGAAATTAAACACAAGTACCAAAAATTTTTTCAAATAGCAATGGTACCTTTTCAAAAAAAGGGGGTCACAGGAAATACGACACGTACCGAACATCGGGGTGCGATTCCTGACAAATATGGTACCTAATTTTAAAATGTGGGGGGCCATGACAAAATATACCGCGCAGCGACTCACGATAGCTTGGGCATGGTACCAAAAAACCGGCTAAGTTACCTATGCCTAGCCGGTTGTTATGGGGGTGCCTTACTTAATGGGTAAGTGTAAAGTTACTAAGCCCGCCTTGGCTGCCTGTAATGGGTTATTGGCTGCCATGCTGCTAGCCTTGGGTACAAGGCCGTTAGCAGCACATTTAGCAAAATACTGTGCAACGGTTTTACCTGCCATACCATTGTTGGCTAGCAACTTTTTGCGTTTGCCTGTTGCGTTTGTAAACTTAACATTGCTGTTAGTTGGGTTTGTACCCTTGCCAATAACTAATTGCCTAAAGCTTTTTAGCCCTTGGTTAATGCACCAGTTATTAACTGCCACCTTGCTTGTGCTAGGGCTATTAATAAACTGTGCAGGTACATAAACCACCTGTTTGTTGTTAGTATTATTTACCATAATGTTAACCCCTATGGTTAGTTATTAAGGCGTTATTGCCTATACACATAATACACTAATAAACAAAGTACACAAACATTATTTTAAATTAAATTGTCACCGCACTACTTACTGGGCGCGGTCATGACAAACAAACAACAGGACAAAAAAATGCCCCCAGTAAACGGGGGCATTGATCTTACCACCAAACCCAACACGCATAGGAAACTAACATTATGTTTGGTGCGAATATAAGCCCTAAAAAAATTCCAAAGTATAAGCCTCTGTTATAGTGTTTTCTTTCTCTTGCTTCTCTTCTATGCATATTGACCTCCTGTTGTATAAATGCCCCCAGTAAACGGGGGCATTGATTTTACCATTTTTCAATTTTAGCTTTTGCCAGATAGTTCCGCGCTTCTATTTCTCTATCAGCTATTTCGCATATCTGTGCCAAGTTTTTTTCACCATTATATGTTTCGCGTGCATAAGTCAACTTATCTACGGTCATGTAGATGACTTGCCATGCTCCTTCGTCTCTCAAATTGGTGTCAAGCCACAATGTGTCGCTTAATTTTTTATCTTTATCATAAATTGTCATGTTTTGTCTCCTGCTGTGTTGTGGTAATAGTACACAAGCACGGTAGAAATAAAAACACAAGCACAATATTGTCATGACACAAACACAACATTGTCATGACTTAATTTAGAAATCGGCTCATGACTTAATTTAGAAATCGGCTCATGACTTAATTTAGAAATCGGCTCATGACTTCCGTTTAGAGATCCTTATCTCACCGAAATCTTTTTAAGAATTCCTATCTCACCGAAATCTTTTTAAGAATTCCTATCTCACCGAAATCTTTTTAAGAATTCCTATCTCACCGAAATCTTTTTAAGAATTCCTATCTCATCGAGAAGATTTTGAGAATCCTATCTCATCGAGAAGATTTTGAGAATCCTATCTCATCGAGAAGATTTTGAAGATTAAAAAAGGGGCAGGAGAAAATTCATATAACCTTTCTCCCGCCCCCAAGGTAGAAAAACTAGCGAGCCTGAACTAAGGGGATGCTATAAACACCCTTATCCTTAGTCTGCTGCGCCTTTTTCTTAACAACCTTTGTCGCTTTCTCTTCCTTCGGAGACTCCAGCTCAATAAAGCCTCGCTTCACAGCATCACGCACATTATTCGCTGCTGCTGCTTTAAGACCTGCAGAAATACAAGCTGCATAATAATCAGAAACAGTCTTACCATCCATCTTCAGAAGGATTAACCATCTCTTATGCCGGTTACAACCGACCTTGGTATACTTAGCAAGCTTCTTAGAATCACCATCAAGTACCTTGATACGATTCTGACTTATAGTTTGTTTAGCCATCATTGGCTCCTTTCTACCTTTCTATACTGACGTTATTGCCAGTACACATATAATACTAAATTTAGTTTTATTATACAAGCATAAAAATTGTCATGACTTTTCAGAAGGTTCCGGAGTCACATCAATAACCGTATCCTCCTTCTTGACCGTGCTCATGATATCCTGGAGCTGTCGTAGTTGAGCTCCTGACAATTTAGTCAAGTCCATTTTCATTTTCACTTCACCCATTTCCGGAGAAGAATCCTCAGTCGTATCACGTCTTTCATAATAACCACGGTTCTTACCTACAGTTTTAAGGGTAAACATTACAGCACGAAGATTCCCACCGTTTACTTTTTCACGTAGCTTTTCTTCCGCTAAATCAACTAAACGTTCTCGCTCACCTACTAAAGTATTTCGCAGAGTCGGCTTACGGTCACATAATCGTGCGAGGTCAGTATAACGTATATTGAAAAAATCTGCCGTTCGTGCGATATTTCCATTCGTTTCCATTAATTTGTCGGCGAGTAATTCTACTGGTATACTTCTCGCATCAATTCGCTGAACCTTCTGTTCAACCTTAGTCACTACAGTCTGTCTTTCTTTTTCCTTCGCATCTGTCCTATTCATGCTTCCTCCTTAAAACGAGAATCAAAAAGCTACAACGGTGCGTCAAGAGATTTCGGTGCTATACAGTTATTTCTACCATCCAAAAAATTTTATTTTTCTTGCTCGCGCGGGTGTATAGTACTCGCCCACCTGGAACAACGCAACACAGATTGTTAACACTGAACACTTAAAAATGCCCAACAGACACCAAACCTACACAATTCAGCCTTCAGCCAATACCCTCTAATACCTTGCCAATTCGCTACACCTTAGTTCAGCCGTGCCTTTGACGACCTACGAATTGCGGAATTGGCGAATTGTCTATTTTTAGAGATTTTCATTCGATTCTTTGACGATAAAATGCCAATTCTGCCAATACTCCAATTCGCTTGCCCTGAGACACGAGGCTACCAACGACCGTTAACGAATTGGCAACGAATTGGTACGAATTGTTTGCGAGAGATTTTCGTATTAAAATTTTTTGGAAAACCGACCATTTTATGCTTGTATTTTACCATCCACGCATTTATGTTGTTTGTGTACTAGTAATTACACTAGCAGAAAGGTAGAAAGATGAAGGCAAATTTTAATATTGACAAGGCAAAAAGCTATGCCACCGAAAAGGGGCTGGATAATGCCGTATTAAATTTTTTTGGCGACGTAAAGTATCTCGTTGTTTGCAACAGGCAGGGTAGATTTACGGCTGTTTTTAACCATTCAGCAAATATGCCGGAAATCCCACCGGTTAATTTTGCCCTGCATGGGTTCATAGTAATATAGAAAGGTAGAAATATGTATAATTCAAAATTTAATACTTACGGTATAATCAGTACCTATTAAGAATTACCCCTAAACTTGACCCCTGCTTCGGCAGGGGTTCTTTTTATCTACTTTAATCATTTATTAATCCGTGTATAATTTCTTAGATTACACAACGAGGGAACAAACATGGATAAGATCTTAATCTGGTGGGAAAACACCTTTGGTGGTAATTCCTCCATCTGGAATCTGGACTACGGTAAGTTAATCATAATCGGACTACTTGTTTATCATATTTTCTGGCAGGTTTAACATGAAAAGCTTAATGACAGGTTGTTTTATTTTTGCTGTGCTGTTTGGAACTATGGCACAGGCAGAAGAAAAAGTATTTGCAGGGTGGATACTGCATATGTTTCTTAGTGGGCAGTTAAAAGAATATACTCCGCGTGGTGGAATGAGTGAATGCCTGAAGGTGAGACGGAAAATTCTGAGATCACAGCAGGTTGAAGCCGGAGCACGATGGGAATGTAAACAGGGTAAACTTGTTCTACGGAAATTCTCAGAAGACCGTTGGCTTCCCGTTAAACACCTTGGAAATAACTAATGGAAGAACAATCCGTAGAAAGACGTAGACGAAACGACAGTCTACATATGAGCGATACTTCCGCTATCAGTATGCCGGTGCGGAATTTAATCAGTATCGTTGCAGCCGTCGGCGTCGGTGTATGGAGTTATTTTGGCATTGTAGAAAGACTAAACCGACTGGAAACCTTTGAGCAACTGGTTAAGAAAGACCTAGACAGTGGGTTGAAGGAATTAAAAGTTGATATTGATAAAAATAACGAGTTTCGTATTAAATGGCCCCGAGGCGAAATGGGACAACCTCCTGCTGACGGTGAACAATTTATGCTAATTGAACATTTGAGCACCCAAGTAGAAAAAATACAGAAACGCTTGGAACAGGGCATGAGTAATGGTGTCAATATTAAACGGCTTCAAGAAGACGTCCAGGCATTGCGTGTGGATGTTGAAAAATTAAAAGACAAGCAAAGAGGCATTTTAAGCAATAACGGTAAATTTAGCACACAGTAGCTCAATTTTAAGCTAATAGGCAACTACTAGGTTTATAATGTTGAGCACCCACGGGTTAAATTTGGGGTGTATAGTTGCTATGAAAACATTAGCATATAAGCAGTTTAAGCATATAAAAAGCCCCCCACATGAATGCAGGGGGCTTTATTCCTACGTTTTAATGATTACCTGTTAGCCTTTTTCTAGTAATAAGCCTAGTGAATGGGTTATTATAATTTCATTGTCTTTACAGCCTATTAAACAGTCATACTTTCTTAGGGTGTCACCGGCTAAATCCTTATGTATAGCCCCTAGCAAAGCTTCAGTAGCTTTAATAATCGCTAAATCATTATGTTCTGCGTCATCGCATTGCTGTGGATTAAGACCCTGAATAGTTACTTTTAAAACTAAATTTTTCATACTATTTCTACCTTTCTGTAAATAAAAGCCCCCCACATGATGCAGGGGGCTTTACGTGATTAATAACTGGCGTCTGTTACTTTTTCCATATTAAACAAACAGGCGATACGCTTTGCTGTTTTTTCGGTGTCACACAACACCACAACTGGGCTGTCCTTATAATATGGTTCCCTAGCACAAACTGAATTATTTTCAGCGTACCAGTTTCCCTTTTCCCATTTGCTTAAAGATTTCATGCAGGTGCCTTTTTCCTGTTTTAGCAAGTGAGTAGCATCTGCTAAAATATCTTCCGAAAGAGCTGTAAATATATAATCCATAGTTCTACCTTTCTAAATGTTTACTATTGTTTTGTAGTTTTACCACACAAAGAATATGTGTTACAGACATAAAATTCTCAATTACTAATTTTAAAAGTCATATTCTTCATCTCCTTCTATTTGGCATTCTCCGAAGAAGGTCAATTGGGGCCAGTCTTTTCGTAATTGCCTTAAAGCAATATACGGTGGAGCCCACGCAGTATGGAAATAATACTCTAACAGGTAAATTAGTGTTCCATGGGTTTCCGTTTCCTTAAAAACACAGCGGTGTTCCCACGTATTCCATTTTGTCCCCCAATTTGCCCTGGACCAATCATACCAATTTGGTATACCTTTTTCCACACACATCCTACGCTGTTCTTCACCGAGGTTGCCTTGGTAACAGTCTTTTGGCATGGGGGTAATTTTTTCTAAATCAAACTTATCCCCCATGTGGAAATAAAATTTGCGTTGGTGTTCTTTAGAACCTAGCACTCTAACTACATTTTCTACAATATTAGGCATCTTTCTACCTTTCTATAAGTCAACCCCTAACTGTCAAAGCTAGGGGTTGGGGTTAAATAGTTAAGACAAAATAATCTCTGCACACTTGGTAATCCTATTATCATAATCATTACCGATACCGCCAATTTGCATTGGTACTTTCATAGTGTTGTTGGAAAAATGCTCTACATTATCACCACTACAATGACAAATAACTTTGACTAGGTAATGAGCATAGTCTGTTTCTTTAACAACTTTTTTTATTACCCTACCGACAATATAACGGTCTTGCCGGTCAGGTATGGGTTCAAAATCAAATGCTTTGATTAAGTCCCCTACTTTGGCTGTTTTTTCAAATTTTAGCATTTACTTTCTACCTTTCTATATATTGTTACTGTACATATACTACACATATTGGAATACTTTTAGCAAGTACAAATTATTAAGTGGATTAAAAAGTACAAACTATTAAGTGGATTAAAATACAGTACAATTTACCTAAACATGAAAAAAACATTGCCCAAATTTAGCCCGTAAGGGGTCATTTAGCTTTTTTATATAGTAAGGGTACCCAAACAATAGGTTTGGCCTGTATGGGCTAAAAAACACCATATAGGGCTAAGTGACTGTTTTTACTCAAAAAAGAACCCCTAGTTTTAACAACTAGGGGCTGAGGTTTGAAATTAACCCCACAGAGAGGAGATCTCTATGAATAAAATATATTCTACAGGGTATTCATAATAAATACAATAAAAAAAAGACCCCTAGCTTTTTAGAACTAGGGGTAAGGTTTCACTATTCACAGGGAGGAAAAATAGATGAGAGAAGTGAATAGAGATTACTTGTAACAAGATTAAAAGTCATTTGCAATAACTAGCCATCCAGTTTGCTAAAATTTCTTGTGCCTTGCTTTTATCAAAACCAAATTCTACTTCAAGGTATTTTGAAGCACCAACCATATTCGTTACACCTGAATCACGTAAATTATCTAAATAAGCGTAAACTCTTTCTTTTTCTGTTGTTTCCATAATAAACCCTTTTCTAAATAAAAATTCAAGGGGGTAATAATCTACCCCCTTGAAAAAGAATATCTGGTTGATTAAGCTGCTTGGGCGTATTCTACTGCAAGGTCAAGTGCTTTTTCTTTACGACGCGCCCCATTACCTAATAAAGCCGAACCAATAACATTTGTTTCGTCAGTATGAAAAAACCGCATATGGTCTTCTTGATAAGTCACACCATTATAGGCTCCCCACCAAGTACCTTTAGCAGATTGTAACTCTGCTCCAGGTGCAAACGTAATAGCATCCCATGTATTCATACTTGTTCTGGTAAAATTATCTATTAATGGTGTGTTGGATGAAACTAGTTTTGGTTGATACAGTTTAGCTATGAATTCCTGTACCTTTTGTGCTTCAGCTTTTTTACTGGCAAGAAAAGTTGCAGCTTCCTTAAACCTAGTGTTTTGCTCATTAGCTATTGTAATAGCTTGTTCCGCTGCGTTCTGTACTTCTTCATCAAACGCCCTTATGTGAGGCATTCTAAATGTTCCATTGTTATTAGAACTAAGAGCAGCAGTTAACGTATTATTACAAACTACTCGGGTAGCTGTATTACGTATCGTGTTGCTTTTGCCCCAGATATGGGCATTGTGAAACAGTAAGTACCCAATGGCTGTATCGCCTTTAACTAGTTCAAAGTTATCATACTTGGCTAATGCCCAGATTTCTGTACCACCTTTCAATGCACCACAGGTTTCCATTTTCATTTTTCCTGCCTTGCAAAACCTTTCCATAAAGGTGAATACTTCTTCGTTTTGAGTAGGTATCCACTCTGGTCCAACTGGCCCAAAGATGTCTTCCTTAGCAAATTTTCCAGTACCGTGGTCGCGTACCAGTACACCATACTCCCCACCGTCACGGCCAAGAACCGTGGCATTTTCATTATTAGGTAGTGTGGTGAACATAGGCATACGTTTAACATTCCAATCAAGGTTTGCAGCTCTCATCCAAGCTAACGCCCCTTCATTTGGATCCATTTGTGTGCCTAATCCATGCCAACATGGGGTATCTGCCCATACCATGTTTGCCATACCGTCTACTATTTCTAATTCATGTGCCATAACTTTCTTCCTTTCTATTGGCTATATTAATTGAATTTAACAACTATTTTAGTGTAGCAATAAAACACTATAGGTGACCAGTTTTAATTTATCGTACGCTGTTGCCACTCTTCTTCAGCATCTTCTATGACCTTATCAGTAAAAGTTTTGATATGTTCTAAAAATAATTCAATGTGTTCTCGTAGTACGTTTGGATTATCTTCAGACATAACCCGTAGATTAGCACCGATAGCAAATGTTAAAGCGTCTATAATAACGTCAAGGTGTTCTATATGGTTCTCAACCAACAACGTATTGGTCGCTTCTACTGTAGTAAGTATACGTTCAGTTTCTTTATTTGGGCTGTATTTATAATCTTTCATTAGTGTTGCCTCTATGTGGTTATGTCTATACAGGTTAAAACAGGTTTAGAATCCACAGATTGTGTGGGTAATTCTACCTTATTAGTCTTAGTGCAACCAGATAAATATGCAGTTAGCAAGTCACGGGCTTTTCTTGCAGCAAGCCGTGCTTCATATCTATTGGTAGATTCCACCAAGGCCAGTAGTTTATAAAGTTTTGTTATAGTTTTAGTGTCCATTATTTCTACCTTTCTATAGTTTAATTACATAACTGAATGCATAGCAGCTATAAGAATCATTATGCCAGTAAAAACAGCAAATTCTATCATCTGGTCCTCCTTTCAGTTAGTGTGGAAATTGGTATATATGGTATATGATAGTACCAATAGTAATAAGAACCACTATTGGTATGAAACAACGAAATAGAATAATAAGTCCTAAAATAAGAAAACTAAATGTTAGTATTGTATGCATATTTATTTCTACCTTTCTGATTATGTACTAATTGTACCATACCGGTTTTTCAAATACTAGCTAAAACCTTGGGCATTATTATATGCTTCCAGTTCCGTAACAAATGGGCCGTGTTTAAGATTAAGTTCTTCTTTAGTAAACCAGTAAAAACCTTCTCTTTCAGAACCAATCACAATAAATTCTCCATATGGTTTATTATCATCACCAACAAAACTATATCTTCGCTTCATGGTTTTAAACTTAAATCATTAAACAGTAGTTCATGTTTTTCTGCTATTGCAATAAACTGGTTATCAGAAAGCGATTCATTGTTTTTAAAATGTTCGTATATTTCTGCTATACAGGCAGCGTTTGGAGCTTTCTTTAAATCTGCTTCAGCTAGCAATATACTCTGAGGTGTATCTAAAGCATCCGCAATTCTACTAAGGCTGTACAAAGAAGGCGAACTGGCATACCCACGTTCTATTTGGGCCAGATAACCAAACGTAAGATCTGTTTTATTTCCAAGATCTCGTAAGGTTAACTTTTTTTCTGTTCGTAATTTTCTTATTAAGATACCTAGAGGCTTTGGGTCTTTTTTAGAGTTCATTGTATTTCTTCCTTTATTTCATTTATTTCTATGTCTTCTTTTGTTAAATAGGGAATTGCAATACTTTTCCCTCTACTTTTACCGCCAGTACAATGAAAACAAAGCATACATTCTGGACAAGTGTATGCTTCATGGTCAGCATTGCCATGACTTAATGGTACACCAATGCGAAAGCGCATAGTGCAGCGATGACAGAAATGGTGTTCTATTTCTCCCATAACACAGTTTCTCCTGGATGAATTAATGGGTCAACACCATTATCAATAATTACATTTGCGTTTTTATGCAATGTCCAACGAATATTTACACTATCTGGGTAAACACCGGTTTCATAGCATTTATCCATAATACCTTCTTTCACCAAGGTACCCATTGAATCTCCACTGGCAGAAAACCCTGCCGATATTACTTTGCGTATTTTCATAACTTTCTACCTTTCTAATTAATGTTACTGTTTAAGTGTGCTTAAAGTACACTAATACATATTATGTGGCAAGTATTTATTTTATAATTTATGAGATTCTGCCCATTTTCCCCAGTTCTTTATTTCCTCTCGTAAACCATCAAAGTCAGCTTTCTGCCATTTAAATTTAATCCCAATTCTACTCCTGGGAGAGTTTTCTATCGTTGCGTACTGTTCAACTGTCATATGTTCGGCATTACCTACCACAAGTATTGTATCTATGTTACCTTCAACCTTCGCTGCGTTGTATAAACTTAAAAACATACGATCTTGCCCAGTAGTATAATTAGGACGGTAGGATTTCCATTCAATAAATAATGTACATCCGTTTATTTCAACAGCCCCGTCAATATCAGTCATTGCTATGTTTCCACTAAATAAGTCATTCAATTTATTGAATTTCAACCGATAAAACCTATTAAAACAATTTTCATTGCTTTCACAGTCATGGCGTAGTGGTGCTAATTTATTCATAACTTTCTACCTTTCTATTGAAAATATTGTGCTGTGGCTTGCCATATAATTTTTTCCTGTACTTCTCTAGGTAATATTTCCCACAACGCAAAGTGTTCTGTATTTATAGTATCCCATGTATTATAGTCATCTAAAATAAAGGCTAACACATTCTTTGTTGCAACATGGGCGTCTGAACTAATAGGGTCTTTAGTAATATCAGGCTCAAGCCCTTTATAGACACGCACTATAGTTTCAGCTAGTTCCTGCATGGTTTCCCATTCTTTACGCACAATAGGGTGCCATACGTTTTCAGGCTTTATATCAAATACCCAATGCTTATGGGCGTAAGTCTTAAAAGCCTGTTCTTCGTGTGGTTCTAATTTACGAAATAACTCTGTTTGCATCTTTCTACCTTTCTATGTGTTGTAGTTTACTATGTAACTAATACTACACTATTACACAGAGTACAAATGTTTTTTTATCCTTCTGTGTCGCAGGGCCGTAAGTCCTCTTCTTTTTCTTCTTCTAAAAAGTTTTTTATGCCGTTTTTTCTTATTTCTGCTTTTTTTACTGAAATTTGCCGAACTGAGTTACCTGTTTTTCGTTTAAAATATGAACACCATGCTAGTTTTCTTTGGCTAGCTGTATATTTATCTGGGTTATGTATGATATCGTCTACATCTTGATCCCAATTTGATTTAACCATAGCTTTCTACCTTTCTGTTTGTTGTTACTGGAGAAGTACCCAGTTCTCTCTTCCGGGGATGAGCACCCCTCCAGTGTTTAAATGTTATTGTAGTAATAGCACACAAGAAAAGCTTTAGCAAGTAAAAAATTTATCCATTATTTGTTGCCAGTCATACGGTGCTTCATAGATATGACATCCTTCAGCAGCAATACCTTTTTCTTGTATGTTGATTGCGTGTTCGCCTTTCCACACATAGAGTTTATCGTATTTTCCTTTTCGTACTTTATCAATCTTATCTCGAGCTATGATAAATGTACTTCCACCGGCACGAATACGACGATAATGCCAAGCACATTGTTCTGCTGTTATATTGACTTTTCGTCCAGAGACTATTTTGAGCTCTATCCAAACTTCCATACCTTTCCAACATAGATTAACGTCAGGTATGCCTCTACCTGTGCTGCCTGTTTCAATTCTCTGATAATCACATTTATCGGGAAGATGTTTTTTAAATAGCTGCCAGAATGTTTTTTCTAAAGTTGGTATGAAGCTTACTCCTCTTGTTTTTGTTCGCCATCACAACAATCAACAACTGGACGAAAACACGACATACATTGATAATGACCCCTTACAAATTCTAATCGTGTCATTTGTCCACACCACGGACAGCTAACAAAATCAGTGTAAGACTGTTCTACCATTATCAGTTATTCCTATGTTAGATAGGTCGCGTTTCCTATTACAGAAACCTGCTGAACTCCTTCATCTAACTGGTTATTAAAATTAACTGTATCGCCTTTCTGTCTATAAGCTGTTACTCTTTCTCTTGCCTTTTCTTGTATATTATTAGCATTGGTTCCTGTTTCATTTGCATAATCGCCACCGTTATCACTTAACACCATGTCAGTGGTTAGGGTTACTGTCACATTTGCCATTCGTTTCTCCTATAAGGTTTGTCCAAATACCTGGAATATACCATGTCCAACATTAAGAACACAGCCTGTTTTTAATTTAGCTGATCTAGAAATAATAGTCCAGGAATCAGCTTCGTGGTTAACCCAGATCTCTATTAAATCCTTATTTTTTGCCAGTAAGGTTAAAGTTTTCTTTTCGCCTTCTTTTGCTAGATTTTTTTCAACATAAGTATAGTTTAAACATAAAGCTTTTAGCTTTAATATACCTCGCATTGGTGAAGTATCTAACTGTGTTGCATGAACGGAAAAAGTTACTAATAACAAACTTAAAGTAGTGATAATTAGTTTATTCATTTTAATCTCCTACAGGGTATAAACTATTTTGGGTCTTTTAATTGAAAATGTATATATTCTTCTCCATCTTTACCTTTATACATAGGGATATACTTAATATCTTCTTTAGTAGCGTCTTTGCGACCTATGTAATGCCATTCATAACCTTCTTTCATTTGTTCATTAGCCAAGTTAAAGAATTCAGAATATTTAGATTTAGTGCTCTGGCAACCGCCTAGAATTAGTACAACAGAAGCTAGTAATAGTATGGGCATAATTTTCTCCTTAATAAGTACGTGGTCTATTGAATGCTTCATAGATTCCTGCTTCTCGATTAATACATTGCTTACAAGGGTCACAGATAAAGTTAGTTCTATGCTTTGGTGTAAACTCGCGACGACAACGTAAGCATTTTTTCTCAGGGTTAGTTGTTAATTCAGTGGGGTTCTGCGAACTTCCACCAAAAGGTGTAAGTTCCCATTCTGTACGACATTTTATTATGTGTTCAAGTGGTAGCGAAAAATATCCAGCAAGATCTTTATCAGTAAAACCTTGCTGAATTAATACACGCATATATCTTTTAGTTACTTCCATTACAGTGCTTCTTTTTTAACCTTTTTATCAAGTTCTTTAAAGGCTTTATCTGCATTGGTTTTACTTTCTCTTTCTTGTTGTTGGCGCAGGGTTTCTAACTGAATAGTGTTTAATTTACCTATGGGGTATTCCAATAAGACAAATGTACGGTAATTCGTAGCTTGTTGCAAAGTAAGTATTTCTTTAGCTGTATACCCTGCAACATTTACCTCTGCGATTAGATTTATTGTGGCTTGTTCCCCTTCTGTCACAGCTGAAGTTTCTTCGTGTTGCCCTATTTCTTTAACAAACATTTTAGTTTTAGAACTAACTAAACCTTTTAATCTATCAGCTAGTGCTCGCTTCGCATTTAATAAACTCTTATCAATCGATAATTGTAAATTAGGTGATATGCTCGTACCGGCTGTATAAATTGCATTTTCAGAAACAGGTACTTTAAAAAACCATTCAGGGGTTGTATCAAGTGTGTTTTCTACAGTTTCTTGTTTTTGCTCTATAGCTTCTTCTGTTTTTAAAGCTAAAGCTTCTGGTGATCCTGGTTCAGGGGTTGAACATCCTGCTAAAACTGCTGTCACAAATAAGACAAGCAATACTAATACTTCAATATTCATTTTATTCTCCTTGCTATTATGTAGGGTTTTCTGACATAACGTCTTTCTGACTTTGGTATATCCAATATTTTGTTTCTAAATTCATAGAGAGAGTACGTATCTAAGAATTTAATTGGATTCTTTGTTGCGACAATCTGTATGTATTCTGTAGATTGTACCTTTGTAGATTCTGGTATTATTTTAAATGCATAGTTTGAAATTCTCGGAATTGTAATTTTGGAGGTTACTTCATTATCTGATTCATATGTATTTGGGAAAATTCGCGTAATCTGATTATCTGGTGGAGCATAGGGGTTCCAATTAAAAATAGAAACATACATAGAATCTGTAGGGTTAAGGGTGATATGCATTTTTTCATTTGGTTCAAAAAACTTTTTAGATAACCGAACCGTTAAATCAAAATTAGGGTCAGCTTTTCCAATACCTGTGTCTACATAAGCCTGTAATGAAACTTTACAAACACCGTTTACTTTTTCAACTTTTTTATCCTTTACACCTTTAATAAGACCATTGATTGTTGACCATGTAAATTCTGTTATCGGACATTCAACCGGCCCCTTGTCAGTACAAGTTAAGATAGTTTCGCCTGTAAGTCGTTCTCCGCCCAGTTTTTGTAAAGCTGATAGCTTTGCTCTTTTTTCTGCTCTATTACAAGATTCTACTTCTGATAAAGTAGCACTTAAATGGTATTTTCCTTCCCCATACATCCACTCAGGGTCTGCTTCTAATTGTGGTTGCAAAGCTATGTCAAGAAAGAATTTAAGAAATGTTAGGCTCAGCCCAACGGCTTCAGGCATCATTATTCCACTCTCCTTGTGCGTCAGCCCAAGTACAACCAAATTCTGCATCTACCACTACTGGTACAGATAACGGTAAGCACTGTTCCATAATTTCAACACACTTATCTGCTTGTGCTTTAGTTTCAAAACTAAAGTCAAGTTCATCATGCATTTGGTGTAACGGTACATAACCTTCCTGCCATAAATCTCTCATGGCTAATTTAGTCATATCTGCTGCCGACCCCTGTATTAATCTGTTTAACGCTTTATGTGTATAAGATCTACGGATTTGCCCACCCCATTTTTCTACTGCATCAGCTCTACCTTCTACTGGTAATTCCCAATTTCCATTAGCAGGTTCCCACATATTGAATCTGCAAAGTCTACCGGCTATGGTGCGTATATAGCCACGATCTTGCGCTAGATTAGAACAAGTGTTGGTTAGTCCTTTAATAAAAGGAACTTTTTCATGGTATTGTGCTATAAGTTTTAAACCTTCTTCACCGGCTATTTCTCTTAACACACCTCTCTTATCTTTTACTTTTTCAGTAGGTAATCCTAAACTAGCGCATAGTTTTACTTGACCCATACCATATGCAAGACCAAGGTTAATGGTTTTAGCGTGTTTGCGCGAAATACCGGCTAGGTCTGCTACCATCTGGTGGTAATCCATATTTTTATTTTTATTATAGTTGGTAATAGCTTCTTTTGATCCAGGTTGGTTTGTTTTATAGGCATAATGAACTGTTAGCCTTGGTTCTTGGCTACTATAGTCTAAAGCCCCCCATTGTTGCCCTTGTTCTGGTAAAAATAACCGACGCACCATAGGGCCAAATTCAGGGTCTCTTGCACTAGCTTGTTGTAGGTTAGGACGGCTACAACTAAACCGCCCTGAAACTGCACCACCTTCGTCACTTTTTAATGGGTGTAATTCAGCATGAATTCTATTATTACGCACAGATTCTAAAACCATACCGTCTATAAATGTGTTTATGGTTTTATCGATTTTACGGATTCTTAGTATCATATCCGTTAATTCGTGGGGGTGGGCTTCTAAAAACTCCTTGGTGAAACTTGGGGCAGCGGTTTTTTGTGTTCTAGGATATTCTAATCCATGTGCATCAAATGCCTTTGCTATACTAGCTGAAGCCCACACATCTACTTTAACATTAAATTTTCTATATAGTTCTTTATCTAATTCAGTTTGTTGTTTTAAAAGTTGTTTTCTGGTTTGTTGGGTTTTATCAATGTCAATGCGTATACCTCTAGCTCGCATTTCTATTAATAAGGGTATAATGGACATTTCTAGTTCCATTAATTTATCTAAATTATCTTTTGTTAACTTAGGCTGTTCATATTCCCAAAGTTTTAATGTTACCAGTGCATCTTGTTCAGCATAGGGGCCAACAAACTTAGGTGGAAGTTTCCACATATCTTTTTTTATGTTGGTTATTCTGTACGCTGCACCGGCTTCAGCTAAAAGGGATTCATCTTTACCAACACCTAGCCAAGACTTGCCAACATTGTTAAGACTGTAACTTTTTCTATTTTCGTCTAACAATGCAGCACCACTCATTGTGTCAAATAACTTGCCTTCTAGTTTTAATATTTCTTCAGTTCGTAACCACCCTATATCGTACAATGCGTTATGAAATACTTTAGGGGTGTTCGTCGAACATAAATTTTTGAGATATGTTTTTACTAAAGCCTTGTCTAAATTTTGACCAAGTTGATGCCCAATAGGTAAATAGTGTGTTTCAAACTCTTTTCCTTTTTTAAAGCATAGTGCTATACCTGCAACGTGGCCTCCTTTCCAAGGCCAACTTGGGCCATTATTCTCCAAGTCTAAGTCACAGGTTTCTAAATCAATAGCAATAGCTTCAGCATTTTCAAAATCCGGTAGAACTTCAGGGGCTAACCATTTAGTTTCTGGTTCAAACATTGGTATCTGCATTACTTTCTCATTTCTTTACGTTTTAAAACTAATTCATAGCCAAGGGCATCTGCCCAAACAGCAGCTTCTTGAATAGAAACCTTACCACGATACCAACGATCAATTATTCTAGCATCATAGTAAGTTAATAATCGAAGTTCCTTTCTAGTAAGTTTATAAATTTTAGTAGCACTTTTTAGTGCCTCTATTATTATGTCTCCACGCATTAATCTTGGTCAACATATCCATGAGCCTGTGGTTCAGACCCTAATTCTGCTGTGCCGTCTGGCTTAAAATTTAAACAATGTTGTTTACTGTCCATAAGTTTTTCTTCTTCTGTTTCTATAAGTTTTTCTAAAAAATGCTGTGCTTTTTTTAAATCTTCTAAACCATGTTTTTTATCATACCTAGCGACATACTTGGTTATCTGTCCTTGGAGGTAACTTAAATTATTAGATATTACCCAATCCCAATGCTGAATTTTGCTTTTATAGTGTGTACCACCAACCTGTCTGTCATTAGCCTTCGTCATCTATAGTTCCTTTCTGCCTACAGTCTATGGTTTTAATCTTTAAACCAATACTTGTGATTTCTGCATGGATATACGGTAAGGTTTCATTACATTCTGTTTGACTATTAAATTTTTCTAACCATTCTACATTAGTACAATAGTTCGTAAAACAGGCCACAATAAAAGCATACCAAATCATTACTTCACCTTATGTTTAATTCTGTTTTTTCTGTCTTTCTTTGTTGCATAGGTCTCAGCTCTTCTAATTAACCATAACCTACTTACAGTTTTCCAATCGCAATTATCCGGCATATAGTCTGTTATTGTAGATACAGCTGAAGGGTAGTCTTTCTTTTTATAAAAATTCCAAGCACGATCCATTGGTAAAACTATATTTAAGAAAAACTCAGTCATATATTGTTTCTTTAATAACTTACCTTCCATGAACATTTCTAAATCTTGATGAAATTCATATCCTCTATCTTTTTTATGCAAAGATTCATTAAACATAGGAAACGGTTTTACATCACCCATATCATAGGGATCCATAGGGTGCGGGTCAGGTACTCCAACCTTTGCTAACACATCCGCATAGGCATGGTAATCGTTGCTAACTTGGACATACTTACCTATTTCTATGTCCAGTAAACCGGCTATGTATTCTTGTAGCATACTCATATGTACAGCATTTGCACCGTAGGCTCCCCAGATAATATCATTACTACGATTAAATACAGTCATAGTTAATTTATGATCTCTAATGCGGAACGCTATATTAAGGTTACATGGAAAATCCTTACCTTCTTCATTAAAGTCTGCATAAGGATCCCACATACTTACAACAGCCCTTCGTGTGTTTGGATCTTGTTCTAACATACTAACCAGTTCTACTAACTGATCTCTATTAAACTGTTGTCGCCATCTGTAGCCATATGCAGCATTAAATGTTTTCCCATCGTCGCTGTATTGATGGAACGTACTGTTATACCGGCAAATCCATTCGACATCATTGCGCCCTGACAACATCCATAACCCTTCCATTAAATGAAAAAATGGATTAGCGTCCCTACGCTTATTAAATAAAACTTTTTCTTGTGGTTTTTCATAAGTAGTAGTTACCGGCATCGGCATCACCACAACCTTACCGTTGCGACTATCAGCAATCTCGCCTTGGTCTACTAAGGTATTAATACCTATTGTATAAACTTCATTAACATTACGACCGTATATAACTCTCATAGGCTTTCTTCCATGCTATTCTTACATCTGTTCTTGTACCACCACCCCAACTGGTCTTAGTGGCTTTTTCTACTACCTTAACAAAACCTGGATGCAATTCAGCGAGTTCATGGCTACACCGATCCATCATTTCAGAATTACGATATCTACTACAACCACCTGTGTTATTGCTTCCAGGTTGATTATGGGCAAAATCATAAAGCACAAGGTTTTCATGTCCTTTACATAATAGCTGTAAAGTCATATCAAAATCCTGTTTAGTATCAATTCTATCAAACCTAGCCCCTGTGTCTAATACTTTTTGTTTATTGTATGCTAATAAGCGCATCATACGAGTTACTGTTTTTGTACCAAGTTCAACCCTATTATTACCTTCCCTTGCACTTATACCGACATGAATATATTTATCTAAACCTAGTTCTATGGCATTAAACATATTAATTATATCTTCAGAACTGGCTTTATGAAGCTGTGTTCCTGTTTGCGGTTTCCTATAAGCAAAAGTTAAATCATCATCCATCATTACAAATTTATTAGTTTCAGCGTTTTCCAATATCCATTGTCTGGTTGGACTTAATTTATCTATATCTTTAGGTAAAATAACAATATTATCTTTAAATGGATAATACCTGTCTTTTTCTTTTTCTTGTACAACTAAACGAGTACGCTTTATAAGTTCAGATGGAAAACTTCTAAGTGTTGTTTGTTTATCTGGCCTACCAGAAGTATGTATGTAGATAAACATTAATTTCTCCTATATAACCCTAAACCGTGTCTGTTTTTATCTTTTAAATACGGTGATTCTACTGCTTGAAATCCCTGCATAATAAGATCATTATGTAGTTCTGCACATTTTGCTTTTAATGCTTTGCGTTTAAAATGGTATTCTACTATTAGTTCTTTTACATATTCTGGTAATTCCATTTCTAATAAAGAATACTCGCCTCCTTCTACGTCCATCTTAATTGCAGCAGGTTTAATTCGTTCTAGCTCTTTTTCAAAATTACAAGCTTCTACCGTAATGCTTTCACGGCCTCGTATTTCTAGAGTACTGGCACTCTCCATTGAACGTCCTCTACGTCCACCTCTATATAATTTAACTGTTGGTATATTTCCCTTAATGACAGCTTTTTGATAAATGGTTACTTGTCTTGCCCCATCCAAAAGAAGATTTCTTTTTAACAATGGTATGTTTTTAGGTTCAGGTTCATAAGTGTGGATATGTACAGCTTTCTGCTTTAAAGCAAATCTACAAAACGCACCAAAACAACCACCTAGATCCATGACTATTTTATTCTCTAATTGCATTTTTTGGTAATCTTTAAAAACTTCTTTAACGCAAGCTTTATCAGTAGAGCCAATTCGTAGATATAAATTGTATTGTAAATTATGTTCTAATTCAAAATCTTTTTTGTATGCGGGTATAGTCATACTATGTCTCTAAACTAACAGGATGGATCATATGCGGGTAGCTACCACCACCATAATCACATACATTACAAACAGGGACGTTACGGTCTTTATTTTGTAGTCTTTCTCTAATCTTATGGTATTCCATATGATTCCACATATCTACTAAAGAGTGTGTTTTCATATTACCGAAATTGGTTTCACCTTCATAATCATTACAACATAAAATAGCTTGCCCATCCCAATTTATATTGAGCATACGCCATGGACGAGTACACATTTTTTGGAGAGGTTCTGTAATAGCCGGTTGATACCAAGGTATGTTTCCTGCACGATTATTAATAGTAAAACCACCTTCAAATTTTCCACCAAATTTTCTAAGAACATGGCAAATTCGTTGGCCTTGCTTTACATAAGTATAGACAGAACCCGTTTGGTCATAGCCTAAGTCATCTACCCACTTTTTAATCTGTTGATACCGTTTTTCATTGGAATAGATATTAATTTGTATTTGACGACATCCGGCTTTAAAAAACCTATCTAAGTCTTCCGGCTGTTTTAAATAGTCTGCATTAGTAGCAAACATAGTACAGACTTTCGGCAACTGTTCAGTAAACATTTTAATAAAAGATTCTAATCCTTTATGGCGTAACGGTTCATTATAGATATTTAAAGAGACACGTTTTTTATATTTCAATAAAACTAACTGGTCTATTATAGAAGTAATGTCGTCTTCTGTCATCTGGTGACTCGGTCTGCTGCTATGTGCTTGAGGGCAAAAACTACAGGTTCTATTACATCCTGCATTAATTTCTAATGCCAAGGTATTAAATAACGGTAGTTTCATAGAATGAACAGGTACTTCACTTAACACGGTACTTACTCCTAGGTCGTCCTTCATTATGTTTAACTCGTTCGTATTTATCAAACTCACAAAGTTGAAACTGTATATCGTGTAATTCGAGTTCTACATAGTTATCCGGCCAGTGTATGTTTCTAGCCTCAAACAACGATTTCATTATATTCAAACCCCTTTCTGGTTTTAAAGAAGCTTTAGCCGGTTTATCTAATACTCTATTAATTCCACGTTTAGCTCCTGGACCAACAGGACACCATGTATTTTTATCAACACATTCAGTAAACACAGGGGTATGTAAAGCGTCTTGTAAAATTTCTTTAGTCATAAACCCTGTACCACCAAAACCTTTTAGTCTCATCATAAGTTGTGCAACTGCTCGCCAACTCTGTGTGTTTTCAGCCACTTCTATCAGTTGTGGTAGTTTATCCCAAAATGGTGTTAGAAATTCATCAACTACAACATCCTGTTTAGGAGCTTTAATTCCTTGATTCGTAATTACATAGGCTCCAGTAAAAACTTTTTTACCCAAACTTAATCGTAGTTTGGCTTTATCTTTTACTTCTTGCCTAGCGTTAATATCCCATGTGTCGTACCAACTACCGATAGCCTCTGAAAATTCTATGGTGCCAAAATAACGAAATAAAGCACAATTAAAAAGTAAGTGTTCTTTAGGTGAATTATGATGTTGATTTAAAACATTTTCCCAAAACCATTTTGTTGTTTTGTCATGTGCTCGTTTAACATTGGTAAACTTATATGTGTTTAAAATATCATCATTTGACCAAGGCCAAGGAGAACCTGTAGCTTTAGTTAGACGCAATTGTTCACGTTTCTTCATAAATGTGTAAAACTCTTCAGTTCTCATAGTTCTATCCCTTATAACTTTCTAATATACATATTAGCACAACTAGATGTTATACGACTACAAAATTATAGCTCTGCAAACATAAATTTTGTTCTAGGCATAATAACGTGTAAGTTTTCCTTTGTTCTAGTAACCCCGACATAAAATACCCTACGTTCATTATCAGGTTTTTTCTGCATATCTTTATATGTACGGTTTGCCATATCACTAAATAAAACTACATTATCTGCCTCACCTCCTTTTGCACTATGAATGGTACTTAATCTAATTCGGGGGGTTTTAGTTAACTTTTCGCCACGTCTTAATGCAGCAACAAGGTAAGAACGTTCAACTAAAGACATACGTTCAAAAGCATCATGCCATATGTCGGTTCTAGTAACGCCCCAGTTATCTTTCAGTTCCTGTAATGTGTAAATTCCTACTTCTGGTATTGCAGAGGTTGTTCGTTTTAAAAATTTCAAGCACTTATTAACCGCAACAGCTTCTAATGGTTCCCCTGTTCTTAATTTTTCCCAACTTTTTATAGCAGCAAGCGAATTTTCTTTTACTGAACGACGATCATTACGTTCATAGATTAACCCTTCTCTACGACATTGGTCTTCTACTTTATCAATTAAATAACTATTTCTACCTAATACTAACCATGTTCCAGTATTCATATCTATACTGTCCGTTGTTGTATGGTATGTAACGCTTCCGGTAGACGGCCTACTGTTCCATTCTTTTTGCCGACGAATAATTACCCTGTTAATTATAGAACTGGCTGTATGATAAATGTTTTTGGGTATACGGTACGATTTATTTAAAACCTTAACCTGTCCTTTTAACTGTACAAAATAAGCTAAATCTGCTCCAGCCCATTGAAAGATAGCTTGATCATCGTCTCCTGCTACCACAACACGTTTAGCCTTGTCCGCTAGTTTATGAACTACCTTCCATTGTAATCGGCTCAAGTCTTGTGCTTCGTCCACAACAAGCAGTTCTAGCTCTGGTACATAGCCCTGCTCAATATATAGTTCCAACATATCCGTATAGTCAAACAAACCACGGCTGTCTTTAAACTTCTTTAACCCCTTATGTACTCTTTCAATTTCATACCACCCTAAATCTTCTGTATTTTCACGCCACTGTTCCTGTAAGGCAATACACCTAAGACGCGATAAACCAGAAATAAATAATGCTTTATCGCCAGGAAGTGAATTAGCAGTAGTTCCTTCACTATGTGCAATACTTCCCTTTAGCTTTAAGCCAAGTATCTCACCAAATTCTTTAATTTGTGAACGACTTAAAACTCTATCACGGTTCATACCCAACATACGAAAAGCGAAACTATGTAGGGTTCTAAAGTACGGTAATTTATGGTCTGTTAGATTAAACCTGTCTTCTGCTCGTTCAATAGCTTCTTTGGCTGCTTTTTTAGTAAATGCCACAAACCCCATACGTTCTGGATCTATACCTTTATCTAAAGCTTCTTCAATAAGGTTCAATAGGTAAGTGGTTTTACCTGTTCCTGGAGGTCCAAGCACTATTTCTGGGTTAAAGGACATCACCACCCATATCCGGTAATTCAAAAGATTCATTCATGCTTTCAATTTCATCCACATACCAGACATTTACACCTTTACCTTTAATCTTAAAAAAGTGCGATTGACACCCCATTTCCTTAGAAGTCAATCTAGAAATAATTTGCGATCTGGTGTAGTATTTAAACCCATTGCGTACTAAAAATTCTTCAATATCCCTTAATCTAAAGTAAATGCGAAATATATTTTCATCGTTAGGGTCTGGGCCTACCCACGGTCTACCAAGTAAAAGTTCTTCCTTGGCATTGCCTCTTAGCCGACTATCTGTACAAAACGTGGTAAACAGTTCATTAAACTGATCACCAATACCGGCTTCTTTTGGTTTATCTAGTTCTACACAATTATCTAAAAGGTTTTGGATTAATGTCTGCCATTGACGTTCACCTATTTTTGGTGGCATATAGCTAATAGCTTCCATACAAGCTTTTTGAAATAAGGTTTGTTTTTGTAATTGGTCTGTGTTTAATTCCAAGGTGGTTGTATTAACTTCTAAAAACCAAACAGGTTGGTCGGTTGGTAGTTTACGAAGTCCTGTCATTACAGGCATTGCTCCACCACCTATCCCATATTTTCGTGTTCTGCATAAAGACGAATTACAAAATGCTGCTAGTGGTTGATCATTACACTTATAATTATAATCTTTTTTACCAATTTGTTTGACTATCAACTGTACTTCTTTAGAATCCAATGGTGGATCCATACACTCTGTGTTTTTAGCTTCTATTTCCCGTTCCCAGTTGTCTGGAAAAGCTTTACGACAATATACCCCAAGGGCAAATAACCCGTTGTTACGAGTACCTTGTGGAAACCCCTGTTGCACTAGTGCCTGTAAACAAGGAGGACCTTCTGGTAGTTTATTGCCTGTTTCTAAAACTTTTATTTCTTTAAGCTGTTTTGGTGTAATTCTATAGTTTTCTACAAAGTCTAAAAACTTATCTATGGGTAAAGCTTCACCATCTTTATCTAATGCATAGCGAGTGCTTTTTTCACCGCCAAAATAAGGCATATTTAACCAGTTACCTAAGTCACCCTTATCAACAAGCACTTTAGTTTGTTTTGGAAAAATTTCTGAAGTTCCATACCCTAAACAAGCTGCGATTTCACTTAATTTAGCCTGTAGTTCTTTAGCCGGAACAGGTTCAGTTAAAAATAAAATTAAATGACAACCGCCTGATTTAGAACGAAAAGGTATTAGAGGTAAATTGCGTTTATAGAACACCTTGCTAAATGCTATAATATCTAAATCATAGTTATCAATATCAATGGCACCCCATTGACACATACTGATACGATTAATCGGTATTATACCTAAAGTTTTTCTACCGGCTAAATGCCTAACCCATAAAACTTCAGTTACAGGTTCACGGATAGTTACAGCTTGACCTTGTTTCTTTTTAGTTTCTGGGTCAACTGGTTTATCTGAAACAGCATACTCACCATATGCCTCTTCCATACCTTTAAATAATTCCATAAACGCAGGTGCATAAATTGACATAGCATACCCCCTTAAAAGAATCCCCCCACCGAAGCAGGGGGAATCTTCTTACATAATATCTTCAGTATGCCTTACGTTTACTTGGTCTTGGTTAATTGAATTTGCAAAAGATTTTGCCCCGTTATAAATCCCTGTATCAGTTACTATACCGGCATCATCAATATTCCAACCTTCCCAATGGTTATCATCTTTAGATTCTCCCATTGTGGTTAATTTATACATAAAAGCATAGATAGGAGGGTTACTAGGCCCATCCTTAGTTTGAATCATTTTTTGTTTAATTAACGTATTCCACTTTTTACTATGCTTGAGTTGCGTACTGCTCATACTTATTAGAGCCTGTTCACAACTCCCTTCAGGATGGACTATAAGAACATAGTGTTCTGCTGTATCTGAAAGAATATTACCTTCTTTAGTTATAGCTACGCCTTTTTCATCGCGTTCAAATTCTGGTAATGAATCTGTTCTAGAATACTGCGTAACAAACCCTGCACGATTAGGTTTCCATTCTATGTATTTAAAACGAAAACCACAGGGTACAACAATTAAACCTTCATTTGCTTCCCAAAGTTGCCCTGTAACACTGTTCGAAATCATACCTTCAGTGGCCCCTTCAATATACTTACCATCGCGTTTAGCAAGTTCTGGGGACATTTGTTGAAGTATTTTAAGAAACGGTATAGCTAAGTCTTGCCCAGTAATACCTTCTTGTCCATGCCCAGAATCATTGGACATCTGTACAAGTAACTCGGCTGGAACATTAGCTTCTACTGTTTGTACTGATTTTGCCATTATTCTATCCTTTCTTAATGGTCGCTTTTTGCCCTAAAAAAGCTCCGAAAAGCTCAAGCGGAAAGGGCTTACCGCTCTCGACCTGTTCACGCACAAACGCTTTTAGTGTCTGTGGATGAACCTGCTCTTTGTCTATAGGTTCTAAACCTAAACTAGACAAAGCACTTATGGCTTGGTTTGCATCATTTTCTTTTTTACCCACATCAACAGAAACTAGATGCTTTATTAAATCACCATGCCCGTTTTTTCTTAACCATGTATGTGCGTCTTCTAACTTGTCTTTAGATATATGAGCACTTACAAAAGGTTTAATCATTATTTTTATTCCATCTGTGTTAGTAAATTCAGCTACACCCAATTCCATCATTATATCTGGTAAAACCCGAGTTTCCATTTCTAGGATTTCTTGCTTGAACTTTTTTAATTCGGCTTCCTGCTTCTGGTAGGTTTCCTGCATTTTCTGCAGTTTGTTAATTAAAACACCCACCTTTGCAAGTTCCTTATCTTTTGGAATACTAACTGCTTTAAGTGTATCTTTCTCTATTTCTGCAAATACATCATCCATATTTTTCTTCCTTACTGTAATAATCCACAGTAACTTCATAATAGTCTTTTTCCCGCTTTTCCCATTTTAACATTCTAAGGATGCCATTGGTTTTTTCAGAAGCTACCATCATACATAACCCCATGATAATAGGATCGCCAGAAAGCAATAAATAGTCTTCAGTAGTGTAGTTATCAAGTGTTCGCTGTATTTTCCGTAGAATAGGAGTAGCGGATATAACTATCTGTGCATTATCCGGTAATACTGCTACTAGCTTACCAAAATGTCTAGCCGGTAAAAAGTTTCTACCGTGCATTTCCTGTGTTATAAAAACTCTTGCCATATTTATTTCTGCCTTTCTGAACAGTTATTATTGTAGCCTAAAAAAATTTTCTTTTGCAAGTAAAAAATTAAGTCCAGTCAACATCACCTACTTCTGGTCCCAAATCATCTCGTGACATTAAAGTACCTTCTTCTATCATTTTTCCTTTATCTAACAGCTCGGGTACCTCTTCCAGATAGTCAGAAACAAAAGAATGCCAGTCAAGTTTATCTTCTCCTTCAAGTGCTAGCTGTTCAACTACTTCTTTTTTAGTAATTTTAAGTGAAATTAAATCTTCTCTTTCATAGGTTTTAATTATTGTGACAAAAAATTGTGTAGCCATATTCATTTTCTCCTTTTGTTCATATCCATTCTCTCCATTTGTCACCTGTAACTGCTTGTGCCAGAGAAATTTTATTGCGTAACGCCTTTATAATCTTTTCGTCAACCGTAGCTTTACAGACAAGATCCAGATACGTAACTGAATTCTTTTGACCAATACGATGAGCACGATCCTCTGACTGAAGGCGTTTTTCCAAGTCATAGTTGTTCGAATAATAAATAACAGTTTTTGCAGCATGAAGCGTAATACCGTACCCACCTGTTTGCGTATTACCCAGAAAAAACCGTACAGGTGAATTTCCTGCCTGAAATTGTTCCACAGCTTCAACACGTTCATTTTCTTTTGTATCTCCAAAATAAGTTACTAAAGAATCCGCACCGTATTTTTTGGATATTAGTTCTTTTAAAAGAAAAATATCATTACGGTAATTTGCCCATATAATAACTTTACCAGATATTTCTTCCAATGTTGCCATTAACTCATTAGCACGGTTATTTTCCAATTGAACAACGGGACCATCATCCGTTGGTATAAATCCACATGAAATCTGATGTAACCGTAATAACTGCACTAGAACAGTTGTAGTTGTAGCTTCACCATCTTCTAAAAATGCAATGGCTGATTGACGCATTTGTTTATAAACCCTGCTTTGTTCTTTTGTCATTTCAAATTCTCTACGCATATATATTTTTGGCGGTAAATCTAAACAGTCTTCTTTTACCACCCTATAGCTAAAGTCTTGTAATATTTCATGTAGTTGTTCTGTATTCTTATACGCTACTACCTGTTTAAATGTTCTACCGCCATAGTTTGCATCATTTAATACAGCAAAACGGTTTCTAAAACTGTAGTAAGAACTAAAACCTAACAAATGTGGATTTAGAAAATCACACTGACTGAACATATCTAAAGGTGACTTTGTAACAGGTGAACCAGTTAATATTCTACGATATTTAGCAAACCGACTAAAATGTATCATAGCTTTAGTACGTTTGGCTGAAGGAGATTTAATAATAGTGCTTTCATCTACAGCTAACATACATATTCTAGTGTTTAAAAACTTATCTAAAAGAAGTTTTCCTTTTTTAGTAATAACAGCATCTATATTCATTATTAGAATATTTAAATCGTCATTAATTTCAAACAAGTTGTTTAATTCTGCTTTTACTTCTTTTGTTAGTCTACTAGACCATACACCAATACGGATTGGAATATGTTCTGGCATATGGATTGGTATTTCTTTTGCAGACCAGTTTCTATAAACACCCTTGGGGGCAATGATAACTAGCCCCTGGATTTTTCCTGCGTCAAATAGCATGGCTGCATTGTCAATTAAAACCTTTGACTTACCAGTACCCATTTCCATGAAATAAGCATACTCAATCTTTTTCCAACTACGGTCTAAAGCAGCTAGTTGATGAGCATACGGCTCTGTTTTAAACGGATAATTTACTTGCATATTCTAACCTTTCTACCACTTTCTAATACTTATGTTAGCATAATTACAGGTTTGGCGACAACCCCAAACATAAAATACTGCTATACACCCGCGCGAGATAAGAATTTCAGAAAATTCCTGTACGGTAAAAACACACTGTACAGGTTGTTTTTGCCAATTCGTTCCAATACTTTGCCAATACCGATAAGTTATTGTTTTTATTAAATAATAGCATTAACGAATTGGAGTATTGGCGAATTGCCTGTTTTTTGAGAATTCAATTCGATTTTCAAACAAGTTTTTAGCCAATTCGGTAATACCTTTGCCTGAAAGCTTTAGTGGCTGAGGTTTTGCTACGAATTGGCAAGGTATTGTTTGATACTTTTAGCCAATACCTTATAATACTTTAGTTCCAACTTGAATAGCATTTTGAATTTTTTGTATAGCACTACTAGGAAGAGTATCTATAATTGATTTCATTGTTGTTCCTGCTTTGCCTGAAAGATTCTGTATTTCTTCTGCTGTAGCACGAGAAGTATCAAAAGCGGGTAGTTCAGAATCTTCTTCCCCTACAGCATAACGTCCAATATCTATTGCTGTTTGTGCATCTTCAGCATCGGCTACTAACCTTGCGTAAGCGTTTCTTCTAACCCTTGGGGCTAGTGAATCATCTAATGCTCTTACCATAGTTTTTAAATTTTCAGGATTAGTTAAATAACGAGAACCTTTGCGTAAGAGTAAAATACTCGTAGCAATACCTACCATTGTACCAAAAGCACCGGCAGAACCGCCAAAGTAACCCCCTGTTCCAACCCCTCCTGCAAAAGCAGCAGGACCAGCAAGTGTTAAACGACGTGCTAAAAAACTAGAAACTTTTGGGTTAAACACACTATCACTAGATTCAATCAATTTAAAAAGATTTTGAATTGAATCAACAGTTACTTTTGAACCTTTAAGTGCTTGAGCAAGAACCAGTTCACCGTTTGTAGTTCCTATTCCTAATGCCTTTTTAACACTAGCCAATGCTTCAGTCTTAGGAAGTTCATCAAGCAATGAGTGTTCTGTTTTTTCCATTGCTTGATCAATTACGGTTCGCAACCCATTGAGCACGTTAGACTTACCTACTAGTTGTTGAAGATGTTTAATACCTAATACCGAATCCATATTAAATAGTTTACGAAAAAGTTGATCTTGTTCTTGTGGACCAGCATCTTCAAAAGAAGCTTTAAACACTCCTTTATCAACGGATTTAAACTTTTTAGCCGTGGATGTTTCAAATCGTTTCAAACCTTTTTCAAAAAATGTATTAGCTCGTTGAAACGCTTGAGTAATCATACGCCCTGTAACGGCACCGTCTTCTATAGTTGCTAGGTCTTCTATAGGAATAGGACCTTCGCCTGTTAATCTTTGCTCACGAATAATTTCATCGCTAGGTAATTGTTTACCATCTTTAAATTTCCCAGCAAAATTTAACCGAGGACTATTTAAATCACTTTCCATAGCAATTTTCATTATATTGCCTGGACCAAGGCTCAATTTTTCTTCAGGGTCTGCAGTTTTAATAATTTCATTAGCTTCACGAATAGCGCGATGTAAATCTTCCATCTGTGCTTTAAATTGCACTGGCGTTAGTGTGCTTTTAAACGTAAGAGCATTCCTAGCCCAGTCTACTAACCCCGTAGTTCGTAACTCTTGAGTTCCTGATTTTCCGGCTTCAAATTGATCAACAACCGTTTGAGCAGCCTGTTTTAATTTTGAAGTAGGAATAAACGCCTGTTTGTCTGGCGGTAGCTGTTTTGTCAGATTAAACCAACGGCCGAATAATTGATCTGATCGTGCATGAAATAGATCAAATGCTTTATTTGCACGATTGACAATTTGGGTGCTAACGGTTGAAGAAGCATTGATATTTGGTGAAAATGCATCCATCATTTCATGCATATTTTTACCAAGTCTTTCTGTGATTTTTTCTGAAGATTCTTGAAACGGAGTGCTCACATACGGCAAAACACCAAGAACACGAGTAAATCCTTTTGCCCATTTATTTTTATCTACTGCTTGTACAATACCTAAAGGGACTTTAAATTGCGTGGCTAGACTAGAAAGTTCTGCGACTTGTGGGTCTTTTGTGCCAAGAAATTTTGCCCACATATTTTTAACACCGCCGAATGCTTTAGTAATTACTCGCCCACCTGACTGTGCTACCATTTCATCTTGCATGGTTTCACCGGCTGCACTAAGCTGTTCCCCAAGTCGCTTAATGTCAGGTGTGAGTTCTTGTTCTGGATCACTTTGTAAAAATCTTGTAAGAGCATCAAGTGTGTCAAAAGACATACTTGCTATTCCTGAACCTAAAACACCTCCTGGAGCAATGCCGGTTTTTCCAGCTAGCTTATATCCAGCAGCTTCTCCCGCTAAAGCTCCTCCCATTGCAAAGGTGCTACGGTCAGTAGGAAGCCCTACCATCTTACTTAACCCTGTTAAACCTGTTTCACCTTCAGGGCCAAGTGGAAGTAACGGGTCAAGTGCAATAGTAGACATTTTTCTAAGTTCAGCGGGTGTAGCAGCATCTTCATATACTCGGGGGTCTTGATATTTTTGGTATTCTTTTTCTACCACCGATTCTTTGTTAGCTTGTCTTTGTTGTTCTAAAAATTCATGCTCAGTGATAGGTAACGTATTATCTTCAACATCGTCTGCTAACAGTGCGTATGGATTAGCTGAAGTTTGCGAGTCTGCTAACAGTGCGTATGGATTAGCTTCAGCCATCTACTTGTTCCTTTTTAAAACTATCTCAGCAGTTCCTAGACCAAAAACGTCATTAAACAGTTTTTTCTCTTCTGCTGTAGGGTTGTTAAGTAATCTATTAATCTGGGTTGCGTTAGGGTTCTTCGCAAACTTTTCATTATCTTTTAAGTCTCTTGCCAGTGTTTTAGCTTCTTCAGAAACTGACAAATTTTCTAATGTCGTTGGTTCAGTAAAAAGAGGACTTTCGAGAGATGTTTCAGCTAGTCTTGCTTTTTTAAGTAGAGCAGTTTTAGCTGTGATTGTTTCGTTAAAAAGAGGCAAAACAGCTTCGTAACGAGCAAATATATCAACATCACTATTTAAGAATCCTCTTTGACCAAGAGCATCTTCTGCTCTTCGAATATCATCGGAGTTTAAACGACCTGTTCCTTTTAATATTTTAGCGTATTTATAAATCAAACTAGTTTGAAGAATATTTGCGGTTGCTAAATCTTTATCTAACCATGACTGAACATTTTTATCTACTAAATTATTATCAATATCGTATTGTAGTTGTTGTCCAAAACTATAAAACGGTAAGAATTCGTTTCCTGCTTGTTTTAGTATATCTGCAAAATTACCTCCAGCTTTCTTAGCAGTAGCAATAGAACCTAAAATAGCTTTACCTCTTCCGGCATCTCGTAGCTCTTTAAGTTTGTTAATAATTTCTACACCTTGTCGTGCTGAATTAATTTCATTTGCTAACTGAACAGAACTTGACTTACCAACTGTATCCATTTCAAAAGTAACAGGTACTAAATTCCTTTTAAATATTTCTTTCCTGTGTCTAGGGTTGTTTGGGTCGCCAACTACAATTGATCCTGTTTTTGGATCAAAAAACCCTTTCACACTTTGTTTTTGTGCATTGTGAATTTCATAACTTTTGATAGTACCATCTGCATTTTTAGTAACTCTAACACTGGCACCTGTATCTTGTAGTCGTTTTAAATACGTTGTATTACCTTTAAACATCTCTGTTATTTCATTAGCAGTAAGAGCCGTACTAGTTTCGCTTGGACCTGTTTGCGTATAATTATCGCTTCGAGAATATTTTGGAAAGTTTGAATCACTTGGCGAAACTAAAACACTATCTTCATACACTGCTAACTTAGTTTTTGGGTCAATTGGATAAAATCGAACTTTTTTATCTTTAGTAGGATCGGTTTTATGAAATTCTTGCATAATACGACCAGATTTAGTAGTGCTGTAAGTACCACGAACCCACCAAGGGTAACCTAATTTTTCCATATATGCTCTAGGTATCGTACCGTTTGCACCAAGTACCTCTCCTGGCCCAACATATGCACCATAAAGAGCCTGAGCTGAAGATCCAGGAGCACCTAGCCGATCAGCTGTAATTATATCTTCACGTATCTCTCCTAAATTTTTAATGTTTTCGATAGTAATTTTTCTTGTCTTTAATTGTGTTGCGTCTCGTTCTTTTTGTCTGTTTCTTACATTAGCAAAAGCATCAGCTATTCCGCCAAGACCACGTTTTTTTCCAGCTCGTAAACCCTCACTAAAATCATGTAACCAGTTAAAAAACGGTTTTGTGCTTTCAGGGTCAGGGGTTGTGTCTAAAGTTTTAAGACTCTTTTTTATTTCATTATCTAATTTGTTGATTACTGGATCTCCAATAGTAGAAGCAGCAGGTGGTGCAGTACCTGCTGTCGGAGGACCTATAACTTGAGCCCCTATCGGAACCGAAAGTATCGGTTCTGTGGTTTCAGCAGGGGAAATTAATTCCTGTATTGGTACTGTTTTGCTAAGATTAAGATTACTCAGATATCCACGAGGACTTGAAAGGAACTCTTGACCAGAAGTATTAATAACTTCAGGAGCTGTTCGTGCTTGTTCCATATCCAGGAGCTGGAGCATTCCCTTTTCGGTGTCATATGGATCTGGATCTGTTTCCAAAGATTCATGAACAGGTGGAAGCAATTCTTTTGTAACTGGCCCAGGAATAGTAGAAATATCATCGGCACTGGCACCACCAACGATATACTCGTCACCTAGTTCACTTGCTATGGTATTTGTTTCCAAAGATCCACTAGGGGGTGAAAGGATCTGTTGATCAGAAGCGTCAAGCGTTTTTTTATCCTCATAAGCGTATGTATCAAACAATTTTTGTTTAAAATTAGCTTTAGTATTGGAGGGTATAAACCGATTAGTGTCTATTTTCTTTACTAAAGAATTATTCTCAACTTGTTCCGTTGCTGCTACACCCGCTATTAATTGGTTGAGTTCTTGTAAACTCTTTAACCCACCCTCTACCGGCTGTACCGGATAAGGTGGTGTTTTTCTAGCCATAGCCCGATCAAAACCAAAAGGTGTTTCTATTGGAGGACTCTCAGCCGGAATACCTTGGTACGGTTGCATATCACTTGGACGACTGCCAATATTAGATAAACCACCAGGAGACGGAACCATTGGAGCATTCTGCCCAAGCATTAAATTATAAAGAAACTGTGGATCGTTAAAATTCGCCATTCTATTATTTCCAGAAAGAATTCCACATATTACTCCAACCGGAAGCTGGAGAACCACCTCCACCGCTAGGTGTGGCAAAGAAATTACCTATTCCACTGGCAACCCCACCGATATTTCCTAAACCTTGTAGAAAACCCCCACCACCTTCGTCATATGTACCTGTTCTAGTTACAGTTTGCCCATAAGGAAGATTTGAAAAAGCACCCTGTCTAAAATCAGCCATCTTAAAAGCCCAGTCACGAGCATCTTGTTCTCTTCGAAGTTCTGCATCGCGTTTTGCTTGTTCCATGGCCTGATCATAACCGCCATACGTAAATTGAGCACCAAGATCTTTACCTTTTATGTTCTGTAGGTTTCCTGCACCCATCATTGCAACCTGTCCGAGTCGACCTCGTTCTTTCATATCTTTATAATAGTTATCAACAGCACGGTCAAAAGCCTGTCTTTGTAAATCTGCTTTTTGACGCATGGCATCTCCGCGAAGTTCAGCTTCTACTATTCCTCGTCTATTGCCACCGAAGGCACCGGCACCTAATGCGCTAGCGTCCGCAGCTATTTGGGCTTCCCCGTATGAACGGTCTATTTCTGCTCGCATCGGATCTAGATACTGGTTCATAAAGGGGTCTAATGCCCCTGCATCGGTTATTCGCTGCCCTGCTAGATCACCGAGATTGGTTAACGCCCCTGCTGCTGCTTTATAGGCATCCGTACCACCTTCTGCTCCATAATAATCTTGGGCTGCTGTTAGTGCTGCTTGTTGTTCAGGGGTAAAATCAACAACAGCTTCTTTAGAAGGATATTCAAAGTCTTTTTTGGAAAGCTGATCAATTAAATCAATTTGTTCTTCAGTAAATGTTTTTAAATAATCCGGAATATCTGTAGAACTCGAAACAACGGTTTTCTGGTCTTCATCATCTTCCCCCGTTATCCAATCCCAAGCATCTGATAGCCATCCCATATCTAAATCCTTTTAATGTTATCTAAATTGACCAAATGTATCATACGAAGGTCCTCCAAAGAAATTTGCAATTCCTCTGCCTTTTGAAGCAAGACCGGCAAGAGCTCCAATATTTCCTCCAAGCCTACTGGCTAGATTTAAACCCAAACCAAGCGCATCACGATTTCTTATGCCTTTAGCTAAACCATAAAGCGCACCAAGAGGAGGTGAAATAAACGACAAAGCAGCACCTAATACCGGAGCATCGAAAGGAGTAAATTCTGTTCCTTCATAATATCCTTTATCTGGCGTATAGCCCAGTGGGGACTGTATACCGAATAATCTTCCAAACCAGGAACCAAAATCCTGTGTACCCGCATACGCCTTATCGAATTCTTCGCCAAGCTGTTCTGGGGTTTTTCCACGAGCAGCTCCTTCAAATACATCACGGTCAAAAGCTCGGTGACCAGTTGGCATTTTGCCCCAACCAAAAGTCGGCGTAAATCCTAACGACGGTTTTCCAGACAAATCCGTCATTCCAGGAGAAATTATACCATGAGCCTGTAGAGAATCTTTACCCCCTGTATAGGGGTTTAAGCCAGGAGCACGACCTGCAATACCTTTCATAGCTTCTCGAATTGCTTCTTTAGTCATTCCGGTTCTTCGCAATCCATGAAAATCTCGTGGTCCTGCTATCGGCACACCACCAAAGTCTTCATCTTCATCTGGTTGACCCTGAAGGTCAATGCCAAAGTGTGGTAAACCTCGCGTTTCATCAGTAAATTTATCCATTCTGGTAAAATCAGGATCCGTACCAAAGAGTCGTCCTACGAACTCTTTTTTAGCTGGTTCATAGTGACCGGCTCCTGGATCTGGAACATCTCTAAGGCCTCCAATGGGAGGTCCACCCCAATCTTCCGGTCCTTCCGTATCGAATCTTCCTCCTTCTCCTTCACCACTAGCACCACTAGCACCACTAGCACCACCACCTGTCATAGAACCAGATGGATCTGTAGATCCTCCATACACAGCGTCACCGGCCCAACCATGTTCTCCTGTTCCTCCAAGACCGGATCCGGCCGAAGAACCCTCGCCCCCGTCACTACCAAAACAACCGTTTTTTAATTCATACTCATTAAAACCGTACTGTTCCCAAATATCGGATTTAGCTAATCCATCTGACCACATAGGTTTTTGTAAACTATACATGATTAAATTTCTTCCCAATTTTATTTGGTCGTTTTAAGCTGTGCCAATAAGCTTTATCAATAACAGATTCAAACTTATTTCTTAAATAACGTATGATTTTTCTAGGGCTATATCCGTCGGCTATAACGTCCATAACCCATAACTGCTGACCGGCATTCCAATCAGAGGCTTGTATTCGTCGCTGACGAGTCACATAGCCAAACGCAGCCGTAGGGGTCAACCAAGCCCATGAAACGAACCCCACAGGCTTATTTTGAGCTCTGAACACCTCATACTGGTTTAAGCATAGAGGTGGAATAACAACACGGTGTAAATCCGCTACAGTAAATGAACTATGTACAGAAGAATTAGCCATCAGCATTACAACATCACAAAAATCTTGTTCATTATAAGACGGTTCTGGTAAGCACTGTACTACATTAAGTTTCATCAGTAAATCTCTTATCCACCTAATATTCCACGATCTTTCATTTGCGTAATTAACGTACCTAAAACATCCGCTAGTTCGGCCGTAGTCGTAGAATCAGCATCTAATACAGTGTCTGTTGTAACATTGCTAACCTGCCAACCCGTCCCAATAGCTCTAGAAAGTAACTGGTGTATCTGTTCTAACCTGTCTATAACTTCAGCCATATAAACAGGGTCATATTCTGCCGGAGGCGAGGGCAATGGCCCTATTGCACCAATAGTCATCGACTACCGTCCAAATTATATTGAAACCGAGTATGTCCGAATCGCCAGTAGCTTTTTCCTGTTTGGCTTACCTTTATACGCATTTGTCTTCCTTTTGCTCTTAAACTTATCTTTTCTGTGCTATCAGTTATGTCGTATGGCCCCTTGGTTACTTCAGTTGCATTTGGATACTTACTGGTGTACAGGGTAATTTGTGGTGAACCAGAAACATCCGGAACTAATTTATCAATTAATAAAAGTTTATCCCCTGTATCATTAAATTCAATAGCCCCACATTCAACATAACTGGTAATATCTGAACCATTATCACTTGCTCCATTTTCATGGTAATAAAGACTACCGTCAGAATCACACGCTACAGGGTATTGCAACCAATCAGTATCATCTAACCAGACACTACGGGCTAGGCTACCTATTGTCCATTCCTGTGTTCCATAGTTAAACACAACATAACTATCTGGATTTTCATTATCTCCGGTTGCATAAAACCACCAGATTTCTGTAAATTTACGATTTAAGCCCCCAAACGTAATATTATCTACATCTTTATTAATGTTGTCAAAAACATGATCACGTACTGGACAGGGTATTTCCTCAACCCTACCTGTAAATATATAGAAATGCCCACAACCCATCCAAAACACAGCTCCGTTTATTTCCACAACGGCATTTTGTCCTATAGGTGAACAAGTTCGTGCTAACGGCCTGAATCCAAAAGTATAGGGAGGACCTTGAAAATTCATACCAAAAACAGCATCATCTGTGAAGATAAGAATCTGATCACGAGTCTGTTTGGCTGTAATAATCTTATGACCGATTTCTAATCGTTGTGAACCGGCTGTGTTTGAAGCTGAAGCAGACCAAGTTGTATTAGCTTCTTGATCAGACCATTTAACTAGAAGCGGGTCACTATCTGCACCAAAACAAACAACGTGTCTATCTGGAACAGAAACTAAACTTAACATAGCGTTAGTAGGAGCATTAGTTAACACAATAGCAGGAGTAGAAGTCCCATTTGTAGCATCCCAGACATAGGTTCCACCATCTCTTCTAGTTGCTATTAGATCTTCTCCCCAAAGTGAAAATGACCAGAGTGAAGGTTCTAATAAAACATCACTTGATGTTGAAGCAGCAGCAGAACCCCAACCAAATTGCTTTGTCGCTTTACCACCAGAACTATAAGAACCATAACTTGAAGTGTTTGTACCTGATAATTCAAACGTATTGGTGGCTACATTAGCAAGAGTATAATAATTACCGTTTAATTGAACCATTCCAGCAACTTCTGTTATTTTAACAATATCACCGTTACTTAGCCCATGTCCATTAGAAGTAACAACCCCAGGATTAGCTTGTGTTATACCTGTTATGGTTTTCTGTGTTATGGGCGAACCTTCACGGTAACTGTTCCAAGTATCAACACCCCACCCTAAACCTGCTGTACCTGCTGTAGAGCCAATGGAAATTTGATATTTAGCCGTAACACTACCACCGCCTGTCGCACCACTCGTAGCAGCACTAGAATGAGTAATGGTGTAGGTGTTTTCATCTACAAATGTAAGAGCATATTCACCAGAAATAGTTACTCCACCAACAGCACTAGCACCAGAAAAAGTAACATAATCACCGTCTTCTGAGCCATGCGCTGTATCTGCAACAGTTACAACGGCACTTTCATTAACAGTAGTAAAAGGATTAGTTAGACTTTGACTTTCTCGTACAGGGGTGATATCATAAATAGTGTCGTTAAAAACTAAATGTATTTTTCTTTCTGTTCCAACGGCTAACAGTTGATCACCGTATAGATTACTCCAAGCGATAATATTATTAGGTACTCCAGTTGTAGACCAACCTGTTTCTTTTAACCAACCGCCAATAGGCTCAGGAAAACCTTGTTGAAAACGAATTTTATCACCATTAACCCATCGGCCACCAACCGCATAATTAGAGCGATCTTTTATTATTCCTCCTGGAATTTCAAACTTTTTAAATGGCATTTCCAACCTACGCTAAGAATAAACTACGTTCCATTTCACGCCTTAAAACCAAACCCTTTAATATTTTTCCACCGGCTCTACGCCATTTAGGGAATTCATTTGCAGCTCCATCATAATCACCACGATTTAATTTGGTTCTAAGGGTACTAGACTGTAAATTCCCACTTCCTAAATTATACACAAATGAACAAAGCGCACTAAATTCATTTTCATTTAATTCTACTTTGATGAGCCTTTTAATGGCTTTCTCTGCCGAACGGATGTCTCTCCTGAGAAGTTCTTCAGCTTCTCGCTCGGTGATACCGGCTGCGTTTCTTCTAAGTTTTTTGCCATCTTTTCCTCTGGTACTGCCGTATCCAATCGTAGGAATACCCGCAGGGCAGAGATACACCGAAGAGTGAAAGCCTTCAAAGTGCTTAATAACTCGGATACCTTCTTCATTGCAATGCATATCATTTCTTTCCCCTTGCTATGGCTCTTCCACCGAACCAGAACGCGATAACGGCTGCGAACAAGGCTTTTGTGTCTTCATCCCAAACGGCATCGACCGCATCCAGTCCAGATACCCCTTGGGCAGTGAGACTGAGATAAGCGGAAACTTCAACGAAGACGAAGAGCAGGAAGAAAGCATAGGTAATAACAGGGCGAACACTACCACGAAGCCCATCAACCCATTTGACACCAGTTGGCTGCATTGATTTTTGTAATGCTTCAACTTCTCTAATATCTGCTTCAACGTTTACCATCTCCAATTTTTGACTTGCCAGTTCTTTTTGTTGCCGTATTTGAACTTCCATAACTGCTAATTCGTGTTTCTTGTCTGAACGATCCTGGAAATAGTCCATTACTTTTGGCAAAAAACTGGTTCCAAAACCAAGTAAAGATCCGAATAAACTGAGCATAAAACCTATCCTCTTCTTTTATTTTCAAAGATTTAAATTACTCATCTAATTGTTACCTTTTCTCTGTTTTCTAAATGCTGTGCAATAATTTCATCTTTAGACTGTCCGTAGTACGCTACAGCATAGTGGTTTTCTACCATCCAATCATTTAGTATTGCTGTTGTGTCATTAATTTTAAACTTACCTAGAATTCTACCAAATTTACCAGTTTTATCTTTTATTGTTATCAGTGTTTGAAAAGATGATTTAGGCAACCAGAACTGAATTTGTTTTTTAGCCAATAAACCATATTTCTTTTCCTCTTTATCTCTAGTTCTACTTTCAGGAGTATCTATACCATACAACCGAATTCGCTGTTTATGCAACCATACACTAAACCCTAGATCAATATCTATATCAACTGTATCGCCATCTATTACTTTAACAATTTTACAGTTATATGTGTATCCAACGTGCATTTTAACTGCTCTTTTTAAAAGAAGGATGACTACCGTTATGCATTTTATCAAAACTTACGATTTTACTTTCTATAACTTTGGTTCTAGCCTGTATGTCAGCTATTTCCCTATTACGCCTTTCTAATGCACTAACAGAATTAATTTCTGCTAAAATTTCTATTTTAGAACTAAAAACAGCCCTCTGACTTTCTGCAGCATCTAATCTTACATTTAAACTGTCTAATTCTTTATTAATCTGTTCTAGATCTTCTATTACTCTAGATAACTGACTCTTAACAACAGCAAAGGCTCCAGCTAAACTAGCTAGAAGAGTTCCAAACTGTACAATTTCTCTGACACCAAATTCCATTTACTTTTTTACCGATGATAAGCCCAACTTAACCATAGGTATACGCCACCAACAACTAGAATTAAAAGTATTATTTTTCCACCTTCTACTAAAACTTTACCCCAAAATTTATCTGATGCTGCGATTTTCTTCTTCTCTTGTTCACGAGCTTTAGTTTCTTTTTCTTTTTTTGCTTTAATACGTTTATCTCGCTCATTAATAATAGCTTGCCATGTTCCAGGTCCAAAACGATTATTAATCTTAATTGATAAATTTAATATTTCACGATCTAGTATTTTCTTTTGAACAACAGCGTCCATTGCAGCAGCAATTGAAGTTTCATCATCTTCATCTTCACCAGTCTTACGACTAAAAAAAGCTAGTAGCTTATTTTTCTTCTTTTTTTCAGGCTTACTAAGTTTTTTCTCTGCTGCTTCTTTATGATTGAAAATTGTATTTAAATGACCGGCAATGTCTTGGATATCTTTCGCTGTATCCACTGCACCCTTACAAGCATTAATGGCTGTCTTTAATCCACCAATAATTATTGCAGTTTCAGCTATTACCATCTAAACCACCAGAACAGTTGCTACTGTAACTCCTGCTGCAAATCCAGCTAACAATAACAACCATATCTTTAAATATTCGTTGTCCACTAGCTCACCAATAGTCCCATTAGTAAAATAATGGTTGCTCCTGCTGTTCCCATTATTATACGTTCTAATCTTTTTAGTCTCGCATTAATTTGATCATACCTCTCAGCACAAATTGCTTCATGCTTATCTAACTGAGCAGATAACACAACAAAGTCTGTAGCTTCTGTCATTGAAATTCTTTGCTCCTTAAAATTATCAGTATTAAGTGTGGTTGCTTCTATATATTTATCTGAGAACCCATAAGATAATAATTCTTTATCTTCAATCATTTCTGGTTTCCTTGCTACCCGACAGTTCATTAATAAGTTAGTTCCTTTTTACTTAATTCTTTTGTTTCTAATACCGCACCTTCCATTACAGCCCCAACCACACAACTTACATAAGTATTTCCCGGCATTCGTGTTCGTACCAAAATTGTCCAGTTAGTTCTATCATCAGAGTACCATACTTCAAATAATGATCTTTTGTTCGGACCAATCATACGTAAGCGTTGTTTTTCCTTATTTTCTATTAAAGCGTTATCTAAAAATTCACTATTAAAACATTTATGATTAACAAAAACAGAACCAAGTGGCGGGATTTTATCTGCAGATAAAGTTAAAGTAGGCCAGAATAAAATACATAAAATTCCCCATTTACTAACACTCTTCAACCTCTTATACACCTGTATCTACAATGTTAATTACCATATTATCTAAAACAATTACCATGAACCCATCCTACTAATGAATAGCGTGTTCCTTCAGTTATCGGTGTAATTCTGTGCCATGTATAGGAAGGAAACACAATTAAAGTCCCTTTCTTTCGCACTTCAGGGTTTGTTTTAGTCTCTTCTCCATCAAAAAATTCCAGGTCCCCACCTTTATAATCTTTCGGATCAGATAATTGAACAGTAAAACTTAGCTTCCTAGTTGAAATCGTTTCTGTTATATCCATATGCCAATCAAATTTCCCACCTACGTCATATTTATTAATAGATATCTGATCTATATTAAAATTAAAACTACTGATATCAAATCGCCAGTTGTTATCGTTACACCTACTTATTACTCCTGCTAACCCTTGTACTAACTGTATATGTTTTTCATCAATAAACTGTAGCTTAGAAACTCTACTAGATGACTGATATGCTCCAGTTGGAGACACATTACTTCTGACTAGACTCTCTTCCCATTTAGTTTCATCTATCGTTTCAATAAGTTTTTCAATATTTTCATCTGTCAGAAAAGGAATACAAACAGATCTAATAGCTACGTTGGGATTTGTTTGAGAAGGAAATGGCAGATACATAATTAAGCTGCATTCCATGCGACACAGGTTAATTCTTCAGCACCGGACAAATCATCTGTTACCGTTACGGTGTGACTGCTTACAGCAGCAGGGAAGACACCCATCGCACCGGATTGATAATGTTGGCCTGATTCTGTTGATTCATCATATAGTTTTTTTAATCCTTCCCAATTTGTATTAACATGGCCCCCGTTCCACGTTCCTGTTGATTGACAAGAATGTACACCTATGACGACACCACCTTCCGCACAATCGATAGTAACTGACGGGTTGCCTGTGCTAGACGCTGTAGCATCGTCTGCCGGATCTCCAGTGGCAAATCCTTTCAGAGCAAATACACCTATTCCTACACGATTTACTGTAGCCCCGGAAAACGTAACAATAATATCACCGTCAGTTGCAGAAACAGAATCCCTATAAAAAATCGATGCACCGGGATTTCCATCGGCACTCGCTTTAGCTAAAGTCATTGCATCACCGTCTACCGTCACACTACTTACCGATACCCCTGATGATGCGTTCCAAGTAACACAGACTACTATTTTATTAAAAGAGGCTGCTCCCAGAGACATATCGGAAAACGTATATGCCGGACTACTATCACTGCTATCGGCTGTAGCGAATGCGCTTGAAACGAACCCTCCGTATTCAGCAAAAGTTGTGGGTGTTTCAAAATATTGATTAGCGGTACTGCTATTATTAACGGTCCAGTGATTACCTAACCCACTACTATCTGTACCTAGATTCGCTGCATTTGTTCCACCGTTATCTGCAAACTTTAACCAGAAACTGTTTCCTGCGAATGTGAAATCATCAGGATCTTTCGGTGACCAGATTCCATTAACATCTAATTCACCAAATTCCGTAGGAGCCATTACGGTATTATTAGCGGAAGGATGATCGTGTTCATGGTCCATTATTATAAAATCTGCAAGATGTATATCTGCTGAATATGCAGTATATGAATTAGCATCTGGTGCAGCAGAACCAATCTGTTGAGGAACGGAGGTATCGCTTCTTAAAACATAGGAATTAGTATCTTGATTAATTATACCACTACCCGTTTCTTCACCATCCTGTAAATTATTATCTATATAGATTTTTGTTCTGTTTGACTCTGTAGATTGACCACTATCGAATTGGAGAACCAGATGATGCCATAAGGAATCGTATTCTACGCCCATCGCCCAACAGTTTCCCGTACCTTCAGACATACTTGTAACCGTATCACCCACGCTGACATCGCTACTTAGACTTTTATATGCCCTGTTATGCCCTGACGGAGTAACGGAATCGGAAACTGAATTACCGTAATCGACGGAAGCTCCCATATAATAATCCCCACTGTCGGGAATAATGTAAGGTGTCGTTAAGGAAAAATAATGAAGTTGACTATTACCTTCGTGTGTGCCTGTTACTCCTGCAACAAGTTCATATTCTGAGGAACTATTCCTTTTACAGACAAATAGTTTAGCAGGATCACTTCCCTGTGTTTTTTTAATACCAAGTCTCTTAACCTGCCTACCGTTTAATAATTTAAACCCTTTGTATATAAGAAGATGGCTTGTTATGGAAGCAGTAGCAGCATTGTGATGAACACCGTCCGTTACCATTCCTGTTCCATCAAAACGAGCGTGTGTAAAAAATCCCCAACTCGATCCTACGGGATTGGATTTAAATCCAAGTTGGTATCTGTTTTCACCGGAATTTTGATCGGCCCCTAAAGTAAGTGCCCCCACACCGTAATTTGCAGGGTTTTCCGCAAAGTAAATAGCTTGATTTTCATCGGAAACATAACAATTAGCACCAACATTAAACCACACAGACATTGTCCACATGACTCCATCACCTAGGGATTGAGAACTTCTATTTGCTGCCGGACCACCTACTGCTCCGGTCTGCATCCAACCTTGGGACGAAGCAGGTCTGGTACGGTAGGAGGCAGCTATAGAATAACTCACCCCTGCTGCGGTTTCAGAACTACTACCAAACATACCAATGGTAGAACCCATTAATAACATTATGCATCATTCCCTGTATCTGTTGTTACATTTAATACAACTGCGTGAAGTCTTGCATCTACAGCCAGAGTATCATTAGCATCAGAAATATCCCTGTACACTCTAAATATAACGATGTCTTCTGCAGCAGGGGTTCCAGCTATAGTTACAGCACTAGTGGCTGGACTAATAAAGATATCGTCTGTTGTACCACCTGTATCATCTGCTACAATACCTGTTCCCCAACTAGCGTCTAGAGCATCACTATCGCCAAAAGCTACACCTTGGATCCCCCAACTAACACCAAAGTTTGTTGAAGTAGAGGCATGACTCCAATAAAATTTAGCTGTGACAGTACCTTCGTTCCAAGACTTGGGCATCGGGACTTGAAACTGGACATATTCATCTGTATCTTTATCAAAATCAAAGGTTTTTATCATTATTTTATTACTGCTTGTTTCCGCACTACCGGCTGCTGCTCCATTAGTGCTTGCAGCATACATTCCAAGAGCAGGAATCGGTATGGAATGTACACCAGTTAACCCTACGGCTGTAGAACCTGACTTAACTTTTCCTGTTCCTTTAGGTATAAGTTCAATGTCAATATTACTATCGCTACCTGTAGCTTCAAGCTGTGGTCCATTACTAGTAGCAGCATTTGATACGGTAAATTCATTAACTGCAGAGGATATGGTGGCAAATGTTATTAATTCATTACCATTAGTATCTAATATTTTTGTACCATCATTACTTACCCCAAGTGTTGCTGCTTCTACGTTTGTTCCATCACAATAAACGTACTGAACACCGTTCTGTGGAATAATAACCCCACTACCACTAGCTGTCTTAACAGTAAGAGTATAAGCTCCACCATTTGTATTCCATATTAAATAGGTTTTCGTTCTAGCCGGAACTATAACATCTCTATTTCCTGTAAGGGTTCCAGAAGTTTTAATTATATGTAAATGAGATTCACTAGTTGTACTACTGTTCTCAGAATACTGAGTATCGTCCAACGTATAATTAGAACCTGTAACTGTAATTGTTGTCATTCCAGCGATAGCCTCTTCAATACGAGACATCGCCGTATTAGCTTTTGTACCCCATGTAGAAGCATTTTCACCTGTAGTTTGCTTCTCAAATTTAATGAGGTCTGATGCTGAAGAGGCCATTAGTTAAACTCCTTATGCAAAACGTATTAAAGCATTACTAGCGTCTGCTGCCGGAAAAGTTATGGTAAACGTACCATTAGTAACAGTATAATCACCTCCGAAAGCTAGAACACATATTGCCTTGTTACTGTTACTAGAATTATAGATTAATGCTCCATTTGCCGTAAAAGTTGCGCTAGTCCAACTTGGATCAGCAAAATCTATATAAACAGTTGTTCCACTGGTTGCTACGGCAGCACTTCCTAACGTAACACCTCCTGTAGAATAACCATTCCCATTAGCAACTTCATTTGAAGTGGAATAAGCTGTAGTGCTTGCAGCTAAACTCGCACTACTTGTAAATAAAGCACATTTAATAGTATCGGAAGTAATATCATGCTGTTCATCTAAAATTTCTGATTTAAACGATGTACATAGTGCTTGTGTTATTGCCATTGGACTTAACTCCTACTGTATTTCTTGATAGTTAGCTTCTACTTCGGACACCAATTTACTGGCCTCCGCTTCAAAATCACCTCTTAGTTCTGTCCGAATCTGTACCTCTCGGTTTAAAAAAATGGATGACTCATACAATGCTGCCTTTAATAACATATCAGGATGATTAATGCTCATATAAGTTGTCGTATTACTACTACTTAGTCTAGTTGGTATTCTAGTATATTTCAACGTATAGGCATAAGCACTCTTCGGAACCGGTGCAAGTAAAAAAGTAGTTCCACTAGTTGTCGCTGTATGCAAGGCATAGTATTTTGGAACTCCAGTACTGGTTTTATTAGTCCAATAATCTTCTATATATTCATCTTTTCTTTCTTCTAAAAATGTCTTTACAGAACTAATGGTTATATAAAAATAACGAATACCACGAACATCTGTAGCTGAGGTTGTAACTAATTCATTACCAGTAGACATATTTCCTGTTTCTACGGTTCTGTGATCTAATAAACCTGGAACCATACGAAATATCCGATCTTCGGCACGAGAAAGAATATCTGGAATAGAATCAGAAAATTCACTAGAATCATCTTCGTTCCAATTTTGCAGCATTGTTACTATTTCAGCATATGTACTCATAGTTTATTAATCATGCCCCCAATTATCAGTACCCCAACCGCCATTGCCCCAACCTGTTCGACGAATGGATTCTGTACCAACAGACGTGGTAACTGCAATACCTGTAATTGGGTCTGCTGCTGTTGGAGTTTCATTACTGAGCGATACCGTACAAGACACACTTCCTGTTGTTGAAGCCGGGATAATTGAATCCACTCTAAAGGTAGTACGGTCCATATAGCCCGTAGTTGTTGAAATAGCCAACCCAGAAATAATAACAGCTCTTGCATCTTCTCTTTTATTA
>VTLG01000537.1_pt1 | contig 58733 bp, 69 predicted proteins | sample 4694571 | NCBI WGS metagenome assembly VTLG01 (sample SAMN12604809, study PRJNA352737) | marine metagenome | biome: ENVO:00000447; feature: ENVO:00000209|ENVO:00000569|ENVO:01000036; material: ENVO:00002151; isolation source: viral sequences binned using virsorter ...
ATGGCAAGATCCGCCATATGCTTTATCTCCTATATCAGACCAAATAACGCAAATAAATAGAGCCGATGCTCATCCCTTCAGAGGACGCACTCCAGAACCTCCGTCGTTACCTCCAGGTATACAACCTGTAACTACAGCAAGATTAGGATTAGATCCTGTAAACACGGCACGTTTTCGGGCAAATCCGTCACCAAGTATTAACCCACGAGGGGACCGTCCTTTTCAGATAGCATCAGAAGTTCCAGGCTTTGTTGCTGATAGAGGAACTGTTGCTCCTTTCAGCTCTGCTCCAAAAGGACAAACTAGTGTTGATTACTTTGATGCTGTTCCTGGTGTGCAATCGGCTGCTCTAGCGGCACAAGGATATGATTACAGTGAGGAAGGTAAGCCAGATATAGCTGCGGATCGAACCTGGGATGGTAATCAGTTCGATTTTGGCAATCTTGAGACAACTCAAGAAAAAGACGCAGCGGCAACACGAGAACAAGCCCGTCTTGATATGGATTATTATACTTTTCCGCAAGGGGATGTAGAAGCAAATAAGGCGAGAGCTGCTCTTAACGCAGCGGCAACACGAGATCAAGCCCGTGCTGATCTAAACTTTACTGTTCCAGATAGCTCCTTTGAAAGTTGGATGTATGGAGCTGGAGATCCTGGACAGCAATATGAAGTAGAAACTAATGCGGCAGCAGCAAATCAAGCGGCAGCTCAAGCAATAGCAAGAAATGAGATGGAGGCTAATCCTACTGCTGCTCCTCCTTCTCAGCTTATTTCGCCTGTTACACCAGCGGATTGGAAAGAAATTGGCCCTTATGAAGCTGCCAAAAAAGATCTCGCACGGATAGGTGAGGCATTAGTTTATGGCCTTACTAATCCTTCGTATCCAGAAGGTCAATGGGGTGATCGAATAGGTCAAGAAGGTGTTTTAGGTGTAACTGGCCCAGCTGGTGGTGCTCATTTCGGAAGTTTATCGGATTGGGGAACTGCTTTAAGCAGAATGTCAAGTCCAGCCGGTGTGCATTATGGTAATCCTGATGATCCTAATCGTCCTTGGGGTACTGGAAATCTTCGTCCAGGTGAAATGGGGTATGTAGGTGAAGAAGTAGGTACAAAAACAGGGGGCTTTTTTGAGGATATGACACTACAAGATTTAGAGGAGATGACAGGTGGGTCAGGGACTGACACAGACAAAGATTTAGAGGAGATGACAGGTGGGTCAGGGACTGACTTTGATTCTACAGGCTACAGTGGAGGGCAGGGCGAAAATGACATGTATAACGCTGGAGGATTGGCTTCATTACCTCCTGTTAGATATGGGTGGGGTGGAGATGTTCTTAGTGGAATAGGACGAATTGGAGGTACTATTCTTCTTACTCCTTACTTAGGTCCAGTTGGCGCAAGTGCAGCAGCTTCTGGAGCTGTTAGTTTACTGGAAGGGAAAAATTTAGGAGAAGCGGCAACCAGTGCAGCTATCTCTGGTTTGTTGTCTTACGGTACTGGAGAAATTTTTGAATCAGATATGTTGAAAGATGTAGGAACTGATACAGTTGGAGCCGAGAGTCAGCAAGTATTTGGTAAAGATTGGGGCATAGAGAACTTTCATAAGTCAACTACCCCGAATTGGCCAACCAGAGAGATTTTACCAAAAGAAGGACTAGCACTAAAGCCTGGTTCTGTTGATATTCATGCCGATGAAATTGTTGCAAAATTCGATCCAAGAGATATTCCTGCTTCCTATGCGCCAATGCAAATGAGAGATCTATATAGAATAGGTACGGAAGAACTAGGACGACAATCAATGATGCCTCCTAAAGAGGAGGAGATCGAAGAAGTTAAAGACGACTATCGAATAACACGAAGTCCTTATCGTCCTCGTCCTCGTGCTCCAGCTGGTGGTCCTACTTTCTATAACTGGAAAGAAGGGGGAGCTATTCAGAAATTCGCTACTGGAGGAGGGGCAGGTCAAGGTGGTATTGGAAATCTTACTCCTGGTGACTTTGTAATATCAGCTGATGTAGTTGCAGATGTTGGTGATGGTTCCAGTGAGTACGGTGCAGAACGTATTGAAGAAGAGTTTGGTCTTGATGACTACGAAGAAGCTTACAATAGAGCAGGGGTTGTCAATACGGGACTAAGTGGCATGGTTAAAGGTCCAGGTAGTGGACTTGATGATTTAATTCAGACTACAATTGCAGGTAAAAGAGCAGCTCGTATAGCTAATCAGGAAGTTGTTGTTCCTAAACAGGTCGTACAGGCAATCGGAAAAGGTAGTCAAAGAAAGGGGCAAGAAAAGCTCTATAATTTCATGGATAATGTTCGTAAACAAAAACATGGAACAACTCGACAGCCGACTGCACTAAGAGGATCATTGGAAAGCTTGTTGAGTTAAATAGTGTCTTATAAAGTTTCTGGAGTTTATCCTAATTTAGTAGAAGATGCTGTACCTAAAATAGAAGAACATCTTAACCGAGTTCTTCCCTATACTGGAGGAAGATATAACAAGGATGATATAATAGAGCTACTACAAAAAGGCTCAATGGATTTATGGGTAGCCTTCAATTCTGATACACGAATAATTGATGGCATAGTAGTAACACAATATTCTATTTATCCTAGAAAAAAAGTATTTACGATTCTTCTTTGCAGCGGTGTTAACATGGATGATTGGTACACAGATATGTTGAGACTGATTGAGACTGTAGCAAAGGCAAACAAGTGTGATTCAATCGAAGTAGGCGGGAGAAAAGGTTGGATCAAACGGATGAAACAAGATGATTACTTACAAAATATGTGGTTCATTGAAAAACAGATTTAGGTTTTAAAATGGGAAAAAGTTCACCAAAACCAGCATCAACGCAAGTTGTTCAAACTAAAACAGAAATACCTGAGTGGTTTAAACCATACATGGAGGATGTCTTTTCTGAGGCACAGAGCATCACAGGTATAGGTACAGGAGAAGGTCCAGCAGGATATGAGGCAGCTCCTGGTAAATCAGCTTTAGCGTCTATAGGAGAACGGCGTCTTGCTGATGTTGACCCTTATCAAACTGAAGCTCTTGAAGAAATGGGGACTGCTTACGATACAGCACAGACTGATATTGGAGAAGCTGTTACTGCAACGAAAGAAGGGGCAAAGGGAATAGGAGATATTACAGCTGATCAGTTCCAACAAACTTATATGAATCCGTTTCAACAAGCTGTCACGGATATTACCATACGAGAAGAACAGAGGAGAGCTGCGCCTGAACGACAAAGATTAGCTGCTATGGCTGCTAAAGCAGGAGCCTATGGAGGTTCTCGTGCAGCTTTAATGGAATCTGAATTTGACAGGAACTTAAATCAACGTCTTTCAGATATACAAGGAAGAGGTGATTTAGCTGCTTATCAAACAGGATTGCAGCAGATGAATGTAGATAAGCAACGTCAATTGATGGCTGCTCAACAACAAGCTGGTCTTGGTACACAGAGACAACAGGCTTTGATGGCTGGTCTTCAAGGTAAACTAGGAGCAGGAGCACAGCGTAGAGGTTTAGGACAACAGGCTATAGACGTTGGTTATGGACAGTTTCTGGAGGAAAGAGAGTTTCCAAAAGAAAACCTTGGTTTCTATTCTGGTCTTATTCGTGGGTATCAACCTCCTCCTGCTCGTTATGCTCAGACTCAAACTATGTCTCCTTATAGTGGTGTTCAGGCTGGGATAGGCATGGCAGGAGCTTTAGGTAGCATGGGCAAAGGTTTCGGATTATTTAACAAAGGAGGAATTGTTAAACTAGCTTTCGGTGGTACGCCTAATCAGGGATACACTGAAGAAATGGGAACTCAACAGGGATTAGCGGGAATGATGTCAGGCCCGATGCGGTTTCAGAATCAAGGAGCAGTTCCTAGTTATGGTGGAAATCAGTTCGGTGGAAATAGATTCGGTGGAAATAGGTTCGGTGGAAATAGATTCGGTGGAAGAGATGCTAAAAGACATCAAAGAGCAATTGCTGAACAAAAAAGAGAAGATGCTCTTCCTTATCCTAATCCAATACCTCCTCGTGATCCTCGCTATGTTTCTGATACAGCGGGTAAGTTAATACTAAATCCTAATCAGAAAGATAGGGCGAAAGTTGATGCAGGATTAATGTCTGGATGGGGTGCGGGGAAACATATGGTAGCTCGTCATATTCCACAGGCTGATGTTAGACCAGGAGGAGCTTTGGACCCTGTAAAAGCTGGAGAAGACATTAAAAAAATAGACGCTTTCAGAAATCAAGAGATTAAGAAGATTGATGCAAAAATAGCAAATATTAATAAACTTTTAAAAGATGACCCTCATAATCCTAAAGGTGAAAGAATATTAGATGACTTAAAACTTAAAAGAGCTACACTAAATAAAAACACAGATTCTAGGATTAGCTCTATTAAAGGTATTATAGTTAAACCTGAAGCAATGGAACAAGCAAAAAAAGGTTATACTGTTGTAGATGATCGCCTCAAAAGAAGCAAACACCCTGATCCTAAACCTAAAGAAGACGAGCTTATAGAGATTCAGGAGGATGACTTTGTAGGCTATGATGATGAAGATATGATCACAGATTTATGGGAGGGTGCAGAAAGGGAACCCCCTGAAGCCCCTGAAGAGATAGCTACTAAACTAGCAGGTAAAGAAAAGGGGGATAAGGTAGAGCCTGAGTGGTTTAAAATGGCAGGAGCTTTTGCTTCTCTAATTCCAGGTAGAGAGAAAAACTGGTCAACATTTACTAGTGCATTAGCTGCAATGGATTCACCCGAAAAACGTAAAGAAGCTCTCGCAAAAGCTGAATACTATGGTGGTGAAGATTCAAGGGAGAAGCTCAAAGCTCTTCTTAAAAATCAAACTGCGATGAATAAAATCTACCAAAAGGATAGAGTATTACAAAAAGATCTCATGAAACTTCAGCACGAGATATTAAGAGACAACAAGAAATTAAATGTTGATGCCTATGGTAAACTAGATCCTATGCTAAAAACAATTATAAACGCTAGTGACTTCAAGAAGTTGAAAGACTTAGATCAAGGTAGTAAAGAATACAACAAAGCAGTAAAGGATATATTTGCTAAAGCACATAGGAGAGCAGTGTCTGGTCCTGGCTCTGCTAAAGGAGGAACGATTCCTCCAGAATTAGCTAAACACGGTGTTACAGGTCTACGGAGTCTGTAGTTACAATGCCTACAGGGTTACAGATAGAAGGTTTGGGAGAGCTTCAAGTTCCTGATAGCTATTCTGAAGAAGATGTTGTTACGAGTTTGATACATGCTCGTCTTAACGAAGGAATCTATCAACCTAATTTACCTGAAATGGTACGAGTTAATAACCTTCTTAGACGTATTAAGAAGGAGGGATTAGAACCTCCTGTTTTAGTTCCTGAAGACGATACGCCTGAAACACCAAATCGTGGTTACTTGATGGAAACTCTTGCTGGACTAAGAGCAGGAGCAACTCGTACACTTGGTATGGGCTTATCTGGTTTAGAGCGAGTAGCTGAACAAACAGGTCTTGATCCTACAGGAGATGATGCAGGGTGGTTACGTCAAGCAGGAGAAGCTTTAAAGGCAAATGCTGATGCTATAAAAGCCTCACCTGATAAAGAATTTTTATTTAATTTTTCTAACGCCTTTGGCTCAGTTCTTGGTTTTATCGCTCCTTCACTAATAGCTGCTCCATTAGGAGGAGTGGGTGCATTAGGAGCAGGTCTTGCTTTCGGTGTGGGTACCGCAGCAGATGAAGGATATGAAAGAGCTGTAAACGCTAAAGCTACTCCTAAACAAATACGAGATGCTACTTTACTTGCTGGGTTTGTTGTAGGTCCAACTGAAATAATTGCTCCTGCACGAATCTGGAACCGTATGAAAAAAGCAGGAATTCTTCCTAAATGGATGGGAGGTCAAGGAAAGCCTAAACCTACAGTTGAACAAGCTCTTGAACAAGAGATCAGAGGTAAGACTCGTAGTGCTGACAAAACAGAAATGTATAGAGCGTTAGGTATTGATGGTAGTTTACTATATAAGTTTGCTTCAGAAACAGCAAAGAAAGCAGGACTTGAAGGATCACAAGAAGCAATAGCTGCTATTGGTCAGAACGCTGTTGAAAAACATATCTATAATCCCAATAGAAAACTAGTTGATGCTGATGTCTTTATTGAAGGCGGCTATGGTGCTGGAGTAGGCGGTACTCTTGCAAGTATTGTCGAGAGTCTTGCGTTAAGAAAATCAAGAAAGTATCGGAGAAGAGTTGATCAGTATCTTGATAGTGATGAGTATAAGAATACTCGTAAAAACTTAGATGTAGTTGCTCAAGAACATGAAAAAATTGACAACAAGATTAAAGAGCTTGAGGAAATTAATCGAACAGGAGCATTAACTGAAGAGCAAGGTTCAACACTAGTTACACAAAGAAAACTATTAGCTCAAGCTGAAGAAAAACTTCAACGAGGTCATGAATTAATTACAGTTGGTTTCAATAAAGAAATTTATGGTTCTCCTGAAGTTAAAGACTATTTAAAAGGATTAATGGTAAATACTGTAACAGGTGAGACAATCATACCAGGAACAAGGGATGATGATGGGAACCTAATTGAAGGTGATAAAGTTTATAGTGATGACTACATAGATCATTTAGCTGATACTGACATAGCTGAATTATACAGACGGCATGTTCTTCTTCCTTCGACACCTTGGGAAGCTGATGCTCGTGACTCATTAGCTCAACATACTAATCCTGCTACTAATGAAAACTATACTCAGGCTGAGATAGATGAAATCTATAAGAGTCATGGCCGAGTACGTATGGAAGCAGAATCCAGGTTTATTGAAAGTGACCAACAGTTAGTTAACGATGGGAACCTTTTACCTGAGAATAGAGATTGGAGAGCACAGGCAAGACTTAATAATAATATTTCTGATAATTTAATTAGAAGATTTGATAACATATTTGCTAATGATGGAGACAAATCCACTGAGGCTTTGAAAGTATTTTCGCGCCTTACTGGCCCACCCCAATGGACTAAAGCAAAGTTTGAAGAACAATTATTCGAAGGGAATCCTACTTCATTAGAATTTTTAAGTCGGTTAGATAAGCAAGAGCAACAAGAGCAAGATAAAATTGAAGCTGCTAATGCTGAGGCTGCTGCTGCTGCTGCGGAAGCTAAAGCTAAAGCTGCTGCGGAAGGTAGAGCTGCTGCTGCTTCGATAGGAGAAGCTAAAGCTAAAGCTGCTGCGGAAGCTAAAGCTGCTGCTGATAGTGATAAAATACAAAAAGGAAGTTTGCTTGATGATATAAGAAAAGAAGCTGAACGCGAAGCTGCTGCTGAGGCTGATGCTGCGGAACGATTTGAAGCTGATGCTGAAACTGCAACTGAACCTGGTCCTACTACTACTACTGAACCTGGTCCTGCTACTACTACTACTACTGAACCTGGTCCTGCTACTGATAGCAATGAACGCCTTGCCAAGCTAATCAAGATTCATGCCGACATTGTCGAGAGAGCTAAAAGTGAAGTTTATAAGTGGGGACCAAACAGTCGTGATTCTGATTTTATGGAAAGGACCATTCGGACAAATCAAGGTGACGACCGAGCCGACGTATACCGTGCTGTCTACGACGCTGAGTCAGCAAAAGCGGTAGAAGCATGGAAAGCTCAAAAAGTTAAAGATGCTGCTGCTGCTGCTGCCAAGGAAGCTGGTAAAGCTGGTACTCCCATAGCGGAGCCACCTCTCCCTGAAACTCAAGAACAAGAAACGGTGAGTGAGGCCGAAGCAACAAAAGAATTTAACAGACTTAAAAAACTATTTAATGAACTAGAGGGTCGTCTAGAATTTCTTGATAATTTTATATTTGAAAACGATTTACAGTGGGACGATTCCTTAGACAGATATAAATCTTACGTACTTAATAATAAAAAACAGTCTGAAACATTCTGGCGTCTTAATGCTGACAAAATAAATAGTAAACCATTTGAGTATAATGAGAATGGTGACATAATAAGTACTGGAAAAGATGAGCCAAGGGTACCTACACCTGACGATATTGCGACAGAGATTAACGCACAAATAGCTGTTGTAGAAGAGAACATAGTCAATCTAGAAGAAATGTATCCAAATCTTGATATAAAGGAGGAGCCTGTTTCTACCTTCCATGAAGATACTATGAACTTGAATACTCATGAGGATGGCACTGTTAGTTCTTTAACTGAAAAAGAAACACAATCAATAACAGAAGCTATTCTTAAAATGATAGGAGACAAAATCCTTCCGTCCGGTAAGAAAGACTTGAATGTTAAAATAGGTACTCGTGAACAACTTATAGATTATATGAGGGGTGAGACAAAGGAACAAGATACTCCTTGGACATGGGACAGGTATGACACTACTATAGGAATGTTTCATGGGCCTCGCCCTGATAAGCGTCATTTTCTTTCAGTCAGAACTGATATAGTACGAGGTAAGAATAGAGCACGAGTTAAAGGGTTTAACTATTTTAAGAATGTACTTCAAACAGGAGCACACGAAGCCTTTCACGCTGCTAAAAGATTAGTCCTTACTAAGACTGAGAGTGAGATTTTAAAGAAACATCTTACACGAGAAATTGCAAACCAGAATGGTATGAAAGAGTGGGTAGATAACTATGAGCAAATTTTAACGGATGATATTAGAAACTCTGCCTCATCAATTAAAACTAAAGATGATGTAGACCTGATACTACAAGAGGAAATTGAATCAGAGTTATTTTCAAAATGGTATCTAGGAGAACCTCTTAAAGGATTACAGCTTCCCGCTGTTCGTTCTTCTTGGCAGAAATTAAAAGACTTCTTCAATCAATTTGCTAATTGGGTACGAGCACGGCCTTCAATAAAAAATAAACTTGAGGGAACTGACGCTGAAGCACAAGCTGCTCAAGAAATTAACGAACTCTTTCAAAATCTTGCAGACGGAACACTAGCAAAAAATGTAGGTCGTAGGACAAATGACGGATACGCTGCCCTGAATATGGCTGAAAATTATAAGAACATTGCTGAAGCAGGAGGGGGCTGGATTGGTAATATTATTAATAAGATCAAACCAAACCCTTCTCAAGGAACTCCTAGTTTCGAAGAAACAATAAACGATTTAAGCACATTTGCTAAAGTCTTTGCCCATCCTTCCATGATCGCTCAAAAGAATAAACTGTTTAAGAAGTTTTACTCAGCCCTTCAGAAAAGAGTGCAGATCAGAAACGCTAATAAATTAAATTCATTGATTGTAGCTAGGTCTATGCAAGATATGAATAGGGCGCAACAAGCTTCACTAAACCAGTTGATTGCTCTAGCAGATGAGGCAGAAGTTGAGCCAGTAATAAAAAATGGTGTTGTAACTATTACGATGCCTGGGCGAATAGTGAATATTGTAAAAAGTGATTCCAAGTATGGAAGTATGCAGCAATTCTATGACGATATTGGTTTAGACCCTGATCAAATTACTATTCGTGAAAAAAGAAAACCTCAAGATATAGTTCTTGAAGCGGGAGAAGCGGTACAAACACCAGATTTAGTTTTTGAATATAAAGCAGATGCTGAAGTTGCTAATACTTTAGCTGAATTACGTAGTGCTACCATTCTTAGTAAGGAGAATGAACTTGTTGGTCTAATTCACAATTTTACTAACTCAGGATTCTGGAAAGGAAAACTAGCAGAGATTAAAACAAAAGATCCTGAAACAGGAAATCCTTTAAGCTATGCTGAAGTTATGAAAAGTGTAGATAAATTTCTTGAGGGGAATCCCTTTATTAAAAAGGAAAAAAAGCAAAGAGAGGACGGGACTTCCTATACTGAGTATACTTTAGATACCGAGCAACTTGCCGACCCTGCTTATTCTGACGCCGAAAAAGCAGCTGTCTTTGGAGGTGATCTGGAAATACTAAAACACGTAAAAGAACTTGATCAATTAGTCTCTCTCTTAGGTAACATTAAAAATCTACAAGTCCCTGGATATTTTCCACGATATCGTTATGGAGATCACGCTGTTGTTGTCTTTAGAAAAACGGGTAAGAAAACTAAACAAGGAGAGGATCAATTAGAACAAGTTAGAATGGAAACTATTGAAACTAGTTTCCTTGACGATATTATTAAAGAGGGTGATGTCTTTGGCAATTTGTCTGCGAAACGTCTTAATCAAAAACAAAATGAACGTATAGAAGAATTAAAAGATATGTATTCTGGAGACGAGTTCATAATAGAGAAACGTACTCTAACTCTGGACGGTCTTCGTACTCAATCTCAAAAGAACGAATTAATTCGACAGACGATGGATATCTTTGAAGAGATTTCTATTATGTATCAGGGAGGGAGAGAAAAAGGAGCAGGGTCTGGAGATGTAGAAAGTAATAATAATACTCTTATTAAGGTACTAAGAACTCGTTTGTTGGCTGATCGTGCTCGGACAATGCTTCAAGGTAGGGACAAAGTTCCAGGTCATATAAACAGGCACAACAATGATGGAAAGTATTTAGCTCGTTCATTCCTGCGAATGGTAGATGGATCAGCTAACCAATCTTCTTCTCTCTTTATGGAACCTGATATTTTAGATGCTTTACATGGGATGAAAAATAAAGGCCCATTGATGTCAAAGTATCTTCAAACAGCTGAGAAACTTTTCGAATATGTTAATACTCCTAATAATGAAGCTGGTATTTTAAGAGCTTTTGCTTTTCACTCTTTCTTAGGATTGAATATATCTTCCGCTGTAATTAACGCAACACAGACAGCACAGGCTACTTTCCCTGTATTAGCTTCTACCATAGGAATGTCTAACTCAATGGTAGAAGTAGGTCGAGCTTATAAAGACTCTGTAAAACTTTATAAACATATGATGACTCAACAGCAGCGTCCAGGTTTAGGAGAGTATGGTTTCTCATTCTTTACTAATGAACTTGATCCTGAAACAGGACGACTTAAACCTGTTGTGAACCAGGAGATGAAACCTCCTTGGATGTCGCAATCAGAATTTGAATCTCTTGCTAGGCTTTTCGAAACAGGAGAAATCCAACCTATTCAGAATATTGATTTAGGAGCAGGAAAACTTCAACAAAACCTACCTCCTGGTGTAATACAAGATGTAGCTAATGCTTCAGGCTATGCTTTCGGAGTAGTTGAAAATCTCAATCGTATTACAGCGTACTTAGCTTTTAATAGAGCCGCTCTCAAAGCAGCTAAAAATAAGAAAACTAAAGATAGAATGTCTGTCTTCTTGAAACAAACTCGTTTCTCAGAAAACTATAAGGAGGATATGACAGACGAGCAATTTGCTAACTTGTTTGGAAGAGCAGGTATAGAAAAAACACAGTTCTTCTTAGGGGCTGAGAATAGACCTCAACTCTTTATGGGGAAACCCATGAGTGTCGTGAGTCAATTCCAAAGTTTCCTTTGGCAGATGGTAGGAATGTACTCAGATGTATTCTTGAAATCTTTGGGAAGGAGAATGGAAGGACTGAGTGTAGAAGAGGCTGCTATAGCACGACAAGTAGGCATGAAACAGTTAGCAGCAATGACTCTTTCAATCATGGCCTTTGGTGGAGTCATGGGTCTTCCCTTCATGGATAACTGGAAAGAGCTTATTCAATTCCTGACCGAGCAGTTTGGGGATGAAGTTGGAGAAGACTTTGAACAAGAAACTCGTGAAGTTCTTGGAGAGATAATGGGGTATGATGCCACAGATGCTATACTCCGAGGACTGCCAAGGTTATTCGGTATGGATATTTCTCGTAGAGCAAGTTACGGAGATGTTCTTCCTCTAAGACTTTTGATGGGAGGTGATCCAATTGATTTCGCTGGTCCTGCTATATCTCGTTTCGCTGATATGGGGCAGGGAGTAAAACAAAACCTAGACCAGGGAAGATATCTTGAAGCGGGGGTAAACCTGCTTCCAATTGCAATTGGTAATGCTTATCGTGCTATGGTTAAAGAACCATCAATCGGTACCTTTACTCAAAGAGGGCAGCAACTTCTCCCTGCTGGTTCTTTATCTGCTCCTCAAATGGGACTAGCGGCACTAGGGTTTACTCCAGCTCTTGTTTCACAGGCCAGACAAAGACGTGGTGTTGAGAACTACCTGACCTACCGTGCTAGAAATGGTAAGGAAACTTACACCTCAAGACTAGCTACTAACTTAGGAGCTTTTCTGTCGGCAACACAGGCAGGGAAATCAAAAGAAGCTGGTAATTATTTACAAAATTACATTGAAGATTACTTACACGTTCTTCAACACGATATAGATAATATATCAGAACCTTCCCGCCAATATAGAATTAATCCTGATACCATTACAAAACGAGCACTGAGAATGTTCCCTGATCCCTTTATGAACATTGGTCCTAGAGTTCCAAAAGCTATTCGTCCTGAACTGATAGAGGGAATGCTCTTTACAGATAGCATCCCTATGGGAGATTGACTTTTACTATAGCTGTTACTATAAGTACAGCATGACAAGTAAAGTTAACCCGACAGCTTATCACATATTTATTGGTTATGATTCTCGTGAAGCTCATGCTTACGATGTGTGTGCGTTTAGTTTGAAACACCACGATCTCAGTAACAACGTACACATTCATAAAATTGAGCACCGAGAAATGAGAAGGCTTAACCTGTTTAATAGAAACTGGTTAATTAATAGTGAAGGACAGTATATTGATCTTGTGGACGGTAGACCCTTTTCCACCGAATTTTCCCATACCAGATTTCTCGTTCCACACTTGGCTAGATATGGCGGTATTAGCGGATGGGTTCTTTTCTGTGACTGTGACTTTTTGTTTTTAGAAAGTATTGATAATTTATTTAAACTCACTGATGACAAGTACGCAGCGATGTGTGTACAATTTAATTTCCAACCAGAGAAAAATGCAACTAAAATGGACGGTGTAAAACAGCTCCCTTACAGGAGAAAGTTGTGGTCTTCTTTAGTTCTTTACAACATTTCTCATCCTTCCAATCAGGTACTAACTTCCGATAAAGTTAATAAAGAAACAGGAGCGTACCTTCACGCCTTTGAGTGGCTTCAAGATAATGAAATAGGAAGACTTCCAGAAAAGTGGAATTTTATTCCAGGTATTTCTAAAGCAACTAAGAAAGAGCATCCAAGTGCTATCCACTTTTCCCAAGGAGGGCCGTGGTTCGCTGCTCATAAAAACACTGAATTTGCAAATGAATGGAATAGAATGTATTCCGAAAGCTGGATGACTTATAAAGACAGGTATATGTAATATGGTAACTTCTTCTTTTACAATTGTATCTAGTTTCAATATTAAAGATTGGGAACTCTACGCTAAAACTTTTGTTACTTCTTTTATCAAGAAGTGGGACAAAGATATAAACCTTTCCATGTACTATCATGATGGGGAACTTCCCTCTGATGCTCCTACTGCACCTAATGTAAAGTACATTTCTTTAGACACTGATGAAGCTCTCTTAAACTTCAAGGAAACATTTAAAGATCGAAATGGAATAGAGAAAAGTGGAACTTATAACTATCGTTACGATGCTTTAAAATTCTGTCATAAAGTTTTTGCAATAACTAATGAAGCCTTCTCTCTTCTTTCAGAAGACTCCGTAATAAAGAGCACGGGGCATTTGATCTGGTTAGATGCTGATTCAGAAACGACTAAATTTGTATCCTTAAACCAACTTCAAAAGATGACTGCTGTTAGAGGCACACAGATAATTCATCTTGGTCGAAAGGCTATAGACTATAGCGAGACTTCTTTTATTTCTTTTAATTTAAACTCTGCTAAGACCACAGAATTCCTAACTGATTTTCGTGGTCTTTACTTGAGCGGAGAACTCTTTGGGTACAGAGAGTGGCACGATGGCTTTGTCTTCTCACGTCTGCTTAATTTACATGAGCAACACGGTTTAGTTGTTAAGAATTTAACTCCTGACTGTGAAGACCTTGCGGCCTTTGCTATCTCTCCTCTCGCTGAATTCATCAAGCATAAGAAAGGGAATCTTAAACTCGACAAAAAGGAAGAGACATTTCTTCCTGTAGGGCCACAGAGATACGCTATTCTTCCAGAGATTATTAAGTACTATAACTGTACAAACCTGCTAGAGGTGGGAACCTGGAACGGTGCTAGAGCCATTGAGATGGCAATGGGTGCTCTTGAGATAAGTGATACGGTTCACTACACAGGCTTTGATTTATTCGATACAGCCACTGAAGAAACAGATCAAGAAGAATTCAACAGTAAGAAACATACAGCAAAACAAAAAGTAGAGGAGTCTCTAGCTCACTTTGCACGAGAAGTAGCAAAGGATAACAAGACATTTACTTTCTGTCTTTTCGAAGGAGATTCAAAAGAAACTTTACAGATTGTAAAGAATAGAGACTATTGTAATACACATAATATTAAACCTGATTTTGCATACATTGACGGTGGGCATAGTGTTCGTACCTGTATGTCAGATTACGATAATTTAAACCAAGTTCCTGTCATAGTCTTTGATGATTTCTTTACAACAGATGATGAAGGAAAGGCTCCTTCTGAGGACAAGTGCGGGACTAATTATGTGTATAATTATTTCCTTCAGCCCTCAGTTCGAAAGAGTATCATAGCCACGAAAGACAGGGTAGTAGGGGGAGGGTTTATTAATTTTGCTTTAGTTCTTAGTGATCCTGACTTACCTGAACCGCCTACATTTAAACCAAACAATCGTATACCAATTAAGGTTACACCGCACGATTGTATGCCAAGTGACTACATCATAGATAACATTAAAGAGAATAAAGAAACACTTACCAGATGGATAAAAGAAAGAGCAAAGCTTCATAACGAACATATGATAATTGCTTCTGGTGGGCCATCTCTTAAAGAAAATATCAGTAAGATTAAACAGATCAGAAAAGAAAAGAAAGCTAAAGTTATGTGTGTCAAACATGCTTTACCTATCTTACTGGAACACAACATCATTCCTTGGGGGTGCATCCTTCTTGATCCTCGTCCGATAGAGGGAGAGTCAACACATGGAATTAAACGTAAAACTCTGTTCAAAAAAATTCCTAAACGGACAAAGTTTTTCATAGCTTCGATGACAGATACTTCTGTAGTCAAATACATCACACAACGAACTGATAATGTTTATGGATGGGATGCGTTCTCCCAGGCCATTAAAGAATGGGAAGGTCTACGAGATACTATGCTTATAACAGGTGGTACCTGTGCTGCAACTCGTAGCATTGGAGTCGCTCATGTATTAGGCTTCAGGACTTTTCATTTGTTTGGTTTCGATTCCTCAGTCTCTGAACCAACTGAAGAACAGAAAAAAGAAGTAGCTGATTCTGGTCCTGAAAAAGAAGATAAGGAAAAACGACCTAAATATATACAGGTAGGAGTAGGAGATTGTCCCGATAAATTCTGGACAACAGGAGAGCTTCTCGCTCTTGCTCAAGATGTAGAACAGTTGTTAGACAGGGAGGATACAATTGATCTGGAATTAAACATGCACGGAGGAGGATTAGTTCAAGCTATCTGGGAAGATAGACTAGCAAAAGGTTATGGGAAACGTGAGTATAAGGAGATACTTGAAGATGTCTGATAAACCACCAAAAGATGATAATGTAGTAAAGCTCCCTCAGAATGATATGAGTGTTCAAAGGTTGGGACTACTGACAACTCAACAAAGACAAGAGGCACATAAGAATCTTACAGAAGGATTGGATAAAGCCTATAGCGAGATTGATAAGAATCAACAATTAGTTGGTGCTGTTATTATGACTTTCGATGATGGGGGTGAGATGACAGATTGGGCTATTGGTGAGGTAGGTGCTACGAACTTGTACATGATGTTGGACAAAATGAAAATGGAAATCTTAAATATTATTACTGAGAATCAGAATGGCAGCGACGGATGACATAGACCTTAGTAATCCTCAACCCTTGGTTAGAGCAAAGAACCGTAGGCGTATGGCGTGGATTGCTTTGAGTGCTTTAATTACATCTGCTTTTATTTTAATTTTTGTTGTAGGAGAGAGCAGACTTAAAGCTCTTCAAGGACTTCTTGAATTATACTGGATGTCACTAGCAGCAGTTATTTTAGGATACATGGGTGGTGAAATCATGGCCCTTAAAAATCTTACTAAGAAATGAGAAGGTACGATGCGGAAACATTTAAAAGAAGTTAACATGAGTTACTTGCAGCACTTTGTATTTGCAATGACACTCGCTATTGAGAGTTCTATCATGCCTCTCATTCTTATCGCACACGCTATATTTCCCAATATATTTATCAATAAATTTAGTAACTGGATCAAGAGTTGTGAAGAGCGTATAAAAGGTTAATTTGCTACACACGTCTCATAGCTTACCATACAGAGGCATCTCTCTTTTCAGGACTGAGGGTACCAGAGGGTAGTAAGATACCCCCTCACTGCTCAGTACAGCAAGGAAATTTTTAGATGTTAACGCTTTTAGGAAGTCTTTTAGGGTTTACAACCTCTTTTCTCCCTTCTGTGCTAGATTTCTTCACTACTAAGCAGAAGCACCAACAAGAGATAGAAAAGCTCCGAGTTCAGATGGAACTTGATGCTAAAAGAGCAGAGCTGAAGATAGTAGAACTGGATGCTAGAGCAGATATAGAAGAGTCAAAGGGGATATACCAACATGACAGAACTCTTGACGGTGGAAAATTTGTCAATAGCCTCCGAGCTAGTGTCCGTCCTGTTATTACTTATTTATTTTTCTTCATGTTCGTTGTAACAAAATGCACTTTGATCTATGCACTAATCACTAATCAGAATGTAGATTGGACAACAGCTATTGAGATGGCATGGGACCAGGAAAGTGCCGCACTGTTCGCGGCTGTAATGTCATTCTGGTTTGGTGGACGAGCGATCAATAAATATTTGAACCGATAAAACCAGCAGAAGATTCATACCACTCACTTGTTTTGCAACCTTTGCAGATACGCATGTTCTTTTCAATGAGTCTATTCTCACCACAACAAAGACACTTTCTGTAAACCATTCCGTATTCTTCAGCTAGTTTTGCATCTGGTTTGATTTCTTTGCGTAACTTACTTTTAGTACCGTCACACTTACCTCCTCTAAACTTTATCCCAAGACAGACATTCCTGGTTAGCTCCTTATTGGATTCTTTTCTGTACTGTTCACCTAATAGTACAACTATTTGGGAAGTAGATAATCCTCTATCAAACAAGGTTAACACTTCTTGTTTAAAAGCGTCAGAGAGTATTGGGCGGTGTGTCATCTGAATGGTGGTCCTATGCTCCAGCCTACTAATGAATAACGTACCCCTGCAATAACAGGTTTTATCCTGTGCCACAAGAGAGAAGGAAAAATAAGTATCGTTCCTTTTTTATTTAAGGAAGGTTCAGGAATTATTCTTTTCTTGTAGGGCTTTGAGGGTTTCCCCCAACTGAATTCAAAATCCCCTCCCTCATATTCTTCATTCAAAGATATAGACATAGAAAGTTTTCTTGTCTCATCAGTCCCTGAATTAAATAGTAATCCTGTATCAGTGTGCCATCCGTAGAACATATCAGGTTCATACGTAGAAAACTGTAAAGGCTCAATCCCTCGGATGTCAAAGTTCCACCCAGCATGGGCATTAGCTTTCCTGAAATACTCAAACATAACAGAAGACAGTTCAGGCACGTTTATCCACGAGATATGGCTATATCTTAGGTCTGTATTGATACGAGTTTCCTCTTCGATTTCTCCTGTCTGTGTTTGAAGAGAGGTTCCTATTTCAATAAGAGTTGAACAAAAAGTCTCATCAAATTCTTGTTCAATTTTCCAGAACATAGGAAGATTAGGATCAGTCACTACAGTATTTCTTTCTCAGACGAGGGAAGTGAATAGCGTTATAGATAGCATCATAAAGACTATAAGACAAACTCTGCCATCCCCATCGTGCGTATTCGTGATAACACGAAACCCACCACTCCACAAAATCTATACTAAACCATATTATAGTTTTCATTTAGAGATGCCTGATACATTAGAGAGTGACTTACCTCCGACAGTTTCCCTCATGATGTCATTATGGTCTAGCTCAGACCAATAAATTTCTAATGCTTTAACAGGTGTAGGAGCTATGAATTGATGAAATTCTCCTGGGGGTACGATACATAAATCTCCTTCTTTCATCGAAGTATAATCAACTAAATCATAATCATTCTTCCAGCGTTTAATTGTGAGCTTCCCCTCTATCAAATAGAACGCATTAAATTTTGACTGATGACAATGCTTGGAACAGTAACCGTCTTTGTTCACTTCAATTCTATGTATCTCTATTGAGGGACCACGGAACAAGGGCCACGTTGCTCCCCATACTTTCCCCTCCTTATTCATATCTCGCATATCCCTGCAACACACGCTAACTCTTGAGCACCGATAGTCATGTCCATGCTTTCATACTCTGAAAGTTTAGACCAATCAACTACCATAGGCATCTTTTCTTGTAGTGCTTTATATTCCTTTTCAGTACAGTCTTGATAGGGAGCTTGTTGGTAAGTGTGTTCTGAGAAAGGTAAGAAAGAAACACCACTCATGTAATCAAAGTTTTTATAAACCCAGGCTCCAACATCAATCCACTCATACTCTTTGACAGATATAGTCACAGATGGTTTATGTTCACACCAGTTCTTTTGATATATCAACCAAAGCTCAAGCTGTTCAATGGCTGACATGTCTGTTCGAAAGACTGCGTTTTCATTTACTCTCATGGGAAAGGAGAAGACAGAAGTATGATCTGGTTTCGTAACGTCATCCTCCACAGGAAAGCCGCTATCAGACATCATCTTTGTTAGTGGATCTTTCTTATCACCACGTACAGTACGAATATAAAACTTGTTATGTCGTGCATGAATACCAGAGGCTGCGTCTGTCAACTGACTGACTGTACCTGATGGCTTAACACAGGTTACGGCAACTGACTGATTGATACCAATTTTCTTAGCCCACTTCTTATTAGTATCAACAGCTATTTCTTTAAGTTCCTTGAGTAAGGAAGAGGGATCACCAGCTTTACCATTGGTATACTTATTGTCCATGATACCTGTCAGAGAGACACCTAACAATCTTTCTTCTTCGCAGTTCTTTCTCCACATAGAACTAAGGTATTTAAAATTAACCAGGGTGGACTGTAGTGTACCAAGGATTGCAGCTAGTCTTACTTTCTCTTTTAAAGTTTCTGGAGTGTCACTGTATCGGACAACTACTTCAGATAGATTACAAAACTCACGATCACGTAAGATAATCTCTGAGCAAGGGTTCGTGCCAAACTCCCATCCCTCTGTTTCTCTGCGCCCATTTCTAGCAGCCATCCTGATAGAGGATTCACGATTAAATATACCACGCTCTCCTGACTTGGAATCATAAAGAGCTTTCCACTCATCCATAAAGATACCAATGTCAGGCTTCTCTGTATAACAGGCAGAGTTATTTGCTAGTGCTCTTTGTGGATTAGCTTCCCACCACTGACCTGCTTTGGCGTGACGCATACGATCATCTGATAGATTCGAAAGGCTAATCAAAGCTGATCTTCTGACACCGCCTACCACAACAACCTCTCCTATCTTACAGGTAATGTCATGGCACTCAACAGAATTAAGTTTACGTCCTGCCGCTCCCTGGAATACCCCAACACAGAAATTAAGTAGAGAGTCCAGAGGTTCAGGTCCACTCGCCCGTCCACCAAATGTTTTCAAAGGTGCTCCCGCTGGTCTGACTTTACTTAAATCCCACTTGGGAATCTGACCCACATAGAGCATACCAATTAATTCTTTTAGAGCCTTTGCCCATCCCATCTTACTATCAGCCACGAGTATAGTAGAATCTGTATGATGGAAATCTTCTGCTATCTGTGGAAGTTGTGAGATAAACTGACGCTCTACACTGAAACCTACACCTGTACCGTTCATAAGAATGTATAGTATTTCATCAAAAGCTTGTACTCTATTGATGGCAACATACGAACAATTATATCCAGCAACATTCTCTCGCTTCAAAGCTTCACCCGCAGACATTAGACAACGCATGGAGGGCATCACTTGTAGAGATAAAACTGCTTCCTCTAATTCTCTTAACTCCCTACTCACAAACGTAAAAGAATGAAGTTCCTTTAGATGTTCTTGAAAGAAAGAGAAGTATCTATCCACTGTCTCTGTCCATGTCTCCCTTCGTTGCTTATCAGGCAGCCATCTTGAGTAACGGGAAAGGTGTATAAATTCCTGATAAAGAGTAGGCAAATAGTTAGGATTACTCACAGAAATCTCCTTGTATTTTAAGTAAATTATTTAATGAGGAATGGGAGAGGGTGAGGAAAGAGATAACTTCATATTGCTTTTTACTACCCAATGATCTCTTCCTCTTACACTTGTCTTCTCAGGCCACGCCTTAATCCCTTCATGGCCCTTCTTCTTCCAGTAAGTCTGGATAAGATGACAAAGGATCATGGCTTTGGACTTTGAGTAGGTATAGTCATGTTTAGGGTTTGGGTTAGTGTTATGAGAAGAATGTTTTATTAGCATTTCTACCATCCTATCAAGTAAATTTTTGACTCACAAATCAATCTGATATCTCATTGAATATTAACTTTAATTTCTCATCCCCAATCTCAGCACATGTCACAATCATCTTACTTAGGTACCATTGGGCCTTCTTTAAATCCTGGGAAGGCGTGTTCTTGTAGGCGTATCGCCAGAGATATTTCTCTACGTTTCCCTTGAGATACCCCAGAAACTCTATCTCAGACATACTGGCTTCAATAGCCTTAATAGCCTCAACATTTTTTCGGTTATAGTGAGAAGGTTTATTAATACTTTTCCAATCATCTCCCTCAAAGGCTTCAGGAAATTGTTTAGCTTCCTCTTCTTTTTCCTTACGAAAAGCCTTCCAACCTGCACTGTCTTGAGGTATTCCAAATGTATTAGGCTGACTCATCTCTTACTCCTTTGATGAATTAATAAGTACATTGATACGGCGATGAGGAAACTCTTTCTGTCCTTCTTGAAGTTCCTCAAAGTATTTTCTTGCATATTCAGGATCAATCCCAGCAAGTTCACAAATAGGTTCGAAGGAAGAAGCAGTAACACAAGCAGGAACAGAGAACCACTTGGTCGCTGATCTTCTATTGTTCTTTGAAACAATAGGCTCATCTGTGTAAGGCTCCTTCGTAGCATCCAGTAGTGCTTGTATAAACACTGCTATGTATAGCATCCTCTCTGGACTAGAGGGCGTGTCGTGTGTAGTCTCTAACGCTCCTTCGTACAGAACAGAATCATTGAAGTCTCCCCAGTAAACATCTTCTGAAACTGAAACTGAAAGTTTATTATTTTGATTTTCCTTTTTCACGTATCCAACTCTTTGGTATTCTTTCTGCTGCCCAGGTAAACTTATTTTTCGTACACCAATCACCCAATGTAGTTTTACTTTTCTTATGTATCTTCACTGACGCTTTCATTAATACAATTCTAATATCAAGATTAGGATTAGATTTCCTTACGTGTAACATTTTCTGTCGTTGTTGTAAGGGGAACCATCCTTTCAATTCTATAACTATACCATTTGAAAGAATGAGATCAGGAAGATATGTTCTTTTTACTTCAGGAACTATATAAGAAAGAGTATGAGGTTCATACTGAAACTTAACCTGCCTACTTTCTAAGTCCTCGCATACAACTCTTTCAAATTCAGACCGATACATCTACCTCACTTACCTCTGGAGTTCTAGCGACTTGAGTAAGGTATCGTATTCCATTTGAATATCTAAAACCTCTCAGTCCTTTTCCTCCATTAGCATCAGCCCAACACTCAATCTTATAGGAGCAGAACGCACACCCAATTGCTAACTTTCTGTTTCCTGATTTACCATCCTCTTGATCGGGATAACACTTCTCAGGAGGGTCTTCCTTCTTTAGTGTGTTTTTAAGATAAGAAACTCTTTGTTTAACATCTATCATCTCAAGACGATGGATAGGCATGATGGCTATCTCACCTGAGACTTTGTCAATGACAACAAACGCTGCCATCTCATCATTAGCCTCTTGTGCATAGCCTGATAGCTGTCCAATATATCCAAAGGGATCATCATCAAAGAGAGTATAGTTCTTAAATTTCAAGAAGGAACGTCCTGACGCTGATTTAAAATCAACTAAGACACCATCAACACGAGCATCCTGATGGCCCAGAACTCCATCCACCTTGTGCTCTTTCTGTCTCTCTTCTACTGAATGTCCTGCTGTCTTTATAAGAAGAACAAGAAGCTCTTCAAGTATCTCTCCATACAGAAACTTTAAAAGTAAACTGTACGGTAATACATCTTTTTCAGTTCTTTTGTCTTTGTGTTGGTACCACAGTTGCCTAGCTGGTTTGCCTATATTAGACATCCTCAGTACAACTCTCGGCTCTTCTGTTTTAGCATCAGAAGAAAAGCGAGAGAGAGAAGAAACAATAGCTTTGGATACATTATCTGAAAACTCTTTCAAATCTTCATCGGAAGGAGACAACGATGAAGACCAAAGATTTTCCAAATCACACAGCAATGAATCAAAAGCTCCGGTCATGGTATGTATGTTTCTTCCCTCTCTCTATGTGGAGGAGATTATGTAGTAGGAGACGGACTACACTATCTCAACTCCAACCTCTATGGAAAAGCGGCTTCTGTTTCTTCGTAACCGCCATCAACAGGCTTCAATTCAGTAGCTTCCACTGAACCAGTTCCAGTTCCCTCATAGGCTACAAGATCAACTACTTGTACCTTCTCAAGACTAGCTCCTGTTTTACCTGCCCACTTCCCATTCTTAAATGTAAACGGACGGAACTCAACATTCACATCTGATCCGTTTCCAATTAATGATGTCATAGGTGCCATCGCAGCATCTATTACAACAGGCTTTGCGTTAGGTGTTCCATCTTTCTTAAAGGCATACCTACGCAGAGTTATAAACTTTCCCTTATCTCCTTTAGTGTTACTATCGCCAGGATCAGATTTAATTTGTAATCCATGATCTTCAGCAATCTTGACATTTTTCTTATCAAGATTACCAACGTCGATTGCATAGCGTAAATCGTTAGGATCAAACTTACTACCCTGTGGAGTAAATACTTTAGCCCAGTAGGCTTTTCCTGAAAGTACAGGCATGGTTCTATTTTCCTCTTAGTTTCGGTTTCGGAAATAACAATTACTCTCATCGTTCGCGGTTGTCAAGAAAAATTTTCCTCCTTTCAAATTTCTTTTTCAAGTTCGTTCATATTTCTTAGTTTGTCTTGCGCTACAAACCAAGCACCTGGATGTCCATTCCTTGGATCAAACCAGTGTTCAGCGTTCTTGGCATCTTTTCCATACATCCATCCCTTGAAGGAGACTAAGGGTGTCTTCTCTATACCAAGGACATAAATCTCATCATCACTATCACGAGGCCGCACAATAAGTTTGCCTCGCTCCAGTGTTGTTGAGCGTACCTGCAAATTAGTGCCGATATCAGGGAGTTTAAACGTATCGACAGAGGGTACCCAATAAACATTTAAGGCTTTAGCCAAAGCCATCTCAGCTATAGCTCCGCAAATATCATTCTGCCATTCTGTTCCTTGTTTCATAGGAGTATCAGCCCTATGATCCTCACGGCTTTTGACTCGTCGGGTTATGCCAGTAGTGGCAGCAACTGTTAATTCCAGAGGGTGTAATTCAACTTCCCACCGTAAATTATTCTTTAATGAGTTTCGGCCCATGTCTTTCCTTCCTTTGCTTCACTGTCTAAAGGACACTTCACTTTCAAACTTTGCTCTGCTTTAACCATAGCTTCCTTGGTAATATCCATAAAAATTTTGGCATCAGTTCTACTAACCTCAAACTGTACCTCATCATGAACATTAGCTACAGGTTTTGCTTCAATGCCTTTGGATACAACAGCATCCATAATGTGGACTAACCATTCTTTACAGATTATAGCTCCTGCTCCCTGTAATAATGTATTAACAGCGGCATGTCCACTTCGTACTCTTAACGTCCTACCATCCAACCCAGTAACTACTGAGTCCTTCTCTGCTTCTTCTGTTACTCGCTCACGCCAAGCTGCTAGTCGAGGGAGCCTCTCTAAAAACCGTTGTATCAGTATCTGTCCTTGTGCTGGGCTTCCACCGACAACACTTCCTATCTTGGCTGCTCCTGCTCCATATAGAAAAGCATAGATAAATGTCTTTGCCTGATCTCTGGTTCTCAATCCAGCCATCTTTTGATTAGCAGTATGTATATCACCTTCTACTATTTCCTTGGTGTAAGCAGGGTCTTGAATGTAATGAGCAAGACACCTGAGTTCCAGAGATGAGGCGTCAGCTCCTACTAGGATATGTTTATCTGTATCTTCCACGGTCCAACACTCTCGACACTCTTTACCATAAGGCGAATAAACTGAAGGAACTTGAGCCATGTTGGGATTGTTATGAGTCATGCGGCCAGTAACAGCACCAAGTGTACGTACATAGCCATGTACTCTTTGAGTATCTGGGTTAATTAAATCTACCCAGGATTTTATTTGTGCAGTACGCTTACGCAGCATCATATAGCGTAAGAGTTTCTTAGCTTCAGGTATATCACACTGAGCTAATGTTGTTTCATTAACAATAGGTTGTCCTGTCTTTTCTGTAAATGAAGTTGGCTCCCATCCTCGTTTAACAAGACGGTCAGCTATTTGCTGTCTACTATTAGGATTGAATGGGATTACTTTAGTCTTTGTTTTTAATTCTTTAATTGTAGGTTCAAATACTTTAACTAACTCATTTTCTATTATCCCTGACTCATCATTGAGTTCAGATAACAATAGACGAGAACGATATTCATTAAGATAAAAACCAGTGCTCTGTTGAACATCAATAATTCTCCTGATCTTATGCTCTAATTCAACACTCTTTTTAGAGAAGACGGAGGAGTTTTCTTTTAAGTACCCGTAAAGTTTTTCAGTAACATCGACATCACGCTTACAATATTTCTCCATCTCTTCAGAGTACTCAAGGAAGGAGAAGTTTTCTTTTGTCAGCTTATGTAATCCTAATCGCTGACCCCACGCATCAAGTGAGTGACCATCATCAATGATTGGATTAAATAAATACGACAGTATTAATGTATCAACTACCTTACAATACGGTATGTTTGTATGTAATAATCGGTTGACTATCGGTAGGTCAAAGGAAGTACCGTTGTGCATGATAATCTTATCAGCTCCCAGGAGATATTTAGGGAGCCGAGAAAGATCATAACCGTTAGGACCACCAAAGATATGGTGTTGTTCAGTACCTATTTCTTTACAGACTGCTAGGTGCAGGACACTTGCATCAATATCATCAGTCTCTATATCGAGGATTATCTTTTTCAAAATATTTCCTCACTGTCTTCTTCTTCATCTTCTGATGGTAGAGCTTCTATTTCTGTTTGTCTACCAGTTTCTCTACTGAATGAAAGATAAGTAGCAGGACCAGTGTCACCACTAAATCTGTTTTTAAGTACTCGTATTAATGTAGTATTTCGGACAGCAATGTTGTCACTTTGTGAGTTTCTTTCCAATCCAAAAACCATATCACTGATCTGAGCAATTCCTGCTGTTCCTCGTAAATGAGATAGAGAAACAGTTGATCCTTCTTCGTGTCCTCCATTAGTAGATATTCTTTTCAGATGTGTAACCAAGCCAAGATGAATATTCAATTCTTGTACCAGCATACGCAGCTTAGTCATGATCTCATCTAAAGCCCTGCGCTCATCACCGTGCTCTCCAGAACTAACGACGATACTGATATGATCCAGAAAGATAAATCTACAGTCCAATCCTTTTGCCATGTACCTGACACGAGAGACAAGCTTATCAATATCCCATGAGCCAAAGTGATCGAACAGAAATATTCTTCTCTCCTTAGCCAGAGCATCAAAGGCATCTTTAAATTCGTCATTCGTATATTCACACGTCGGAATATGGAATGGTTTGTTCGCATGAATTCCTAACAGTGCCAGACCAGTTCGTTTAGTTGTCTCTTCAAGAAAGAGCATACCGACATTGAAGGGTGTTGTTTGTGTAACGTGATAAGCTATCTCACGAATAGTTGTACTCTTTCCCTGGCCTGTTCCTGCTGCGTAAGTACATAGCTCACCAAGTCTCATTCCATAAGTAAGATCTTGAAGACCTGTCCAAGGATAATTGACAGAAATAGTTTCATCTTTTTCTGTTAGAGCTTCCCACATATCCGAGAGACAAACGATCCCTTCAGGCGTGAACAGTTTCTTTTTATTCCACCACTCTTCTGTGAATTTTTTAGTTTGATTTTGTTTTAAGTATTCACAAGGGTCTTTTAACTCTAGCTCCAAGATGAAACACTTACCTGGAGGAAGCAGATCAGCTACAGCTTTAGCTGCCTTGCGTCCTTCCTTATCGGAATCGAAGCAGAGAACTACTGAGTCAAAGGAATCCAGATACTCTAAGTTTCGCTTACAGTCTTTAAGAGCAGACGCTGCGCCGTTAGGTAGGGAGACACTAGGAAAGCCACCATTCATCTGGAACACAGCAGCTGCATCTAGTTCTCCCTCAGTAACAGTAATAGCTTTACCTCCTCCATTAAAGAGGTGACTTCCAAACAAAGCAGTTTGCCCCCACTTGCCTTGTTGATTTACTGTAAATTCTTTCTTGGAAACAGTTCGTACTTTAGTCCCTACCTTATCTCCTTTTGAATTCTGATAAGGATAGAAATGTTTTTCAATCTTACCCTTCTGTGAGACTGCAACTGTAATTCCATATTTTTTGAGAGTATCTAAAGACAGATTGCGTTCTGGGATAGGCTGATAGACAGCTGATCCTAAACCTGGATCATCAGCAACGGTGACAGCAGGAGTAGACGTAACGTGTGCAGGAGTGATTGTTAAACAGGAGAAACAGTAAGCATGTCCGTCATCATAGACAGCATTCGCGTCGGATGATCCGCAGTGTTCACATGAATCATGACGTAAGAATTTTGAACCTTCATGTTCAGGAAGGAAGTAAGGACGAGTACCTTTAGCCATCTTTAGAATCTCCTAATTTAAAAATCGACCAGACTACGCATTTTAGAACGGCGTCGAAAAGATGTCAAGCATTTTAAATTCCTTAATAAAATCAAAGGGTTAAGGCGGTCGAAAAATTTTCTTGACAAATCGAAAAATAGGAATTAAGATATTGGCTCAATTCGTTTCAATAGAAATTGTTATAAAAATATATAACAAAATTATTTTTGAAACAGATAGAAACAAATGGAAACAGATAGGAGAAGAGATGCCTAGATATCAAATTTTTGAACAATGCTTGATAGATATAATCTATGAAGTAAATGCTGCTTCTAAGGAAGAAGCTCAGAAAATTTGGGATGAAAGAGACTGCTATGATGATCTTAAACTTATTGGAGAATATAACTACGAGTCAACTGGTAAAATTAATATAGAAAAAATCAACTGGTAAAATTAATATAGAAGAGATTTAGGCAGTAATAGGAAGGAGTAGGTCATGATTGATGCAGAAAAACTTGGTGAAGAAATAAGTCGTAAATGTAAATTCAATGGTGAGGAGATTGTTAAAGTATTCCAAGCCGCCTTAGAAGATGCGTCCTATCACACATTCAATAAGACTATTAGTAAGGAGTGGATCAAAGAGAAAGAGTCCTGGGATACGATGCCTCCCACGTCGGAGCAACTCCCCTTATCCCTCGCGTCGGAGTAGTTAGACATTTCTGTATTGAGAAATAGTGAGACAACATACATAACTGTTACAGAATCTCGTCACAAAGGTTATGAGATACGTCTGAGTAACCATTACAAGAAACACTTAGAGCGTGTGGATAAACTCGCACTCTTAGACAAGGTTATTTATAGCTTAGGCTCAGAACGTATCAGAGTAGCAGAAGAGATTGAACGCATACTCAAAATACAGAAGTAGTCTGGAGGGTACCTGTGATGAAAGAGGCAGACAGAAATTTTATCAAGTCTATGGCAAGAGATTTGATGGTGCATCAGGGATTGAGTTGTTATGAGGCGTTGAAGCAGACACTACGTTTTATGTCTCACTACAACGAGACAATGGCACGTCTATCTGAGAACATGCAGCCACCGTGGAGATAAAAAAATAGCCCCACTATGGGGGCTATCTTAGGTGTATGTGAGAATATAACTAAGTTAAGATATAATCACCATCTCCTAGTTGAGTTACTTCCCAACCCTTTGAAAGGAGATATTCTATTGCGTCTATCTCAATACAGTCTGCTGCATCTGTACGACTAGCGTCTACTTGAGGTTCTTTCCAACCTTGCCCTTCAGCAAAGTCAAGTAAGTCTCCAAGATTTTCATATTTATATATGTCAGACATGCTCATAGTTTCTTGAATTTTATCTGACGGCCTCTTGCCTTGAGTTCAGAGATAGTATCAAATCTCACCAGCCTGTATTCTTTATCTGATACTGACCATACAAGCAGATAGTCGTCTATGTTTCTAGTATTTGCATCAGCAGCAGTACTGATAAGGCGACAGTTACGGTATGATTCCGTGCCATCATTCTTTGTCCAACGTACTGAGAAGAACTTGTCACCTAATGCGTTTCTCAGAGTATCTCTGGCTGATGAAGTACCATTGTAATAGAATGTAGTCTGAGTCTGAAGCTGGTTAGTCATAATCAAAATACCCCTTACTTGGCATTGCTCTAATCATATGTAGTGCAATGAGTTTATGTTCCAATGTAATAGGTTTAGTTTTAAACATACTACAGAACTTATTGAGTAATATTCTCATTGTGATTTCTCCTATGTGGTGAGGAAGAGGCTGCTACTCCTCCTCACCATGAATGTTTAGTGTTTCAATTAGCAGCTAATAAACAACCAATAGCAATGAATAATATCCATACTACATACATCAGGAAGTATTTCATTCTACCGTGGCGAAATTCTCTACCTGGTAGGAGTTGGTTAGTGCTTCCCATTCGGATGAACTCATCCACTTATTGACTGTTACCTGTCTTTCGAAAAGCATTGCAGATTCATTGTCATTCTTCATATCTCTAAGAGGAAATCTCTCTGAATTTGCAGAAGCATATGCAGTCATAGCAGAAACAACTGACCAGAGATTACCACCTCTAGTAGATACTTCCTCAGTAAGTTGTTCAAGAAGTTTTTCAGCTGTACGCTTTGGTGCTACTGAGGTGAAGAAGTCCTCTACAACACTCAACGGTACCCGTGTCATAGCCCATTTGTCATACGTATCCATCTCTAATTGGAATGTTGACATAGCTTCAATGAGCTTTGTCTCAATACTTTCCAGTATAAAACCACTGGTACGTTTCTTGGTAACAAGGTTGTAAGAACCTGTCAGCATACCATTGGTACAGAACATATCTACATTGCCAAACAGTATGCGTACTTTGGAGGAACCATTGAAACAATTCCATACAATAGCTCTCATCTGTAAGGATGTAGAGTGTCCATTTTCTGTGGTAATTGTGTGAGAAATTCTCGGAAACCGATACTCTCTGACACATACTGCACCTAAGTACGAGATATGATCGCTTACCTCGACAGTATCCATGACTATTGGGTCAAGATGGTTGTGTAATTGCTTCTCAACCATCCCGAATAAGTCCTCATTCCGAACCAGTACATAGCCTTTCTTGTGTATGCCTAGCTCCTCACCCGTGTCTGTTCGTTTTATCACTTTGTATTTGGGTGAACGCATATGAAACCCACAATTGTTAGCTTGGTCATGGGAATATATATGACTCTGATGTACCGGAAAGAATATATCAGATTCAGGATTGATTAAAGATGATGAAATGGTATCACGATAATTTGTGTTTAACATTTGCTCATTTCTCCTTCTGTTTGAGCGTGGGTCGTGTATCCATAGCAGACATTCCTGCTATGAATCCGTTGATATCCTCTATGGAAACGTCTGTAATTTTCTTGACGTTTGCATGGGATAAAATCACATCAGCAAATGACTCTGGTATGTCTTCATAACTAGAGAAATACCTAGTCATTTGTACTTCAGCTTCAGTTAAAATGTACACTGTAGCCCCACAGGATAGTGGATTATCTGGGGTATATCGTACCCAACAGGGACCGTCAATGTACACCTCGTGGCTATAATTGTTTGACTTATATGTCTTGACACTGATAACAGGCTCTCTTTCCCCTGTTTTTCTGTTGCGTTTGATTATGTGCTGATTAACATGTACATATTTTTTCATTGTACATATATCTCATAAGCATTGGGATAGTCTGCCTTTACACTCTCACGAGAGCTGTACATCTTTAGTGGCTCCATGTATGACTTGACACCAGACCATGCACATTCTTCGCATCCAGCCCATATATCAGAACAATCTTCACACTCTTCAAAGATGTGCCAGTGAAGCATGTTACCTGTTTGTCGTATATGTGACGCCAGGAAATCTCTGAAGTCCATACAAATAACAGATATATCCTTCTTGCACGGCCACAAAGGTTCACAGACAGCAAACCTGTAAGCTTTGAGTGAGACGGCTCCTTTATTGTGAATGAAGTAGTGTGAACGTGGTGTGTCTGATGCACGTTCTTTCACATCTGCCTCACAGAGACGCCACGATCCCATATCATAGTTGCTATAGAGAGGTGCATTTTTGAGATAGTTGTGTGCTTCAGCAAGTGATTCATAGATATCTGGGATAATTGTGTGGCCTGTTACCTCACCTGTATCTGAATCATAATGGCTTACTCTCATGCGGTAAAACAGGGACCAATCCATAGGTATACTCATAGTACATTCTCCTCTTCCTTGACGTTCCAATCTTTTGGTTTGCGTTTCAGTGACACAACATTAGTGATAACCCACCTCTTGTGCTCCCAAGAAGGTTGGTGTTTGTGTTCCTCATAGACTGAGGCATTGTGTTGTTCCCAACGGTTGTATAAACCATCAGGACGTTTGCGATACTCAATAGCGTGGATAGGACAAACTCTACTATCATCCACTATTCTTACAGGACTCTTACGTTTCTTAGTCATGTGTTTACTCCTCCTTCTCTAGTCTTAAATTGGTTAAAAATGTCTGTATCTGCAATCGTTCTTCAAATGAGATACGTTTGACATTACGCAGAGATTTCAGATCATTCTCTACCTCGTGATATACATCTTCACGATGTATCATTTCCATGTACTGTCTGCTCATCTGACCTTCCCCATATCTCCAGCAATATGGTGTCTAAGCAACGAATGGTAGGGTAATTTTGATACCCATTTGAGTAACTCCTTGCCATCAGAACTACCTAGTACGAAGTTTTTCATGCTACGTACCCACTGTTTAATCACAAACCCATTGGCAGCATAACAGGGCGTTTTCTTCCATCGTTTGACCTTGAATACGACAATGAATTTACGATCAGGTCTTGCACATAGTGGGCCTTTACTGCCACCACATCTGCCACAGTCCATGTCTTGCATGGTATCAGCAGGGCAGAACATAGCGGGAACATCACCAAATTTTTGATCCGGTATCTCTGAGAGATTTACCACTACTGGTACACCATCACAGTGCTTGGCAATCCATTGAGCATGTCGCCAATTATGCGCTGAGAAGTTCATTGTTGTGGTAGTTTTAGTATTGAATCCCAAGTGATCCCAGAAGTAGTGCGCCCAGTGTGTGTAGCCCCAAGCCCTTCCCTCTTTTGGGACAGCCTTGACCAGAGCCTTTGCATACTCCAGGTCAAACTCATTAGTGGGGTGTTGTTTGTTGTGTTCACCCAGAAGGGGGCAGCTTGACGGACAAGTTCCCATGTGGTGCATCTCCCCACTACGTGTGGTATGACAAACGGATTTACCAACCTTGGAATTTCGGTGGCCTATGTCTGTAAGTGTTAGTGGCATGTATAGATCTCCTGTGTTGTATGTCTGTGTAGGAAAAACAACCCTCGCACCCTAGTTTGGGAGTTTGGGATTGTCAAGAAAAAAAATTTCTCCATGTCTCTGTAATGTCTCGGTTTAGTTAGGTTGATACAGTATGTGTCTAAGAGATACAGACAGAAATCCCTGGGAATTGTACCGCTTCTCTCTCTTGTTTCCAAAATTTACATTTATCAGAACCAGAACTGGTTCAGGTTTGGTATTTCTCAGGGAATTCCCCCTAAAATGTGGCAAATATGTCACTGTCAAGCATTATTTTCCCCCAAAACTGTTGCAAATATACCACAGTCAAGCTATTTCTGACTCACTTCCTGTCGGCGCGACAGACATGTCGGAGGGTGGGGGCCATGTGAGTCTGAATTGAGGGGAAATTTTCTGCTTGACTTAGGGGGCTAGGTGTTTATAATCCACCCTAGTTGCTGCGGTTGTCGCAGTGACGACACACAGACATAGGGAGACACCATATGTCATTAAAGTCAGTCAAATACGACACCAAAAGCGGAGATTTAGTGCTCCGTGTATCCATCAATGGCGTCAAATTAGACGCACTACCAGACAGTAAGTCAGGTAAGACACTGATGGTGGCCAGTAGCAATGGTGCGGTACAGACTACCGTAGAAAATGCTTCTGGATTGGGCACAATTAGGGTGAATTTGTCTGCATTTGCTAACAAATAAGCCTGTCAAGTCTGTTCTGACCTCACTCTGATATAGGGTGGGGTTGGGGCAGACGAGAGCCAATACGGCGTCGGCGCAGATTCCGATTCGGTCGGAGGGTGTGGAGTAACTGAGATGGGTTGAGGGAAAGGCAGTGACAGAAAGTATTTGACTAATCCGGTACATATAGTACTATGTAGTTGTTCGCAGTACTTAGTGAACGAATCAACTAGGAGATAGTTAAATGTCATTACGTTCTTTAAAGTACGACCCTAAGAATAAGGAATTCGTTCTTAGGATCACTGCCGATAACGGCGTTGAGTTATCCGGTCTTCCTGCAAGTAGCACAGGCAAGACTTTAATAGTTGGTGGCAGCGGTGGCGCTGTTCAAACCACCATCGAAGCAGCGTCTGCACTCGGTACAGTGAAGGCGAATGTAACAGTGTTCGCACCAATGCCTACTAAGAAATAAAGTTTCTATCTCCCAAACTGGCCCCGCTTCGGCGGGGTCTTTTTTTGGCCTTCACTCAGTCGGCTCATATAGTTGATTAGAGAAGAAATAAAAAAAGAGAGGAGGGCCGAAGCCCTCACTCCCTCCACACACAACACTACTTATAATATTTCCCACCCTCCCAACAAATAATTGAGACAGCTGCTGCAAGTGATGCAAGGAAACCGCTACCTAAAAGCATAGCAATTAGCCAATCAAAGAATGGAAGACCAAAATGAACACCGTATTGCATCCAATTCATCATGTGAACTACGAAAATGCAACCACTCAGCAATCCCAGTAATAAGCATAAGATTGCTAACATCCAACGACTCATAGGTGTATTAAACATTTGTATTTACTCCTAGTGTGTGAAAAAGAAAAGAGGGAGGGATTAGATCCCCTCCCCCTCTTAGGTTTAGATCAATTGTGCTACTTCATACTCAAGAGCTTCATGTTTGATCTCAAGATCATGATGATCAACTACAAGAGCTTCAAGTAGTTCTTTCAGCTCTTTAAGCTCCAAACTGAGCAGATTAACCATATCAACGAGATGATCTTCAACATGGTTGACCTTATGAAATAGATCTTCTATTTCTTGTGCCGCAGCTTCTTCACACTGCACTCTTGCTGCATCTTTCCAAGCATCTTCTTCCATGATTTCTCTAACCACTGAAAGAATCTCTTGCTGCTGCTCGTACACATATTGACCTGTTTTACTCATAACCAAGTTCTCCTATTTGGTTTGTGTGTTTGTCCTACGGTTCCGAGGATCGTGTTTTGCTCGGCTAACCCAGCGGTTTGTGTTCGCTGTGGACAACCTTTTATCCCATGTTGACCGAGCAATGTCAAATACTTTAGGGGGGGGTACTTGGCCAAGGGGGGGAGGAAAAACATGCCCCGTCTCTGATATATAAGATAGGGAGGTACCTATAATTTTCTAATTTTTAAATTTTACAGTTTTTAACACTTAGGGGGGGTTGTCAAAAAAATTAAAATATGATACTAATAGATTCTATTGGAGTCGAAGCGAATCAATCCTTCTTTCTATATTTTCATATTATTTCATGAAACTAATACTTTGGGTCCAATTAGATACCAATGGATACAAAGCCTCACATACTATATGGAAGACTTTCAAATGAGGAATTAAGAGAACTCATTAAAGATACTTCTTTGTCTCGTGAAAAAACTTCCGCTGGTCGTGATCTGGTAGAGATGCGGGACGAATATCACAGACGGTTTGTAAAAAAGGAAACTAACTGCCATACTGATGATGATATGTTAGAAAAACCAGCAGACTCAGAAAAATTCAAAAAGGGTAAGTTCGTAGCAGGGATGGCTCCGAAACAGGAAAAGTTCTGTATGGAGTACATGGCTACTGGAGATGCCTTGACAGCTTACAAGGCAGCTGGGTATAAGGAGGGACACAATGTATCGGATACTCGCCGCAGAGCTTATTCTCTTTTGAAGAAGCCCAAGATAGCGCAACGTATTAATGATATAAGGGAAGAGGCTATGACAAAGATGGCCTGGAACGCAGATCGTGTGATGGACAGATTGGATGAAGTCTATCAACATGCGTTGTCTAATGGAGACTATACTAATGCGAACCGCAGTGTCGAAGCTGTTGCCAAGCATTTAGGGATGTTTGTCGATAGAACCGAGAGTAAGATCAATATGACACAACAGTTTAGTGGAGAAACAGATAAAGAATCAGTTCAAAAAGATATGGAGAAACTGGCAGAAATAGCTGGATTGAAGGTAATTAACGGGGGCAAGGACAATTAATATAATTGATTATAAAGATTTTATTGATACAGATGTCAATAAAGATGGTAATCCTAAGTTAATAAACTTGTCTTTAAAGATGCCTTATGCACCACATAGTCACGCCGCAGGGACAAAAGGATACGCTCAGTGCCTGGATCGTCTTCAGTTTATGCTTGAAAACTGGCACTCTCAGATATGTTCACACCCCTCTTTGAGGAATCCTGATGATTACTTTGATGATCATAGAGAGCTTGTCGCTAATATCTCTCATGATATGTTTGTCTTATTGACATTATTTAATACATACGAGATGGAACAGGATCGACACAATCAGTCTGTTCAATAATAGTAGATATGCACGGAACACAAGACTTAGTACAAGCCCGTGACCAGTTATATAGACTTGTTATAGGATCAGCTAAGGATGACTTCCTTACTTTTGTAAGACTTGTAGCCCCACAGCTCATAGCTGATTTTAAAATGGGGAGACATATTGAGCTGATAGCCAACAAGCTACAACAGGTCAAAGAAGGAAAGATCAAAAGGTTAATGGTCTTTCTCCCGCCACGTAGTTCCAAATCTGTTATTTGTTCGAAGCTGTTCCCAGCTTGGTACATGGGACTCAATCCCAATCATGAAATACTTTCGGTTTCACATTCCGATCAACTAGCCTCTGATTTTGGTAGAGCGGTCAGGGATGTTGTTAATTCAGATGTATTTAAAACAATATTTCCTGAAGTTCTGCTAAGGTCCGATGTAAGAGCCGCAGGAAAGTGGCAGACTAATCATAATGGTGTTTATGTAGCAGCGGGTGTAAAGACACAGATTGCTGGTCGTGGTGCTCACGTTGCTATTCTTGACGATGTAATGTCAGAAGAAGATGCTTTCTCTGAAGCAGGAAGACGGTATATCAAGGAGTGGTACCCAGCAGGACTACGTACTCGCTTGATGCCTAACGGTTCTATTGTCATTATTAATACACGGTATCATGAAGATGATATATGTGGTTGGTTACTGGGAGCTGAGTCTGATGCTGAAACTGATGCGAAACTGAATCCCTGGGAAGTTATAAAAATACCAGCTTGGTTAGACGAGAGAGCAGCACAGCTTCTCAATCTTCCTGTAGGAACTTCTTATTTTCCTGAGTGGAAACCAGATTCAATTCTCAAATCAGATGAATTAGAAATAAAGAAACATAATGGAAGCAGGTACTGGCAGTCTCTATATATGCAAGACCCGACACCGGAAGAAGGAGGGATTATAAAGAAGGAGTGGTTTGAGCAGTGGAAAGACCACACACCTCCTGATTGTGATTTTATAATTCAAACAATGGATACAGCTTTCTCGGCAAAGACAACTGCTGATTATTCTGTAATGCAAACGTGGGGAATATTTGAAAAATATGAGGTAGATAGTCGTGGAATTGAAGCCCTGGTTCCTAATCTTATTCTTTTAGGAAATGTGCGTCAAAGGTTCGAATATCCTGAACTAAGACAAAGAGCACAAGAAGAGTTTGAAAAACACGATCCAGACATTATAATAATAGAGAAGAAAGCTTCTGGTCAGTCGCTTATTCAAGACTTGAGAAGGGCGGGTCTTCCTGTGTTGGAATACACGCCTGATCGTGATAAAGTTACAAGGGCCAATGCTGCAACACCATTTTTAGAGTCAGGACGTGTCTGGTTGCCTTTTGTCAAGCAGTGGTCACTTGAACTTATTGAAGAAGCAGCAGGGTTCCCAAATGCTCGTTACGATGATCAAGTAGATGCGATGGTCATGGCTATTCTTTATATGAGAGATGCGTGGAAAGTTTCACATCCCGATGATCCTAATTATGAGGACGAGGACGACGGGACAGTTTATAAACCACCTCGGAAAGGATATTGGAGGTTTTAGAGAATGGCTGAAAAGAAAAAAGGTAAAGGTAAAAGTGACACTCCTCGTAAACGGCTGAAAGGTCGAATGGGTATGCGAAGCCCAAGAATTGAGGAAGAAGGTAGAAAAGGTGCTCCTGCAAATAAACGGAGGATAAGAGGAGCAGAGGTAAGAAAGAGAATAAAGGAAGAAGGTTACGATGCGTGGCCTCATGGGATACCAGTTGTTACAGAACATTATGATAAATCTGATGGCAGTATTGGTACGGATCATCTAAAGGTTGATGAAAAAGGAAGGATTATGGGTAGAGACTTAAAAAAGCTCTTTGCTGATCCTACAGAAGGCGATTTTAAACGAGGTGGTGCTGTAGGAAAACCGAAAGGTTACGGTGCTGCTATTAAAGGATGGAAAAAGTAAAATGTGGAAAAAAGATATAGCAGCCAAAACAAAGCCTGTACAGAAAAAGGCAGGAGGAGGTAAGATGACAGATGTTGGACTCTACCCTGCTGAAGAAAGCCGTTCAGGTGTTCTTTCAGAAAAAAAACGTCGTCGCTATAGTGGCGGTGGTGGTGTGAAAAAACCGAAGGGTTACGGTGCTGCTATTAAAGGATGGTAAGATCAGACATGATTTAATCCGTCCTGATCCAAAAGACTATGCAAATGGCAGTGAGCACTTTCAGGCCGTGTGTAAATATCTTGTACTCAAATTCAAGGATACGTATGAAAAATGAGTAAGGAAATTACTGTAAACGCTGGTGGTAAAGTCAACCAGACAATTACTGTTGCTGAGATTAAAAAAGAACCTCCTTCAATTTCAGTTGGTCCTGTGACAGTAGCGCATGATGATATCTGGATATCAGCAGGAATTATTGGTATAATTGCTGTCTGTGTCTTATTAATTAAATATTGCAACTTCTGGAAAAAATAGCTGTGGCTAAAAAAGCAAAACTGGGAAGTGGGAAACGCTTTAAAAAATTAGCTGGTGAATTAAAGCGTAAAGGAGCTAAAGATCCAGATGCTCTTGCAGCAGCTATTGGGCGTAAAAAGTATGGTTCTAAAAAATTCGCTGCACTAGGGAGACACGGGAAAAGAAGGAAAAGTTAAAATGGCAGTAGAGCGAAATCCATTTCAAGTTCTACCAGGAGGTTTAGATACTGAAGTCGATGAAGAGTCTCTTGAGATAGAGATTGAAGGAGATGACGACGACAGTAGCTTTACGATGACAGACGATCAAGTAGTCTTGATGGCGGGACAAGCTGATCACTATGCTAATCTTGCAGAACTCCTTGCTAAGGAGGAGCTGGAAGAAATAAGCCAGATGGCTGTTGAGCAGTATGAAGCTGATAAGTCTTCGCGTGAAGAATGGGAAAGTACTTTTGAAAGAGGTTTTGATCTTCTAGGCTTAAAACTACAGGAAACGACAGAACCATTCGAAGGAGCTTGTACGGCTGTCTCTCCTTTGATTATTGAAGCAGCTGTTAAATTCCAGAGCAAAGCTTCAGTTGAGCTATTCCCAGCTTCAGGTCCAGTTCGGACACAGATAGTAGGTGATGTAAATTCTGAAAAAGAATTACAAGCTACTCGCGTTCAGAACTTTATGAACTATCAGTTGACTGATCAGATTACTGAGTACTTCGATGAATTTGAACGGATGCTCTTTCATCTTCCTCTTGTAGGAAGTGCTTTCAAAAAGATTTATTATGATCCTGCCTTGGAACGTCCCTGTTCGGAGTTTGTTCCTGTAGATCAATTCTACGTCTCGTATAACGCACCTGACCTACGTAGAGCTGATAGATACACACATGTTATTAATCGCTCACCTAATGATTTAAAAAGAGATATTGCAGTAGGTCTGTATCAAGATATAGATTTACCCCAGGCTTCTTCTCCTGATCCTACAATGCTTGGTCAAAAGATCGACAGGATTATGGGAGTATCCCCTTCCGAAGATTTCGATCCTCAGTACGTCTTACTAGAACATCACTGTTATCTGGATTTACCTGAACCATTCAACAGTAATGACGGTGTTGCATATCCATATATCGTAACACTTGAGGAAAGTTCAGGACAAGTTCTAGCTATCAGACGTAACTGGAAGCAGGACGATCCACGTAAAGAACGAGAAAGTTATTTTGCTCATTATAAATTTGTACCAGGATTCGGTTTCTATGGTCTAGGTCTTATACATCTACTGGGTAATCTCACAATGTCTGCGACAGCAGCGTTACGGAATCTCGTAGATGCAGGACAATTCTCTAATTTACCAGGAGGATTTAAAGCCCGTGGTGTAAGAATTGTTGGTGGAAATGATCCTATAAGTCCAGGTGAATTTAGAGAAGTTGAAGCAACAGGTGTTGATCTTCAGAAATCTATTGTTCCTCTTCCTTATAAAGAACCCTCTCAAACTCTATTCCAGATGTTGGGCTTTTTAACGACATCAGGACAAAAGTTTGCAGATACCACTGATCAGGTTATCGCAGATTCCACAAACTACGGGCCTGTGGGAACAACAATGGCTTTGATTGAAGCCAGTGCTAAGTTTTTCTCAGCAGTTCATAAACGACTTCATCACAGTCAACGAGATGAATTCCGTATATTGGCAAGGATTAACTTTGAATTCCTTCCCAATGAGTATCCCTATAATCTTCCAAATCAACAAGGGAATATTCTTAAACAGGATTTCGACGGACGAATTGATATAATTCCTGTTTCAGATCCAAACGTCCCTTCCTCTGCTCACCGTTTGGCTATGGCTCAGATGGTATTGCAGTTAGCGACTCAAGCACCTCCAGGCATGTACAACATCGAACAAGTACACATGTCTATTCTAAACGCTGCGAATATCCAACATCCTGAAAGATTCTTTGCTCAAGAACCTGATCCACAACCTAATGATCCTATAACGGATATTCAATTAGCTTCTCAGGGATTACCTATTAAAGCTTTTCCACAGCAAGACCATAAAGCACATATTGCTGTTAAAAGCGCATTTATTGAAGATCCTTCCTTGGGACAGAACCAAATGATGCAGTCTGTTATTCCTGTTCTTCAAGCAAATATCCGAGAACATATGGTTATGCAGTATGCTGAAGAAATGAGTGGTCTTGTTAGAATGGGTGCACAACAAGCTGAAGAACAGATTGGACAAGTACCCCCTGAAGTTCTCAGTAGTCTCACGATTCAAGCAGCAGAAAAAATTCTTCAAGCCAACCAGGGTGGTGCAGGTAGTATTCAAAATCTGGAACAACAAACCATTAACCTGGAAAAAGCTAATCTACAACTAAAACAACAAGGACAACAAATAGACGCGACTAAGGATGCTGCTGATCTAGCAATCAAGAATCGTGAACTAGATATTAAGGAAATGCAGTTACAGCTTACAGCTTCTGAGAAGGTTTCGAATAAACTGGATCGTGATGTAGATAGAAAACTACGTGCTCTGAAAGATGCTGGATCACTTAATCAGAAAGAACAAGAGTCTGTTCGTGCACAGAATACAAAGATTGTCATAGAATCTCTACGTAATATGATGCGTGAAAGAGAGTTAATGCTCAAGACACGCGAAGCTAGAGCTGAAGGTAACTACGAGTATGCAGAAGGCGGCTCTGTAAATGATCCAAGGAGTCTTATTCAAAACATAATGAATTCTTATGGAGTTTCTCAAGAAGAAGCTTTATCAATCATTAGTAATATGGATGAATATGACCAAGACCTGTCTCCTGATGAAAGAGAACTTATTATACAGGTAAAGGAACAAATCTCACAGACACAAGCACCTATAGCTGATCCACGACTCCAAAGAGAAACTGTTATGGATACAGGTCGTAGACAGCTAGAAAGAGTGGATACCGCAGAGGAAAGATCAACAGATGCAGTTGCAGCTGCTTCAATGGCGACAGCAGCACAAGCAGGGGATGAAATACTTAATCCTCCTCAACGATCTGAAGCAATGACTACAGTAAATAAAGCTTCTGAATTTTTACGAAAAGAGCCTGATATGGTAGCAACTACACCGCCAGATGATAGAGTTGTAACAACTCCTTTAGCACCTCCTCCACCAGATGATAGAGTTGTAACAGCTCCTTTGCCCCCTCCTTCAAGTATGTCAGATGATACAATAGAATCTGTAGATACTGCTGTTAATATCTTAAAGGACTTTGAAGGCTTTAGGTCTGGTAAGTATCTGGATTCAGCAGGAGTAGAGACTATCGGTTTTGGAACTGCAAGTACAGGTGGTCGTGATATTCCTTCTTCTATTGATGAAGAAACAGCTACAGAGTTTCTTACTTCAGATGTAGGAGATATTTATGAGTGGATGGATAAGACAATTAAAGTACCTCTTAATAAAAACCAGAAAGCAGCTATAGCTTCACTTACCTATAATGTTGGAAAAGGAGCTATGCGGAACAGTAAAGGATTAAAAGCTCTTAATGAAGGAGATTTTAAAACCGCAGCAAAAGAGTTTTTTGATCCAAAAATAGGTTTTGTAAAAGCTGGAGGTAAGGTTTTAGAAGGGTTACAAACTAGGCGTAGTAGAGAAAACGATTTATTTTCAACTCTAGTATAGATACTGATATGAAAATACTTTTAGTGTCTTTTTTGATTTTAATTTTTGGAGCCTGTAAATCAGTAAGTGCTCAAGAACCAATGGTTCCTCATTTCACTATTCCTGTTTTCCTATGTGGAGATTATTCCGAAGTCTCTGAAGACCTACTAAAATCTCATGGGGAAGTACCTGTTTTAAAAAAATCTTTTAGAAGGAATTCGTTAGCCTTTATTTTCTTTGAGAATAAAACAACAGGAACATGGACTCTTGGTTTAAAAGGTAAAAAACAAAATTCTTTCTGTATTGTATTTGTTTCAGATATGGACTACAATAAAAACTCTTTAAAAAGAATACCTAAAGGTAGACCTATAAAGTATGTTCCCCGAATTTGATGAGATTCGAAGTGTTATTAAAAAAGAAAAAGAAAAAATAAGCTTACAACTTTCTTTTGGCGTTTGTCAGGACTATTCGGAATACCAGCACATGGTAGGAATATGTGAAGGATTGACAAGAGCTGAACAACTATTAGATAATCATGAGAACAGTATCCTTAAAAAGGAGGATGCTGATGATTTTGATTAATAAGATAATGGTGTGTAAGCATGACTTTCCAACCTGTTTTTGATAGAGCAATCATGAATGATGAGTGGATCACGAATAGTGAAGTTCCTGATCCAGATATTTTACCTGAAGTTCCTGGGTATCATGTTTTAATACGACCTTTATCTATCAGGCAAGAAACTAAAGGAGGCGTTTTACTTCCAGATAAGTTTAAAGAAGATATGAAATATCTAACTACTGTTGGTAAAGTAGTTAAATTAGGAGAGCTGTCTTACCATGACATAGATAAATTTCCAAAAGGACCGTGGTGTTGTGAAGGGGATTATGTGTGTTATGCTAAACACAGTGGGCAAAAATTTGTATATAAAGGAATTCGTTATATACTTATGTATGATGATCAGATTCTAATGAAAATATCTGATCCAAGTGATGTAGACCCAATGCACGATTTGACAGCGTAATCGTAGGTTCGCAACTGCGGAGGAACAAATGGCAGAAGACGACACAAAAACAGCAGAAGAGTGGACAGAGGTAGATATTTCTTCTAACTCAGATGCTGCTGAAAAAGTAGATTTTGAAGTAGATGATGATAATGAGGAAGTCAAAGCATCCTCTACAGTTGAAGAAACTGAAGAAGATTCTGAAACTACTTCAACAGATGAAATACCAGAACTAGATGGTATTGAAACAAAAGGTGCTGAAAAACGAATTCGGCAGCTAGTGAAACAAAGGAAAGAACGAGAAGAAGCTTTAGTAGAAGCTAATCAAGAAGTAGTTCAACTTAGGACTAAATTAACTCAAGCGACACAAAATCAGTTTAATTCTGATAGTGCTATTCTTGGTGTTAAGGAAGGTGAGTTAAACCAAAAACTTGAAAATGCTCGTTCTCGTTTTAAAGAAGCCTATAATTCAGGAGATCATGAAAAACTTTTAGAAGCTCAAGAAGAGTTGTCTGGCGCTCAAACAGAGATTAAACTGTTAGAGCAGCGAAAGAGCTGGGTAGATTCCAGAGCACAACAGTATAAGCAAGAGATTGAACAGAATCCTCCTCAAGCAGAAGGAAACTATGATCCTCTTGCTCAAGATTGGGCAGCTCGTAATCCCTGGTTTGGTCAGGATAGAATAGCCACAGCTGCTGCTTTGGCTTTAGATTCTGAATTAAAAGATGGAGGATATGATCCTACCTCTCCTGAGTTTTACAAGGAGATTGATAAACGAATTAAGAGGGAGCTTCCTGGTAGATTTAAATTAGGAAACAGTGAAGAAGAAGAAGAAGATACAGTTACGGAAGAGGCAAAACCGTCAAAGCCTCGTCAAGTGGTAGCAGGACAGTCGCGCAGTTCTGTGTCAAAAAACAAAGTCAGGCTTACAAAAGAAGATGTAGCCTTGGCTAAGAAATGGCAAATACCACTTGAGACTTATGCTGCTGAAAAAGCCAAAGCTGAAAAAGCGGATGGTGAGTACACAGCTATCTTATAACTTTTTGCGCGGAGTGAAAAAATGAATACAATTGCTACCGAATCAGAAACCAAGAGCACTAAGACGACTAATAAGACACAGCGTTCACAGACCGAAAGGGCGAAAGTCTCAAGGGAAGCACTAGAAATCTTTGAGAACGATGATTGGCTTAAAATTCCTTCTGATGTTGAAAACCGTTTTCAAGAGCAAGGATATGGCCTTATGTGGGTTAGGATCATGTTGCAAGGTCAAGATGATTTTCAAAATATAGGTCGTAAACAACGCGAAGGATGGGAATTTGTTCAAGCTGATGAATGTCCTGAAATGGCAAGTGGGTTCCGTGTTTTAGATAAAGGTCGTTTAGCTGGATGTATAGTCAGGGGTGATGTAGCCCTTGCTAGACAGCCTATTGAATATGGCAACGCTAGACGACAAGCTATGACGAAGCGCGTCAATGATCTTGAAGAAGCAGTGAACGCTCGTCTCCACGGAGATCGTCCTGACCGTCGTGCTCCGATAACTGATTCTAGCAAAACAACAGTATCAAAAGGCAAAGCTGCTAATTTTGATACTTAACTTTTGACTTAACCCTTTAACAGGAGGAAGCATAATGGCGCTTTCTAAGGCTCTAAACGGGGCTACTCCTGCTAAGATGAGAGGTTCTGCTCCTAATTCAGGGGGTATGGATCGTTATCGAATTGCCAATGGCTTTGCGTCAGATATCTTTACTGGCGACATTGTTAAGGTAAGTGCAGGAACTGTTCAACCTTTGGCTACGACAACTGATCGTGCAGTTGGCGTATTCATGGGATGTGAATATGTAGACCCAACTTCTAAACGTCCAATTTGGGGTGCTCGTTGGCCAGCATCCACATCCTCAGTCGATGCGACTCCCTACGCAAATGTCGTAGATAATCCATCTGCTGTTTATGTGATGCAGGCAGATGCCACCGTATCCTTGGGCGATATAGACTCTGCTAACTATGCAGTTACTCTTGGTGCAGGAACTACTGCAACAGGACGTTCTGGCTATGGTATTAAGGTAGCAAGTCGAACTTCAACCACTGAAATGTTGCGTATTGTCGGTGTATACGACATCCCCAATAATGCCTTGGGTGACGCGAATCCAAAAGTTTTGGTTCGTCTCGTGCAACATATTGACGCCATTGCGTCAATAGCTAACTAAGAGGAGTTGAGAAATGGCTATTAATCGCTCAAGTATTTCCAAGCAACTCCTTCCTGGTCTTAATGCTATTTTCGGTCTTGAGTATGGACAAATTGACGACGAAGCTCGTGCTCTGTTTGAGATCGAAAATTCGGATAAAGCTTTTGAAGAAGAAGTCTTGATGACGGCTTTTGGTGAAGCTCCCGTGAAGGCAGAAGGCGCAGCAGTTGAGTATGATACTGCTCAAGAAAGCTGGACAGCCCGTTATACGCATCAGACAATTGCTCTGGCGTTTGCGGTAACTGAAGAAGCTATGGAAGATAATTTATATGACACGTTTGCCAAGATTCGTGCAAAAGGCTTGGCTCGTGCAATGGCTTCGACCAAACAGGTCAAAGGCGCAAATATCTTCAACAATGGCTTTGACGCCGCTTATCCTGGTGGTGACAGTGTTGCCTTTTTCTCGGACGCCCACGTAACTGTAGGTGGTTCGTCTCAAGACAACAAACTCACTGGTGCTGATCTTTCAGAAGCAGGTTTGGAAACGGCAGTAATTGCTATTCAGAAAACGAAAGATGATCGTGATATTCTGATTGGCGCAATGCCTCGTTCCTTACATGTTCCTCCTGATCTTCAGTTTACGGCTGAGAAGATTCTGAAGTCTGACTTAACGACCACAAATTCGACTCAGGGTTCTGACGGTATTACGAACAACAACGATATTAATGCCGTTCGTTCAATGGGTGTCATGCCAGGTGGGGCGCAAGTTAACCACCGTTTCACTGATACCAATGCTTGGTTTGTGAAAACTGACGTTCCGAATGGTGCCAAAATGTTCATTCGTGCAGCTCTTTCAACGAAGATGGAACCAGATTTCGATACTGGCAATCTCCGTTTTAAGGCTCGTGAACGATATAGTTTTGGTTGGTCTGATTGGCGTGGGTATTATGGGAATCAAGGTTCCTCGTAATAACGATTCCACGTTATTTGTCTCAACTCCGTTCTAGCCCAAAAGAGGGATGTTTGCATATGTGGGCATCCCTCTTTTATTATATAGAGACGGGAATTTACATATGAAGGTGTAGGCGAATGGCTACAAATATTACCGCTATTTACGTCGATGCAACAGCCACTATTACTGATTATCCCACTCGTATACGAGGAGTTAGTTGGTTTAATGTTTCTGGTGATGAAGCAGAGATTGTAATTAGAGATTCAAGCGCGGGTGGTACTATTATTTTCAAAGCAGGTCTTCCTGACAATGGAAATTCAGATGTCTATCTAACAGATATCGGTATTGCTGCAAGAACTAAAGTTCATGTTTCTGTTCCTGCTAGTGTTTTTGGCACTGTTTTTATAGGATAAAAAATGCCACAGGTTGGTTCTCGCCATTTTTCCTATTCTCCGAAAGGGAAAGAGGCTGCTCAACGCTACGCAAAGCGTACCGGAAAGCGTATAATTAAGAAAAATCCTGTTAAGAAAAAAAGGAAAAAGTCTTAAAACTATGTCTTGTGAATGTAAACATTGTCCTATCTTTTGTCCTATTTGCTGGGTTATTAAAATAACTCGGTGGATGAAAACAAAGATAAAGGTGATTTATGGCTGTTTCATCAAACCAAAACTTTAATCTTGATATAGATGAAGTTATTCAAGAGGCTTATGAAAACTTAGGTGGACCTCCTATAACAGGTCATGAGTCTTCAACAGCAAGGCGTTCTCTTAATCTTTTATTAGCTGATTGGCAAAATAGAGGAATTCTTCTCTGGAGTACAAGTGAAGTTAGTCAGACAATGACTTCAGGAACAGCTTCATATTCTCTTGCTTCAACTATCTGTGGTGTCGTAGAGGCAGTCTGTTCACGAAGTAGTGCTGAGATACAGATGGACAGAATCTCTATGGAGGAATATTTAAAAATTCCTGATAAAACAACTACAGGAAGACCTATCCAATTAGCTACACATAGACTTAGAGATAATATAGATTTCTATGTTTGGCCTACACCTGAAAATAGTACCGATGTTGTAAAGCTTTGGGCTGTAAATAGGTTTTATAATTTCGATAAGTCAGCTGATGATCCCGATGTTCCTTACAGATTCTTACCTCCCTTAACAGCGGGACTTGCTTATTTTCTTTCTTTAAAACGTCCTGGTATAAGTGCTCAGAGAAGTTCAGTTCTTCAGCAACATTATGAAATGCTCCTAAATAATGCAATGGAAGAAGATAGAGAAAGAGTTTCTCTTCTAGCTAAACCTAAAATAAGGGTTTATTGAAATGCCAAGAGCTTGGTTTATCAGTGATCGAAGTGGGTTTAGATATCCTTACGAACAAAGGATAAAAGAATCAACAGGCTTTATTGTTGGACCTGGAGAAAGTGATGGTATGTATGATCTTGAAAACCATCCTCAAAATAAAAGTCCAAAGATAAGTGCAAGACAAGGACTTAAAGATGCTCGACCTGATGTAGTATTAGCTACAACGGGAGATGCTGATTGGACTCCTGATATGACAGTTTATCGAACATAGCAAAGGTAGAAAAATGGCTATTACTTCTGGTGTTAACAACAAATTTAAAAGAGACGTTATGCTTGAGGAGCATGATATTAATAGTGATGTCCTCAGAATAGCTCTTGTTTCTTCATCGTCAAGTGCTTCTAATGGCGGTCCTGATACATATGGAAGCGTTACTGCTGAAATATCTGGAACATCTGATGGAACAGGTGAAAGTAAATATACGACAGGTGGTGTTACGCTTACGGATGTAACTGTAACGCAAGTTAGTTCATCTGGTGTCGTAGATTTTGCAGATGTATCTTGGACAAGTGCGACTTGGACTGCTCGTGGAGCGGTTATCTACAACGAAACTAACAGTGATAAAGTTGTCGCTGTTTATGATTTTGGTGGAGATAAGACAGCTACTAACGGTACTTTTCAACTCGTTATCCCAAGTGCAACAAGTGCAGCGGCTGTTATTCGTCTTAACTAAAATTTAAAGTTGGTGTAGCTTTATGACTTTTGTTTTAAAAGACCGTGTAAAAGAAACTACAACAACAACTGGTACAGGTACGGTTACTCTAGGAGGAGCCGTAACAGGGTTTGAAGCTTTTTCTGCAATCGGAGATAGCAATACAACTTATTACGCAATTGTACATAGAGAAGGCTCAACGCCCGAATGGGAAGTAGGAATAGGGACATATACATCTAGTGGTACTACTTTAGCACGTAGTACTGTTCTTGCTTCTTCTAATTCAGATTCTGCTGTTGATTTTTCTGCTGGTACGAAAGATGTCTTTGTCACACAACCAGCTGATAAAGCTGTTTATACAAGTGCATCTCCAACCTTTACAGGATTGACACTTACAGGAGCTGTCTCAGGTACATCTGGTGTCTTTACTGGGACAGTTAGTGCAGCAACTTTTGATGGGGCTTTAACAGGAGATGTAACAGGAGATATTGATGGAGCTAATGGTTCCTTTAGCACAGGAATTTCATCTACTGCAATTACAGGTGCAGGGCTTACTTTAACAGGAGCTGTAAGCGGTACATCAGGAGTTTTCACTGGAACAGTTTCTGCTGCTACTTTTGATGGAGCTTTAACAGGAGATGTTACTGGTGACATAGATGGAGCTAATGGATCATTCAGCACAGCTGTTTCTGCAACAGCTATTACCGCAGCAGGATTAACTCTTACAGGTCCAGTTAGTGGAACAAGTGGTGTCTTTACTGGAACAGTTTCTGCTGCAACTTTTGATGGTGCCTTGACAGGAGACGTAACAGGAGACATTGATGGTGCTAGTGGCTCCTTTAGTACAGGTGTTTCAGGAACCGCAATTACAGGAGGAAGTCTTACACTTACAGGCGATGTTTCAGCAGTAAATGCCACTTTTAGTGGAAATTGTACTGTTACAGGATTAATGGCTGCGACATCTATTACAAAAGGAGGAACAGCTATCGAATCTCTATTCGCTACTACAGATGATGTAGTAGCATTAGCGATTGCGCTTGGCTAGTTAAATTAGGAAAACATAATGGCAAATACATTTAAAGTAGTAACACGAGCTTCAGTAGATCATTCGGCATTAGATACGATTTATACTTGTCCTGGTTCTACAACTACAGTTATTCTTGGAATGACTATTTGTAACAGACATTCTGCTGAAACAGATATTGATGTTGTTCTTTCAAGTGATACAGCAGGAAGCAATCCTAATACAAATGCAGATGTTTATATGATGAAAGACACAGTTATTCCTGCTGGGTCTACATTGGAGGTATTCGGAGGTCAAAAGACAGTACTACAGACTACTGATAGCATTAAAGCTCAATCAGCAGCCAATGACTATATTGATATTAGTCTTTCGATAATGGAAATTACATAATATGCCTTATTTCGGAAAGACACCTTTTGTACCTAAAGATGATACTGTAGTAACTAGTTCATTACAGGACGATGCTGTTACATTAGCAAAGCTTGACGCAGGGACAGCGGGAAATTTAATTACCTATAATGCGTCTGGAAATCCAGCAGCTGTAAGTACAGGTAGTTCTACTCAGGTACTAACAAGTAATGGAGCGGGAGCGGCTCCAACATTCCAAGCCGCAGCAGCAGGAGGAAATCTTGTTCAACTTAGTAATATTACAACTGGAAGTGGGACAACATCTGTTACTGGAACTGGTACATCAGCAACTCAATTTGTTTCAATAAGCTTTACTCCAATCAGTACTGATAATAGATTATTAATCGTAGTTACAGGTTTTATTAAAGATCCAATAAGCGGTGGGTCCAGAAAAGAATCTCGATTTTCTATCACAACAGATTGGGGTACAGAAACATCACAATATACTCAAGCTGGAGGGGCAGGTACCAATCGCTATAATGAGGATTCAACACTTTATAGAGCACAGTCAGCAACATGTGGAATGTGTAATATCGCTGCACCAGCAACCTCTGCTGGGACTGTTCGTGTAAGAGCAAATGGTGTTGATCTTCTAGGTGTTGCTTCCAGTACAGAATGGGCTTTTAGTTGTTATGTTATGGAGTATACACCGCCATCATGATTAATAATATGAACGCACTTATCTCACTTCGGCCTGGAGCAGAGTGGGAATGGCTTGATAATGATACAAATTATGAAGACTATTCAAAACTAACTTGGTTAGATTCTACACCACAACCTTCAGAAGTTGAAATAACTACTAAAAAAGCTGAATTAGAGGCAGCTGTTCCTATGAAAATGTTGCGTTCAATACGCACTCAACTTTTAAAAGATAGTGATTGGACTAGTTTACCTGATAATAGTTTGTCAAGTGAAAAGAAAACAGAATGGGCAACCTATAGACAAGAGTTACGTGACTTACCTTCTACAGTTTCACCACAGCTTGATAGTAAAGGTACTCTTATAAATGTTACATGGCCTACACAGCCTGACTAATTAGGAAAATACTATGCCATATTTAGGTACTCAACCTGCATACACTGTTCTTGAAACTGGAGATATAGCTGATGATGCTATTACATTAGCAAAAATGGCAGCGGGTACAGCAGGAAATTTAATAACATATGATGGAAGTACGAATCCAGCAGCGGTAGTTACAGGAAGTTCTACCCAAATATTAACAAGCAATGGAGCGGGAGCAGCTCCAACATTCCAAGCCGCAGCGAGTGGTGGTAAGGTGCTGCAAGTCGTCGAGGGTACATTAACGTCTGCATTTTCTACAACATCAGGCTCAAAACAGGCATCGGGGCTTGACGTAGATATCACGCCATCTAGCTCCTCAAATAAAGTTTTAATTATTGCTACAGCCTGGGTTCGACAAACGGGTGATAATACAGGAACAGCAACAACTATTGATGCTGAATTGCGAAAGGGTGGGTCGGCGGTTTCTGACACACTGCGTCAAGATGGGTTTGACAACAACGCAAGTGTATCAAACGATACTACGTGGGGTTCCTTGGCCATAACTCACTTGAGCAGTCCTTCAACAACGAGTTCTACAACCTATGAAATTTACATTAATGCTGGATCAGGAACGGCCTATATTGACAACGGGAGCATAATTGCGATGGAGATCGAAGGATGACAATAACATACGTAGATGCTTTGACATCTCTTCGTCCTGGTGAACAATGGGCATGGCGTGGCGAAGACTATTCAGGTTTAGAATGGTTAGATACCACTCCAAAACCTAGTGAAGTAGAAATTACTAATAAAAAAATTGAATTAGAAAATGCTGAACCCATGCGACTATTAAGAATAGAACGTGATAGTTTATTAGCTCAAACAGATTTTTATGCTTTGTCTGATGTATCTTTAAGCGATTCTATGAAAACTTATAGACAAGAACTACGTGATTTACCTGCGTCTGCGTCTCCGCAAATTGATTCAATTGGTAATCTTACGAATGTTACATGGCCTACACAGCCTCTTAGTTAAGTATGAAAATATTTATACCAACAAGTGGCTGTACTGACAGTATAGGAGTTCTTTATTACATTTTATCTTCTTCTTCTTTTAAAAAAGATGAGATTACGACATGTCTGATAGATAGTATTCCAATTGGAATATCAAAAAAGGATGTAGGTGAGGGAGAAATAGAGAAATACTTATCAGCTTGTAAGTGGCTAACTGATAATGTTCGTTCTTTTAATTATAATATTTTCACAGAAGGAAAGGATTTAGATTTAGATTGGGATCTTCATAAACAAACTTATAATGATAATAATTTTATTATTAAAGAAAGTGAAGTAATTTCAAAGTCTCAGTATCTAAGAGCTTCGTTAGCCAAAAAATACAAAGCTGATAAAGTAATTACTGGTTTTAATCTATCAAATTGGTATTCAGCTAATTGGTTTTATTTTCCTGATCATCCTAAATTAAAGTATCCTTATTCAGTTATTAAACATCTCTTAGGAGAAATTCCTTTTGAAAAACCTTTTGTAGAACAAGAAAAAGGAAAGTTTGAAGTATACGAATCTATACCAGATGATTTAAAAAAAGAATGTTTTATGGGACAGCCTCATAGAATAAAGATGATGAAATGGTATCACGATAAAAAGAAGGAAGGTAAGACAGCTTCTGAATTAGATGACTATGTTATGAAAGCAGGTCACTTTGGAAAATACTGGTTAGAACATCCTGACCACGATACTGCTACTCGGATGGACAATAAAAAATTTATGTATGAAATGAAATAATGACATTTAGTTCTGCCTCTTTTAGCGAAGAAACTTTTAGCCAATCAACTGGTGTCCCTAACATCACGATTAATTTATCGGGTGTAAGTGGAATCTTTTTGACTGGTTTTCTTCTTCCAAAAGGGTTTGTAGAATTTGAAATAACAGGTGTGTCAGTTGATGCAAATACTGGTGATATAGTTGCAGGTATAGCAACAACTTTTACTCTTACAGGTCAATCAGCCTTTTTCAATACAGGGTCTGTAGTTGTTCTTCCAAAGATGGAAGTTCAAATTTCAGGAGTAAATGCTACTTATAATGATGGTAGTATTAGTGCTGAATCAAGTATTACTGTTGATTTTGACGGTGTCGGTTTTATTTCAGAAACTGGAACTTTAACTGTTAAAGGTTCTTCACAAGTAGCTATAGCAGGAACAAGTGCTGCTTATAATGTTGGATCAGTTGTACCAACAGGAACTGCACGAATAAACCTAGATGCTTCGAATGTTAACGCTACTTTCAATACAGGCGATTATTCTGTAACAGGCACTGCTAATGTTAATATAACAGGAGTAGCTTATACCAGTAATATTTCATTCCATGTGTGGCATCAAGCTGTAACTGATACTGGAGAGGAAGCGTGGACTACCGTAACAACGTCTGATGATGAAGCTTGGACAACAGTATCAACACTTTAATGTAGGTAGAAAATGGCAGCGACAACTTATTCAACTCTTGTAGCACAGATTAAAGACACTGCTGAAAATGACGGTACTGACTTCTCAAGTGCAGTTCCTTCGTTCATTACAAGAGCTTCTGAACGTCTTACTAAGGAAATAGATTTACTTGGTCTAACTCGTTATTCCAATAGTACTTTTATCGTAGGTGATCCCTTTGTCTCAAAACCTGTTAACTCACGTATTATTCGTGATTTAAACTATGTAACAGCTGAAGGAACACGTATTCAATTAGTTCAAATGACCAATGAATATTTAAATGATTATTGGCCAAATCGTACTTCAGTTGGTTCTCCTAGATATTATGCAAACTATGGCTATGATCGTGTCATGGTTGCTCCTGCTCCTTCTTCTACCAGTACTCTTGAAATGTCATATGTAGTTGAACCTACCGCTTTAGCTTCAACGACAAATGAAACAAACTATTTTACTGATTATTGTGCAAATGCTTTGTTTTATGGAGCAATGGTTGAAGCTTGTTTTTATATGAAAAACCCTTCAGCTGCTTCCTACTGGGAACAACAATACGCAAGAGAGACAGCTGCTTTGAATAATGAAGCAAGGAGACAACGAAGAGATGATGATGAAATTCCAGCAAATCCAGCAGGGGGCGAGGATAACTTAGTTAGGGGTGCTGAATAATGGCAACATATACGACTAATATAAGATTAGAAAAACAAGCATCAGGTGCTAATAGTGGAACCTGGGGTGACAGGTTAAATGAAAATGTCATTGATATGGTGGATCAAGCTGTTGGTTCCTATACTACAATTTCATTGGGAGCCTCAAGCCATACATTAACTACAAATGATGGTACGGCAGACGAAGCCCGATCTTCTGTTCTTTATTTAACAGGAACACTGACTTCAAGTGTAGATGTTATAACGCCAACAGGCGTAGAGAAAACCTATATTGTTGAAAATAATACCAGTGGTGCTTACACGGTAACGCTTAAAACAGTAGGAGGTGGAGGAGTAACTGTTCCCCAAGGCACAACTATGACCATTATTTCTGATGGTGTGTCTGTAGGTGTGGGATCAGTTGCTGTTACACCAGCAGGAAATTTAGAAAATATTACTTTAACAAGTGGAACTATTGTCGGTTCAGTACTAACGACATGTGCAGTTTCATCAGGAACTATTAATGCTGCAACTATTACAGGTGGAACAGTTTCCGCAGCAGGTTTAACAGCCTGTTCTATTAATGGAGGAACTGTCAGTACAACAACATTTACAGCTGATGGACAAGCAGCTTTAAATGCAAAAGTTTCTGTTAGTGGCGCAGCAGTAGGAAATGTTGTTAGTTCTTCTGACTCAGGTGCAGTAACTTTAGACTTAGCAACATCAAACTATTTTATCGTTACTATGACAGGGAATGTTACAGTTGCTAATCCTTCAAATCCTGTAAAAGGTCAGTCAGGTCTTATATATTTGATTCAGGACGGTACAGGTTCTCGTACTGCTGCATGGGGAAGTTCATGGAATTTTCCATCAGGTACTACTGTTTCTTGTACGCCTAGTATTGGTGCTGTTGATCTATTTTCTTTCTTTGTCAGAGGAACATCCGATATTGATATAGCAGGTACACGAGATTTAAAGACAGGGTAACTACCTATGCCAATACTTGGAAATACAATGATGATTTCTGCTGTAGCTGGTACAGCAGTTTATGACATTATAACATCATCTAATACAACTAGTTTTAATTTACGAACAGCTTTAGATGCACTAGGGTTTAATAATAGTCAACCTTCCCAAATTACTTATACTTTAGAGTCAGGAGTAACAATTGGAGGTTCAAGTACTCCCGCATGGCAAACAGGAACAATAAGTCCTAATCATACTTTAGTAATTACTATCAATGGGTCTATTTTAGGAGGAGCAGGAGGAGGAGCAGCGCAAACAACAAGACCTGCAAGTGCTACTTGTTATTCGGTTAATGGACAAACTGGAGGAGATGCAATGTATTTTGAGGCAAGTGGTCCTACAGCTACTGTAACTTTTGCATCAAGTGCTGTTCTTCGTGGAGGAGGAGGTGGTGGTGGTTCTGGTGGAAGTTCTTGGGTTGATGAAGAGAAAGGACCAGGTAATTGGAGAGCTTATGGAGGAGCAGGAGGAGATGGACAAGGATATAGCAATGAGTCAGGACCGTCTAGTGGAAGTTCAGGACAAGTAGATACTAATGCTACGGGAGGAACTGGAGCTACGGGAGGAGCTTGGGGGACAGTTGGTGGAATAGGTGAAAGTGGAAATGGGGATATTACTTGTACTGGCGGAAGTGGAGGAGTTGCTGGTTATTACGTAAGAAAAAATAGTAACACTGTTAATATAACAGATAACGGTGCTACGACATCAGGATTAATAGGGTAATGGATCAAAAATTTATAATTACCTTAGCTGTAGGTCTAGCTATTCAAGCTGCTGGTGTTGTCTGGTGGTTAGCTGGACTAAGTGCCAATGTACAACACAATGACTTTCAAATTCAAATGATAGCCAAGGATGTAGAAAAGAATTCTGAGTTTGTCGAATTGTGGCCAGCGGGTAAGTGGGGTAGTGGTAGTCTTCCATCTGATGTGCGTCAAGATTTAAAGATAAAAACACTAGAGGCCCAGGTTAAAAAGATAACTGATAAAATTTATAATGGGACTAGACATTAAAATGGTTTCGCCAGAAGAACAAAAAGCTAGAGAAAATGAACTAGCTATTACTGAAATAAAAGGAGAGTTAAAATTAATTCATTCTCATATACATACAATAAAGACAAATGACTTACACCATATTCAAAAGTCTATTAATTCTATTACGAAAGTTTTATGGACTATAGGAGCTATGGTGTTTAGTCATTTTTTATATGCTATTCGTTCTATTTTATCTTAGATAGTGAAATATGTCTACTGATACTAAAACTGTTAAATATGAATTTAGACCTGGAATAAATCGAGAGTCTACTGAATATGCTGCTGAAGGTGGGTGGTATGACGGTAATCGTGTGCGGTTCAGAGACGGTAAACCACAGAATATAAGAGGATGGCAGAAAACAAATAATTCTACTTTTATTGGGACTTCCAGAGATATTCATTCTTGGGCTGCTCTTGATGGCGATAAGCTTCTTGCTTTAGCAACTGAACATAAAAGTTATATTTATCAGGGTGGTTCTTTCAACGACATAACTCCCTTTACCAGTACTGTTTCAGTCAGTTCTTGTTTTAATGTCGTATCTGGAGAAACCACAGTAACTGTCACGGTTACTGCTCATGGAGTTGAAACAAATAGTTTTGTGAACTTTACCGACGCTACGACTGTAGGTGGTAATGTGTACCTATCTGGGGATTATCAAGTAACTAAAATAGATGATAATAGTTTCTCTATTGTCTATGCTTCTACTGCTGATGCCACATCTGCGGGAGCAGGAAACGCAACTCTTAAAATTAGATTACCTTCAGGAACTTCGACGGCAGTAGGTGGTTATGGGTATGGAGCTGGTTTTTATAGTGGTTTACGAGACGGTGTATCAGTCCGAGCCTGGAATGTTGCAGCTAGTTCTACAGAAATAACTCTTGATATCCGTCAATGGTCACTCACTAATTTTGGCGAAGATTTACTTCTTAACCCAGCTCCAGACGGACGAATTTATAAGTGGGTTGAGGATAACGGTGTTAATACTGTTGCTACTGTAGTAACCGCAGCTCCAACAATTAGTAACGGAGTAATTGTTAGTCCTCTCGACAGACATGTACTTTCAACTGGTTGTACAGACATAGCTGGAAACATGGACCCACTACTAGTACGGTGGAGTTCACAAGAAGATTATGATGATTGGACTCCTTCGATAGGTAATACAGCAGGAGATATTCGGTTAGCAGGAGGAACCAGGATAATAGGAGCACTTAACGCAGGAAATCTCATTCTTATATGGACGGATAAAACACTACATGGTTTAGAATTTGTAGGTTCACCTCTTGTCTTTGGTGCTCGTCAACTTGGAAATAACTGCGGCTTAATTGCTCAACATGCAGCAGCTGAACTAGATGGCAGAGCTTTCTGGATGGGAGAAGCTAATTTCTTTGTCTTTGCTGGACAGGTACAGGCTCTACCTTGTACAGTTCGTAAATATGTTTTTGAAGATTTTAATTTTGATCAAAAAGAAAAGGTTTTCTGTGGAGTAAATACAGAGTTTGAGGAACTTACATGGCTTTATCCAAGCTCTAGTTCTCAAGAATGTAATCGTTATGTATCTTTCAGCCCATCTCAGAATTACTGGACCTTTGGTGAAGCTATCTGGACATCATGGGAACCACCTGTTGTCTTTAATAATATGTTAACAACGGGAGCATCTATTGCATCTCCTGCTGAAAGTACAGCTGATCATTACTTATATGATAACGAACCAAGAGGGATATATACCGCTGATGCAATGAAGATGGATTCTTTTATCGAAAGCGGTGAGTTTGATATTGGAGACGGTGACGATATAATATTCATAGATCGTATAATACCAGATTTTCAAGTATCAGTAGGTAATTTAGATATTACACTTAAAACAAAAATATATCCGAATGATGATGATATCTCTAAAGGACCGTTTACTGTTAATGCGAGTACGACACAGATTAGACCACGAGCAAGAGGACGTACAGGTAAAGTAAAAATAGCTACAAGTACTGCTCAAACAAACTGGAAATTTGGAACAATGAGACTTGATCTCATGCCAGATGGGAAAAGATAGTTATGGCTAATTTTCCTGTTTTTCCCAGATTTCCTACAAACTTTCCTGATAGTACTTCAGACATGATGTGGAGGTTGCTAACTGATTGGGGTAATAATTTAAGGATGTCTCTTCAAACAGAAGACATCATTACGCAACAACGGAAAGTTGAAAAGGATGAGAATGGAAGTATTGAAGTAAACGGTAGAGTAAAGGTTTCTGATGTTGCAGCTACAATAGGTACGAGAGCTGGAGATATTAGGTTTAATTCCTCAACAAATAAATTCCAAGGTTTTGATGGAACAACTTGGCAGGACTTTCATTAATGGCTTTCTCAGTTCCACATAAAATAGGGGGAGTTGGTAATCTAGGAAGTTTTCAAGCTACGAATCCTAGCGGTAGTCAAAATATTGATTCTTCTAAACAACGAGGATTAATGAATGTTTTAAAAAAACTTCCTCCTGAACTCTTACGAAGACTAGGAATTAAGTCTTTAAATGAAGGGGGAGCAGTTAATTTTAAAAACAGGGGAGGTGTTCCTAGTACTCTTGAAGAGCTTTATACACAAGTAACTCTACAAAATACTCCTTATACTCCTTATGGAGGAGGAGAACCTAGAGAAACACCAGGTGGAGCAACGAATTTACCATTGGCAGTAGGAAGCTTGGCAGCGGTTCCTACTCTTGTTGGTATGGCAACACATGGAGCAATAGAAGAGATACCTGTTGAGAACCGACGAGTTGATCCTAAGACGGGATCAGTATACGGATTTAATCCTAACAGGGGAACTATAACAGGGGATATAAAGTGGGAAGACGCTAGTCGTTATGAATCTATTGCATTGGGTAAAGACCCCGCTACCTTTGATCTAGCAAATCCTACTGTAGGGAGTTCATTAGTTGTTTCGGCTCAGTTAGGCGATACATTAAATAATTTCGAAGGGGCTAAAATAGGATTAACAGATACAGGTTTTTTAGTTGATCCTACAGCAGATGAAACGAATACAGTTGTAACTCCTGATAATATAAATGTAGTTGTAAACCAGTTTACAGATATGGGGTATTCCAGTAAGAATGCTCAAGCATTAGCTTCTGAGGTTCAGAAAAACGCAGGGAAAAAAGATTTCTCTGTTAGTAATTTACTAGAAGGACAGTGGGCAGAACAAATGGCAACACAAAATAATCAACCTACCATTGCAGAACAATTGGCCAAGTGGGATGAGCAGCAGTTTCGTTTTGATGATAAGTATCAAAACCTGATGGAAGAAACCGAGGCGCGGGATGCTGAACTAATAGCCGATCATCAGAAGGCAATAAGAGATGAAACCCTTGCTGATAGAAGCGTATTTGGACTTCCAGGCTATGGAAGTCCACTACCTGACCCTGACTTAGAAGAGTATACAGGTGGAATTGGGACAACTCGTGAAACACCTATTGAGACAGAGATATGGCAAGATCCGCCATATGCTTTATCTCCTATATCAAACCAAATAACGCAAATGAATAGAGCCGATGCTCATCCCTTCAGAGGACGCACTCCAGAACCTCCGTCGTTACCTCCAGGTATACAACCTGTAACTACAGCAAGATTAGGATTAGATCCTGTAAACACGGCACGTTCTCGGGCAAATCCGTCACCAAGTATTAACCCACGAGGGGCCCGTCCTTT
>VTLG01012188.1_pt1 | contig 58723 bp, 87 predicted proteins | sample 4694571 | NCBI WGS metagenome assembly VTLG01 (sample SAMN12604809, study PRJNA352737) | marine metagenome | biome: ENVO:00000447; feature: ENVO:00000209|ENVO:00000569|ENVO:01000036; material: ENVO:00002151; isolation source: viral sequences binned using virsorter ...
CTTGGTGTGAAGAAAAACAATGGGTTTTAATAGGGCGTTACTCTGGCTCTAGGTTTAAACTTGAGGATGGTGCAGAGGTCAGAATCATCAATGATGATGAGGTTATAGCCACAATTCTCAATCCTGATGACATAGTGAGTTTATGATGAATGAACAAGAAAATGCACAACAAACACAGCCAGAAGCTGAAGATGTTGAAGTAGAGGTAGTAGAACAGGAAGTTGTAGAATCTAGCCCAGATGATGAGTTAGAAAATTACACCAAATCTGTATCTAAAAGAATTAACAAGCTTAATGAACGTAACAGACAGGCTGAAGAAAAAGCAGCCAGACTGGAACAAATGCTGGTTCAAAAACAACAAGAAACAGCACACCTAAACCAAGAAAGGTTGCAGACTCAACAAAATTTGTTAGCTAAAGAAAAAGAAGCTATTGAAGCTAAAGAAATGCAAGCCAATGATTTGTACAAAAGAGCTGTAGATTCTGGAGATGCTGATTTAATGTCCAAAGCTGACACTTTAAAAAGTGATTTGAGCATACAAAAAGAAAAAGTTAGAGCACAAGAAGAAGCTCAACAGCAAAATTTTCAAAATCCACAACTAATACAACAAGAACAATATCAAAATTATCAACAACCACAACAGGTTGCACCTGACCCAAGCCCACAAGCTAAAGGTTGGCATGAAAAAAACCAATGGTATGGTGATAATAGTAGTGATGAAAATGTGCAAGCAACACAATTTGCTTACTTTACACACTACAATTTAGTTAATGAAGGTTATGAAGCTGACTCAGATGAATATTATAGTGAGCTGAATGACAGAGTTTATAAAGTTTATCCTGATTTACAGGCTAATGAAGACGTGAAAAATGAAGGCAGACCCGCTGTGCAAAGAGTCACTTCAACTTCTGTAGGAAGTCGTCAAAAAACACAAGGCAAGAAGAACGGAGTGACTTTTTCTAAATCAGAAGTTGAACGTCTCAGAGGATTAAAACCACACAATATGTCTGAAGAGGCATGGTTGAAATCTGTTGCTAAAGAGAAACAAAAAATTTCACAAAGAGAGGCAAAATAAAATGACTAATGAAATAGAACAAGAAGCTACTACCAGACAAACCCGTGAATCCGAGTCTCACGCTAAAGAATCTCGTAGAACCCCGTGGAGACCAGTAAGAAAACTAGAAACACCTCCAGCACCTGAAGGATATGAATATCGTTGGATAAGAGAATCAATGATGGGGCAAGAGGATAGAGCAAATGTAAGTAGAAGGCTTAGGGAAGGTTGGGAGCTTGTAAAAGGTTCTGATTTACCAGAAGATTTCAACTTGCCTACTATGGATTCTGGCAGACATACTGGTGTTGTTTATAACGAAGGACTACTCTTAGCGAAAATACCACTTGAAACCATAGCTGAACGTAATGCTTATTACTCAAGCAAAAACCAACAAGCAAAAGAAGCTTTAGACAATAATATGTTTAATGAATCTGCTAAAGATGGTAGGTATGTCAAGTATGATTCACAAAGAAAGTCCAACGTCACTTTTGGTAAAAAGTGACAATCATAAATTAATAGGTAAAAATTATGGCTAATAAAGATGCCCCTTTTGGATTAAAACCTGTTCGTATGATGGGCGGTGCACCTTACTCTGGAGGACAATCCAGATATAGGATAGCAAGTGGAGCTACCACACCAATATATCAAGGAGACTTGGTTACGCAGTTGACTGCTGGTGTTCTCGGTAGACATGCTGCCACTGGTACTGTTCCTATTGTTGGAGTGTTTAATGGAGTTAGTTACACTGACCCCACCACAGGCGAACAAGTTTTTAAAAATTACTATCCCGGAAGCATAGCTGCTTCTGATATAGTAGCCAATGTGATTGATGATGCTAATGTTGTTTTTGAAGTACAAGCAGATGACACTTTCCCTGTTGCTGACTTGTTTGGAAATTTTGACATAGTAGACAACTCTCCTGTTGGTGATACTTCTTCAGGCATATCTAATTCAGAGGTTGATGTAACTACTGGTGCTACAACAGCTACTCTTCCTTTGAAAGTAATAGATATTTCAGAAGACCCTGATAACGATGATGTAGCAACAGCTAACACCAATGTTCTATGTGTGATTCAAAACCACATCATGGGTCAAAAAGGTGCTGGTTTAGCATAAGGAGTTAATAATGGCAATATCAAGAGCTCAACTCGCTAAAGAGTTAGAACCCGGATTAAACAGTCTTTTTGGCTTATCTTATGATGAGTATGACAGGGAGTACGAAGACATCTTCTCTATAGAAGATTCAAACCGTGCTTTTGAAGAAGAAGTGTTAATCACTGGATTTGGTTCAGCACCCACAAAAACTGAAGGTCAAGGCGTAAGTTTTGACAATGCTACTGAAAGTTACAGTGCACGTTATACCCACGATACAGTGGCTTTAGCGTTTGCTTTAACTGAAGAAGCAGTTGAAGATAACCTTTACGATTCTTTAGGAAAACGTTATGTCAAGGCATTAGCTAAGTCTATGGCGAATACTAAAGAAGTTAAAGGTGCTGATGTGTTAAACAATGCTTTCTCTTCCAGCTTTACTGGTGGAGATGGTAAGTCTTTGATTGCAACAGACCACCCACTATCTGGTGGTGGTTCAGCTGCAAACAGAGCAACATCAATGGCAGACCTTAATGAAACTTCATTAGAAGATGCTTTAATTGACATCAGTGGATTCACAGATGACAGAGGGTTGACTATATCTGTTCAAGCTTCAAAAATGATAGTTCCTAGTGAACTGGTTTTTGTTGCTGAAAGAATATTAAATTCTCAGTTAAGAAGTGGAACTTCAGACAATGACTTAAATGCTGTAAGAAGCACAGGGGTACTACCCGGTGGTTATTCAGTTAATCATTATCTGACTGACCCAGATGCTTTCTTCATCTTGACATCAGTTACTGAACAAGGTGATGGACTTAAAATGTTCCAAAGAAGTGGAATGGAAACTTCTATGGAACCGGACTTTTCAACAGGTAACATTAGATATAAAGCTAGAGAGCGTTATTCTTTTGGTTTCTCTGATTGGAGAGGCATTTATGGTTCACAAGGTGCATAACTCGAACGATTAGAAATAGCGTTTATAACTCAACTATTTCAGAAAAAGGGCAACTTAGGTTGCCTTTTTTTTTGTTATTTTCTTTATGCAAATACTTGCAAATTCCTACACATTTGATATTATAACCATGTGAGATACATTAATAACAGGAGAAAACAATGAGTTTAGTAAAAAATACATACTACATAGGAGCTGGTTTTGAGAACAAAATGTACACTTTAAGACAGTACATTCAGTTTGAAAACACATCTGGCAATATTGGTGAAAGTGATAGATACATCAAAAATTTAAGCACAAACTATGATGAGGCTTATGTTAAAGCTGTTAAATATGCTAAGGAAGATAATGTTACCCTTGTGGCTTCTTTGATTGATGAACTTGACCCTATTATTAGAAAAACACCAGAGTATTTTGAAAAACTTGCAGAAGATTTACAAATAAAAATTGATGATTTTTTAGAAGCTAATCCAGTTTTAGCACAACACTTTACAACTTATGGTGATGCAGATACAGAAGTGCAAAGAGACATTGGGTTTGCTTTCTATGACATCAAAGACAAACTTTATAAGTATGGCAATCTGTCTGAAGCACAAGTAGATTTTTGTCTTAAAATGGTAGACAACTATATTACCAGAAAAGAAAATGCAAAAGTATGGGCAGAAGAAAAAGCTCATGCAGAGCCAGTACCTGTGACTGAAGAAAGAATACAATTTACTGGAGAGGTTATAAAAACCACATTCAAAGATTATGTTCTGCCTAATGGTATGCAAACCAGCTCACAAAAATGCACTGTCAAAGATGACAGAGGTTTTGTGGTTTGGGGTGGTGATGTAGGTGAAAAAGGTGATAGGGTTACTTTCATGGCTACAGTTACTGTGTCAGACAAAGACCCTAAGTTTGGTTTTTTCAAAAGACCTACCAAAATACAACAAATCTAAATTTGCTAATTTAAAGTCCTAGTAGTATGATTTTACTACTAGGATTTATTAATTTTGAACCTATTGACTGACCTAGCAGACAAGCCAAGACAATAGGGGAATTTCCAAAGGAGGAAATTATGGCAAACTCAACATTTAATGGACCAGTAAGGTCTGAAGGTGGTTTTGAACAAATCACTGTAACTGCTAAGACAGGAGCAGTAACTAATAACTTTGATGTAGATACAAGTGGTAATGTGTCTGGCACAGGTACTGTAAAAATTACTGGTGCTATGAACTATGTCAAAGATGTAGAAAGCCTGACAGATGCTACTAAAACTATAACATCTGCTGATAGTGGTACTGTTTATTTAATAAACAGAGCTGCTGGTGTAGCTATAACACTTCCCACAGCTGCTTCTGGTCTTTACTACAAATTTATAGTAGGCACTTCTATCACTTCTAATGCCTTTTCTTTAACTGGTGCTTCAGCAGTAGATATATTTGCTGCTTCATCTAATGTCTTGTTATGGGATAAAGATGCACCCAGCACAGTCAGTGCAAAACAATTTTATGCTGATGGTTCTGATGATGATGTTATGTCCATGAATGGTGGCACAACAGGAGGTCTTATAGGAACTGAATTGCATTTGTATGGCATTGGTACAGGTGGTCAAGGCAGTGCAACAGCAGTATGGCATTTAAGTGGTGTTTCATATGCTGATGGCACATTAGCAACTCCATTTGCATAAGGAGTTAAATAATGGCAGACGCAGTAACCTCACAAACTATTCAGGATGGACAGAAAATTGCTGTCTTGAAGTTTACAAATGTATCTGATGGCACAGGTGAAAGTGCTGTCAAAAAGGTTGATGTATCAGCTTTACAATCAAATAACAGTGGTGACGCTTGCACTTCTGTCTCTGTAGCACGTATTTATTGGGCTACAAGAGGCATGGGTGTAAACCTAGAATTTGATGCTACTTCTAATGTTCTTTTGACTGGTTTACCAGCAGATAGTACAGGAGATGAATACTATGACTTGTTCACAGGCATACCAAATAATGCTGGTAGTGGTGTAACAGGTGATATTGACTTTACTACTATTGGACATTCAAGTGGTGATACTTATTCAATAATATTAGTATTGAATAAAAATTATTAATGTAAAGGTGACTAAAGACCCAAGATTGAAAAGAGCTGGCGTTTCTGGTTTTAATAAACCTAAAAGAACGCCATCTCATCCCAAAAAATCACACATAGTTGTGGCTAAAGAGGGTGATAAAATAAAAACAATCAGGTTTGGTCAGCAAGGTGTAAAGACAGCTGGGAAACCAAAAAAAAATGAGTCAGCAAAACAAAAAGCTAGAAGAAAATCTTTTAGAGCTAGACATGGCAAAAATATAGCTAAAGGCAAAATGTCAGCAGCTTATTGGGCAAATTTAACAAAGTGGAGTTGATATGGCAATTTCAAGGGCACAAACACCAAAAAATGTTGCAAACCCTAGTTTGTACAGTAAAGCTAAAGCAAAAGCTAAAGCAAAATTTGATGTTTACCCGTCAGCTTATGCAAATGCTTACATGGTTAAAGAGTACAAAAAAATGGGTGGCAAGTACAAAGGTAAGAAAAAAGCTACAGGTGGAGCAGTAAAATTCAATAATGGTGGCACAGTCATGGTACAAGGCAGAGGTTGTGGTGCTATGATGGATGAAAAAAGAAAAAAAACAAAAATGCCTAGAACATAAATATGAGTCTAAAAAAATGGTTTAAAGAAGATTGGGTAGATATAGGCTCTCCAAAAAAAGGTGGTGGTTTTGAAAAATGTGGTAGGTCAAAAGCCAAAGGTTCAAAAAGGGGTTATCCAAAGTGTGTTCCAGCTTCTAAAGCTTCAAACATGTCAAAGTCACAAATAGCATCAGCAGTAACTAGAAAAAGGTCAAAGAAACAAGGTGTAGGTGGCAAGCCAACAAATGTTTCAACATTTGCTTCTACTGGTGGTAAGATAACAAAAACAAACAATATGGGTTTGTATAGCAGATATTAGGAGAAAAAATGAAAGGTACTAAATATATGGCTAAAGGTGGTAAGGCAAAAGGCACTAAGTACATGGCTAAAGGTGGCAGAGCCAAAGGTACTAAGTACATGGCTAAAGGTGGAGTAGCAAAAGGCACTAAATATATGTCTAAAGGTGGCACAATGAAGAAAAGAGGTGTTGCTAGAGGTATGGGTGCTGCTATCAGAGGTGGCGACTATACAATATAGTTAATATTACAAATTAAATATTGTGGCATATTTAATATCAAACATACCCCAGTTCAAATGCTGGGTTAGAAAAGAATTTACTGCAAACCATATGGATTATCATGGTGAGTATCTTCATGGACTAGCAATAGCAGTTAATACTTTGCCAGACAGGTCTTTATCTTTTCAGATAGTTTTTACTGGGTGTGAGATAGATAACATGGAAGATGCTCCCAACATACATGGTGGGGCTATGTGGGCTAGGATGCCTATACAAGCACTTGTAGCTGACATACCTCTTGAAGAATACCCAGAACCTATGGAAGACCACTTGGCACAGCCGTGGGATTGTTTGAGCCATCATCATACTGTGGTTACAATGGATAGGGTTAGCTCATCACCGTGGATATGTAAAATAGGTGGAGAGTTTTATACAGGCAAATACATGTTTACAGTTGATTACACTGATAACTCAATAGCTGATGACCCAGCTCAACATAAACAGTCACATGTGTTATATTTAACAGATGCTGGTGAGTACACTGGTAATTTTGTGGCTTTGCCCAACAATAGGGTTAGAGCAACAAACCCAGCATTGTGGAGAGTAGGTGAAGGTGCTCCAGATTTTATGCCCTCACAGTGGACACACTCAGCAGAACAACATGAGAGTTATATAGACCCAAACATAACATTTAATAATCTGTATAATGAAGAGTAGTTATGAAAACTAAAAACAAAAATAATGGCAACAAGTAGTAGTAAAAATTTTGAACCTGATGTTGCAGACTACATAGAGGAGGCTTTTGAAAGGTGTGGTTTAGAGCTTAGAACTGGCTATGACCTCAAAAGTGCAACTAGAAGTTTGAACATTATGCTGGCTGAGTGGGCTAACAGAGGTCTAAACCAATGGACTGTTACAGAAAAAACCATATCTATGGTTGCATCTACAGGAACTTACAACATAGACAGCACAAATTCTACAGCACCTATTGATGTTTTAGATGTTTACATAAGAGAAACTTCAGGCACTGAAACAACTGACCTACCACTTAGTAGATTAAGTAGAGCACAATATTCACATATAACTAACAAGGCTAGTGAAGGCAAACCAAATCAATTTTTTGTAAACAAACAATTATCTCCAACTATTACTGTCTATCCTGTACCAGATTTATCAAGCACTTACACTTTATACTTAAATGTTTTAACAAGAATGGATGATGCTGATTCTGCAACAAACACTATGGATATGCCTTTTAGGTTTTATCCATGTTTAGCAGCTGGTCTTGCTTATTACATATCTATGAAAAGAGCACCACAACTTACAGGACAGCTCAAAGCTATATATGATGAAGAATTTACAAGAGCACTTTCACAAGATGAAGAAAGAAGCTCATTTAATATATCACCAAATTTAAGGAGTTATAACAACGCATAATGGCTTTTGCTTCTAATAAAAATGCTTATGGTATTTGTGATTTGACAGGTTTCAGATACAAACATAAAGACATGAAAAAAACTTGGGATGGTTTGTTGGTAGGTAAAGACCAATGGGATGCTAAACACCCACAATTAATGCCAAAACCTTCTCCAGTTGACCCAGAGGCAATAAGAGATGCTAGAGTAGAAAGCCCAGAAACTAATAATTTTTTTACAGTTTATACCAATGTAGGCACTGGTAAACTGGGCACACAACTAGATTCTTTTGAATTGACAGCAAGCATAGGAGCAGTCACAGTAACAACATGAGTTTTACATTAGCAACATTAAAAACAGCAGTACAAGATTATTTGCAAGTATCTGAAACAACTTTTACAAATCAGTTACCTAGATTTATACAAGAAGCAGAAGACAGAATATTTAATTTAGTACAACTGCCTTTTCAAAGAAAAAATGTACAAGCAACTTTAACTGTGAGTAACAGGTTTTTAGCTACACCTACAGATTTTTATGCTCCATTCAGTTTAGCTGTTATCAACAGCAACACTTATGATTATTTAGATTTTAAACACCCATCTTTTATAAAAGAATATGCTCCCTCATCAACTGCTACAGGACAACCAAAGTATTATTCACAGTTTGATGATACTTCATTTGAGCTTGCTCCAGTTCCTGACTCAGCATATACTATTGAATTACATTATTTATATAAACCAGCCTCTTTAACAAGTGGTAGTGACAGTGGTACTACAATACTAAGCACAGATTATCCTGATGCTTTATTGTATGGTACTTTAGTAGAAGGAGCTGTCTTTCTGAAAGAACCCCCTGATGTCATTGGTCAATTTGAGGCTAGATTTAAGGAGGCAGTAAGCAGAATGAAAACCTTATCAGAAGGTCGTGGCACACGAGATGAATATAGGTATGACCAGTTGCGAACTGGTGTATCTTAATGCAACCCATTGAATCATTAGAAGGCAAACGTATTGCCATAGTAGGACTTGGTATATCACAAGTGGATTTTGCTGTTGGTTTGCAGAATGGCAAAACTTGGGATGAAGTTTGGACAATCAATTCAGCTGCTGCTGTTTACAAAACAGACAGAATGTTTATGTTAGACCCAGCAAGCAGATTCTTTGATAGTAATGATGCTGGCAAACAAACAAGTGCACTGACCAGAATATTGCCAGATGCTGATTATCCTATTTACACATGTGAGTTAGATGAAAGAGTACCCAGTGCTTTGGTTTATCCTATTCAAGATGTTTGCAATGCTACTAAATGTGCTTATTTAAACAACACAGTAGCTTATGCTATAGCTTTTGCACTTTTTAATAAAGTTGGAGCTATTGACCTGTATGGTATTGATTTTTCTTACAAAGAAAACATGCACTTTGCAGAAGCTGGTAGAGCTTGTGTTGAATTTTGGATATGCAAGTGCATGGAAGCAGATATAATTGTAGGCATTAGTGCAAGGTCAACAGTGTTAGACTCTAATGTTGTTGCAACTGACAGACTTTATGGTTTTCATAGATTAGAAAAACCATTAGTGGCAGTGCCACATGAGGGTAAATGGATTATTGAACCATTTGCAGATATAGATGAAAAATTAGCTGAACATGGTTTGGTCTTACATAAAGATGATGAGCCACCAGAACCATACAAAGGATGAATGATAGTTTTATAAAGTTAGGTGAAGTTGGGGTACACACCACACAAAACAAAGGACATGACCCTGAGTTTTGGGCTGAACAAGCTACAAAGAAAATTTGTGCAGTATCTATGGAAGCACCTGAACATGTAAAACAACAAGCATTAGCTTTCCAAAATCAAGTTTATACTGTAATCTTACACTCTATAAAGAACGCAATAAATTCTAAAAATGTGACATATGTGAATTTATTAAGGCAACAAGGTCATGAAGACATGGCTAACATAATAAAGGAGCTTTAAGAAATGGCTATAACATCAGCAATATGCACAAGTTTTAAACAAGAAATACTTGTAGAAGGGCACAACCTTACCAATGGAGCAGACGCAATTAAATTAGCTCTGTACACCTCTTCTGCAACTTTAGGAGCTGGTACAACAGTTTATGTAACAACAGGTCAAGCAACAGGAACAAACTACACAGCTGGTGGTTCTACTTTGACTAATGTTACACCTTCTACTTCTGGCACTACAGCTATAGTAGATTTTGCAGATTTAACTTTTGGTACTGCAACAGTAACAGCTAGAGGTTGTTTGCTTTACAACAGCACTAATGGAAATAAAGCATTAGCTGCTATTGATTTTGGAGGAGACAAAACAAGCACAGCTGGAGACTTTACAGTAGTTTTTCCAGCAGCTAGCGCCACTGCTGCAATTATCAGAATAGCTTAAATACAATTTTGTAATGGTAGAGTTAGAAAATGCCACTGACAAAATTAACATTTAAGCCGGGCATCAACAAAGAAGAAACAAACTATGCCAATGAAAATGGTTGGGTTGATGGCAATTTAGTTAGGTTCAGAAAAGGTGGTGTTGAAAAACTAGGTGGTTGGGCTAAAAAAAGCTCCAATGTAATACAAGACACTGCAAGAGCTTTACACAGTTGGATTTCTTTAGGTGCTACAAGATATTTAGGTATTGGAACTACATCTAAATATTACATTGACAGTGGTGGTAATTATAATGATGTGACACCAATAAGGGCTACTACTACAGATGGTATAACTTTTTCAGCTACAAATGGCTCTTCAACAATCACTGCAACAGATTCAAGTCATGGTGCTTTGGTAGGTGACTTTGTAACCATATCAGGTGCTGTTTCTTTGGGTGGCAACATAATTGCTAATGTCTTGAACCAAGAATACAAAATTACTGGTGTTCCTACAGCTAATACTTACACTTTTACAGCTGTAGATACAAGTGGTGATACTGTTACTGCTAATGCCAGTGATAGTGGTAATGGAGGTTCTGGTGTTGATGGTGTGTATCAAATCAACTCAGGTTTAGATGTTTTTGTTCAATCTGCTGGTTGGGGTTCAGGAACTTGGAGTGCTGGTGGATTTGGTGCAACCAGTGCTTTATCTGATACAGGTCAGTTAAGGTTATGGACACATGACAACTTTGGAGAAGATTTGATTATAAACCCTAGAGCTGGTGGCATTTATAGATGGGTTGAAAATGATGGTTTAGATACAAGAGCTGTAAGTTTATCAGGCACTACAGGTGCTAATCTAGTGCCAACAAAAGGTTTGCAAGTTATCACATCAGAAACAGACAGACATTTAATAGTGCTAGGAGCAGACCCAATAAGCAGTGGTGCAAGAACTGGTGCTGTTGACCCTATGTTGATAGCTTTCAGTGATACAGAAAATGCTTTGGAGTTTGAACCATTAAGCACAAACAGTGCTGGAGATGTCAGATTATCTAGTGGCTCTACTATTGTTGGAGGTTTAAAATCAAGACAAGAAATTTTAATTTGGACTGATACAAGTTTGTACAGCATGAGCTTTATAGGACCACCATTGACTTTTGCTTTAAATTTAATCAATGAAGGTGCTGGGTTAATAGGACCTAAAGCTATGGCAAATGCACCTACAGGTGTGTTCTTTATGTCAAAAAATGCTTTTTATTTTTACAATGGAGCTGTCCAAAAATTACCTTGTACTGTGCAAGATTATGTTTTTTCTGATTTAGACATATCACAAGCTTATAAATGTCATGTGTCTACTAACACTGAGTTTTCTGAGGTTTGGTTCTTTTATCCTTCTTTAGAAGATGGTACTGATGAAATATCAAGATATGTTATATATAACTATGAAGAAAATTTATGGAGCATTGGTTCTTTAGTAAGGTATGCTTGGTTGGATGCTGGCATAGAAAACAAACCTATAGCTGCTGGTAAAGACTCAGCTAAGAGCTACCTTTACTTGCATGAAACAGGCTTCAATGATGATGAAAATGCAATGGATAATGTTTTTGTGGAGTCAGCAGATATAGATATATCTGATGGTGAAAATTTTGCTTTTGTAAAAAAATTAATACCAGATGTGGCATTTGACAGTGAAATAGGAACATCTCCATCACCAGCTATGAATATAGTAGTAAAAAGAAGAAACTTTAATGGTGAAAGCTTGACTACTGATTCAACAACTCAGGTCACAAACTCTTCTACTTTTTCAAGTTTGAGAACCAGAAGTAGGCAACTGGTTTTAAGGTTTGAATCTGATGATGACAACACAACCAACAGAAAAGATTATAGATGGAGGTTGGGTGCAACCAGACTAGATGTACAACCTTCAGGTCGCAGATAATGGGTAAGTTGCTTGAAACTAGATTGCCTGTAGCTCAAGGAGATATGGTTTCTATAGACACATTTAACAGACTTGTGCGTGTATTAGAGTTGAATCTCAATGCACATGACCCTGACAGAATAAAACATTATACAAATACTCAGACCTCTGAATTGCAATTTGCTACAGGTCAGATTATATTTAACTCTACAGTAGAGGTTCATCAAGCTTTTGATGGTACAGAATTTAGAAATCTTTATGAACACAATACATATCTAACTGGTGTTAGTGCTACAATGAGTGTTGGTTCATTATCAGTTACAATAGGTTAATAATATGGCAAGTGAAGAATTACAAAGAAGAATACTAAATCTAATAGGTGAAAGTAAGGGTGCTATTTCTGATAAAGAAATGGAAGCATTTATGCAATCCTCACCTGAATACAGTAACCAACAAAGACTTAATGACTTAACTTCTGCTTATGTGTTGGATTTAATTGGGAATTCTAAAGGAGCTATTTCTAATAAAGAAATGGAAGCATTTATGCAATCTTCTCCTAATACAGATGTAACTGAAGAAAATCAAGATAGTGGTATGTCTGACCAAGAGCTAAACATGTTGATGGCTAATCAAGGAGCTAGAGAAGGTTTAAGTGCTGTTGAAAATAGAGGATTATCTTTTGCCAAATTTTTAAGAGATACTGACAGAACAGCTCCAGAAGAGGTTATAAATAATTATGCTATGGGTGTTATTAATTTTCCTACAGCTATTGGTATGGCACAACCTTTGCCTACTGTAGATGAGATAGTTGTCACAGGACAGATGCCAGATATGTCTCCTACAAGAAGAGCTGTGGGTAGTGGCATGCTTACCCCTTTAGATAGAGCAACACTTCCCGCAAAGGAACTAATAACAAATATGGGCATATACGAACCCAGTGCATCAGATACAAAATTGATGGAGCTACAACAAGCTTTGGAGCACTTAGAAAGACAAATGCAGATGACCAATGACCCAGAAGAAAAAGAAATTTTAGGTCAATTAATTGAAAACGCAAGAATTAAAGCATTTGCACCTCAAGCTGATTTAGTTGACCAATTATCACAAGGAGCTGGTGAAGATGACATGATGGTTCATGTTAGGTCAGGTGATATAAATGTCTCTAGGGAGATGTTAGAAAACAATCCTGTGCTTGAAGATATGATAGAACAAGCTGCTATTGATGCTGGTGTTGACCCAGAATCAATGGTGTATGGCACAGGTATAGCTAGTCTAAATGAAATTACTGGTGCTGAACAACATGGTCTTTTAAAGAAAATAGCTAAAGGTGTTAAAAAAGTAGTCAAAAAAATTGCACCTGTTGCTGCTATAATTCCCGGACCGTGGCAAGCACCAGCTCTTGCATATAACAGAGGTAGAGCTGTAGTAAACATTGCAACAGGTAAGGGTGGTATTGGTGACCTCATGACAGCAGCTGGTGGCTTTGCTGGTGATGGCAAAATGGGAAAATTCTTTGGTGATAGCAAAATAGGAAAAGCTTTTGGTGATAGCAAAATAGGAAAATTCTTTGGTGGAACACCCGGCATTAACCCAAGTGCTGATGCAACAGGTATGTTTGGTGGAACTCTAGGACCACGCATGAGAAGTGGTATAGGTAATTTATTTGGGGGCGGAGAAGGTGGTAGTGGCTTCTTTAACCCAGCAGAGGGTACAAAAGGTATATTTGGTGGAAGCATAGGTCCAGCTTTTAGAAGAGGTATAGGTGGATTATTTGGTGGTGGTGGACAGGGAACTGCTACAACACAAGAAGATGGCAGCATAGTTTATAAAGATGCAGAAGGTAATGTAATTACACAAGAAGAATATGAAAAACTAAATGAATTTAGAACACCACAATTAATTAAAAGTGTTGGTGATGCCTTTGGATTTGGTGGTAGAAGTGGTCTTAGAGATGTCTATGGTGGAGAACCAATGCGTGATGCTGATGGTAACATTATAAGAAATCCTGATGGCAGCCCTGTTTTGAGTGGTTTCATGAGAAATGCTCAAGGTGGTCTAAGTGGTGGTGCTATGTTAGGGCTAGGTGCTTTAGCTACTGGTTTAGGCAAGTTGGCATATGAAGATACTAAGAAACAAGAGGGTGTGCAACTTACACCTTTACTAACAATGAACGCAGCTGGTAGATACAATCTTGAAGCTGAAATGGCTAGAAGGATGGGTCAAAGACCTCCAAACCCTACTGAGTTTGGTTTATTACCAGCTAATACAATGCCACAACTAAGTGGTGGTAGACCACAAGAGGTTGTGATGGCATCACAAGGTGGAGAAATAGAGTACCCAAATAAAGGTTTAGAGGCATTATCTGAAGTAGCTCCTGATGTTGTAAAAAGAATGGGTTACAACATGGGTGGTTATGTTATGCCAATGGCATATGCTGAAGGTGGCAATGTAGCTGTAGAGGACTTTAAAAGAATGAATGGACAGATTAATGGTGAAGGCACTGAAACCAGTGATGATGTGCCAGCCATGTTATCAGATGGTGAGTTTGTTATGACAGGACAAGCTGTTAGAGGTGCTGGAACTTATGACATGAAAAATAATAGTGGCATAATAACTTTAAGTCCTACAGGTTCTCCAAGCAGAGATGGTGGCACAGATTTAATGTATAAACTTATGGAGGCTTTTAGCAGTCAAGCAAGACCAGCTTAAAGAAAAAATATGAGCTTTTTAAGAAATTTAATAAATAAAAGAAATGATTTGCGAAACCAAATTCCTCAAGACAGAAGTATGCCTACAATGCAGCCATTTCCACAGCCAATAAATCCTAAAATGGGAGGTATAAGACAGGTTTTGCCCATGCAATCAATAACTTTGCCCGGTGGACAAACAGTGCAGATACCTAAAATAAATGAACAAGAAATTAATGCTAACTTACAATCTGCTGGTATAACACCAAAGATGCCTAGACCTACAGCAATGGGTGCTGGATTAGGAAGAATGTTTGACAGCCCAATGATGACAGCATCAGCTTTAGAATCAACAGGTGTTACACCACAATCTTTTTCTGGTGGTATTTTGGGTAAAGGAACACCCACACAAACAACTACACCTGTGGATTTGGGCAATCCAGTTACACAAACAGTTGGCACACCTACAAGAATTACAACAACCCCAACAACATTAGCTCCATACACAGGTTCTAATGTGCCTGACCCTAATTACATACCAAGCCTTGTAAGGAATGAAACAGGGCTAGATGCTTTAACTCAACAGTTATTGTTTGGCTTAGATGGACAGGGTGGTTTTATACCCGGTGCTATGAGAGCTGCTGAAAAGACTTTTTTTAATCCTGATGGCACACCAAGAGTTGTAGAGGAAAGAAGAGCTGAACTGACACCTGACCAAATTGCCAGTATGGATTTAGTCAGAAGAAATATTGGTGCACAAGACCCATTTTTAAGGAGTGCAGAGAGCCAATTTAGACAAAGCATAGGTGATGTAGGGGAAGGCATAGAAAGGGGCAGAGAACTGCAAAGAGAGGGTCTTAGGGCACTACAAAGTGGTATAGGAGGACTAGGCACAAGATTGGGTGAATCAGAGAATCTTTTAAGAGGCACTGTTGGTGGATATGACCCAATGATGACAGGTAGATTTTATAATCCTTTTGAAGAAAGGGTAGTACAACAAACAATAGATGATGTGCTAGAGGCTGGTGATAAACAAGACATGGCTCAAAGAGCTAGAGACATAATGACTGGTGGACAGTCTGCATTTGGTTCTAGGGCAAGATTAACAGCTGGTGAAAGGAGAAGAGACTTAGGTAGAGGTCTTGCAGAGGCATTGGGTGGTATAAGGTCAAGAGGATTTAGTGAAGCACAACAAACTGGATTAGGTGAGTTTGCAAGACAGAGACAAGCAGAAAGGCTTGCATCAACTGGTTTGGCTGGTCTTGCTGGTACAAGATTTGGTGCTGCACAAACTGGAGCTGGAGCTCTTAGTAATTTAGGCAACATTGAATCTATGTATGGTCAAACTTTAGGTGGTGCAAGAGTAGGTCTTGGTGGCAATTTACAAAATCTAGGCACTGCAACTCAACAGGCTGGAGCTTTTGATGTAAGTCAGTTGTTTGGTTCAGGTGGTATGCAACAAGCTCAAAATCAAGCCATGTTGGATGCTCAGAGGGCTAATCAACTTACAGCACAGGCTGCGCCTTTAGCTCAATATCAAGCCCTTTCACCATTTATACAGATGGTTCCGAAAGGTTCTTTCCAAACTTCTACACAGTTTGCTCCTAGACCTAGCCCAATGATGGCTGGTATAGGTGTAGGTTTAAGCTCTCTTGGTGCTTTAGGAAATTTGGCTAATCAACCAAGATACTACCCAAGCTAATGGCAGAAACAGACAATATTACTGAAACCCAAAATCCTAATACTTCTATTTCTTTTATGGAAGGTTTAAATGAAATTTTAAAAAGAAGAATGGATTTTGATAAAAATGTAAAAACATATCAAGAAAGGTTAGAGCCTTACACTTATGCTCCTCCAAGAATGGATATTTTTGATTTAGCTACAGAACTTGGTGCTGGTATATTTTCAACTCCAAACACAGGCAGAGCTTCTTTATACACTGGGTTGGGTGTTGGTTTTACTAATGCTTCAAAAAAAATGCAAGCAAACAGAGCAGAAAAAGAAAAAGCTAGACGTGAAATAGGTTTAGAAGCTGCTAGACTTGCTATGCAAGATGAACAAAAAGCTAATGAATTTTTAGACAGTATTTACTTGCAGTTAATGGGTGATTCAAATAAAGAGATTAAAGCTAACACTTTAAGTTATATAGACCAAGAAAGTGGTGAGAGGGTTGAAAGAACTTTTGATACAAGTGACCCTCTTTACAAAACAATTTTGCGTGACCCTGAAAAATATCAGGCTGCTGAAGTTAGTAAGCCTTTGGTTGACATGAGTGGCACAGGAACTCAATACGATAAATTAAATGACCTCTTAGCTGGACAAATAATAGACAGGCAAACTCAGTGGTACAAAGATGCTGATGGGGCTTATGCTGTAAAAGAAAAAGCACAATACGCTAGAAAAGTAGCCTTTGATTTAGGTGAAGAAAATTTTGGACAATTAGAGCTTTGGACTATGGGTTTAAAAAATGTTGCATTAAATTTGGGCATGGATGGGCTGGTTAGTAAAACTATTTTGGAAGACCAACAATTAATAAACCAAATAGGTACTGGTTTTGTAATGTCATTGGTTGGGCAAACTAAAGGAGCTATTTCTAATAAAGAAATGGATTTGTTTGCAAGAGCATCACCGGGACTTGGTTCTACTTACGGTGGTTTTATGAAGATGTTAGATTATTTAGAGAGGATAGCTGATAGGTCAATACAATTAGATTTAGATTGGGCTAATGAATCAGCCCAGTTACAAGATGATGGAAAGTCTTTAGACCAAATTAGAGCAAGACAAAGCCAATTTAGAGCTGAGTGGCTAAAGGAAAATCCTTTGTTTACAGAAGAAGAGTTAAAAAATGACATTTATAAATATGTAGATGATGATTTGAATTTTGTGGGTGACAATGCAGAAGAGAATGAACAAATTTATAACACTGTTTCTATAAGACATTCTAACGTTGACAGCTTGCAAGCAGAAGTTCCCTCTGATGTAGCAAAGGACATTGATGGAGTACCTGATGGAGCAGTGTATCAAAGAACTATAGATGGAATAGATTATTACATGGACGCTCAAGGCAAAATACATAGAGCTACAAAATAATGCCTGAACTAACAGAAGAAGAATTAGAAGCATACAACAGAACTGTAGAAGCAGAATCTGGACAAAGTGGTTTTGCAGAGGCTTTTCTTTCTGGATTAACCAATGATGAAACTGCCAGAACTAGGTGGTTAGCAGAAAGAAGATTTCCAGATATGGTTAAAGAGGGCAAAGACCCTGTTGATTTATATAGTCTTGATGAAGATGGTGATATAGTTTTTTATGATGCTAGAAAAAATAAATTTGTTAAAGAGTTTGAGGACAGTATATTCCCGTGGTTTCAAAAAGATGAAATTTGGGGCAAGGTAGGACCTACAGCACAATTTTTATCAGAAGTAGTACCCGGTGCTATAGGGTTAAGTGTAGGTTTTGCAGAAACTAGAAAACCAACAGGTGCTGCCATAAGAGCTATGCAATATGCAGCTTCTGGTGGAACTGCAAGTTACGCAGCAAGAGCTGGGCTATCAGCAATGTTAGGTGGTCCACCTTTGGATGTGGAAAAAGCATCAAAAGATTTGTTACTTAGCACACTATTTGCTGGAGTACCAATAGGTTTGCCATATCAGGCTTTTCCTAAACAATTACAAAGTTTAGTTAGCAAATTTCCCGGCACTGATGGAAGAACTGCTTTAAATGACATTATTAATCACGGTGGTAAGACAGTTGATGACAAAATAGCATACACAAAAGAGAGGTGGGGTGTTGATTTAACCAGAGCAGAAGCAGAAGGAACTGTTAGTAGTGTGTCACAACTACAAAAGTATTTACAAAAAAGATTAGCTTCAGATAAATTGTGGCAACATTATCATGATAGACAAGAGATAATGAATAGACATGTTGAAGGTTTTTTTGATGAATTGCTTTCTGGTAAATATGTAGATGATTCTTTAAAAAACAAACTTACAGGCAAAGCTTCTTTAGATGCCAGTTTGGATGTAGCAGAAGCAAGCAAAGTTTATTTAGACAAAATTAAAAAAAATTTAGCTGAAGAGGTTAAGCCTTTATATAGAGATGCTTATGATTTAGATGTAAAGATTGATGTCAGTGACATTTTGGCACAAGTAAGAAAAGTAACTGACCCTAAATCAAATGTTTCTGATGCAAAAAGAGCTGTTTATCAAAAAATAGAAAAAGCTCTTATTGACAATAGAACAAAGAATCCAAGAGACACCACTGAGTTATTGCATTTGGCTTTAAAAGATGATTTTAACAGATTAATAGCATCTGCCACCAAAGAGACAGACAAATCTTTAAAAAGAGAAATAACCCTGTTAAGGAATCAAATTTCTAATAGGTTGAAAGAATCTAATCCTTTATACAAACAAGTCACACAAATATTTGATGAGACAATAGGAACTACTCAAACTTTAGAAAGGTCACTTGTTGGTGTTTTGGCTAATGCTGTTGAAAAAGGTGGTAATCAAGCTGCTAGACTTACACAAAGAATGTTTAAAGGAAATGCCAGCACTGAGGAAATTACAGAATTAAAAAATATATTGCAAGGAACTCCAGAGGGGGCACAAGCTTGGCAAAATTTAAAAGGAGCTTGGTTGAGAACACAATGGGATGATGCTATTAGTGGTACTACAAATCCATTAGGAGCACCCAATAAATTTTTAAGAAGCATAGGAATTGGAAATGTTAAACAGGCATTTCCAAGAATGAATCCTTCTGGAAATCTTACAGTTAATGAACTTAAAATATTAGCTCCAGAAATTGCTGAGTCAAAAGCAAGGGGAACAAAAGCTAAATTATTAGAAGCAATACTTGAGCCTGATGAGTTAAAAAACTTTATTGATATAACTGACACAATGCAAACAATGAATTGGATAGCTTTACAAGGCTCACCAGACACACAACCTTTTCAAAGCATATCAAAATTATTGGGTTTTGAGAGTGCAGCTTTGTCAACTAAAGGAAAAAGTTTTATATATGGCTTGATGAACGCTTCAGGTAGAACTATTACTGGTAACTTAGGTAAAGAATCTATAGAAGTTTCTGCAAGAACACAACAAGATTTATATGAAGATATTTTAATAGATGCTCTTATAGACCCAAATAGAAGCAAAGAATTAAGTCAATATTTTTTAAAAACAAACCCGTGGTCTTTTTGGGCAACTCAAACTGTTGCTAGAGGTGGTGTTGAAGGTTTAAATGAAGCCACTACTTCTGTTGAAGAAAGAAAAGCTTTGATAAAAGAAGAACAACAAGAGTATGCTGATAAACTACTTTTAGAAGAGTTTGAAAAACAGCAACAAGAAAAAGAAAACCTACAAGGCTCTATAAACAATTTTCAAGTACCCACAGTAGGAGGTGATATATTTACCCCAAATAAAACATTACCCCCACAACAAATGTTGTCTCCTACTGTCCTACCTAATGAGGATGACAGAGAGATTGCTTTAAGGCAACAGATGGGTATTGCTGGTCTAGTCTAAAGACTCAGTTGCTTTTATCATTGCTCCTTCAACTTCAAAATCCATGTCATAACCCATAGTGGTTTGACCATTAACTTCTATTTCTAAGTTCCTTGAAATAAGTCTTAATAAAGCTGTTTGATGGTGCAATGTTAATCTGCTGTAAAGTTCAATTACCTCTGGTGCTTCCACCACAGGTTTATAACTTTGAGGCACTGATTTTTTTGCCATGATGTTTTTAAAGAACATTAGTCTGTGATTGTGTTCAAGCGTTTATGTTCCTTCTCAATAAGTAACTTGAGCTGGTTTATAATAGACCTGTGCTCTGTTTTACATATATCTTGAAGTAAGTCATAAGTCTTGACATCCACAGCCAAACTTTTTCTCTGTTTATTACTTAATATAACTGCTTGATTTTCCATGTGGTTCATTCTACTAATATTTGCAACAAATTACAAATATATATTCTATATTATATGTTAAACTACAAAACCATGTACAAACTCAAGAATTATCTATTGAGCATGCAATCTCATTGGATGGTCAATCAAACCACTTATGATGCTGTGCAAGAGACTTTACCATTGATAGCTAAGTACAGAGCTGGAGATGGTGTGGATAAGATGGACAAAACCCCTGTACATAAAGTGGTTAAAAAAATATTTCCTGATGTCTATAGAGTGCCTTTGTTTAGAAGACACTTTTGTAAGTTGTTAGTGAAAGAGATTGAGCTGATGAAGAGAGAGATAGGTTTTGTGGGCAATGATGAAGAAGATGAGCTCAGACAAATACCAGAGATTGTTTTAAAAGAGCAAGTTCCTGAGCTGTACAGGAACATGTGGTTTGTTACACAAACTGTGCTCAACCCAATCTTTAATGCTATATGGCAAAGAGATTGTAAAGACCCAACCACTATACAGATAGCTAACTACAACCTTGTGGATAAGAAACAAGGTGCATGGCATCATGATGACAGTTCAGAAATCAGTGTGGTTGTTCCTTTGAACACTGGCTCATATAAAGGAGGTGGCACTGAGTTCCATAATCATGGTGTGCTTAAACCTTTGCCCAGTGGTCATGCTTTGATATTCCCAAGCTTTACAAGTCTACACAGAGGTCTGCCAGTGGAGAGTGGTGACAGATACTTGCTGGTCTTCTGGCTATGTGACAAGCAAAGGTCAATAGATTTGTATGAATCTATACCTTAAATTAATTAATATTTATTTGTATAAATACTTGCACATTTGTGTATTTCTGTTATTATATGTATGTGAGATTAATTAATAACAAGGAGAAAAAAATGAAATCACAAGAAGTAAAATTAGTAAAAAAATTAGTAAGTGACTTGTACTTTGATTACGACAGATTAACAAGTAGTGGACAAGAAACTTTAGATAAAGTTGCAGATTTGTTAGGTGTTTCTAATACTGCAAGTGACCAAGAGCTTTTAGATATGGGTTTGCCTAAAAAGTATTTAAAAAGTTTTAGACAAAATGGATAAATTTAATTTTGACAAAGCTGTAGAGAAGTTCTTTGACTATGCTCCAGCTGACTTTGACAAGACACCTTGTGAGAAGTTCTCAACCAAAAGGATGGGTGGCTGGTCAATAAGAGACACCAATGACATGGCTATTGGTTTTGTTAGGTTTTCTGGTGGTGTTGATGTTTTAGATTATGTTGATACATCAGCTGATACTGTACAGAGCATTGCAGACATTGATGAAAAGTTTGCTGAGATGAAACTTACAAAAAGGAGAGGATTATGAAAACGAGTAACACAAGACAATTTCTAAGTGGTTTACACAAACCTACTTTAGTTAAAAAAATAGCAAAAGAGCATAAACTTGGATTGGCAGATGCTAACAAAATTGCATCTACTGTTATTTGGCATCTTGAAGATGTCTTTAACAAGGAACTAAATTAAACGGTTTATTTTAAAAGGGGTGACAATGAAAAATAATATTAAAGAAAACTTTATAAATACTATATTTTTTGAAGGAGATTATATGTCCAATCAAACTGCTTCTGGGAAAGAAGAAGTAGGTAAACGATTGCAGTTTGATATAGATAAAACATTAACAAAAGAGCAAGTAGAAACATTATACGATTTAGTTTTAAGAGGTCTTGATTTTTACGAGCATCTTGGGGTTGATACTGAAAAACTATTAAAAGGGAGAGCATAATGAGTGAAGATTACACAGAAGACCTATCAAAGTTTGGTTACAGAGAATTAGATGAAGCTGGCAAACTTTTGTCAGCAATCAAATCTGGTTTGCCAGAAGATTTTTGGAAAGAAGGTATAAGGGTTGGTTTTAACATGCAATCTGGTTATGTATTTCTAACCAATGATGAACACCAAGTTGCTATGCTTGATGATGAAGGTAAGCTTTATTCTTTTTACTCCACACCCTATGAGGGCAGAGAAGGTAGTTATGAAGAGCTCTTAGAAGAGTATGATGACATGCACCCTGAAGACCAAGAGTTTTTAGTAGGATTAGAAAAATATTATAACTTTGAGAGAACTTACAATGAAGCTTAAAAGCTGGTTTATAACCATATTGATATTTATGATGTTAGGCTTTGTGGGTGCTATGGATTTCCAAGACATGGTACTGGCAGAACAACACTACAAAGACATGGTGTGTGCTGGTCACTACCCAGACTACAAAGAACTAAAGCCTAGTTGTAACTAATACAAGTCTCCTAGTTCTATGGTTTGAGTTCCTTCTAAGCCATAAGGCACAAACTTATCTTCTTCTTTACATTTAAGTAACAAAGACAAAGCTTGTTGGTTCTTGGCTCTAGCATACTCCATAGCTTCATCAGATAAGGTGTAAACCACATAAGGAAATGGGTGTGTCTTTTCTTGTGCTAAGAAGTTAAAACTACCAGCTGGCAAATCCAATATCCTACAAGCATCAACATACAAAGATGCTTGCATGTGATAGTTAAAAGAGTTGATGGCTTGTTTGAACCCTCTAAAAGAAGCATCTCTACAAGTCTTTAAATCCCACACATCTACATTATCATACCAGTCCATTCTGCATTTAAAGGGATGACCATGATATGTGAATACAAGAGTGCACTCCACTTTGTGGTCTTCTTTAGGGATAAAGTCTTTGACTATCTCTCTTCTTTCCATACACAAGTCATATAGGTCTTGTGTGATAGGTGTCCTGTTGCCCACAGTAGCTAAAAAATCTTCATACTCAGCTTTACCTACTTTGGTTCTTCTGTCTATGTTGGGTTGTATGACAAACTCCTCATCAAACTTGTGGTGTTCTAAGAACACTGTGTGTTGCACTCTACCTTCCAGCAGAGCTGGAGAGGGTGTCAACCCTTTCTTGTTTTTCCAAGTATAAGGACATTTGATTACAGCTGTCAGGTCATGTGACCTAAAAGCTGGTATTGAATCATACTGTTCATAACTTAAATTTTCATATATACCTTCTTTAAACTCCATCTTGTGCTCCTTTCATTTGTTCTTCTGTTACTTCAAAGCAATTCATGTTGCCAGCCACAGTTCTTCTCTCTCCTGAACCAAAAAAAGGGTAAACCACATGTTGCATCCAAGATGGAAACAACAGCAACTTACCCTCCTCTGGTTTCACATATCGAGACTGTGAAGGTCTTAATCTCTCAGGGTCAGAGGTTTGGTTAAGACCATATGTGAAATTGATGTACCCATCTATTACTCCAGATGAGTTGTATAAACTGTATTCTTCTATTTCTTTGCCATCTGCTGTCTTACCTATCTGTTCTGGTACTTTTGTCCATGTGGTAAAGCTTATGCCCATAGGTGAAGCTGTTAGATGGTCATGTATGGGGTTGTAATCACCCTCATAACTATGTACTGACCAGAGCTTGTCTGTGACTACCTGTTTGGGTCTAATCATAGTGCCAGTTTGTTCCACAAAGTGTCTAAGATAAGCCACACCTAAATTCTCAACCATAGCTCTAAAGTCTCTGAGTTGTTCACATTCAAAGTCCATAGACAGCTGTTCACCTTGATGTATCTGTCCTACCAAATCTCCACCAAGAGACTTTCTATCAGGATTCTGTAATTCTTTGTCTAGGTAGGTGTTAAGTGTTTGTATGGTGTCTGTAGACATCTGGTGTTCCATCATGATGGCTGATGGCAGATTATAAATGTCATACTCTAAGCTGTTCAATTACATTCCTTGATTGTTTTTTAATGCTTTAATTTTAATGGTTTTAATTTCTCTTATTAACCTTTCCAAATAAAATTTATGCTTCTCTAGGTCTTCTAATTCTTTGCCTTTGTACTTGTATCTGTGCATGTACTTAATACAAGCCCCTTCTAAATAATATCTGTAGCTATCACCCAGCTGTTGCTTGATGTAATCAAGGCACTCAACCTCACCTTGATTCACATAGTGAGGTGGTTGATTAACCATGTCTTTGTCTGTCATGTGCAAAGGGGTTGTGGGTGGATTTTACTTGATGTGTGAGATAAGAGAAAAACACCACCCACAGGAAACCTTATTTAAAATGGTATTGAATCTTTGTCATCATCTGATTTGAAATCAGCCAAACCTTTTGATTCTTCTTCCACTACTTCTGCTTCTTCAACTTCTTTAGATTCATTGTTGCCTTCATTAGCAGCTTTGTATTCAAAACTATCTTCAATGTCTTTTTGTTGCCATTCAGGTAGTGATTCAAATACATCACACATGGCTTTAGTTTTGTCACTGGAGTTACCATTAAATTCATCACAGTACACATCCATATCAAAAGCAGTCAGCTCATTGTGTGTTGGTGTGTCTTGCACACCACCATCTGGTTTAAAGATACCACCAATTTTAGCTTTACCATTTACAGTATGTGCTACTTCTATCAAAGCATTTTTGCCCAACAGATTGGAAATATCAAAACCAGCTTCTTCATCTGGTGTAAAGTTCTTACCTCTCCATGACACCAAATCTTTTCTCAGTGCACTGGATTCAAACAGACTCTGTGTGTAAGTTCTGGATATGCTCAGAGGTCTACCATCTTCCATTTTTTCATTAGGCAGTTCAAAAGTAATATTTACTGTTGTCCTCTTTTTTGGTTTGTCGCCTTCTTTAAAAGGCGGTTCCATTCTTGTGCCCATATCTACTATTCTATAACACACACCTTCATATTGACCCACAGCCAAAGCTTCAAAGTCACCTTCACTTTTTATTGTCAAACTCATATCAGTCTCCTTTTTTTGTTTGCTTAATATAATAAAATCTTGTAGTATTTTACACATCTTACTACAAACTGCAATAGACCTAAAAAAAGAGATAATTGATGTCACTAAAAATAACCAGACCTACAAAGAATTTTGATAAACCATTTACAACAGATTTAATACATGAGTTCTCTAACTTTCTATCAGAGAATGGCATGGAACCGGACCCAAAGAAAGGCTTGGTCACTGATGGCTCTGTAGGTCGAGCATACATCAATGTTGGTGGCAAGCGTAAATTCTGTGGGTGGTATCAGCTGTGGCTTGGTCAATCTGTTCCTTTTGGAAGATTGGGTGACTACCGATACTCAGCTGATTCTCCCACAGCTACATGGAAACCAGAAAACAAAAAGAAATACACTCTAACTAAAGAAGCCAAAGCTGAGATAGAAGCCCTAAGAAAAGAAGCTGAGGTAAAACAACAAGAGAAATATTCAAAAGCAGCAAAAAGAGCACAAAGTCTCTGGGAAGAGGCACAACCTTGTGAGAAGCACCCATACCTTGAAAAGAAGAAAGTGCTCTCCTATGGGCTTAAAATTAGCCCTGAAGGGGTCTTAATGATACCCCTTTATGACAAACAACTATCAGTGGTGGGCATACAGTACATCAATGCTGATGGCTCTAAAAAGTTCCTCACTGGCTCAAAGAAGTCTGGTAGCTTTTTTATACTTGGACAAGAGATACTTAAAAACAGTGAGGTTATAAATTATGCAGAAGGGTATGCAACTGGAGCGAGTGTTTATGCTGACTACTCTCAACCTGTCATCATCAGTTTTGATGCTTACAACTTATCACCTGTTGCTGAGGTTATGTTTGAGTTCTTTCCTGAAAGAAAACATGTATTCATTGCTGACAATGATGACAGCAAGACTGGTGAGAAAGAGGCAAGTAAAGCTTGTCAGTTAATACTGAAGAGCAAAGGAAATGCAGAGGTTTTGATGCCTCAAAGTCAAGGTGATTACAATGACCACAAGAATGATGTGTTGGAAGGAGAGCTGATACCCTCACTACAGAAATTGGACTTGCCAGTGGAGTATGACTTCCAAAGAAATGCCAATGGTAGGTTTTTGAACACCAAAGATAATGTCAATGGTGTGCTCAAAACCCATAGCATAGATGTCAGATACAATGTCATTAAAAAGAGGATGGAAATAGAAATACCCAACTCTTCTTTTATAGCTGACATGAAAGAGGAAGCTTCTCTGATAGAAGTAGAGGATAGATGTATCAATATGGGTATTCCACACACCAAAGTCAGAGACTATCTGAAAGTCTTGGCACAAGAGTACAACCCAGTGGTTGAGTGGATAGAAAGCAGACAGTGGGATGGTGTGAGCAGACTACCAGACTTTTTAGACAGTCTAGTAACACATGAGAGTAACCAACTTAAAGAAATGCTGATGAAGAAGTGGTTGGTCAGCTGTGTAGCAGCAGCTTATGAAGAGCAAGGAGTGGAACTGGAGGGAATACTTGTATTGCAAGGTGCTCAAGGGCTGGGTAAAACACTATGGTTCAAAAGACTGTGTGACTATGACAAAGGCTGGTTACTAGAAGGAGCTACACTGAACCCAAGTGACAAGGATAGTGTCAAAAGGGCTGTCTCACACTGGATTGTCGAGTTGGGTGAAATTGAGAGCACTTTTAAGAAATCTGACATAGACCAGCTGAAAGCTTTTGTCACTGCAAGGACAGATGAGCTGAGATTACCTTATGACAGAGCATTTACCACTTATCAAAGAAGGACAGCATTTTATGCTTCTGTAAATGCCAGAGAGTTCTTGACAGATACCTCTGGAAACAGAAGATTTTGGGTTTTGGCTGTTAAAGACATCAATGTAAATCATGGTGTGGACATGCAACAGATGTGGGCTGAGGTGAAGGAGACTATGTATGTAAAAGGTCAGAAAAACTGGTTTTTGAGCCCAGATGAGAGGGAATTACTGCAAGATTCCAATGAAATATACAGAACACAGTCAAGTGTGGAAGATTTATTGCTAGAACATGTTAATTTTGACAGTGATAGCACTAAACCTGTCCAAATGACTAAATTGCTAAGGGATTTGGGCATCAAAGCCCCTCGTATGCCTGACATCAAAGATGCTAGTCGTGTTTTACATGAAAGAGGCATAGAGCCCAGAAGGACTAATGGTAAAAAGGTCTATGATTTGAACTACACAGCTGTAGAAAACGACAGTGGTGGGTTCAATAGCAACTTTGGAGATGATTAGTGATTAGAGAGTGGTTCAACATATGGTTATTCCTTCTAATTGTTGTGATATTGCTAATATTTGTTGTCATCTCCATGCCATTTGTGGCTGTACACAACATGATTCAGTATTTGATTGAAAATTGGAGATATTTGAGACAAAGATGAACTGTTACAACTGTGGAACTAAACTTATATGGGGTGGAGACAATGACACTGAGTTGGAGGATTATAGAATGGAGACAAATTTAAGCTGTCCTGAGTGCAATAGCTTTGTTTTGGTGTACACACCATGAGTAAAGAAAAAAAGACTGTTAAAGCCCTTTATGTGCACTCTGGGGTGGTCATTAGACCTGAGAGTGATAACTCTTTAGAGGAGCTAAAAGAGAAGCTCAACAAGTGTGGTATCAAGGCTAGTTTAAGGGTGACATATGACACTAGATAGGAGTGCCATGAGAGAGGCTGTAAGTGATGTGACCATTGGTTTTTTCATGGCATTTCCTATAGCTTTTTTGGTCTTATCTGTCACCACTTGGTTAGAACTGAATGTGCCAGTCACAGCTGGAGTGCAAACTCTGGTGTTCACAATAGTGGCTTTGGTGAGGAAATATTTTGTTAGGGTACACTTCAAGACAAGAGATGAAGTGATGAGGGAAATGGACAGATGAGTACAAGTGTGCATTGTTCTGTGGATATGTGTAGAAATAGGGTATCTGACAGGGTGTATCTGGGTAGAGGTACACTGAGAGGTACACTGTCATGTTTTTCCTTATTTTATAAGGCTTTCTGTCTATAATAGGTTATAAGTGTACTATATATATAAAAGAACTATATATTATTGGTTATATAAACAGACAGAGGGATTTATAAGGGTTGTAATTACAGAAGTGTTTGGAGGCTGTACACTGCACTTGGTACACTGTTAGGTATGGAATGGTAATGAGGATATAAATATGGCTAGACCAAAAAAAGATAAGACACCATTGGTGAGTGCTCCAACTCAATTTGAGAAAGATGAAGAGTTTGGGCTGACTGAAATGCAAGCCAGTTTTGTGTGGCATTACACAGAGGGAGCTTGCTCCCAGACTGAGGCAGCTAGGAAAGCTGGGTTTGAGTTTCCAGCAGTAAGTGCTAACAAGCTGTTGAGTGGCAAACATCATCCTAATGTGGTTAAAGCTATAAGAGTGAAGCAAGATGAATTAGCAGAGAAGTATGCAATCACACCAGCCAAGACTGGCACTATGTTGTGGAAGATAACAGAGACAGCATTTGAGAGTGGACAGTTCAATGCTGCTGTGTCTGCTATCAAAGAGCTCAATCAACTTGCTGGTTTATCTATCAATAGGTCACAGAATGTGAACATCAATGCTAACCTTGAGAGCATGACCAAAGAACAAATCAAGGAAAGGTTAGGCAAGCTATTGGGAGCAGAAACCACAGATTACTCAATGAAAGATAAGTGAAGATATAACTTAGCAATTAGGCGCTCTTCCAGTCACGCTGTGAAATCCCAAAAAAAACTTTTTTTTTGAAAAAAGCTAATAAAATCAACAGCTTAGAGCAATATTCTTATGTGCAAACAATACCATGAATGTGTAGATGTGTGAACACAGGGTAAACATCAGCCAGCTCTGGCAAAAAAAGAACTGCAAAGAAACCCTATGGAATGGGTTTTTTCCTGAGATGAGGATTAAGAGGGACCCCACACACCCATATATGACAGAGACAAATATTTTTATAGTTATAACTAAGTTGAGTACACCCAATCACCAAAAAATACCATTGCTAACCACAAATGCTATACTTTGCACATGACAATAGAAAACACTTATGAAGATGAACGTTTCCAGACTAATAAAAATTTTTTTAAAAAATATCATGAGGATGTCATTACTACTAACAGGGTTGGTTCTGACCCAAGAATAGGTGGCAACATAACTATGTTTATATCTGGAACTAACATAGATGGTAAAGAGTATCTAATACCACTATACAATCCTGATACTGGAGAGGTTGAAGGCACACCATATCAAGTTGAAAGAAATGGTGAGATGAAAACTATGTTTAGACCTAATCAAAAGGCTATAGACAGAGCTAGACAATATATCCAATCTGGACAGATTATTGGTTACGATAACCCAGATGATGCAGATTCTGATAGAGGCATATTTTATCCACAAATCACACAAAAAAGTTAGACCAGAAAAATCCTGACCATGCCAATCAACTCAAGGAACAAAGGAGCTAGTTATGAAAGAAAGGTGGTAGGAATCCTAAATGACTTTTTTTTGCAAAACAATTTTGATGTAACCTGTAAGAGAAACTTAGACCAATACCAGACAAAGAACCTTTCTGACATAAACATTCCATATCATTCCATAGAGTGCAAGCACTACAAAGAAGGCAACTGGTTAAAATCAGAGTGGTGGAGACAAGTTTGTGACTCAGCTGACAATGAAGGAACTATTCCTGTTTTAATTTTTAAGTTCAACAGAGTTCCCACAAGAGTGGCTATACCCTTTCATGCCATAAATCCAGAATGGGAGGTAGACAATCAAAAAATGGCTATCATGTCTATGGATGACTGGTTAGAGATATTGTTGAAGAATTGGTCTACTTATGAGCTAATGTACAAATGAACCCATCTAAACATGGAGTTACAGGAATGGCTCTATCCAGCGAAGAGGTACAAGCCTTTATGGACTACCTTGAGGATGCAATGCCAGTCAAAGGCAAGGTCAATCAAGATGGTAAAGAGGTAGAAGACACATCTGTAAGAGATGCTGATGTCTACTACATAGAACATGAAGCTGAAAACCTGTATGAGATACTGCAAAAGGTAGCTCAAATGGTTAATCTCTACTTCAAGTATGAACTTACAGGTATAGAAAAAGCACAGATACTACACTACAAGTCACCTTCCAATGGTTACAACTACCACATTGACTTGGATTCCAATGAAAAGGCAATATCCAGAAAAGTCAGTGTATCAATTATTTTGAATGATGATTATGAAGGTGGTGAAATATGCTTTCGTACCAGTGAGACAGGAACTTGCCAAAGACCTACAGCTGGTAATGTGATAGCTTTCAGTAGCTTTATACCTCACAAAGTCAAACCAATCACTTCTGGAGAAAGATATGCAGTTGTTGTCTGGTTTACTGGTCCTTGCTTTAGATGATAGAATCCAATCATGTCATTACAGTCACTATTAGAACAACAAGTAAAACAAAACGTAGACAGAGCTAAAAGAACCAAAGAAATTTCTGAAGAATATGCTCCTAGTGCTGGTCAAGTAACAAACTTTCTTGGTATGTTAGCACCGGGTGCTGGCATAACAGATGCAGCTGGTGAATACCCAGCCTTACCTTCCTATGACCAACCAGTTACAGAAGCGTTCTCTAATGAACCTTATCCCTCTATGGATGAAAATTTAGCCAGAGGTGGCTGGGGTTACTTAGATGCTGGATTGCAAGGTTTAGGTGTAGCTGGTGATGCACTGTACGCAGCTCCATATGTAGGACCTCCATTAGGTGCAACATTAAAAGGGCTAGGAGCTTTGGGTGCAGTGATGAGAGCTGGCAGTAAAGCTGGCAAAGGAGCAAAAACAGAAACAGGCATAGCAACTCTAGGCAAAGAACCTATGTTTACACCAGAAGATACTCTCAATCTGGCATACACACCTGATGGTTCTTATTCACCAGCAATCAAAGATTTAATTGAGAAAGCTCCTCCAAACCTAAAAGGTCAAGGCATAGTGCAGTGGGCAAACAAGAACCTAAAACCAAAGGAACTAGAATTTCTTGGCATAGATGAATTTATTAAAGACAACCCTAAAGCCACACTGAGAGAGACAGTAGAAGGTGTCAGTGGCAATAAAGTAGTGGTTGGCAAAAAAATTCTAAGTGTAAGTGCTGGTGAAGGAAATATTATGGATTTTGATATTACCACACCATTAGAAGACCCACTAGATGGCTCTTTACTATATCAATACAAAATAGATGATATTGAATACGACTTAGACCGAGGGAATTTTGAAAACTTACAGTATTATGCAAACCAGTATGCAGCACAAAGAATGACTCCAGATGAGTTAGCATCTTATGGTGATAAATTTACTTTTGAAGATGTAGTTAAAAGAACTGAAAAAGGTTTAGAAAGTGGAGCTTCTAATGAAACATTGGATGATGTCATAGACCAACTTGCCAGAATAGAATATGAAAATGCTCCCTATGAACTCATGACACCAACAGGTGTTAATGTAGGTGAAGATACTTTTGCCTTTGGTGATGGTGGTGTTGGTTATGAATTATTTGTTAAAGGTGAAAGAGTCACTGACCCAGACAACATAGCCTACAGCAGAACAGAAGCCCAGATACAGCTCAGAGACAAAATGGCAGATGAAGGTTATGACTTTTTTAGGACTGAAGCAGAATTGGATGACCCTTTTTATGACTTTGAAGGTGCAACCCAATACAAACAGTTCATAGACCAAAGCTTGCCCGGTGGTGAAAACTACAGAGAAATTTTATACACCTTTGAAGGTGCACCTGAAGGACACAACATAGGTCACTTCAGTGATATTGATGAAGGCAACTACCTAGCCCATGCTTTGGTTAGAGATAGAAAACTTGCTGATGGCACTGAGTCACTACATGGTGATGAACTACAGTCAGACTTACACAAAGAGGGTGCTAAGTATGGTTATAAAACACCAGAGAACATAGAGAAAATACAGTCTGAACTTAGTGTTGCAAAACAAAAAATACTTAAACAAGCTGACACAGTTGAAGATATGTTAATTAAAAAGGGTGTGTACACAAAACAAGAACCATCAATGCGACGTGTTTACGACTATAGTGATGGACCAGAAATACCAAATAATCAAAGAATTGCCAATGAACTTAATGAAATAAGAAAAACAGATGAAAGAGGTTATGACAGACCATCTCTATCTTATAGTGATACAGAATATGCAACCAATCGCTTGAAGAACTTTTTATTAGATTATGATGTTATTGTAGAGGGTTCTCCTGAATACATAGCTATAGATAATTTACATAATGCTACTATTGAAGGCTTGGACACCAGTCAAAGGTTAGAAAGCCTTGTTCCTAACTACCCATACAAAGACGACTACCATGAGATGGCGATAAAAAAAATGTTACTGCAAGCTGTAGAAGAAGGTAAGCCAGCTATATCTGTTTCTGGTTCAGCTCCCATCAAAGCAAGGTATGTATCTGGCAATGATGCTATAGATGAAAAGAACTTTCGTTTTTATGAAAACCTCTATGACAAAAAAATACCATCATACATGCAGAAACTGGCTAATAAATATGGTGGTGAGTTTCAAAAAAATAGTAAGTTAGATTTTGAAGATACTTTTGGTGGTGGTAGATTTCCAGCAGTAGAAGATGAAGGCATAATGGCAGCTGTAGAAGCTCAAGGTGGAGAAAAACTCTATGAAGCCAATGTCATCAAAATCACTGAGGAGATGCGTAACAAAATTTTGCTAGAGGGCATACCTGACTTTGCTACAGGTGGCATAGTCAACAAAGGCATAGCCAGACTTAGAACAGCCAAACAACCCACAGAAGGTATTGTAGATTTAGGTCTATATTAAAACTTGCACATTTGTACACACAGGAGTATGATTACACCTGTTATAAACAAATGGAGAAAAACATGACAAATATAACAAGACTAGAACCTGAAGTGTGGGTAGATGATTTTACCCTAGAGCTCTTTGCTAACTTCAAGAAAGACAATGAAGACAGTGCATCTGGAATGGCTGATGTGCTTGAAGCTTTGACTTTAGATGCTGAAGAGTTCATAGAGGTTGTGGCTGAACACTTCACTGGTTACAGCTGTGACCACTCTGCTGAAAACATTGCAAAAGCTTTCATGCAAAAATATAGGTAACAGAACTCCTGTAAGGAAAGGGCAGTCTTAGGGCTGTCCTTTTTTTTGTCTAAATAAGTGTATAAATAGTTGTACATTCATGTAAAAAAGTGTACTATATACATGTGAGATATTTAAACAACAACAAAAAGGAGAAAAAAATGTCACATTTTGAAAAACATGTAGAAAGAGTAAAAAGAGCTGAAGCCATTTACAATGGTCAGTTTTACACTAAGTCAGCAAAAAAAGATGCTATGGACCAGCTGAACAGAGCTTACTCAGAATTAAATGATTATGCTCAAGATTGTTACAGAGCTAAAGTAAAAGAAGAGCTAGGCACAGACTACAGGTATATGAGCCCTGAGTATCAAGATTTTAAAAATGCTAACCCTAGTGATGATACACCTTATGACCTTCACAATGTAAGAGAAGCCAAACACTCTGAGTTTTTTACAACTTTTGGTAATGTGTGGATTCTAATTAAAGGCTTAGTAGAGCTTAGAGCTTTTTTCAAAGAAGCAGAGATTGTAGCCAAACCAAAGAAAGTTAAGACTGAAGGTGTCAGAACTGAAAGGTCTGCTAAATACTGGGGTCATTGCCAGCTTTGTAAGAAAAGACACAAAATAGATGTCAAAACTAACAGGATAGCTGACCACGGTTACACAGTAGAAGGTTGGAGGTCAGGTAGTTGCACAGGTAGTCATGCTCTTCCATTAGAACTTTCATGTGACTTAGTTAAAGAAGAAATTATAAGACTTAAAAAAGCTCTGGCTGAATACCAAGAAATGGAAAGACAAGGCAAAAAAGTTTTTGAAGGTTTGGCTGGCAGATGGTCTACACAAGAAGAAGGAACTCCAATTTATGGTGAGCCTTCTAAGTACATCAAATACTGTGAGCATGACATTAAAGCCTATGAAGGCACTGTTGATAAATGGTATGCACTTAATCTTGAAGACTTAGAAGAAGTCTTGTATGACTAAAATCAAAACTGTAAAAGGGGCTGTCTAATGACAGCCTTTTTTATTGCACCACATAACCCATAAAGTTATAGCTTTGCCAAACTTTGGTTACACTACCCAATGTTTTCAACTCACCCTCTAGTTCTGATTCTTGTTTGCAAAACATAGACACTGATAGTTGCAAATCTTTATCCAGTATTTCTTTTTCTGTAAAACCCTTTCTTTTCTCTTGTATGTGCAACCTGTGTATAAGTGATTGCAACCTAGAGTCTTCCAAAAACACTTTCTCAGCAACTAATAGCTTTGCACCCATATCTATGTGGTTTCTAATAAGGTTGAGCACTCTGGCTCTTTTTTCTCCACCTAAGAACTGCAAAAAAAACATACTGACAATAACTGAAAGTACAGCCGTGTTTCTTAACTGTTCTTCCAACCAGTCTTCTACATCACCCTTTACAAACAAAAAATTCTCTCTTCTGGTTTCCATATCCACTGTGTCTATGCCCACATATTTACATTCTTCTATCTGGGTCAAGCCACTCAAGAATCTGCCAGTAGAACAGCCCAAATCCACAACTGTGCTTTCTGGTTGTGCAAACTCATGAGTAACATGCTTGAATATGTTATCCAGTGTTAAAAAGTTTGGTATTGATAACTCTATGTGTTTTTCAAAGTCATCTACCTTTCCAAAATCAAATCTCCCCATTGTGCACCTTCTTTAATCTGTCTCCCATATACTCCATAACATTAATAGACATAGCCCTACCACAAGCCTCATATCTTTTAGAAACAGGACACTCTTCTTTTGGTTTACCTCTGTATGGTATCTGTGTGTAGTTATCTGGAAATCCTTGTAATCTCTCGCATTCTATTGGAGTGAGCCTTCTTATAACATTTTTAGTGCCATCAGGATTTATTTGAATTTTTGCATCTGGGTTGCTGGCTGTGATTGTAGGAGAAACACCATCACTGCTATATACCCTTTTAGACATCTCATAATTGCCTTCTCTGTATTCAAATTCAGTAATTGAAGCATCAAACTTGGTGGTTTCTATGCCTAAAACCTTTTTTAAGTCTTCCCATATGTCTTCTGTAGGTATGGCAAAACTATTATCTGTCCTAAACCAATGGTCAACTGTTGTTTTATTCACACCAGTCATGTCTGCTATTTGTTGCATGGTGTAGTTTTTATTGTCTTTAGATTCTTTCAAAACCTTTTGCAAACCTTCTACATCAACCTCATGCTTTCTTACTTTCACTATTTCTACTTCATCAGCACAATGTATCAAGCTGTTGTCAGTGTCTGTTGTTTCTTTTTCTATAAAAACTATAGGTTGTCTGTTACCCCCAGTCATAGCTGTTAGAGTAGGTGATATTTCATCTTTGTGTATTCTAGCTGTTTTGTCAGGTGTGCTAGTTTCAATGACAGTGTATCTATCATGAGCTGTTAGTGACCAAGACACATCCTCATCTATGTATGGCTTGCCATTAGAGCCTGTTTGACTGTCTCTCATCATGTAGACATCAGTTGGGTGTTCTACCAATATTGCATTTTGTTGTGCTGAGTGTCTACCTCCAGCTGTTAATGTGCTTGAAACACCTTTGCGTGCAGATTCATCAACATACTCACCCTGTCTGTTTATTTTTGTCCAGAAGGTTTGGTCTTCACTGTGCTCTCCAGTGTTTGTTTCAGGTTTTTTGGGAGCTCCACTCCTCTTTCTTCTGAGCGGTCTAGGATTCTCTGGCATTGAGGCTGAGTCAAAAAGTACCTTTGCTGCACTTCTCCAGTCTCCAAGATGTCCGATAACAAAGACACGTCTTCTCCTTTGAGGGATAGCTCTTGGAAATCGTTGTGTTCTGACATACTCAGTGTTAAGAACCCTGTAGGCGAACCCATACCCGCATTCTGCCAAACCTCCAAGAAAGGAAGCAAAGTCCCGTCCTCCATTAGACGACAGGACTCCGGGCACATTTTCCCAGACGACCCAAGTGGGTTGGAGTCTCTGAGCCAATTTAATAAACTCAAGTGCGAGGTTTCCTCGTTCTGTACTGATACCTTCTCGAAGTCCAGCAATGCTGAATGTTGCACACGGCGTTCCTCCCACAAGGACATCTGGTTGTGCTCTAAGGTCTGTTTTTTGGATTTTGGTGAAGTCGCCATAATTTTTTACCTCTGGATAATGATATTCTAAAACTGCTGACCTAAAGGGGTCAATTTCTGATAAGCCTACTGGCTCAAAACCTAATGGATTCCAAGCCACACCTACTGACTCTATGCCACTACAAATTGATAGATATTTGATGCTATCTGTCATTCCTTCCAAAAGCCAGCTGATGGATGATTCTTTGACAGCTCTCTAATTCTTTCTGCTCTGTTGTGTTTCTTTTCTTGTTCTGTAGTTGCTTGCCCCTCTCTCCTACCAAATCTATCAGTAGTCTCTTGTCGTACTCTGTCACTATTAATCGCATCTTTCTGCTCCTTAAATTTACCTATCAATTTTTGATACAGCTCTTCACTGTGATGTTTCATGGTGGTTATAGCTGTTTTGTTGTTTAAGTAATATGATTCTAACTCATTTACTGTCTTAGGACCATCTATAAAACCAGCCACAATGTTGTAAATACCCTCTGCTAATTCTTGGTCTGGTTTCATGTTAATCTAACCCCAGTTTCTTTTTCAGGTCAGATGCTTTCTTGTCTTTGTACTTTTGTCTAAGAAACATCTTGTACTGAGTTCTGTAGTCACTGTAAGACAAAATATCTTCTTCATTGTTGGCTTTTTTTTCTTCTTTGTATTTGTAAAATATAGACTCACAAAACCTATCAAAAGCTGACCTTTTATCACTTGTATCTATCTTTATCTCTTTCATGGTTTTTTTTCTTTGTGCTTTCTTTCATTTTCTTTTCTAATTTCATAACGCTTGAGCATAGCCTGTCTTTTTTTAAAAGCTATTTTTCTATTCATCCTTGCCCCCTGTAAGGTTTCAAACCTCTACGCTTGCCCTTGTTCATTGTAGAAGTGCCCACATTATTTCTGCCTATGCTGGTTTTTTTGCCACGTGAACCTGTGTTTGATTCGTGTTTGTTGTTTATGGTTGCCTTTCTCATGTTATTTTTTCCCCTTTTTTAAAAGTTTTTTCTTGAGCCTTCTGTAAGTCCTACAGTCTCTTTCCATAATTTCTGGCATCCAATTAGGGTCAGTGTCCATACGCCTTTGTTCTAAAGTGTTAAGCCAAAACCTGTCTTTTTGTTTTGTGGTTCTTATTCTTCTTCTCTTCATAACATCTCTAGTGCTTTGACTGCTAATGGTTCATCTTTGCCATATTTAAGTCTGCCATCTTTCCATCTATCAATGATGTAGTCAGCTCCAGCCAACACATCATGGTCAACATCCAGTCTTTTTTTCATGATTTTTTTCATCACATCAGGCTCTATGTGTTTGTAGTTTGAATCAAACAACATGTCTAAAATGTTAATGTATTTTTCCATTTTTACTCTCCTTTATTAAGTTAAATTCTTTTATCATGCTCTCAGCATTGTTGTTAGCTCTATCCACCAACATGTTTAAAGCATCTATTGCCAACAAAAATTGTGCCTTCTCTTTAGGATTGTCAATCTTTGGTAGCTGGTCTTCAAGACTAGCTATCTGGTCTTCACATACCTTTTCTATCAGTGCCAGTATGTGCATGTTTTGTAATTTTTGTTGGTCATCTTCTGGCATCAGTGCACCTCTGTGGTTGGTAACTTAGCATCACCTTGTAGCTCTATCCATTTTTGGATAGCCATAGGTGGAAAAGCATTTAAGTCTGCATACCCTACAAAAGTGCCATCTTCTTTGCATTGATTCTGAAAGTCCAAAGCTTCTTGTCTGTCAGTAAAGGCTTTGACTATAGATACATAGTCAAAATCCTCTTTCTTTACAAAAGTCACACAGTGTTTGTCTTTGTAGTATTCAAACAATTCATCCCATACAGTTTTCATTTATCTTCTCCCTATATGTAAATTATTTCAAAACGTATCTCTTGGACTGTATCAATCCAAAAGAACACCACATAAATAAACACAGAGAAGCCAGCTAAAACTATTGTGGTCTTTATGACTGTTCTCCATTGGTATTTGATTAAATCTATAACTTTACTGATAAAGTTAAACACCCTTTCTCTTTTCTGGATTTTCTTTTTAGGTCTACCCATTATTTTTCTCCTTATTTATAAAATCTTGTATGTTTTGGTCAGCTTCCAGTTCTACATAAATAATTGTTATGCTAAAAATAAACACTAAAGACAAAACTGTAATTGTTAGCAAAGTTTTTTTTTGCCACCTAGACATCAGACTTGTCTTTGCCTGTAAATTCGTTAAAAGTTTGTATCTCTTGAGCTTTTTCAGGCAAAACAATTTCTTCTTGCTTTTCATACTCTGTTACAGTCTTAGGGCTAACTGCCATTTGGTATTTGGCTTGTGCTTTAGCTTCTTCTAGTGATTTACACTTAATAGTGTAGTAACCAACAAGTTTTCTTTCTGCTCTTATTACATAAGTTTTCATTTGCCTTTCTCCTAATATGGTTTCAGTTGATTCTGACCTATGTATTGTCCAAGTTTTTCCATAGATGGAAAGCTTTGTGTATGCCATGTACGGTCTTGACCATGAGGAACACAATAGAAGGTTTCTTTGCCATTCTCATCATTAGTCTCTTTCCATGCAACATAACCATGTATTGAACCTGACAATAGTTCTTTTGTTATGCCTGTATCTTCTGATTGAGACTGTTTCTTCCCACAATGTTTACAAGGTTTGTCAGTTTTCATTTGCCTTTCTCCATTTCAGCTAAAGCATCAGTTATTTTGTAACAAGTCTTTTGCCATTGGTTGTACGCTTTATGAATACGAGGGTCATCATATTCATCTGGTGTATGAAGATAATGTCCTGTGCAACCAGCATGTATGCACTCTAAATCTCTCTTAGTTAGGTTTACTTTCATGACTTGCCTCCATCTTTGTAAATGTAGTTCTTTTCTTCTTCAGTACCAAAGTGCCAAATGGCTTTTAGTATTCTGCTCAACAACATGTTTGAGACTGTGCAATCTTTTTCTTTGTGTGTACCAGCATAACTTGGTTGTACTTTACAAATATCACCTATGGTCATTTCATCATTCTTCCACATGTCAAAAGCTTGTTTTGCTGTGTCTTTGTAAATGCCATTTTGAAACTTTCTTTTGCACTGCTCTATATTGATTTTGTTGTCTTCTAAAGCAATACCTAGAATATCTAATTCAGTGTATTTGTAGGGTGCAAACTCTCTCCACATAACAAAACCATTTGCATCAACTTCTGGTGGTGGGTTTGTCTTTTCAGACACTTGCTGTACATCTTTAGTTGGGTGTATGCCTTGCCTAACCAAACTTTCGTTTTTCTGTGCCATCTTTCTGGCTGTGGCTACATCTAAATCTTCAGCCTTGCCCAACCAGATTGTGATAGATGCTCTTTGTATTTTAATATTTTGGTGCACACTGTAAAAAGTTTTCTTGTTGTTTTTGTTGAAAGTCAATTTCAGTGAATCAACCTTAGTGTCATAGTAATAAGACTGAGGTTGGTCTTTGAAGGCTTTAACATTTTCATCAGTAAACTCAAACTGTTGTTTACCTCTTTTGCCTGTCCTCATGTAAATTTTGTTTTCACTTTCTTTTACAGGAGTGACAATGCTGGTTGGTTCTGTTTGCTTTTCAAAGTTAGCAATAGTGGCGTTGTGCAACTCCAAAGCTTTCTCAGCCTTTTCATACTCCAACTGTTTTTGTCTGACTATTGCTTGTAACTCAAACTGCCTACCCACCAAAAAATCTTTCTTGTCCTTTATGAAGTGGTTAAGAGTATTGAGTATTATTTCATTTGGAGAAAGTTGGTATTCTTCAACCACCTCTTCCACCATCTGATGTAACCTTTGGTTTAATTTTATTTTAATTATGTCCATAGTTTTCTTCTCCTTAAAATAAATCGTTTAATTTTGTTCCATGTGGAACATCTTTTGGATTTGGCTTAATGTTTTCTTGAAGTCCAGTAAACCTTTCTTTTACTTTCAGTGTTCTTAGACCTAAGTTGCCTGACATTTCTTCTTGATGTTCAAGCTCTGCTTTTCTAAGGTCTACTTGGTGTTGCATATCCTCAATATTAATTTGCATTGATTCTAGCAACCCTTGAACTTGGGTTGGTTTTAATTCCAGTTCTTCTAACAGGTTGGCTAGAAGTTTGGTTGTTTTTTTAGATGCTTTTGCCATAGTTTTTCTCTTTTTAAATTTAACACAGTGAGCACACTATCATCTTTTGTACTAATGTGTAAAGAAATATTTTAAAATATTCAAAAGTATTGAATGTTGCATATTAATATAGGGTGTGGTACGATGGACCAGTGAGATTAATTAATAACAAGGAGAAAAAAATGAAAAATATCACAAACAGTAAACCAGTTTTAATCAACAAAACAGTGAGCAAGGCTGGACACATAAACTTGATGGAAAAACACACTCTTGAAAATCTTTTGAAAAGAGAGTTTGAAAATGAATCTTCAACTACAAGAAGACATGTTTTGTCAGACCTATATGAAAAAGTTTCTAAGTCTTTAGAAATTAACTTTGAGTATGAAGACCAATATCAAGAGGAGGTGTAAACATGAAATGGCATGAAAAATTTAAAAACCCAGTTGAGTTTGGGTTTACCTCAGATAACTATGGTTACATTAAGTGGAGTTGGAAAGACCAAGAGAAGCAGTGGCATCAAACTTGGCAACCCAAAAGAGGTGATATAGTAATACACACCAAACTTAGTGATGAGGATAAGAAGGCCGTGTTGGATGAATTTATGCTTGAAGTTGATAGAATGAATCAAGACACCAAAGACAGAGCCAACAAAATGGCTAGAGACAGAAGAGCAAGGAGGCAGTCATGAAAACAGATTATCAACAAAGCAGAGCTTACAAATGGGAAAACGCTCAAGCTTGGTCTCAAAAAGGCACTAAGACTTTAGAGGTCTATGAGCTCAAATATCTTAATAAACGCTTAAATAAATTGTTTGGTCTTAAAACCCAATTACAAGATAAACATGCTAATGGTGTCTGCCACTACAATAGTTATAATGATGCTATTTACTTGGCTGGTTATGGTTTTAACTGGTCAGTTTATTTGCATGAGTATGCTCATGCACTAACTGTCCAACACAAGCCAGCACATGGTAAAGAGTTTGTCAGTGCCTTTTGTGCATTGTTACATTTTGTTCATCCAGACAAACCTTCTATAAGTGAACTTGCTAAATCTGCTAACAGTTTTGATTTAGATTTTGTTTCTTTGACTGAAAATATTTGGTACAAAAAATTATCCAGAAGTAAGATAGATATTTCCAAAGCTATCAAGCCAAAAGAAAAAATTATTGAACCTAAAAAGTCTTTGAATCAGGTGCATAAAAACTATCAAAAACTTTTAGCTAGACAAGAGAATCTTTTAAAGAAACAGAAACAGTATGAATCTAATCTTAAAAGAGTAGCTAATAGCTTGAAAAAGGTTGAGAAAAGCATTGTTCAATATGAGAAGAAGTATGATGAAGAAAAATTAACTTCAAAATACCAAGAGCCCATTGTTAGAAAAATGCCACCTAAGAAAGACTGGCAAGCTATGGCTTTAGATTTAGCTGAAAGGTATGAAGGCATAAAGATTGGTTATGATTATTATGGTAATTGTAAAGAGATTGACCTTTGGTATCATGGAAACAGACCACCTGAATGGGAATATGAAAGGTCTGGACAATTTCCATGTATGCCTAGATACAGCTGGAGAATGATTTACAACTTAGCAGTGGAAACACTACAAGATGATGGAGTCTGGAATGATTGAACCTAGAAAACAAATCAACAACATCTATGGATATGTAAGAGTATCAACAGTGCAACAAGCCAAAGATGGCTCTTCACTAGAAGACCAACAAAAAAAGATAGAGGAGTTTGTTCAGGCTAAGTTCAACAGACCTGTTGATAAGTTCTTTATAGATGCTGGAGTGAGTGGTGCAAAACCACTCACAGAAAGACCAGCCTCAAGAGAGCTGACAGATGTAATGGACAAGAATGACATCATTGTAGCCACTAAGCTTGATAGGTTTGCAAGGTCAGTTAAAGAAATGCTGACCACCATACCTATACTAGAGGAGACTGGTATTACTCTTTACTTCTGTGAGCTGTTTGGAGACATGCCAGTAGTCATGCCCAAGAATCCTGAAGAGGTTGGTTTGAAAAAAAAGTTCAACATGGCTAGGCAGATGAGTGAGATGGTTATATCCATGATGGCATCATTTGCTGAGATGGAAAAAGAGATGATTCTGGAAAGAACCTCTAATGGCAAGATGGCTTGGGCAGAGAAAGGTTACTCTATTGGTGGTGATGCACCTTTTGGGTTTACTAAAGAGTATGAAGAAGTAGGCTCAAGAAGACACACCAAGTTAGTTCCACATCCAGAAGAGCAAGAAGTTCTTAAAACCATTTATGCTTGTAGTGAAGCTGGTTTAGGCTGGAGAAGGATAGCCAAGCAAGTACAGTCTTTACACCCAGAGTATGAAAATTTTACACCACACAAAGTAGGTAAGATTCTTAACAGAAAGTTTCAAGGTCTACACTAGACTTCTATATATAGGTTTTTGTGTCTATAATTGAATCATGAGTGAAGACATAAAATTCTGTATAGATAAGATTGACTATTTGCTAACTTACAAATTTATAACAACACCAGTAAAAGAAGAACTTGAGGTTGTTAAAGCCAAGCTTGAAGGAGTAAGTTAGTGGCAGTTGGATGGGGTCGCGATGGTTGGGGTGAAGACAGGTGGGGTGCTACCTCAGTTTCAGTATCTCTAACTGGCATAGCTTTAACTTCTTCTCTTGGTACACCCTCCATAGATGCAGAAGCCAATGCAACCCCAACTGGCATAGCCTTAACTTCTTCTCTTGGAACTGCAACTGTAGATGCAGAAGCTAATATAACCTTAACTGGTATAGCTTCAACATCTGCTTTAGGCTCTGTCACACCAGATGCAGAAGCCAATGCAACTCCTACAGGATTATCAGCAACCAGCTCTTTAGGAACTGCAACTGTAGATGCAGAAGCTAATGTTAGTCTTTCTGGAATAGCACTAACCAGTGCTATAGGTTCAGTCATTGTATATGAAAATGAAGTTATTGAACTTACAGGATTTGGTTTGGCATCTAGTATTGGTGCTGTTTCAACTGTAGCAAAAGCAAATGTAACACCAGAAGGACAAAGTGCTACAGCCAGTGTAGGTATAATATTGATATGGGGTGAAGTTGATACAAGTCAAACACCTGACTATCAAAATGTTGCTACAAGTCAAACTCCAAACTATACTACTATAAAAGGTGGACGTGACGCTGCTTGATGAACACAAGATTTACAGAGGATAAATAAATGGCAAGTACATATGTAAATGATTTAAGACTTAATGAAATGGCTACAGGTGATGAGTCAGGAAATTGGGGTGTAGTCACGAATACAAATTTGGAATTGATAGGTGAAGCTTTAGGATATGGTACAGAAGGTATAACCACTAATGCTGATACACACACCAGCACAATAGCAGATGGAGCAACTGACCCAGCAAGAGCAATGTATATTAAATACACAGGCACACTAGATTCTGCTTGTACTATTACTATTGCTCCCAACACTGTTAATAGGATGCACTTTATAGAAAATGGCACTACAGGTTCACAAAACATTATTATTTCACAAGGCACTGGTGCAAACATAACCATACCAGCTGGTGATACTAAAGCAGTCTACCTTGATGGTGCTGGAGCTGGTGCAGCTGTAACAGATGCTTTTGCAAGTTTTTCTACAGTAGATTTAAAAGTACAAGATGATTTGACAGTATCAGATGACCTTACTTTTGACTCTGATTCAGCAGTCATTACTTTTGGTGCTGATGGTGACACTACTTTAACTCACACAGATGGCACAGGTTTAACTTTAAATTCCACTAATAAAATTTGTTTTAATGATGCCAGTCAGTTTATACAAGGCTCAAGTGCAACTGTACTTAGTTTAGGTGCAACAGATGAAATTGATTTAACAGCTACAGCTATTGATATAAATGGTACTTTAGATGTTTCAGGACAAGCCACTTTTTCAGATGGTTCAGCTGGAGCACCAAGTATCAGTAACACAGGTGATGCTAATGCTGGATTATATTTTAGTGCAGCTGATACTTTGGCATTTAGTGCTGGTGGTACAGGTCAATTTACTATGGCTGATGGTGCAATATCACCTGTCACAGACAATGATATTGATTTAGGAACAGCAAGTTTAAAATACAAAAACTTTTATGCTGCACTTGTAGATGGTGAAAACTTCAAAGTTAATGGAGCACAGGGCAGTGATGGACAATTACTAACATCTACAGGAAGTGGAGTAGCTTGGGAAGATGCTCCAGCTAGTGGACCTACATTTAAAACCTTTGGTACTAACTCTATTATGGTAGGAGATAATGCCACAGGAACAATAAGTGGTGCTGACAAAAACACTGCTCTAGGTATAGATATGTTTGCAGCCTTGACCACTGGTGATAATAACGTAGCAGTCGGATTTGAAACTCTAAAGGCAAACACCACAGGCTCAGACAATACGGCACTCGGTTATTCTGCTTTACTTACAAATACTACTGAAAGCAAAAATACTGCTGTCGGTTTTCAAGCACTTTATACAAATGTTGGTGAAAGCAATACGGCACTGGGGCACAATGCTCTTTTCAATAACACCACAGGGGATTATAACGTAGCAATCGGTAGAAATGCTCTAACAAATAACACCACTGCTTCCAATAATACGGCAATCGGGACAAGCTCTTTGGATGCAGCTACAACAGGTGACCACAACGTAGGAATCGGCGCTGGAACTCTGGGTGCTTTGACAGGTACTTATCATAATAACGTAGCTATTGGTAGAGATGCTCTAACTTCATCAACAGTCAATTCAGAAAATGTAGCAATAGGTGCATATTCTATGGATGCTACTGATAGCACTTCATCAACACAATGTACTGCTGTAGGTACTTCTACTATGAGTGCAGCATTAGCTGGATATGGAAATACAGCCATCGGTCATTCAGCAATAAATGCTGGTACAAGCACATTTGAATCAACAGGTGTAGGTAGAGATGCGTTAAAAGTTTTAACTTCAGGTGACTATAATACAGGTATCGGTTCTAAATCGTTGGTTGCAAATACAACAGGATATGGACAAACGGCACTAGGCTACAACGCAGGTTTAACTGCAACCACTGGTGCTGGTAATGTGTTTATCGGTAATGATGCAGGCGGAGGAACTAATGGAGTAACTACTGGCATTGGTAATACTTTTGTTGGTTATCAAACTGAATCAGCAGGCGCTAATGGTAATTATCAAATTGTTTTAGGTTTTGATTGTTTAAGTGTAAATGAATCTACATATTTTACATTTGGTCGTGGTACTGGCAATAATCGTGTTTACAATAATTATGATTCTAATGCTTCGTGGACTAGAGTATCTGATGTAAGATATAAAGAAGAAATACAAAATAATACAGATTGTGGTTTAGATTTTATAAATGATTTAAGACCTGTAACTTTTAAATGGAAAGCTAAATCAGATATAGATTCTTCCTTACCAGATTATAATCCTGAAGAAACAGAAAGAGAAAATGATACAACAATGTATGGTTTAATAGCACAAGAAGTTAAAGAAGCTATGGATAAACACGGACTTGTAGATTTTGGAGGTTGGGATATTGAAAACAGTACAGGGATTCAAGGTGTATCTCAAGAAATGTTTATACATCCATTAATAAAAGCAGTACAAGAACTTTCTGCTAAAGTTGAAGAATTAGAGAAAAAACTCAATTAAGGAGTAAAGTATGGCAGTAAGCAAAGCAATATCAAAATGTATTCCATTTATTAACAGCAATAACAAAGTTGATAAATGGGATATAACCATGAAATATGAAAATGATAGTGAAGGTGACGCTAGTTACTACACAACTGATTTTAGTATTATAGTAAATCAAAAAGACGTTTCACCAGACGGCACAGAAACAACCAACTTTACACTTAAACAAAAAGGTAGTTGGACAAATGCACAACTTGTAGCACTATGCCCTGTATCACAATGGGATGCAGTTTTTGCTAGTCAAGTGGATTCAGTTATTACTAACCCACCTAGCAATCCAGTTCCTGATGATTCATTCCCAGTACCTAGCTAATGGCTGAAGTTACAGTACATAATATGGCTTCTGTTTTTGTAATGCAGACAGAAATGCCTATAAATATGGTGAATGATATAAACGATTACCTTGATGAATACAAAGAAGATGAAAATAAAAAATCATTAGCTGATACTTTAGTAGGGCAAATATATCAAGGCGAACAACTATTGATGGATAATGCAGACCCTAGATTAAAAGAATACACAGACTTTGTTTGTGGGTTAGGAGCAGATTATATTAACTTTTTTACACAACAAACAGGCACAAAGCTAAAAGCACCTAAAGCAGTAGCTATAGATGAAACTTGGTCAGTACACAGCTATGAAGGTGACTACAATCCTATACATGACCACGGCACTAAAACTATTATGGGTATATCCACAACTGGTTGGACAAAAGTACCTCAACAAATATTAGACCAGCCTGTAGCTGGCTCTCCAGAATACTCTTTATACAATACATCTGGTGTTTGTGATGGATATATAGCTTTTAATTATGGATTGAATCAGTTAATGGACACAGATAGATTGCGACCACCGCAGTCTTTTGTTATGCAACCAGAAGTTGGGAAGTTGTTGGTTTTCCCTTCATGGTTGCAACACATGGTATATCCTTTTAAGGGAGAAGGTGAAAGAAGAACTATTGCCTCCAACCTTAATTGTTGGGATGTATCTCAAGAACCAACAAAAGAAGAAGGAGAATAATATGTTAGATACAATATTCACAATCATTCAATTAGCCCCGTGGGTTATTTCAGGAGCATCTTTAATTTGTGCTTTAACACCAACACCAAAAGATGACCAAATTATTGGTAAAGTTTATAAATTAATTGATTGGTGTGCCATCAATGTTGGCAAGGCTAAAGAAAAATGAGCTGGCTACCTAAAACATACTACAATGTAATAAAAAAATTCTGGCAAGATGTCAGAGGTGTAGAAGAAAAAACAGTTAGAGCTAGAACAGAGGAAGGAAAATTTGTTGCTGATGATAAATCAACACCAGATGTTAATGAAGCTTATAAAACTGTTGTGGTAAAAAAGAAAAAAAAATCAAAACGTAAGAAAAAATAATGGCAACAGCTAAAGATGCTTTGAACCAAATAAACTCACATGAAAAAGAGTGTGCTATACGCTATCAAAACATTGAAAAGCGTTTAGATGAAGGTTCAGAGAAATTTAAAAAGCTAGAAAACATGTTGTGGGGGGTTTATCCTTTTATAGTTGGAGCTATTGTACTAACTAAATTTATTTGACATGAGCGACAGAGAATCTTCAGGCAGATTTGGTGGTGATATGGACAGAAATGAGGTTGAAATTGACCTCAGCAAGTTTATGGAGCTACTGCAAGAACAATCAAGATTAAAAGACAGAATAAGAGAGTTAGAAGATGAAGGCACTAAAAATCCACATCAAAAATGGATATTTTTAGCCCAAGCAGTTGATTCTTGGAGAATATTTCCAAGAGCCTTTTTAACTGTGTATATATTTTTGCTTTACTACACTGTCATGTGGTTTATGGAGTTGCCTGAACCAAGTTTTGAGCAATCAGGTTTAATTTCTATTGTTGTTGGTGCTGGAGCTGCGTGGTTTGGACTGTATGCTGGCACAACAGGTTCATCTAAAAGTTTTAAAGGTGAAGATAAATAATGTATAAAAAATATTATACATTAATACTTGGATTAACATTTTTTGTTGCCAATGTTCATGCTGATGCACCTGACCAGACTGGCACAGGGTGTGCTAATGGCACACAGTATTGTGAAAATAATAATTTGAATACCACAAATACTACGACGACAAATAACACCAATTCTAACACGAACGTCAACACAAATTCTAACACGAATGTTAATACCACAACTGCTACGAATACTAATAATTCAACTTCAACTGCTACTAATTCCAATACCAACGTTAATACTTCTACGGCAAATAATACCAACGTTAACACTACAACAGCAACTTCAACTGCTACAACGAATAACACAAACCAAAATAATAACGTTAATACTTCTACATCAACGTCTGAATCAACAGTAAATTCAACAGTAAATCAAACTGTTAATAACAATACGACTACAAATAATACGAATATATCAAGTTCAACTAGCAATAACACAAATGTTAATAAAAATGAAAGCAAGTCTGAATCAAATGTACAAACTAACAATGTAAATCAAAACAATAACAATACGGTTTCAGAAAACACAAACAGGAACATTAATCAGAGCAAATCAGAGCAAACCATCAACCAAAATATAAAAACAGAAGCACCACCAGCTTCTGCTATAGCTCCTTCTATCATGAGTTATAGCCAAGACCTTTGTACAACTGGTGTCTCAGGTGCATTTCAAGGTCAAGTGTTTGGTTTGTCAGGTGGCAGAACAGTTACTGATGAAAATTGTGAGAGACTTAAACTTAGCAAATACATATATGATATGGGCATGAAGGTAGCTGCTGTATCTATACTTTGCCAAGACCCCCGCGTTTTTCAAGCTATGGAAATGGCGGGCACGCCGTGTCCGTACATGGGCAAAATAGGTAAAGAAGCCTCAGATGGATGGAACAATAATCCAGCACAAAGACCTGATGCAAAAGAATACAAAGCTAATTGGATAGCAAACTGCAAAAAAGGATTAAACCCTAATGATACAGGTTACAACAGAGATGTTGTAAGTGGTGTAAGAAAAGTTTTTACTAAAAAGAAAAAATCCACCAAACAGTGTAAAAAAGAATGGAACAATGCCACATAAAGATGAATGGCAAACTTGGTGTTTTGTAAGCAGTTTAATTCTTTCAATAATATTTTTTTTAGGTGTAAATCAACTTAAAGCAGAATATATTTATGAAGCTAATCAACCTTTATATCATCTACAAACAAATGCTAACAATTTTGAAGGAGAGTTGGCTTATTCAGTTGCAGATGATGGGGTTTCTCCAGCAATAGATTTATCATTTAATTTTACTTTTTATGGACAAACTTTTAGTCAAGCAAGGATGGCAACTAATGGTTGCTTACATTTTAAAACTACTGGTTCTTATTGTAATGATTACACACCAGACCCATTAACAGGACAGCATACTTATACTTTATACCCTTTTTGGACAGATTTGATTAGAGACAACAACTCAAGGCTTAAATCTTGGGGAGATTCTTCTAAAATGATATTTGGTTGGTATGACCTTAGAGAATACAACAGAAGCAATACAGACAATAGTTTTGAGGTAATTCTTTGGTCAAATAATACATTTGAATATAGATATAGTGGCTTAAATGTAATTAACCATGATGTACTAATTGGAGAAATAGGCAGTGGAACATCAGAAAGTTATACTTATTTGTACCATGATGAATGTAGCACAGGCACAACTAATTCTAGTTCATGTGTAAACACTAATTGGAATAACACCACATTTAACACATTGTTAGAAAATGGTGGTAGTTTATATGGAGAAGGTTCAGGTAATGCTATAGATTGTAGCAATCCTCTAAACAATGAATCTTGCTCAGGTTATGCAACAGCCTATTTAACTCAACAATGTAATATAGATTCACTGTATAGTCAGTCTTGTCCTTACTATTGGTCAGCTTATGATGACCAACAGTGTGATGAAGACCCACAATATGCACCCTTTTGTGCTGGATATACACAAGAAGCATCAGTAGCTTATTTTGTAGAAGATAACTTTGATTATGGTTATCAAGATGACATGCAGAATGGTGTCTTTAACTTTAATGATGACTTTGGGTATGAAGAAGATGTTTTTTCTTACATAGAAGAATTTGAATCAAACGAACAACCATTAATATTTGAGTTTGAGGAGGGTTTGATAGAATTTGATTTTGAAGAAACTTTTGCTGGAGACTTTGACCCATTACCAGATTTCAACGTAATAGATGATGTTTTTGATATACAGCTATTTGAAGAGCCACAGCATTTGTTTTCTTATAATGAATTTGACAGAAATGATGTAATTACAATCAATCCAAGTGAAGAGCTTATAGAAGAATTTATTTTACAAGAAACAGTTTTAGTTGAAGATTTTGAACAGATTAACACATTTATAGAATTTGAAAGCATTGAAGAATTAAATGAATGGTTTGAAGAAGAAGTAAGAGAAGAGTTAACAGAAGAAAGTAGAGAAGAACAAGCAGAAGAAGAAATATATGCTGAAGAAGAAGTTTTTGAAGAAGAAGTAGTAGAAGAAGTGTTTGAAGAAATAGAAGAACAGTTTGCAGAAGAAACTATAGCTACAGAAGAAAGAGAAGAAGAAGTTATTGAAGAAGAACTAGAGTTAGTTGCAGAAGAAACAACATCAAGTAGTGGTATAACTTCTACTATGATAAATGTTGTAAATCAATCTATAAGAACAGCATCTAACAGCAATGCTTCTAGCAGTTCTTCTTCAGGATATTCAGGTGGAAACAACAATAATAATGGCACTGGCAGTATGAATAGTGGAGCTGTAAATTCTTCTGTTACAGGTGGTGGTATTAGCACTAGCAGTTCACCCAGTATGTCTGACCAGATAGCTTCTGCCAATGTGCAAACAAATACTATACTTTCTTTAAGTCAAGACACTAGCAGTATGTCAGGAGGCAGTTCACAAACAGTTAGTAGTGTTTCTACAGTTATAACACCCATGCCAACATTTGATAACAACCCACAAGTTGTTATGGCAGATGTACAAGTACAAAACATGCAAGGTGAAATAGACACAGCAGTGTCAGGTGTTATGACAGCAAGTGAAGCAGACCAAATTGCAGAAGAAATTGTTGCTAACAACATTAAAGAACAACAAGAACAAGCAGAAACAGAACAACAAGAGACTGGTCAATATGCAGACCAATCAACATTAATAGCTTATTTAGGTTATGTGCCAGCTTTTGAAGTGTATAAAACTTTTGAAATACCAAAACAAGAAACTTGGTATCAGCCTAAAGATATTTATAATGATATAAATATAAATGATAATATAAGTGGATTTTATAGTTTAGCCAGTAACAATATAAATTTGCTGAATGATATGATAGAACAACAACCTAATTTATAGGAGAAAAATATGGATTGGTTTCAAAACAAAACAACACAACTAATAGCTTTAGTATCTATTGTAGGCACTTTGGCTGGTTTTGGTTATACAGGAGCTACTTATGTAAATAGGTTAGAAAATCTTGAAGCTAAAATAGGTGGTTTAGGTGAGACAGAAGATGCTCAACAGGCTATTGAGGAGCGTTTTGCTAGTATAGAAACTCAAGTTGAGTATTTAGAAAAACAAATAAACAGTATAAAAATACCTGATAATAGTAATATGCAAGCCTCTATTGCTTCTTTAACAAGTGATGTTGAAAGAATTTGGATTGAATTAGACAAGCTAGAAGACAGTAAAAATCCTTTAGCTAATTAATTATGAAATTATCATTAATACTAGGTGGGCTACTTATAGTTTCTGTAGCTGGTTCAGCATGGTATATTGACTATCAAGCAGACCAGATTAGCACACTAAAAGGCAATCAAATAGTGCTTGAAACACAAATACAAGAGCAAAATGAAGCAATAGAAAGACACCTAAAACAAGCCCAACAACAACAACAACAAATGAATACAATGGCTGAAGAAAACAGAAAAGCTATGGAAAATGTAAATAGGTTGAGAAAAACTTTTGCTAATTTAGATTTAGATGAATCAGCACTAGCAAACCCAGAAGATTTACAAAATAGAATCAATAAAGCATCAGCAAGAGTGATGACCACTTTAGAAGAATTAAGTAACCCAAACCAGTTTGATGAAACATCTAGCAGTAATTAGTATAGCTATATTTATGGCAAGTTGCTCATTAATGCAACAAGCAGTTAAGCCAGTAGAGGTAAGGACTATAGCTGAAAGACCACCTATTTATCACCCACCTTTACCCTATCCCATGAGTTTATCTGATGTTGATTGGGAAGTTATGACTCCTGAAAAAATGAGGATTTATTTACAAAATCTTGAAGATGGCAATGCTCCTAACCGTGCATACTATTCATTATCAAGTAAAGAATATGAAAATTTAAGCATGGATATGGCAGAAATAACTAGATATACAAAAGATATACTGTCTATCATCAAATATTATAGAGAGTTAGACAAACCACAGGAAGATGAAAATGAGTAGTTCACCAGATGAGTTTGTTTACAGAGCAACATTAGACCGTATAGTAGATGGAGACACATTTGATTGTATTTTGGACTTAGGCTTTGATGTAAAATTACACAAACAAAGAGTACGTTTAGCTGGCATTGACACTCCAGAAAGCCGTACTAGAAATTTAGCTGAAAAGGCACTTGGACTAAAGGCAAAAGAAAGACTTAAAGAGCTTTGTGTTGGTACTTTTAAAGTTAAATCACTTGGTAAAGGCAAATATGGTAGGATTCTTGGAATACCTTATACAGAAAATGGTGAGGATATTTGCCAAAAGCTTATATCTGAAGGACATGCTGTTGAATATCAAGGCGGCAAAAAAACTAAAATATGGGGATAATAAAATGCAAATATCACAAGAAGGACTGGCACTAATTAAATTTTTTGAAGGCTGTGAGCTTGAGGCATACAAGTGCCCAGCTGGTGTTTGGACAATAGGTTACGGACACACAAAAGATGTAAAAGAAGGTGACAAAATTAACAAAGATGAAGCCAATCACTTGTTAGAAGAAGAAATGATTGAGTATGAAAGTTATGTAGATGACATGGTTGAGGTAGAGCTCAATCAAAGTCAATATGATGCTCTTTGTGCATGGGTTTACAATTTAGGACCATCAAATTTTGGCAGTTCTACGCTTCTTAAAGTTTTAAATGAAGGCAAATATGATGAAGTTCCACAACAAATTAAAAGATGGAACAAGGCTAACGGTGAAGTATTGACTGGTTTAATAAGGCGTAGAGAGGCAGAAGCATTACTTTTTCAAGGTAAAGAATGGCATGAGGTTTAGCTACTTAGATAAATACTCTATACTAACCATAGACACTTTGTGTTTAGGGTTGAGTAGCTACTATGTCACTACCTAGTTACTCAGCCTGACTAAGACATGGAAGATGTATCTTTAAAAGATTTTGATATTTTGTCTGAACAAGACAAAGCAGAAGCAACAGCTCTGTTGGCGCGCTATGACCAACTAGACAAACAAGATGTTTGTCAAAATGACTTCATGGGTTTTGTAAAACACATGTGGGGTGATGATTTTATAGAAGGCAGACATCACAGAATAATTGCAGACAAATTTAACAGAATTGCACAAGGAAAATTGAAACGTTTAATTGTTTGTTTGCCTCCAAGACATTCTAAATCAGAATTTGCATCAACTTACTTTCCAGCATGGATGATGGGTTTAAATGGTGCTTTAAAAATAATACAGTGTACGCATACAGCAGAATTAGCTGTAAGATTTGGTAGAAAAGTAAGAAATCTTATAGACAGTGATGATTTTAAAACTATCTTTCCTAATTTACGCCTACAAGCAGACAACAAAAGTGCTGGTAGATGGACAACAAACCAAGAAGGTGAGTCTTTCTATGCTGGTGTGGGTGGAGCTATAACAGGTCGTGGTGCTGATTTGTTGATTATTGATGACCCACATTCAGAACAAGATGCTTTGTCTCCAAAATCTTTAGAATCAGCTTATGAGTGGTACACATCAGGACCAAGACAAAGACTTCAGCCCGGTGGCACTATAGTTATAGTTATGACTAGGTGGAGTACCAAAGACTTGGTTGGTAAGGTTTTAAAAAAACAAGGTGATGATAATGCTGACCAGTGGGAAATAGTAGAGTTTCCAGCCATTTTGCCAGATACAGAAAACCCACTGTGGGGTGAATATTGGAAAAAAGAAGAACTTTTATCAGTAAAAGCATCTTTACCAATATCTAAATGGAACGCACAATGGATGCAAAATCCAACAGCAGAAGAAGGCTCTATAGTTAAAAGAGAGTGGTGGCAACAATGGAAACATGATGATATTCCAGACTATAGTTATGTAATACAAAGCTATGATACTGCTTTTTCTAAAAAAGAAACTGCTGACTATTCAGCTATAACCACATGGGCTATTTTTGAAAATATTGATGGTGTTGAACAGATTATTTTATTAGATGCAAAAAGATATAGAGTTGATTTTCCTGAGCTCAAAAGAATAGCCTTTGATGAATATAAGTATTGGGAACCGGATTGTGTGCTTATTGAAGCTAAAGCATCTGGAACACCACTTACACAAGAGCTTAGAAGAATGGGCATACCAGTCACAGCTTATTCACCCAGCAGAGGACAAGATAAAATAGCAAGAATGAACAGTGTAGCTCCAATTTTTGAATCAGGCATGGTGTGGGCTCCGGATGAAGACTTTGCAGATGAAGTAAGAGAAGAATTAGCAGCATTTCCATTTGGAGATAATGATGACTTTTGTGATAGTACAACTATGGCATTAATGAGATTTAGACAAGGTGGTTTTTTGTCTTTGAAAGAGGACTACCAAGAAGAGGCAAGATTTATGTCAAAAAATAGAACAGTTTATTATTGATGAAAATTTTTTTTACAACATTTATTTTTGATGGTGTTGAGTATGAAGGACCAGTCATTTTTGCAAACAACACAGAAGAAGCTACTTTGATGGCTGAAGCTAATGGTTTACAAATAGAAAGTGAAGTAGAAGATTTTACATCTATTGATGACTTATCAAGCCTAAGAGTGCTACACTAAAGGTTATGGCAGTAGATAAAATGTTAGGAACTGAAAATGACCCTGATGTTATGGAGCAAGGTTCAGCTGTTACAGTTGTACAAGAACCAACAAGAGAAGAGCTTATTTCAGATGCAGCTCAAATTTTAGTAAGTGAAAATGAGGTTTTGGTGGGTGATGAGCTTACAGAAGAGCCAATGCCACAAATGGATTTTAATTCCAACTTAGTTGAGTTTATAGCAGAAGATGTTTTGCAAAAGCTAGCATCAGATTTAATGAGCTCTATTCAAAGTGATAAACAATCAAGAAGTGAGTGGGAAAAAACTTACAAAGAAGGTCTTGAGTATTTAGGCATGAAATTTGATGATTCTAGGTCACAACCCTTTGAAGGTAGCTCAGGTGTTATTCACCCAATATTGGCAGAAGCAGTAACTCAGTTCCAAGCTCAGGCTTACAAGGAGATGTTACCAGCAAAAGGACCAGTAAAAACAGAAATTGTTGGAGCTAGAACTATAGAAACAGAAAATCAAGCTGAAAGAGTACAAGAGTTCATGAACTATTACATTATGAATGTAATGAAAGAATATGACCCAGAACTAGATATGTTGTTGTTTTATTTACCATTAGCTGGTTCTGCTTTCAAAAAAGTGTATTTTGATTTTGTTACAAACAAAGCTGTGTCTAAGTTTATACCACCAGAAGATTTAATAGTTCCATATGAAGCTAGTGACATGTCATCAGCAGAAAGAATTACACATGCTATAAGCATGTCTCTCAATGAAGTTAAAAAACAACAAATTACAGGTTTTTATGCAAATGTTGAAATACCTGAAAATAGTTATACAGAAGATAATACTGATATAGAAGAAACTATTGATGACATACAAGGCATTGCACCAAGCTACAAAGAAGACAGAAACAGAACCATATATGAGATACACACTGTCTTAGACATAGAAGGTTTTGAAGACTTAGATGCAAATGGTATGCCTACAGGTTTAAAATTGCCTTACATAATTACAATAGATGAAGATACAGAAACTGTACTAGCTATAAGAAGAAATTATTTAGAACAAGACCCTCTTAGAAACAAAATTAATTATTTTGTTCAATACAAGTTCTTACCGGGTCTTGGATTCTATGGTTTAGGTCTATCACACATGATAGGTGGATTGTCCAAAGCTTCAACATCAATACTTAGACAGTTGATAGATGCTGGAACTTTAGCTAATTTACCAGCTGGTTTTAAAGCTAGAGGCATGAGAATAAGAGATGAAGATGAGCCTTTACAACCCGGTGAATTTAGAGATATAGACACCACAGGTGGCTCTCTTAGAGAAAATCTTATACCTTTACCAGTCAAAGAACCAAGCAATGTGCTTATGCAATTACTTGGATTGTTGGTTGATTCAGGAAAAAGATTCGCTGCTATAGCTGACATGAATGTTGGTGATATGAACCAAGCAATGCCAGTAGGCACTACAGTAGCTTTACTTGAAAGAGGCACTAAAGTTATGAGTGCTATACATAAAAGACTACATTATGCTCAAAAAATAGAATTTGATTTACTTGCTAGAGTTTTTGCAGAATATTTACCACCTTCTTATCCTTTCACAAATGGCACAGCACCAAATGAAATAAAACAACAAGATTTTGATGGCAGAATAGACATAGTGCCTGTATCTGACCCAAACATATTCTCACAAAGCCAAAGAGTTACATTAGCACAAGAATTATTACAAATGGTGCTTTCAAATCCTGAAATACATGGACAACAAGGCATGTATGAGGCTTACAGAAGGATGTATTCTGCATTAGGTATAGACAATGTAGAGTCATTGATACCACCACCACCTGACATGACACCTCAGCCTATTGATGCTGGTTCAGAAAACAGCAGTTTAATGTTAGGTATGCCAGCACAGGCTTTTGAAGGACAAAATCATGAAGCACATTTAGAAACACACAAAAGTTTGTTTTTGACACAAGTTGTTAAAGATAACCCACAGATACAATCAATTATAATTAGTCATTGTATGCAACATTTACAGTTTTTATCAGCACAACTTGCAAATCAACAAATTCCACAAGAAATACAGTTGCAACTACAAGAAACACAAGCTCAAATTCAACAAATGTCACCTGATGAAGCTATGCAAGTGCAACAACAAATTCAAATGACACTTGACCAATACAGTGCACCTATTATGGCTCAATTAACAGCTGAGTTTTTACAGTCTATAGGTCAAGGACAAAGCAGTGACCCATTGGTTGACATAAGAAAATCAGAGCTAGAATTAAAAGATAAAGAGTTAGATATACAAGCTGAACAGTTTATGCAAAAACAAAATCAGAGAGCACAAGAAAAAATGCAAGAAAATAGTTTGCAAAAAGATAGGATAAATGTGCAAAAAGATATAGCAGATGATAAACTAGATGTAGCTATGGACAGATTAAAACAAAATGCTGAACTCAAGCTACTAGAATTAGGTGCAAAACAGAGGAATTAATTATGACAACTTCATTCAAAACAAAAGCAGTTGCAGAATTGCGTGAAGCCAAAAAATTAGAAAGAGAAAAAGAAGCCCTAGCAAATGCTGAAGCTGAACAGATGCGTGAAGCTAAAGCCAAAGCAAGTGCTGAAAGAATAGCAAAGAAATTAAAAAGAATTGCAAAAAGTGTAGAACCTACACCCACAGAAGAAGTTGTAGAAAAAGTGGTTGAAAAACCAAAAACAAAAACAAAAGCAAAAGCTACTGGCAAAAAAAGAGGTAGACCACCAAAGGCTAAAAAATAATGCCTGATGAAATTGAAGTAATAGATGCCCTTAAAAAATTTATATCAACTAGGAGGTCACAAATATCTGAAACTATGATGTCAGGTGGTTTGAAAGACATGGAACATTATAAATATTTGCAAGGAGAGTTATCTGCACTATACTATATGGAAACAGAATTACAGAATATGTTTAAAAGAAGTTAAATGGCACAACTAAAATCTACAAATGACATAGTGGCTGAAGCTTATATTAAAGAAGAAGCTAGGGTATTAGACCCAACTTTGTTAGAAAAATCAGCTTTGGATAGGATGCCACAACCTACAGGTTATCGCATGTTGGTGCTTCCTTATGCTGGCAAAGCACAAACTAAAGGTGGCATACATTTAGCACAGAGCACAGTAGACAGAGAGGCTTTAGCTACTGTAGTTGCTTATGTGGTTAAACAAGGTCCTGAGTGCTATAAAGACAAAAAAAGATTTACTGGAAAAG